>Ga0307373_10000001_pt1 | contig 358545 bp, 321 predicted proteins | sample OX2MG_FD_202534 | JGI IMG/M metagenome (GOLD analysis project Ga0307373, IMG submission 202534) | Soil microbial communities from Risofladan, Vaasa, Finland - OX-2 | ecosystem: Environmental > Terrestrial > Soil > Coastal area > Acid sulfate soil | place: Finland: Risofladan, Vaasa...
CTAGTGTGATTTTGGGTCTCAGCCTGTTCGTCGCTATGACGACCGCCGCAGCCCACGCTGATAGCTGCATAGGCGCTTGTGGAACTGACACCGCGAACGGCGATGTGACGAGTCCTCCCGGCTCCAGCTCCTATATGTACGTAACGACCACTGGGGGATCAGTCGGTGGTGGTACGCTGCCGGCCGTATTCGGGCTGCCGGGCGTGGATTCGACGAACGGATCGATGTATACGTCGTCGTCGTTTTCGACGACCCCAGGAGAACTGATCAATTTCAATTTCAACTATGTTACGTCCGATGGCTCGGGATTCCCCGACTACGCTTGGGCGGCACTGATGAGCACTGGCGGCGGCGCAAATTACCTCATCTTTTCGGCGCAAACGCAGCCGACTGGGAATACCGTTCCCGGATTTACAATGCCCGCGCTGGCATCTGGTGCGTCGCTGATACCGGCATCGTCGCCGATCACCCCTGGGTCGGGAACCGATTGCGGCTCAAGTTGTAACAGCCCGGCTGGGGGGCCGGTTTGGAATGAGTTAGGCTCATACTCCGGGGGATGCTGGGCAGTCGGCTGCGGTTATACAGGCTGGATTGAATCAGTATTCACCGGTGAAGCCGCGGGCAACTATGTGCTCGACTTCGGGGTTTCGAACTCTAACGATCAATATTTCGACTCGGGGCTGGCCTTCGCGGGTGTTGAGGTTGGTGGCGTTCCGATCTCCCCCACTCCCGAGCCGAGCACATTGCTCCTCATGCTGACCGGGTTAGGGTCGCTAGGGTTCTTGGTTGCGATGCGAAAGGCCAAGGGTCTCCCCAATCTCCACTTTAACGAATAGGACACCCAGGCACCCCGTACACCACTCAGCACCATCGCTTGCAGCGTCGAACGTATTGCCCAATGCGCCGCGGGATTTCATTCCGCGGCGCGTCTCGCTCATAAGCCCGGGCTACCCGTTCTCGAAATGCTTCCCAAGTCGAAGGCGCAACGCCGGTCACGCCTTGCTTCGTAATCGCAAACCCGAACCATAATGACCTTGCCAGGTGAAACAGAGGCGGGCGATGCAGGGATGCAACCACGCTGAGGGATAGCCTGGTGGTCTTATCGAGATGATGAACGGCGGCGCGAGGATTACCTTCTTGCGCTGCCCGAAGCCTCCATCGGATCGGTAGACCCGATGCCTTGAAAATCCCCGCCCGAAAGGCGGAATACTCACTAGCGGAGAGCGCCCTCTATCCATTTCAGGCTGAACCAACACAGTGGGCGGTGTGGGGCAGGCTGATGAAGTGGAGGAACTCATCTCCCCGCACCCGGGCCACGCGCCGCGACTCTGCTCCCACCCTGTGGCCCGAACGGCGGGAGCGACAAGGATGGGGCAACCGCGAAGGGTTGGGCCGGGGCGCCGAATTTCTGGATTGAGACCTGTGTTTTCCCAGGTGCCCAAAAGCGAGGCGCCTGGGGCAACCAGCATTTGTGAGAGAACTCACTTCGCTCCCCCGGCACCCGGGCCAGCCCCCGACGGGCGTGCTGGTGGTTGCGGCGGCGGTCGCGGGCGTGATTCCGGCGCGGCGGGCGGCGTCGATTGATCCGGCGCGAACGCTGCGGATTGACTAAGGAGCGGCGGGGAGATTGGTTTTGCGGAACAAGAAAAAGCCCACCCGGGCGCGGGAAATTGCGCCGGGTGGGCTTTGGTGTGTGAGGCGGGGCTATTTGGGGTTGGCGATGCGAACGAGAAGGATGTCGTGGCTGGCGATTTCAAGAGGCATGTCGTTGGTCAGCGTGAGGTCCTGTCCGGTCCAGAGGTTTTTGGCCTGCTGCGCGCCGTGGAGGCCGAGTTTCTCGAGGTTGAGATGAAAGGGATGGGTGGAGTAGCGGTCGCTGCCGGCGTTGAGCACGGCGACGGCCATGGCTCCGCCGGAGAGCGGGCGGGCCCAGACTTCGACTTCGCCGTCGGCGTAGATGCGGCGGGCCTGGTGGCCGAGGGAGTCCTGATCGATGGCGATAACGTCGCGGTTGGTGAGGATGGATTTGATTGCGGGCGTCATTTTGGTGAGGTCGTTGCCGGCGAGCAGGGGCGCGGCGAGCATGGCCCACATGGAGAAGTGGGAGCGATTTTCAGCCAGTGAGAGGTGGCCGTTGCCGACTTCAAGCATGTCGGGGTCGTTCCAGTGGCCTGGGCCTGCGTATTTGGCGAGGCCGGCCTGCATTTCAAGCAGGTCGTAGATGCGGTCCCAGCGGGCGTTGATGTCGCCGGTGGTGCGCCAGAGGTTGCCGCCGAGGGCCGGCGCCCACTCCCAGGGCGCGTCCCAGCCGTACTGGCAGAGAGAGAAGACGATGGGGCGGCCGGTGGCTTTGAGGGCCCTGGACATTTTGTCGTAGGCGGCGATCATGAGGCGCATCTGCTGGGCCTTGTCATTGGGCGCCTGCTTTTGCATGACGGCGGGGATGAAGCTGCAGAGGTCGTACTTGAGGTAGTCGATGCCCCAGGAGGCGTAGAGCTTGGCGTCCTGCTGCTCGTGGCCGAGCGAGCCGGCGTATCCGGCGCAGGTTTTGGGGCCGGGCGAGGAGTAGATGCCGAGCTTGAGGCCCTTGGAGTGGACGTAGTCGGCGAGGGCTTTCATGTCAGGGAATTTGGAGTTGGTGTGGAGGACGCCGTTGGCGTCGCGCTGTCCCTCCCAGGTGTCGTCGATGTTGATGTAGATGTAGCCGGCGTCTTTCATGCCGGAGGCGACGATTTGGTCGGCGGCATTCTTGATGTCCTGCTGAGTGACTTTGCCGGCGAAGTAGTTCCAACTGTTCCATCCCATGGGGGGCGTGGCCGCGGCCACCTCCGGTGGGTCTGACTGCGCCCGCGCCGAGGCTGCGGGAAAAAGGGAGAAGGCAAGGGCAGCGAGGGCGGCGAGAGCAAGAGTGGGCAGAGAGCCAAGAGAGAGCCGAGCAGGTTTGCGCATTGGAAGGGGTCCTCCTGAAAACGATTTCATTCGCAGGGGAATACTAAGCCGAGGGGGGCGGCTTGGGCAATGGGGTTGTGGAAAGAAGGCAGCGGGTCCATGGGGCGCAGGACTTGCGTGAGAGGCTCAAGCCACGCAGATTTTTCTCTGGTTTGAATGTACGGGCTGAAGCTCGTACCCTTCAATCGCCCCTGTCGCGCCCGGTCAATCAGCGCTTCAAATCGAGCGCGGGAGCGGCGGCGTAACGAGGGCAGGAGGCCATGGTGGCTTCAATTTCCGGCACGGGACGGATGCCGCCGCGCGCGCCGGAGGCGGTGCAGTTGAGGGCGGCGGCGGCGCAGGCGAAGTCAAGCTGCTGCGGGAGCGGCCAGCCGCGGAGAATGCCATAGATGAAGCCGGCGTGGAAGATGTCGCCTGCGCCGGTGGTGTCTGCAACCTGAACGCAATAGGCGGGGCGCAGGTGGAAGTCGCGGCCGTCCCAGGCGAGGACGCCGTCCTGGCCGAGGGTGGCGGCGGTGACGAGGCAGCCGAAGCGGGATTTGAGGCGGCGGAGGGCGCCCTCGAGGGTGCGCTCGCCGGTGAGGAGGCCGGGAAAATCGCGGCTGACGATGAGGTAGTCAATGTTGGCGATGAGGTCGTCGACGCCGGGGTAGGCCTCGTCGAGATCGGCGACGGTGGGGATGCCGGCCTGGCGCGCCCATGACGCGGCAAGGGTGGCGGCGGCGGTTTCGCAGCCGTCGGTGTGGAAGCAGCGGGCGTTGACGATCCAATCGCGCTGGAGGTCGGCGGGCTGGAGGAAGAGGCGCGGATCACGGCGCTGGATGACGGTGCGTTCGCCGCCGGAGTCAACGAGGATGAGCGACTGCGGGCTGAGTGCGCCGGGGACGACGATGAGGCGGGCGTCGACGCCGAGGCGGAGGAATTCGCGGCGATGGAGGGCGGCGGCCTCGTCGTCGCCGAGCTTGCCGACGTAGCGGGTGGTGAGTCCCCATGTTTGGCAGGCGACGACGGTGGAGGCAGCCTGGCCGCCGGGCTGGAGGTAGGATTGGGCGTACTCGACCTTGGAGCCGCGCTCAGGATACTGGGCCAGCGGGATGAGGGTGTCGGTGGCGTTGAGGCCGACGCCGACTAGATCCACAAGGGCTGGAAGCGCGGGGAGCGCGGGCTTGGTCATAGGGAGAATTGTAATGGGCGGGTGGGGCGGTGGGAGTGGGGCGTGATTGGAAGTAAGGAAATTTATGCTAAAATGTAAGGCGGGTGAAAAATGACTTCAGCCAGTCAAAGAACGGCGACCACTGTGGAAGCGACTGTCACCTCCAAGGGCCAGGTGACGCTGCCCAGGGAGTTGAGAAAGCGCCTTGGGATTCAAAGGGGAAGCCGGATACGGTTCAGTATTCCGGCCAGCGGCGCGGTGAAGGTGGAGCCAGTGCTGTATGACCTCGAAGACCTGTGGAAGATGGCCGACGAAGCGAGTTCGGGCGGTAAAACCGGCGGCGCAATGACCTTTGAAGAGATGGATGCGGCCAAGGCCAGGAGACGGTGGTAATGCTGGCAGCCGATACGAATGTGTGGGCGCGGGCTTACCTGAACGACGAACCGGCACAGGCGCGAAAGGCTCGCGCGGCGCTGGCGGAGGCGCGTTCGGCAGGTGGAGTGTTTGTGCCGTTGCTGGTGCTGGCGGAGTTGTCATGGGTGCTGCGGGCGCGATGGGAACGGGCAACGGTTCTGGATACCATCGAGGGCCTTCTGCAGACGAAAGGCGTGGCTGTCGAGTCGGCGGCCGTCGCGTGGAAGGCTTTGGAGGCCTCGCGCAAGGGCGCGGCCGGCTTTGCCGACCACTTGATTGCGGAGATTTCCTTTGGGGCCGGGGCGGACGAGGTGATTACGTTCGACAAGGCCTTTGGGCGCGTGGCGGGAGTAAGGCGGCTGAGGTAGGGGCTGGCTCCCCGGTCTCAGAATCGAGACTGAGGGCACCCGGCAATGGAGCGGTTGCCAGTTATCCGCCCGCGGCAGGAGGATTGGCGCGATCTTCATTGCCTGAGGACTCGATGAGCGACTTGGCGATAAAGCGCCAAATTGACTTCCGGGATAGCCGAGAGTTCCAGTCTGCCGGGCCACACGTCCGCAACCCTGGGGCGTGTTGCTCGCGTCGCGCGGCAGACGTTACCCATTCACACGCTGCGTTGGGCACGAGCTTTCTTCCCATTCGTCGATGAGTGCGCCGCGAATTGGTAGAGGGCCCCTGCTAACTTATCCGTCATGGACAAGTGAGGCGTATGGTCTGTATCGAGTTCAACAACATCGTCGCACATGTTCTCGGCGATCATTCGCCGCTGCAGTGGCAAGGGAATCGCCCGATCGCGAGTACAGACGACGAAATACCGGTTGATTCCGTCGAGCGCCCCGGCCGGGATCGATACTGGTGTCACGAAGGGTCCGATTGGCTGCGGGCGCTGCCGTGCGATGGCCCACGCGGCGACCTCGTCTGCACAGCAGCCGTACAACGCCTGACGCGACGCCGCGGCCGGCATAGTGGCAACCGGGGGATCACCTTCGATGGTGATATTGGCCTGCACCTGATCACCGGCCCCCTCCGGAAGCTTTGTCAGGTCAAGAAGACTCTGACCATTCTTTGGCAGGAAGGCGGTTGCGTAAACGAGCGCCGCGACCCGTTCCGGACAGCGCGCCGCCGCCTGAGTCGCGATTACGCCGCCCATGCTGTTACCGACTACAATCGCCGGCTCGGAGTCGGCAGCCAGCACCTCACAGAGGCGGGCCACGCAACGATCCAGTGTGACTTCGCTGGCTGGCGTTTTGTCGTCTCCGAGCCCGGGCAAATCAAACGCGGCCACCGCATGGCCGGTCGCCTTTAGATGGTCTGTTAGTGGTCCCCAGATCCATGCGCCGGAAAACGCGCCGTGTACAAGGACAAATCTCGCCATTTGATCTCCGTTACGCCGGAAGATTCCCGTTTGGTGAGCAGCCCGGCGAAGTCACCACTATATGGGAAACCGGCGCTTCGCGCTGAAACAACCTATTAGCACTCTGCCAAAACTGACTGATTGAATTCTTGCCAGGTAATCCATTCATTGAGGGCATCCAGGCCAATGCGCTCATTGACTCCAGCGTCAGTCTGATTTCTGAGCATCGGCCGGTTGGTCGGCAATGCGGAAACTGCGCCACTCCTTTGCGCGGTTCATGCGGTGCCGAGGTAGATGAAGCGGAAGAGGAAGAGTGCGGCGAGGAGGTAGAGGAGCCAGTCCTGCTTGCGGAGGTTACCGGTGGCGGCGTGGAGGACGGCCCAGGCGATGATGCCGAAGCCGAGGCCGTTGGCGATGGAGTAAGTGAGCGGGATGAGGATGAGGGTGAGGAATGCGGGGACGGCGGTGAGGGGGTTGTTCCACTGGATCTCAGTGATGGTGGAGAGCATCATGGAGCCGACGAGGATGAGGGCGGGTGCGGTGGCGGCGGTGGGGACGATGCTGATGAAGGGCGCGGCGAGGATGGCGGCGAGGAAGAGCAGTCCGGTGACGATGGCGGTGACGCCGGAGCGTCCTCCGGCCTCGACGCCGGCGGTGGACTCGACATAACTGGTGACGGTGGAGGTGCCGGCGAGGGAGCCGAAGACGGTGGCGGTGGCGTCTGCAAAGAGGATGCGGTTGAGGCGGGGAATGTTGTTGTCCGCGGCGATGAGGCCGGCGCGCTTGGCGACGGCGACGAGGGTGCCGAGGTTATCGAATAGATCGACGAAGAAGAAGACGAAGATGATTTCTAGCAATCCCTTACTGAGCGCGCCGCGGATGTTGAGCCTGAAGGCGGTGGCGGTGAGGGCGCTGAGGCCGATGGTGGAGTGGGTCCAGTGGACGAGGCCGAAAGCCCAGGCGAGCGCGGTGATGGAGAGGACGCCGATGAGGATGGAGCCCTTCACCTTTTTGATTTCAAGCGCGACCATGATGACAAGGCCGAGCAGGGCGAGCGCGGTGGTGGGATTGCGGATGTTGCCGAGGCCGACGAGGGTGGCGGGGTCTGCGACGACGAGGCCGGCGTTGCGGAAGCCGATGAAGGCGATGAAAAGGCCGATGCCACCGGCGACGGCGGCGTAAAGCTGATGGGGAATGGCGTGGAGGATCATCTGGCGGATGCCGGCGGCGGTGAGCAGGAGGAAAAGGATGCCGGAGATGAAGACGGCGCCGAGGGCGGTCTGCCAGGGGATGTGCATTTTGATGCAGACGGTGTAAGTGAAGTAAGCGTTGAGGCCCATGCCGGGGGCGAGGGCGATGGGGTAGCGGGCGACGATGCCCATGAGGATGGAGGCGAAGGCCGCGGAGAGGCAGGTGGCGGCGGTGGCGGCGGGGCGGGGCACGCCGGCGTCGGCCAGGATGGCGGGGTTGACGAGCACGATGTAAGCCATCGTGAGGAAGGTGGTGACGCCGGCGAGGAGCTCGGTGCGCCAGTTGGTGCCCAGGTGGGCAAATTCAAAGTAGCCTTCCAGGGCTTTGCGCATAGGCGGGTGCCTTTAGAAAACCACAGGTGCGGCGCGGCGCAAAGGGAATTGTGAAGAAGGTATGCGCGGAGACGGCGCGGGGTTTGCAGGGAAAAAGGGAACTGTGTTGCGAAGGATACATCTTGACGGGTGGGGGCTCTGGTATGGTGGTGGGAATTTGCGCGCGATTGAGTGTGCGAACAGGCCCGATTGTGGTCTGCAGATGCGTGGTATGAAGTTCCATGCGTGACCACCACGAACTGGCCAGCCTGTCGCACTCTCGCTTGCTTTTATGCACGGCTGTCTCCTAGATTTGCACTCTTGCGCGGAGACGCAAGCCTTTACCATCCCGAACCGCAACCCGGAGGTCAACAATGCCTGCGATTACAACGAAGGACGGAACAGAGATTTACTACAAGGACTGGGGTACGGGTCAGCCGGTGGTTTTTAGCCATGGATGGCCGCTGAGCGCGGACGCATGGGAAGACCAGATGCTGTTTCTTGCATCGCACGGCTATCGGGTGATTGCCCATGATCGTCGCGGGCACGGGCGATCGAGCCAGCCGTGGAACGGCAACGATATGGATACCTATGCCGATGACATGGCGGAGCTGACCGAGGCGCTGGACCTGAACGATGCGGTGCACGTGGGACACTCGACCGGGGGAGGCGAAGTGGCGCGCTACATTGGGCGGCACGGGTCAAAGCGCGTGGCGAAGGCGGTGCTGATTGGGGCGGTGACGCCGATCATGGTGAAGACGGAGGCGAATCCGGGCGGGCTGCCGATGGAGGTGTTCGACGAGATTCGCGCGAATGTTCTGGCGGACCGGTCGCAGTTTTTCAAAGATCTTACAATCCCGTTCTACGGGGCGAACCGCGAGGGGGCAAAGGTGTCGCAGGGCCTGCGCGACCAATTCTGGCTGCAGGGGATGCATGCGGGGTTTAATGCCGTGTACGACTGCATCAAGGCGTTTTCAGAGACGGACTTTACGGAAGACCTGAAAAAGATGGATGTGCCGACGCTGATTCTGCATGGTGACGATGACCAGATGGTGCCGATTGGAGATTCGGCATTGCTTTCAGCCAAGCTGGTGAAGGGTTCCACGCTGAAGGTGTATCCGGGCGCGCCGCACGGGATGTGCTCCACCCTCAAGAACAATGTGAATGCGGACCTGCTGCAGTTTCTGAAGAGCTAGCCGGCGAAGGACAAACGAGGCGGGAGCTTGTGCGGCACGAATGCGCATGGTGTCCTGCCTTGTGCCGTTTGGGGGTGGATTTTTGACGATGCGTCAGGCGGCGGCTTGTCTGCGGTTGCGGCGGCGGAGGAGCCAGTCCATGGAGCCGCCCTGGAGGACGATGGAGAAGACAACGACGATGTAGGTTGCGCCGAGAATCCAGGAGCGGCCGAGGGCGGCGGGAACGGAGAGCGCGAGGGCGATGGAGAGGCCGCCGCGCAGACCGCCCCAGGTGAGCAGGAAGACGGAACTCTTGTGGCCGCGCTGAATGAGACGGACGAGGGCAAGGATGGCGGCAACGGCGGCCAGGCGCACGACGTTGATGGAGAGAATGGCGGCAAATCCGGCGCGGAAGGCTGAGGCGTCGAATGTGATCACCATGGTTTCAAGTCCGAGGAGGACGAAGAGGACGGAGTTCTGGACCTCATCGATGACCTCCCAGAAGCCTTCGATGTTGCGGTGGGCGACGCGATTGTCGGGCTGGTGGCGATTGAAGTAACGGAGGGCGATGCCGGCGACGACCGCCTCAAGCGGCGCGGAGAGGTGGAGCGAGTCGGCGACGACGTAGCCGCCGAGAGCGAGGGCGACGGTGAAGAGGATGTCAACCTGGTAAGAGTCGACGCGGCGCATGAAGTGGGCGGCCACCCAGGCGGCGCAGATGCCGAGGAGAACGGCGCCGCCGGCCTTGACGACGAGCAGGCCGGCGACGTGCAAGGGGGTGGGCGAGTGGCCGCGGGCGACGTCGAGGATGGCGAGGAAGAGCACGGCGCCGATGCCGTCATTGAAGAGGGATTCGCCGGCGAGCTGGGCCTGGATGCCCCTGGGGACGCCGACGCGGCGGAGCATTTCGAGAACTGCGATGGGATCAGTGGGGGAGATGAGCGCGCCGAAGAGCAGGCAGTGGATCCAGGGAACGTGGTCGGCACTGAAGAGGAACATGAGGCCGGAGATGGCGAAGATGGAGATGAGCGTGCCGCCTATGGCCATGAAGGCGATGGTGAGTTTCTCGCGGGCGAGCTGCTCGAGGTCGAAGAGGAATGCGCCGGAGAAGAGAAGCAGCGGCAGCATGCCGTGGAGGATGATGCTTTCGAAGTTGATTTGATTGGCGAGGCGCAGTGCCCACTGGTGCATGGCGGGAGCGATGCCGCCGATTGCGCCAAGGCAGAGCGAGAGCAGCACGGTGAGCAGCATGGTGCCGACGGTGATCGGGAGGCGGAGCCAGCGGGCGCTGATGAGTCCGAAGAGGGCCGCGGTGGCGAAGAGGACGCTGAGGACTTCGAGAGTGGTCATGGGCGCAGCCGCTTTCGGAAGGTTGCACCCATGGTAGCGGATGCGCTGCGGGGAACGGGTGCGGCGGGCTCGCGAATCGGGTACGAATCAGAGGAGTTTTGCGGCGTCCTTTGCGAAGTAAGTGACGATGAAGTCTGCGCCGGCGCGGCGAATGCCGAGGAGCGACTCGAGGATGGCGCGGTCGCGGTCGAGCCAGCCCTTTTCAAAGGCGGCATGGAGCATGGAGTACTCGCCGGAGACCTGGTATGCGCCGATGGGGACGCCGAAGCGCCGGCGCGCGGCGTGGACCACGTCGAGGTAAGGCATGGCGGGCTTCATGAGGATCATATCAGCGCCTTCGGCGAGGTCGAGCTCGATTTCGAGCAGGGCTTCGCGGAGGTTTGCGCCGTCCATCTGATAGGTTTTGCGGTCGCCGAACTGGGGCGCGGAATCGGCGGCTTCGCGGAAGGGTCCGTAAAAGGCGGAAGCGAATTTGGAGGCGTAACTGAGGATGGGCGTGTGGGTGCGGTCGGCCGAGTCGAGGGCCTTGCGGATGGCGGCGACGCGGCCGTCCATCATGTCACTGGGCGCGACAACGTCTGCCCCGGCGCGGGCGAGGCTGACGGCGGTGCGGGCGAGCAGATCGAGCGTGGGATCGTTATCGACGTCGTGGCCGTCGGCGGTGGGAACGATGAGGCCGCAGTGTCCGTGGCTGGTGTACTCGCAGAGGCAGACGTCGGCGATGAGGACGAGCTTTTTGGCGGCTGCGGATTGCTTGAGCGCGCGCAGGCCTTGCTGGACGATGCCGTCGTCGCTCCATGCGCCGGTGCCCTGTTCGTCTTTGGAATCGGGCAGGCCGAAGAGGAGCAGCCCGCCGAGGCCGAGGGATGCGGCTTCTTCGGCTTCGCGGACGGCCTCGTCGATGGAGAGATTGAAGACGCCGGGCATGGAGGTGACGGCGCGGCGGATGCCCTGGCCGGGGCAGAGGAAGAGCGGATAGAGGAAGTCGCCGGGGTTGAGGGCGGTTTCACGGACGAGGGCGCGAAGGGGCTCGGTGCGGCGGAGCCGGCGCATGCGCTGGACGGGAAACGTCATGGGTAGATTGTAACGGAGGGTGGAAATGCGGCCTTGTGATGGCGGTCGCACAAGGCCGGATTCGCAAGAGGCGGTTCCTCCGGGGCTGAAGCCCATGATTGATGTGAACTGAGATTCAGGGGCCTGAAGGCCCCTGCTCCCTCCGGGGCCGAGAAGTGCGAACGGGCGGGCGTTCGCCTCGCCTCGCTCGAAGCTAGAGCTGGTCGTAGAGGGTGGAGTTGCGGTAGCCGAGGAGGGTGACGAGGGTCCAGATGCCGAGGGCGGTGCCGAAGGGAAATTTGATAAGAGAGAGGATTGCGGCCACGATGGCGACGACGCGGCCCCAGGGCGCGCGCTCCATGAGCCCCCATCCGGCAACCAGAGCCAACGCGGCGCGGACGAGGATGATGGCCCATGCGAAGTGAAGGATGGTGGGGCCCATCCATTCCTGGCCCATGGAGCCATTGCCAAACGGGCCGTGGCCCCAGGGACCGAAGGCATGCGTGAGAAAGGTGCTCAGGAAGGTCATGCCGACGAAGCCCAGGAGCAGGGAGAGCCCCGCGTAGACGAACCAGACGACGCTGAGGGCGCGGATGCGGCCGGCGTAGGTCTGGAGCTGGAACTCGAAGTTGGGGACGGGGGGAATGGGCGGGGCGAGGGGACGGCCGCACTGGGAACAGACGGGCTGCCCTGGGACGACAGGCTGACCACAACCGCTGCAAAACATGGGACCCTCCTGGGAAGCGGCTTACAGAAACAGGGTACGCATCCGGTGAGGGCCTTGTTCCCTTGCGGGGCGGCGGGCTGGAGCATGAGATGCGATTGAGGGCATGGTATCACCGGGCGAATCAGCGAGCGTATCAGCGGGCGGAAGGGGTTTTGGCGGGCGGCTGTTCGTCGCGCGGGGCGGGCGAGCGCATGCGCTCCCAGCGCTCCTCGTGACGGTCGTCGCGCAGGACGAGTGCGGTGATGCGGCCCTGAGCGTCGCGCTCGACGGCGATGCGGGTGAGGCTGCCGCCGGAGGGGTAAAAGAGGGTGTACGGGGACTCGGCCGCGAGCTCTTCGATCTGGCCGTGGACGTCTTTACTGGTAGAGCTGGTCACCCTGGCGGATGAGGGTGACGGCGAGGCGGCCGCGGGCGTTGGAATAGTCGCCGGCGAGCGCTTCAAGCTGCGCGGAGGAGAGGGGAATGGCGGACGGATGGAGGGGGATGAGGAGGCGCTCGGCGAATTCGGCGTGTCGTTGGCCGAGGCGGTGGTCGAGGAGCCAGCGGGGGAGATCGGGTTCGTCGTAGGCGCGGGTCCAGCAGTTATGGTGCAGGCCGAGGTAGACCCAGAGACGGATGTCGCCGCCGGCGGCTTTGAAGGCCGAGTACATCAGTTCGCTTTCGCGGGGAGAGACGATGTGGTCCTGGCTGCCGTGGAAGAGCCAGACGGGCGTGTGGCCGATGGCGGCGGCGTATTGTGCGGGGAGGGTGGCGGACTGCCGCCAGCGCTCGGGGGCATAGCTCCAGAAGATGCCGCCGGCGGCAATGGCGATGGCGGCGAAGCGGCGTGGATTGCGGCTGGCGAGCTCCCATGCGCCGTATCCGCCGAGGGAAAGGCCGGTGAGGTAGGTGCGATTGGGGTCGGCATGGAACTCTTCGGATTCCTGGTCAAGGGCGGAAAGAGCCATGCCCATCATGTCGGGGTCAGTCCAGTAATGGCCCTGGGGGCACTGGGGCATGACGATGAGGAAGGGCCAGCGTTCGGGGTGGTCGCGCACGGCCTCGGGCAGGCCGACCTGGGTTTGCCACATGCCTTCGGAGCCGCGCTCGCCGCGGCCGTGGAGAAAGAGGATGATGGGCCAGCGATGATGGTCGGAGCGAATGTAGCTTTCCGGGACGTAGACCTGGAAGTGGTAAACGACGCCGCGAAAGACGAGAGAGCGGTTGAGGAAGCCGGTCTCCTGCGGCGGTCGGCGGGCGAATCCTGAGGCGGCTGAGGCAAAGGATGGGGCGGTCGCGGGGACGCACACGAATCCGAGCAGGAGGGCCAGCAGGCGAAGAGTGCGAGGCGTGGTTTGGATTTATGATACGGCCCGGGGAGGGTGGATTTGGAAGATTCTCTTTCGAAATTCCTGACGGAATTCTTACGAAGGGTCGTGAAAGAATAGGGGCTAGCCATGCAGACGACGGACATGAATGAGCTGCAACCGGGGGCGATGCTGGACCACTACCGGATTGAGTCAGTGGTGGCGCGCACCGGAATGAGCGTGCTTTACAAGGCGACGGACACCGAGACGGGCAAGGCGGTGGCCATCAAGGTGCCGTATGCGGATATGGAAGCCGACCCGGTGCTGTTCGAGCGCTTCAAGCGCGAGGAAGAGATTGGTCAACTGCTGGACCACCACGGCATTGTGAAGACCTTTCAGCACGAAGAGCGGACGCGGGTCTACATGGTGCTGGAGTGGGTGGACGGGCTGCTGCTGCGCGCGGTGCTGAACGAGCAGAAGAAGCTGCCGATTGAGCGAGCGGTGAAGATTGCGCTGGGCATGTGCCACGCGCTGGACTACATGCACAAGCGCGGCGTGGTGCACCGGGACCTGAAGCCGGAAAACGTGATGATCGACGAGCACGGGCACGTGAAGCTGATCGACTTTGGGATTGCGATGAAGGAAGACGCGCGGCGGCTGACGTTCGTGAACCTTTCTGCCATGCTGGGGACGCCGGACTATATATCCCCTGAGCAGGTGAAGGGGCAGCGGGGCGACCAGCGGAGCGATATCTATGCGGTGGGCGTGATGCTCTACGAGATGCTGACGGGGCGGGTTCCGTTTGTGGGGGCGAATCCGCTGGCGGCGATGAACGAGCGGGTGCTGCACGACCCGAAGCCGCCGAGGGAGCTGAACCCGGAGATTTCGCCGCAGCTTGAGGAGATTGTGTTTCGGGCGCTGGAGCGGGACCCGCGGCATCGCTACTCGACCGCGCACGAGATGGCCTGGGACCTGGAACACCAGGAGCAGGTGGGCGTGGCGGAGCGGGAGGTGCGGCCGGCGGGCGGCGGAAGGCCGAAGAAGTTCAACACGCGGCTGCTGCTGTATGTGGGGCTGGCGCTGGTGCCGATTGCGGTGTTTGTGCTGATGCTGGTGCTGGCGAAGCGGTAGCTTTTAGGTCTTATGGGAGAGCCCGGGGAGTTCGTGGCTTCTCGGGTCTCGGATGCGAGACTTGATGGGCACCTGGCACCCGGCCTCTACTCAGTGCGTCTCAGGTTCTGCGCAAGGAAGTATTTGTCGGTTCGCTAGGTCTAGGTCTTCGCCGACATACCCGTCGATATCGTATGGCATCCTCGTCTCTGCGGATAGTGTTTTCAATTGCGATGTGCGAAGGACCCACACGCCCCCGTTTCCTTCGTCGACAATCTTGTTCAGTATCGACTTGACGCTCGCATTCGAGACATCCATACCGGGCACTGTCTCCGCCGACATCGAAAGAAGAATGTTTAAATCCCGGCCTGCTCGGGGCGCAAGAATGCCGTCTATAGACCCCCAAAGGGTGAATCCCATGACTGTTTGAGTCTGGGGTGCGGCCTGAAAACGAGCTAATCTCATCTCGAGGAAGCGAGCCGTGTTGTCTGGCAGCTGCTTTGGCGCAATGTCTAGAACACCATTCTGGATCTCAGCTCGATAGCCTGGCATTCCTGCCTCGATCACGGCGATCAGATCCGCCACCGTCATGGTTTCTTGGGTGAAGTTTAATGGAACTCGACAGATATCCGAATCCGGTCCTTCTCCTACGACGATGCCGATGGGGAGGTGATTCTGCAGCCCGACTGCCACCAGATCGCTGAAGGCCGAGCCTGCCGAGGTCTCCAATACATGGACCGTAGTATTGAGCCTCACGGCCCGATGGACACCTTGCGCGGCCGGGTTCGGTGGAGGAATCGAATGCTGGAGCAGCACGGCCGAAATTGCAAGCGCCGAGAGCACTTTCATTTTTACTCCGGTCAATGCTCGTTAATTGCCATTCACAGTTGTGCCCGTGCACGAGTGTATCTTCGCGGCAGCCGATTCTTTAGTCAACTGAGCACAGGCATTTGCGAGCTACCGGTAGGAGTCGTCGCGGTGGACGACGAATTCGGGGTAGGCGTTGCCGCCGAGTTCGTGGAGGTCCATGCCGAGGCGTTCGCCGTCGGGCTCGACGCGGAAGGGAAGGACGCGGTTGAGGAGGGCGAAGAAGAGGTAAGTGAGCGGAAAGAGCAGGCCGAGAAGGCCGGCGATGCCGACGAGCTGGGCGGTGAACTGGCCGGAATAGGGAGCGAAGAAGCCCGCGGCGAGGAGTCCCCAGAGGCCGCCGGCGGCGTGGACAGAGATTGCGCCGGAGGGGTCGTCGATGGAGAGCGCGAGCTCGAAGAGCTCGACGAGCAGGGGCGTGGCGACGCCGATGACGAAGCCGGTGAAGAGGGCGACGAGGGGCGAGACGAGGGCCGCGCAGGCGGATGAAGTGACGAGGCCGGCGAGCCAAGCGTTGGCGCAGAGGCTGGCGTCCGGCTTGCCGAAGCGGATGCGGGTGACGGTGAAGGCGGCGATGAGGGCTGCGGCGGCCGAGAGGAGCGTGTTGATGGCGACGACGGGGAGGGCCGTGGGCGCGACGTTGAGCCAGAGCAGCGCGCCGGCCATGTTGAAGGCGAGCCAGCCGACGAGGGCGATGAGGCAGCCGAAGAGAACGTAAATGGCGTTGTGGCCGGGGATGGCCGTGGAGAGGCCTTCGCGGGGAAATTTGTTGCGGCGAGGGCCGACGAGCCAGACGACGGCGAGTGCGGCGAGTCCGCCGAGGGTGTGGATGGAGGCGGCTCCGCCGACGTCGAGGAAGCCGACGCCGAGGGAGAAGTTGAGGCCGAGCTGGGCGAGCCAGCCGCCGCCCCAGGTCCAATGCGCGGCGAAGGGAAAGACCAGGACGGCGAAGACGGCGGCGATGGCCGCGCCGGCGGGCAGGCGGAGGCGGTCCGCTCCGGAGCCCCAGGGGATGAGAACGGCGAGGGCGACGGCGAAGAACTCGAAGAGAAGAGCGAGCTGGGCGCGTGGCGCTGCGGTGGCAAGGCGGGCGAGCGCGAGGGGGTCCGCGCCGATCCAGTTCCAGGGCTTGCCGGCGAGCCAGAAAGTGTGGCCGGCGGATGGGCCGGCGAAGGCCGCGCCGACGAGCGCGAAGGCGACCAGCGCCGTGGCGATGAGCACGAGCGAGCCGAGAAGAGACTGCGCGGCGGAGCGGGAGCGGCCCAGGCCAGTGTTGACGAGGGCGAGGCCGGCGACGGCCAGCGGAGCAAGAAGGAGCAGGCCAAGCGCGAGGGCGAAGGCGGGCGGAGAAAGCGGCGCGGTGGAGGGATTCATGCGCGCCTTGCTGAGCGCGACGGTTTGTGGCCGCGGAAGGCGACGATGAGGCCGAGGGCTACAACGGCGAGGCCGCAGAGCACGAAGGCCAGGCGCGGCGCGGGCGTGGGAAAGAGCAGCAGGGCGGCAAGCGAGAGGAGGAATCCGGCGGGCATGACGAGCAATCCGGCGTATTTCATGCGGGCTGTCCTTTCTCGTCCTACTTGTGTGTGCTGCGGTGTGCATGCCGGGCTGCTTGCGTGCTGGACTGCTTGCGTGCCGGGCGGTGCGCGAGTAGTGCGGTGTGAACGAATGATATTGGACTGCGAGCCGAGACAGCGGAGAGCGCTGCCTTGAGGAATTTTAATGCATTGTGAAACGCAGCGCGCGGCAACGGCGTGGAGGCGAGGCTTGGCGACGCGGGGCGAATGGGTTTCGGCGGGGAGGCTGTGGGTGAAAGGCAGAAGCAGAGCGGAAGAGGAGGGTAACGACACCACAATGCGAGACGTTGAGAGGGGAGCGTGCAGGTGTAGGAATTGCGCGGAGGCCGCGAAAATTGGGGATTTTTGCGGGATGGGGGAGTTGCACAATGGGAGACACGCGCAGCGAGCGGAAAAATCTGCATGGCAAGTTGTGGATTCGGCGTGATAACTTGTTCGCAATTTCCGGAGTTCCTTCGCCGCAAGCGCGAAGGGGTTCGGGCTAAGCAATCCTTCCGGTTCGAAAAGTCACAGGGTATTGGGAATCCCGTTAGATTACAGGACATTTGCGCGACGAACACAGAATGAAAAACGGAGGACGCGCGAGAGTTGGGGAGACCAGAACTGACTGCATATAGTGATGTTTCGGATGGGGAGGTCGCGAGGCATTCCCTGTATCCGAAGACCAGAGCTAACCGAAACCTATGTGAGCGCGGGCACAGCGTGCACATTACGATACGCAGATTGAAGACAACAAAGAGCAAGCAGGGAAGCATTCATGGCGCAGATATTTGATCGCAGCTCCAATGCTTTGGCTCGGGCGAGCCTTGTATTGACGGGGCTTTTGGTGATCGCTTTGGGAGTGACGCTGGACCAGCTGCAGCGTTCGCCGTGGGTGACGCGGCAGGGCGAGCGGCCGGAGCAGCCGGTGCCGTTCAGCCACAAGCACCATGTGCAGGGCCTGGGCCTGCAATGCCAGTACTGCCACGTGACGGTGGAGAAGTCGAGCTACGCGGGAATTCCGCCGACCAAGACGTGCATGAACTGCCATGCGCAGATCTGGACGAATGCGGCGATTCTGCAGCCGGTGCGGACGAGCTGGGCGACGGGCGAATCGATCCCCTGGATCAAGGTTCATGACCTGCCGGACTACGTGTACTTCAACCATTCAATTCACGTGAACAAGGGCATTGGCTGCTCGACCTGCCACGGACGGGTGGACGAGATGCCGCTGACCTATGCGCAGAACACGCTGCAGATGGAGTGGTGCCTGGACTGTCACCGGAATCCGGCGAAGAACCTGCGGCCGACGGCGGAGATTTACAACATGGCATGGACCAAGCCCAGTGACGACCAGCCGGTGTGGTGCGCGGTGGACGGGGCAAAGACGGGCGTGCCGACGGCCGACAGCGTGAACTGCGTGACGAAGAATCCGACCGGTGAGGGGCCGCAGATGGCCGAGCTGGCGTTCCCGCTGGCAACCGCCACGGGAACGGCGAACGACGCAAGCGCGGCGAAGCTGCCGTCGCTGCCGGTCTACAAGAAGTTCACCAGCCAGGACGCGCTGGGGCAGTTCCTGGTGGTGCACTACAAGATCAAGAGACCTTATCAGCTGACGAGTTGCGATACCTGCCACCGATGAGCGAAGCGATGAGTGGGCGAGAGACGAAACCGGCCGCGCACGATGCGGCGCACAAGACGGGGAATGCCGTGGACAACGACACAAACAAGGCTGCCGAGGGAACCGAAGGGACGAAGCTGACGCTGGCCCAGGTGCGCGAGGAGCTGCGAGGGGCGCGAGGGAAAAAATTCTGGCGGTCCCTGGACGAGCTGGCCAACACCGAGGAGTTCCAGGCGGCGGTGGAGCGGGAGTTTCCGGCGGCGGCGCAGGAGTGGGTGGATCCGGTGTCGCGGCGCGGATTCCTGAAGCTGATGGGCGCGTCGATGGCTTTGGCAGGCCTGGCGGGCTGCACCAAGCAGCCGGACGAAACGATCTATCCCTACGTGAAGGCGCCGGAAGACCTGGTGCTGGGCAAGCCGATGTACTTCGCCACGGCGCATCCGTTCCCGACGGGCGCGGTGCCGCTGCTGATGAAGAGCGACGAGTTCCGGCCGATCAAGGTGGACGGCAATCCTGAGCACAGCTACACGCGGGGCGGATCGGATCCGCTGAGCCAGGGCACGCTGCTGGGCATGTATGACCCGGACCGGTCGCAGCATGTGCTCTATCGCGGAGAGATGCGCGAGTGGGCGGAGTTTGCCGAGGCGCTGCGCATCAAGGTGGCGCAGACCAAGGACGGCACCGGCATTTACTTTTTGAGCGCGATGATTACCTCGCCGACGCTGGCGCGGCAGTGGAAGGGTGTGCAGGCGGCGTGGCCGAAGGCCAAGCTGGTGCAGTATGACCCGGCGATTGCGGGCACGTGGCTGGAGCGCGGCGAGAATGTTCAGTACGCGCTGACGGGCGCGGACGTGATTGTGTCCTTGGATGCGGACTTTATTTCAGGCGCGGCGTATCCGGGTTTCCACAAACTGGTGCGCGACTACGCCGACCGGCGCAAGACGCCGGAGACGGGCATGAACCGGCTGTATGCGGTGGAGAGCTCGACGACGACGACGGGCATGAAGGCCGAGCACCGGCTGGGTCTGCGGGCGAGCGAGGTTCCGGCGTTTGCGGCGGAGCTGGCCAAGGCCGTGGGCGTGGCGGGCGTGGAGGCTCCGGCGTATGCATGGACCGCGGAGCAGCAGGCATTTCTGGCTACGGTGGCGAAGGATCTGAAGGCGAACGCGGGCAAGTGCGCGGTGATTCCGGGGCTCTACCAGGATGCGAGCGTGGCCGCGCTGGCGCTGGCGATGAACAGCGCGCTGGGCAACGTGGGCAAGACGGTTCTGGTGTCGAGCGAGCCGTCGGTTCCGATTCCGAGCGACCAGTTGGGCGACATGAAGGCGCTGGTGGGGGACCTGAACGCGGGCAAGGTGGACTGGCTGGTGATTCTGGACGCCAACCCGATTTATTCTGCGCCGGCGGATTTGAATTTTGCCTCGGCGTTCAGCAAGGCGAAGATCGTGGCGCATCTGGGCTCGCACCTGGACGAGACGGGACAGATTTCGAACTGGCACATCAACTCGGCGCACTACATGGAGTCGTGGTCGGACGCGCGGGCCTATGACGGCACGGTGTCGATTGTGCAGCCGATGATTGATCCGCTTTACGGCGGGCGCACGGCGCACGATGTGCTGCAGACGCTGCTGGACGACCCGATGCAGAGCGCCTATAAGGCGGTGCGCGAGACGTGGAAGCCGGAGATCAGCAAGCAGCCGGGCGGGGATTTCGAGTTTGGCTGGCGCAAGGCGCTGCACGACGGATGGATTGACGGCACGGCCTACGAGACGAAGGGCGAGGCGAAGGTTGCGATTCCCAAGGTTCCCGCGCCGACGCCGAAGGATTCACTCGAAATCATCTTCCGGCCGGACCCGAATGTGTATGACGGGCGGTTCTCGAACGTGGGCTGGCTGCAGGAGCTGCCCAAGCCGGTGACCAACCTGAGCTGGGACAACGCGGCGATTGTTTCCGGCGCGATGATGACCAAGCTGGGCCTGGAAGAGGACGACATTGTGGAGCTGAGCGTGGGCGGCGGACGCGTGAAGGCTCCGATTGTCGTTGCGCCGGGCCATCCGGACAATTCAGTGACGGTGTATCTGGGCTATGGGCGCGAGTTCGCGGGGCGCGCGGGTTCAGGCGCGGGATTCGACGCGTACCTGATTCGCAACACGTGGGCGCCGTTCTATGCGACCGGCGCGATCCGGCACGTGGGGGGCAAGTGGGGCGTGGCGATTACCAAGAGCCACTACCAGGATCATCGCGGTGCGCGGTTCGGCGAGCAGGGCCACGGCAACAACTCGCTGGAAGGCGATGAGGCGCTGGGACCGCGCGGAATTATCCGCTACGCGACGCTGGAGGAGTTCAAGAAGAGCCCGAACTTTGCGCACGAGGGCGACGCACGCGAGACGCCGCCGATGGACGAGTCGCTGTTCCCCAACTGGCAATACAACGGCAACAAGTGGGGCATGTCGATCGACATGAACAGCTGCACGGGCTGCAATGCGTGCATCGTGAGCTGTTATGCGGAGAACAACATTGCGGTGGTGGGCAAGCAGCAGGTACGCATCGGGCGGAACATGCAGTGGATCCGCATCGACACCTACTTTGAAGGCGATCTTTCGGCGCCGCGCGCGCACTTCCAGCCGATGCCGTGCCAGCAGTGCGAAAACGCGCCATGCGAGCAGGTGTGTCCGGTGGGCGCGACGGTGCACTCGGACGAAGGCTTGAACCTGATGGTCTATAACCGGTGCATCGGGACGCGCTACTGCTCGAACAACTGCCCGTACAAGGTGCGCCGGTTCAACTTCCTGCTCTTCAGTGACTACGAGACCGAGAGCCTGAAGCTGATGCGGAACCCGGACGTGACGGTGCGGACGCGCGGCGTGATGGAGAAGTGCAGCTACTGCGTGCAGCGCATCTCCGCTGCGAAGATAACGGCCGACAAGGAGAACCGGCCGGTGCGGGACGGAGAGATCGAGACGGCATGCCAGCAGGCTTGCCCGGCGAAGGCGATCATCTTCGGGAACCTGAACGACCAGACGAGCAAGGTGGCGGCGCTGCGGGCCAAGGAGCGCACCTACCAGGTGCTGGCGGATCTGAATACGCGGCCGCGGACCACATACATTGCTGAAGTTTTAAACACCAATCCCGAACTGGAAGAGACGCCGGTGGAGATTGATCCGGCGAAGGGTTGAGCTGACGATGGCGACCAGCGAAGTGAAACCGAAACTCCCGGGAGTGGATCCGGCAACCGGGGAGTACAAGGTCATCGGCGAGGGACAGACGTTCCGGTCGGTGACCGAAAAGATCACGAAGATCGTGCTGACGCCGCGCACCCCGCTGGGGTGGTTCATGTACTTTGCGGTGGCGGGCGCGGGCGCGACGATGCTGCTGGTGGCCCTGGTGTGGCTGTTCCTGAAGGGCACGGGCATCTGGGGGATCTCGCAGCCGGTGGCGTGGGGCTTTGCGATTGTCGAATTCGTCTGGTGGATCGGTATTGGCCACGCGGGCACGCTGATTTCGGCGATTCTGCTCTTGTTCAAGCAGGGCTGGCGCAACTCGATCAGCCGGTTTGCCGAGGCAATGACGATCTTTGCGGTCATCTGCGCGGGCATGTTCCCGCTGATTCACCTTGGCCGGCCATGGGTGGCCTACTGGGTGTTCCCGCTGCCGCTGACGATGGATGTGTGGCCGCAGTGGCGGTCGCCGCTGATGTGGGACGTCTTTGCGGTTTCGACCTACGCGACGATTTCAGTGGTGTTCTGGTACATGGGCATGATTCCCGACCTGGGCACGATGCGCGACCGGTCGCAGACCAAGTTGGGGCAATATGTGTACGGCATGCTGGCAGTGGGCTGGCGCGGCTCAGTGCGGCACTGGGCTCGGTATGAGACGGCCTCGCTGCTGCTGGCGGGCCTGGCGACGCCGCTGGTGCTCAGCGTGCACACGGTCATCAGCTTCGACTTTGCGGTGGCGGTGCTGCCGGGCTGGCACACGACGATCTTCCCGCCTTACTTTGTGGCCGGCGCGATTTATTCGGGCTTTGCGATGGTGTTGTCACTGGCGATTCCGCTGAGGAAGTACTACCACCTGGAAGCGCTGGTGACGGAGCGGCACATCGACAACATGGGCAAGGTGATGCTGGCGACGGGATTCATCGTGGCCTACGGGTACGGTTCGGAAGTGTTCTTTGCCTGGTACTCGGCATCGCACTGGGAAGCGTTCATGATGTGGAACCGCATGTTCGGGCCGATGGGGTGGTCGTACTGGGTGCTGGTGACGTGCAACCTGTTGATCCCGCTGACGACCCTTTGGTCGCGGAAGCTGCGGAGGTCGATGGTGTTCATGTTCATCCTTTCGATCATTGTGAACACGGGCATGTGGTTTGAACGCTTCGTGATTATTGTGACGAGCCTGTCCCGCGACTACCTGCCATCGAGCTGGGGCACGTACCGGGCGACGAAGTGGGATTACATGACGTATTTCGGGACTGTTGGGCTGTTCCTGTTCCTGTTCCTGCTGTTTGTGCGTTTCCTGCCCATGATCCCGATGAGTGAAATTCGCACCATGCTGCCGGGGGCGAAGATCAAGCCCAAAGCGACAGCGGAGGCTGGTGACTGATGCCCCCACGCGAAGGAACCTACGGCCTGCTGGCCGAATTCGATACGCCGGGCGACCTGATAAGGGCAGCGCGGCAGGCACGCGAGGATGGCTGGCGGCGGCTGGATGCCTACTCGCCCTATCCGCTGGAAGAGGCGGCCGAGGCGATCGGCTTCCACCGCAACAAGGTGCCTCTGCTGACGCTGATCGGCGGCCTGATGGGCGGCGCGGCGATGTTCGCACTGGAGACGTGGATCTCGACGCTGGCCTATCCGCTGAATATTGCGGGGCGGCCGACGTATTCGTGGCCGGCGTTCTTGATTCCGGCGTATGAATGGACGATTCTGTGGGCGGGTCTTTCGGCGGTGTGGGGCATGCTGGCGCTGAACGGATTGCCGGCCTTGTATCACCCGCTGTTCAACGCGCCGAACTTCCGCAACGACGCGTCGATGGACAAGTTTTTCCTGTGCCTGGAGGCGCTGGATCCGAAATTCGACCTGTCGGAGACGAAGGCGTATTTGCAGAGCCTTGAGCCGGTTTCAGTGGTGGAGGTGGAGTACTGATGGAAGCGAACCGCCTCAATTCAACAGTCAAGAGGCTGGGCCGCGCGTGGGCGCTGGCGGGCGCCGCGGCGCTGCTGGTGGTGGCCGGCTGCCGGCAGGACATGCACAACGAGCCCAAGCTGATTCCGCAGAGAGGGTCGTCGATGTTCGCCGACCATCGCGGGGCGCGGCCGCAGGTGCTGGACACCGTGGCGCGCGGACAACTGCGCACGGACAGCTACTTTTATACGGGCGTGGTGGAAGGGCCGAACGGGGTGAGGGAAGAGAAGGACCTGATGCCTTTCCCGGTGACGCTGACGGTGCTGGAACGCGGGCAGGAACAGTTCAATGTCTATTGCACGCCGTGCCACTCGCGGGTGGGCAACGGGCTGGGCATGATTGTGGAGCGCGGCTACAAGCCGGCGGCGAACTTCCACGACCAGGTACACATGGCGCAGCCCGTGTCGCACTACTTTTACGTGATGACGCACGGCTACGGCGCGATGCCGGACTACTCGGCGCAACTGACGCCGGCGGACCGCTGGGCGGTGGCGGCGTATATCCGCGTGCTGCAGCTGAGCCAGGACGCGACGCTGAAGGATGTTCCATCGGGCGTGCAGGTGAAGAGCCTGAAGGAAGAGGCGGCCGAGCAAGGACTGCCGGCGAGCTATGCCAAGCCGTGGACGCTGCCGCAGACGGCGGTGTGGGGCTCGAAGCTTGCTCCGGAAGAGGGAACGCCGGCGATGGCTCCGGCAGTGAAGGGTTTGAAACCGATCACGATTCCAGCAAGCAAACCGGCTCGGGGAGCCGCGAAGTAAGGGACGCAACGGAATGGCACACGAGACACACAAAAACGCGCTTCCCGCCGACCTGAGCACGCCGGCCTTTGTGGACGAATGGCGGTCGCGCGCACTGATGGTGGGAGCGGTCTTTACGGTGATTGCCGCCGGGCTGGCTTTTGCGGCCGGGTCAATTGAACACGTGCTGCGCGCCTGGGTACTGGGGCTGATGCTGACGGCGGGCCTGTGCGTGGGTGGACTGGCGCTGCTGATGGTGCAGTACTGCTCGGGCGGCAAATGGGGCCTGTTGCTGCGGAGGCCGTTTGAGGCAATGAGCAAGACGCTGCCGCTGGTCTTCATCTACTGGGTGGTTGTGGCCTTCGAGATGAAGAAGCTCTACCTGTGGGCGCAGTTTTCGACGGCCAGCACGACGGCGGCGGCCTTGAAGGCGGGGTTGATCAACGAGATTCAGAAGCACGCCCTGGACTTCAAGCGGCCGATGCTGCACCCCTTCGCGTTTGTGTGGGTGAGCGTGCTGTGCTTTGCCATCTGGTGGTTCTACACGTGGCGGCTGACGAGCCTGGGAGCAAAGCGCGACACGCAGCCGGAGTCGACGACGCCCTACTGGATCAAGAAGCTCGAAAACATCAGCGGGCCGGGCATTATCGTGTACTCGGTGACGATGACGGCAGCCTCGATTTACTGGGTGATGTCGATGGACCCGACGTGGTACTCGACGGTGTACGGACTGCTGTTCCTGGTTGGCCAGGCTTACTCGGTGCTGGCGTTCGCGATCATCGTGGCGATCAGCCTGTCGAAGGCCGAGCCGTTCAAGACGCTGCTGCGGCAGACCGAGCAGCACGACCTGGGCAAGTTTACCTTCGCCTTCGTGATGCTGAATATCTATCTGGCCTTCGGGCAATTCCTGATCATCTGGTCGGGCAACCTGCCGGAGGAGATTCCCTGGTATCTGAACCGCATTCGCGGGCACTGGGGCATCATCGTCACGCTGGATTTCATCTTCCACTGGCTGATTCCATTTACGCTGCTGCTATCGCGCGACTTGAAGCGCAACAAGAAGCGGCTGGTGCGTGTGTGCCAGTGGATGGTCTTCGCCAAAGCCTTCGATCTGTTCTGGCTGATTGAGCCGAACTACAAGGACGCGGCGCGGAATCTGCACTTCAGCTGGGGAATTCTGGAGTACGCGGCGGTGCCGGTGGCGATGATGGCGTTCTGGGTGGCGTACTTCTGCATGCAGCTGAAGACGCGCCCGCTGGTGCAGACCAACGATCCGCATGTGGCGGAGATTCTGGAGCCTGACCATGTCCACGCATAATGGAAAGGGACACGAAGGACACAAGCCGGAAGAGATTGACGTCTCGCAGGGCTACGAGCAGAGCGACGTTCGCGCCACGGGGATCGTCGTGTTCCTCACAGCGATGTCGATTTTTGTGGCGGTGGTGGGGCTGCTGGCCTACGGCGTGGGCAAGGCGCTGGACACGTGGATGGCGAAGACCGATCCCAAGCCGAACCACTGGTCAAAGACGGTGAACATACGGGAGCTTGGCAACATGCCTTCGGACCCGGAGATACAGAAGCAGGTGGCGGAGCTGGTGCAGCAGTTTCCGATGCCGCGGCTGCAGACCGACGACGGCATGAGCGACCTGGCGGTGCTGCACCAGCACGAGGATCTGCTTCTGGACCACTACACATGGGTGGATCAGTCGAAGGGAACGGTGCGGATTCCGATTGACCGGGCGATGGAGTTGCTGGCGCAGCAGGGACTGCCGGTGGCGCCGGCCGAGTCGCTGCCGCCTCTGATGACCGGGGATTCAAGGCCGACGATTACCGAGCCGCTGACGGACGGATTTGCGCGGACGGGTTATGAACAGGAGCAGGCGCGGTCGCGGGGGGCCGCGGCGCGCCAGCAGCAGTAGCGCGGGAACCGAGCGCGCGAGAGTATCACGGCCGACCGGGACAAGCCGGCCCTAACGCAGGGAAGGGAGTTGCAGTTATGCAGTGCGCAGTCACAATTCGGAGAAAGTGGCATTATGGGGCGGGAGCCGCGACAGCCGCGATTGTGGTGTGCATGGCATTTCAGGCAGCCCTGCTGCGGGCGCAACAGAATCGAAATCCCGTGCAGGGTATGTGGACCTACGGGAAGATGCGGCGATCCGTGCAGGAGAAGACCGAGGGGGCGAAGGACGCGACGCCTTCCGTGCTGAGCCAGGTTGGCATCCAGCAGAACCTGAACGGGCAACTGCCGCTGGACCTGACCTTCACCGACTCCACGGGCAAGCAGGTGAAGCTGGGCGACTACTTCGGCAAGCGGCCGGCGATTCTGGCGCTGGTGTATTACAAGTGCCCGATGCTGTGCAGCGAGGAGCTGGAAGGGCTGACGAGCGCGCTGAAGATGGTGAGTTTCGTGCCGGGCAAGGACTTCAACATCGTGGTGGTGAGTTTCGATCCGACCGAGGGTCCGGCGCTGGCGGCAGAGCGGAAGACGCACTATCTGAAGATGTATGGACATCCGGAGACGGCCGACGGCTGGCACTTCCTGACCGGGACGCAGCCGAATATTGACGCGCTGACGCAGGCGGTGGGCTTCCACTACGTGAAGCTGAAGGTTCCGGGAACCGACGTGACGCAATACGCGCATGCGAGCACGATCCAGATTGTGACCCCGGAGGGCAAGCTGGCGCAGTACTACATGGGCGTGGAGTACTCGCCGAAGGACATGCTGCTGGGTCTGGACGAGGCCTCGTCGAACAAGATCGGGTCGCCGGTGGACAACATTCTGACCTACTGCTACCACTACGACCCGACGACGAATACGCACTCGCTGATCGTTTCGCGGGTGGTGCAACTGGGCGCGCTGTTGACGATGATTCTGTTGGGTGGATTCATGACCTTGATGCTGCGCAAGGATTACAGGCAGGCGAACCGGGAAGAGACTGAAAAAAAGGTGAACGGATAACCGAATGTCCCACATCAGTCCAGTACTTTGGCAATTTCTCGTCAAGTGGATGACGCACTTCGCGCTGTTTCCGCCGGAGGCATCGAAGATTGCGCCTCAGATGGACGCGCTCTATTTCTTCATGCTTCTTGTGAGTGTGGTCGGACTGACGTTCGTCATTCTGCTGGTGACGACCTTTTCGATCCTGTACCGGCGGCAGCGTCATCCGGTGGCGGTGCAGATCGAGGGCTCCACGCTGCTGGAAGCGACGTGGACGATCATCCCGCTGGGCTTGTTCCTGGTGATGTTCGTGTGGGGCGCGCTGCTCTACTTCAGGGTTTATACGCCGCCGCCCAATGCGATGAACATCTACGTGGTGGGCAAGCAGTGGATGTGGAAGATCGAGCATCCGGGCGGGCAGCACGAGATCGATGCGCTGCACGTGCCGGTGGACCGCGCGGTGCAGATCACGCTGATATCGCAGGACGTGTTCCACAGCTTTTCGATTCCGGCCTTCCGGGTGAAGCGCGAGGCGATTCCGGGCCGGTACACGACGATGTGGTTCGAGGCGTCGAGGACGGGCACGTACCACCTGTTCTGCACGCAGTACTGCGGGACCGACCACTCGCACATGACCGGCTGGGTGGTGGTGATGACGCCGGAGGACTACCGGAAGTGGTTGGCAGAGTCGACCAGCGGCGAGTCGCTGGCGCAGGACGGAGAGCGGCTGTTTGCGAGCCTGAGCTGCAACGCGTGCCACAACACGCGGCCGGACTCGCGCGGGCCGAGCCTGGCGAACGTGTACGGATCGAATCTGAGGCTGGCCAACGGCCAGACCGTGACGGTGGACGACTCGTACCTGCGGCAGGCGATTCTGGAACCATCGTCGCACGTGACGCAGGGATATGTACCGATCATGCCCACCTACCAGGGACAGATCAGCGAAGAAGGCGTGATTGAACTGGTGGAGTACATCAAGCACCTGAACTCCGACTATCGCGTGCAGCAGACGACGACAACGACGGATCTGCCGCCGGCGAGCGGAGGCAAGGCGACGGGCGGCAGGCCGGCAACGGCGAAGCGGCCAGCAGCCGAAGGGACGGTGAATCAATGAGCAGCGCGACAATTGTCAGTCTTCCCGATCAGTCGACGGCCAGGATTCCGAAGGTGAACTTCCTGACCAAGGAGAACGGCCTGCTGAGCTGGCTTTTGACCGGCGACCACAAGCGGATCGCGGTTCTCTATTTGATTTCGATCACGTTCTTTTTCTTTATTGGAGGGGCGCTGGCGGGGCTTATCCGCCTGCAGCTGCTGACGCCGCAGGCCGACCTGCTGGCCACCGACACCTACAACAAGGTGTTCACGATGCACGGCGTGATCATGGTCTTCCTGTTCCTAGTGCCGTCGGTGCCGGCGACGATCGGGAACTTTGTGATTCCGATGATGGTCGGAGCCAAGGACCTGGCCTTGCCGAAGATCAACCTGTTGAGCTGGTATCTGTATGTTATCGGCGGGATCCTGGTGATCTACACCATGGTGAGCGGCGGAGTGGATACGGGATGGACATTTACGACGCCCCTCTCGACGCACTTTTCAAACACGAACGTGGTCTCGACGGGGATAGCGGTTTTCATCGCCGGTTTTAGCTCCATCTTTACGGGACTGAATTTCATCGTCACCATCCACAAGATGCGCTGCCCGGGGATGACGTGGTTCAGGCTTCCGCTGTTTGTGTGGTCGCACTATGCAGCGAGCATCCTGATGGTGCTGGGCACGCCGGTGCTGGCGATTACGCTGGTTCTGCTGGTGCTGGAGCGGACGGTGGGCATTGGTGTTTTCGATCCGGCGAAGGGCGGCGATCCGCTGCTGTTTCAGCACCTGTTCTGGTTCTATTCGCACCCGGCCGTGTACATCATGATTTTGCCGGGGATGGGCGTTATCTCGGAGGTGATTTCGACGTTCAGTCGAAAACGCGTCTTCGGATATACGGCGGTGGCATTTTCGTCGGTGGCGATTGCGGTGTTCGGGTTCTTTGTCTGGGCGCACCACATGTTCATCATGGGCATTTCGAACTACGCGGTCCTGGTGTTTTCGCTGCTGACGATGCTTGTGGCGGTGCCCTCGGCGATCAAGATTTTCAATTGGGCGTTCACACTCTACAAGGGATCGATCACGTTTGAGACGCCAATGCTTTATGCGTTCGGGTTCATGGGCCTGTTTACCATCGGCGGCATGACGGGCGTGTTTCTGGGGGCGTCAGGCACCGACATTCAGCTGACGGAGACGTACTTCATCGTGGCGCACTTCCACTTTGTGATGGTGGGCGGCATGCTGATGGCGTTTCTGTCGGGCGTGCACTTCTGGTGGCCGAAGATCACCGGGCGCATGTATCCGGAGAAGATTTCGCAAATGGCTGCGGTGGTGACGTTCATCGGGTTCAACCTGACGTTCTTCCCGCAGTTCATCCTGGGCACGCTGGGCATGCCGCGCCGGTACGCCTCGTACCCGCCGGAGTTCCAGGTGCTGAATGTGTTTTCGACGGCGGGCGCGTCGATTCTGGGCGTGGGCTATCTGCTGCCGGTGCTGTACCTGACGTGGTCACTGAGGTACGGCAAGATTGCGGGCGACAATCCGTGGCAGGCGACGGGGCTGGAGTGGCAGACACAGTCGCCGCCGCTGACGGAGAACTTTACCAGGATTCCCATCATGGACCACGAAGCCTACGACTACGATTGGCTCGAGCGCCAGAAAGCGAAAGAGGTAGCCAGTGTCGGATAGCCCGGTGATAGCCCATGGAAGACTGGAGACGGCGTCTGACGAGCATCCGTCGTATCAGCGCCACCACTTTGAATCCGTCGAGCAGCAGGCGGACACCACGAACTTTGCGATGTGGCTTTTCCTGCTGACAGAAGTGATGTTCTTCGGCGGGTTGTTTACCGCGTACCTGATTCTTCGCAACTGGTATTACCCGGCGTTTGTGGAAGGGTCGCATCAACTGAACATCTTCTGGGGCACGGCGAACACGTCGGTGCTGATCACGTCGAGCTTTACGATGGCGATGGGGGTGTGGTGCGCGGAGACACGGCGCAAGAACGCGCTGGTGCTGTGCCTGGTGCTTACGTTTGTGCTGGGCCTGGTCTTTTTAGGGATCAAAGGCATCGAGTATCACGAGAAGTGGGTGAAGCACCACGTCCCCGGCCTTAATTACAGCGCGGAGTCGTTTCTGAATCCCGCATCGGACCACGAGGTGTATGCGGAGTATCACGACAAGCCGCTGATGCCCGACATGGCAGCCAAGACGGAATTGTACTTCTTTCTCTACTTTGCGATGACGGGGATGCACGCGCTGCACATGATTATCGGCATCGGGATTTTGGCGTTCATGATTTTCAGGGCGCGGGCTGGGGCCTACACCAACGGGCACGTGACATTTGTGGAGAATTTCGGGCTGTACTGGCACTTTGTCGACATCATCTGGATATTCCTGTTTCCGCTTCTATACCTGATCAGCAGACATCAATAGAGGACTCACGCGATGAGCGAACACAGCACACACGAAGCAACGCACGAAACACACGAGCATGAGCAAGAGCATGAGCACGAGCACCACATAGTGAGTCCGACGATCTATGTGATCGTCGCCGCTTCGCTTTTGACGTTGACCGCCACGACGGTGGCGGCATCCTACGTTGAAATGTATGTCTTTAATGTCGTTGTCGCCCTGGCGATTGCCGTGGTGAAGGCGGTGCTGGTGGTGCTGTTTTTCATGCACGCAAAGTACAGCACGAAGCTGACCAAGCTGACGATCATCTCGGGCATTTTCCTTCTCTTTGGGCTGATCGGGATGACGCTAACGGATTATATGACCCGGGCCTGGGGGCAGTGGTAGGTGGTAGAGACTGGAGAGTAAGAAGCAGGAGGGGCTGCCCGATGGGCGGCCCTTTTTGCTGGCGGCCGTGGTTCGACAGGCGGGTGATCGGGACGATCCGGCCGATGAGCGGGAGATCTCTGGCGAAGAAGATTGACGCGGAAGCGTACATTCAGCAGCAGGAGGGCGGGTTTGAGGAAATGTAGTTACTAATTTATTACCAGGGTACTCCAGCTGAACCGTGCGAAGGTTTAAGAGTGTCCTATAATGGGTCGAATCTCCAATCCAGGAACTGCGCGATGCAAAAGGTGTAATCCAAATGGATTTTGCCTGAAGTTCCCCGAGAAGATGGGGCGGGGAGGCGGGCATTGCTGCCCGGGCGCGTGTGCAGAGACGGGTGATGCTGGAACCGCAGAATCAGGCCGCTGAGGGGAGTGGCGCGGGCCCTGTGACGAAACCCAGGGAGATGCGCGCTGCAGGTGTGCTCCTTGCCGTGGCGGCGCTGAGCGTTCTAGCTTTGGCCCCTGCTGCGGCGCACTGCCAGCTGGTTGCCACGCGGGCGCAGAAGGCCGATTCGACACGACAGACGAGACAGATGCCGCCGCGGGTGCGGGCGGCGAGCCGTTTTTTGGCCGAGCGAGGCTGGGGACAATATCCGGCCGGCACGGTGAGAACAAGCCGCGTGGGGGCGGCTGCGATGTTGCGCCCGAGGGCACAGAGCAGTGGAACTCCTGCGTGGCAGCCGCTGGGGCCGACGGCGGTGCTGACGCCGAGTTACGGGCTGGTGAGCGGAAGGGTGTCGTCGATTGTGATGGACCCGGCGGACGCGACGGGCAACCACGTGTATGTGGGGACAACGGGCGGCGGGGTGTGGGTCTCGGAGAATGCAGGGACGTCGGATGCTTCGACGGTGAGCTTTACGCCGCTGACCGACAGCCTGTCAGCGCTGAGCGGGGCGGCGGACGCCTCGATCAGCATTGGCGCGGTGACGGTGCAGCCGGGGGGGACGGGCGTGGTGCTGGCGGGGACGGGCGACCCGAACGACGCACTGGATTCCTACTACGGCGCGGGGATTCTGCGGTCGGCCGACGGGGGCACGACGTGGAGCCTGATCCAATCGACCGACGATGTGGAGAGCGGGCTGGGGATTGCGGACTACACCTTTGCGGGCGAGGGCTTCGCGGGATTCGCGTGGAGCAAAACGAATCCGCAACTGGTGGTTACAGCGGTTTCGCAGGCCTACGAAGGGACGCTGGTGGATGCCGAGCGGCCGAACCTGAGCTACGCGGGGCTTTACTACTCAACCGATGCGGGCGCGACGTGGCACCTGGCGACGATGACCGACCCGGGCGGTGATGTGCAGGGGCCTCTGGACGCATTCGCGAATCCGCACGGGAACGCGGCAACGGCGGTGGTGTGGAACCCGGTGCGGAACGTGTTTGTGGCGGCGGTGCGCTACCACGGGTACTACCAATCGACTGATGGGGCGCACTGGACGCGGCTGACGGCGCAGCCGGGGACGGGACTGACGACCTCGGCGTGCCCGACGAATATCGGCTCGACAGGATCTGTGTCGTGCCCGATCTTTCGCGGGACGCTGGCAGTGAACCCCGCGACGGGCGACACGTTTGCGTGGACGGTGGACGGCGAAGACCAGGACCAGGGAATGTGGCAGGACGGGTGCGCGATCAGCTCGGGCGTGTGCACGAACGGATCGATTGCGTTTGCGAAGCGGTGGAACACGGCGGCGCTGGAGACGAATACGACGCTGGGCGCAGCGACAATTGCGAACGGCGACTACGACCTGGCGCTGGCGGCGGCGCCATCCGGGCAGGACACGCTGCTGATGGCCGGCGACAACGACCTGTGGAAGTGCAGTTTGGCGGCGAGCTGCACGTGGCGTGACACGACGAATGCGAACACGTGCATGAGCGCGCAGGTGGCCGGGTACCAGCATGCGCTGGCGTGGAACGCGGCGAATCCGCTGGAGATGTTTGTGGGCAACGACGGGGGGCTGTGGCGCTCGACCGACGCGGTGGGCGAGACGGGCTCGGCGTGCGATAGCACGGACGCGACGCACTTCCAGAATCTGAATGGAGGGCTGGGTTCGCTGGCCGAAGTGGTGACCCAGTCGCAGGTGACGACCTCGCCTTACACGATGATGGCAGGGCTGGGCGTGAACGGCACGGCGGGAGTGAAAAGCACGACGGGACCGACGGCGCAATGGCCGCAGGTGCTGGACGGCGAGGGCGGTCCGTTGGCGATTGACCCGACAAATGCGGCGAACTGGTATGTGAACAACCAGGCGGGCGTGGGGATACGGCTGTGTTCGCAGACGGCGGCGTGCACGCAGGCGGATTTTGGAACGACGCCGGTGGTGACGAATGCGGACGTGAGCGGTGATGGGACGACGATGACGACGCCGGCGCCATTCCTGATTGACCCGCTGGACGCGACGAACGTGCTGGTGGGGACCTGCCGGGTGTGGCGCGGGCCAGCGGACGGATCGGGCTGGAGCGGGAGCAACCTGGTCAGCCCGATGCTGGATGGAGTGACGGGCAATGCGTCGTGCAGCGGAGATGCGCTGATCCGGACGATGGCGGCGATGTCCCTTGGCAACGGCAGCGAAGTGATTTATGTGGGAATGTTCGGCGCGCAGGACGGCGGAGCGACGCTGGCGGGGCATGTGCTGCGGGCGGTGTACAACTCGACGAGCAGCGGGACGCCAACGTGGCAGGATTTGACTGGGAATCCGGTGACCAACGACACGCTGGGATTCAACGCCTACGGGATGGATATTTCGAGCCTCTATGTGGACCCGCACGACGCGACGGGGAACACGTTGTATGTGACGGTGGAGGGAATTCCAGGACCGACAGTTGCGGTGCGCCAAGTGTATGAGTCAGCCGACGGGGGTGCGGACTGGGCGGAGATGGCATCGAACCTTCCGGCGGCGGCGGCGAGCAGCGTGGTGGTGGACCCGGGAGACGCGAATACGGTGTATCTGGCGACCGACGTGGGCGTGTACTCGACGCGGCAGGCGAGCACTTGCGCGAGCGCGGCGTCGAATTGCTGGGCGCCCTTCGGAACGGGATTGCCGGAGGCGCCGGTGGTGGGGTTGAGCGCATCGCCGGCGGGCGTGACGCCGAGTGTGCTGGTGGCCGGAACGTATGGGCGCGGGCTGTGGCAGATTCCGCTGTGGACGGCGGGGACGCAGGGGACGACCGCGACGCTTTTGCCGACGTCCCTGAGCTTTGGCGACCAGACGTATGGCACAACCAGCGCTGCGCAGACGGTGACGCTGACGAATACGGGTGGAGTGGCGCTGACGCCGACCTCGGTATCCGCGACCGGCGACTTTGCCCAGACGGACAATTGCACGGGCGCAACGCTGGCGGCGAATGCGAGCTGCACGATCCAGGTGACGTTTACGCCAACGGCGACGGGCACGCGGACAGGGACGCTGACAGTGAATGCGAATGTGGCGGGCGGGCAGTTGACGACATCGCTGAGCGGCAACGGAACGAGCGCGGGCGCGGTGTCGGTGGCGCCGGTGACGCTGAGCTTTGGGCAGGTGGAGGTGGGATCAACGTCGAGCGCTTTGCAAGTGACACTGAATAACGCGGGCTCGACGACCATCAACATTTCCAGCGCGAGCACGACCGGACCGTTTGCGCTGGCGACGAATGCGTGCAGCACGCAACTGGGCGCGAACAGCGCGTGCCAGATGACGGTGACGTTTTCACCCACGGCGACGGGCGGGGCGACGGGAACGCTGACGGTGACCGACGATGCGGGAACGCAGACGGTTGGATTGAGCGGCACGGGAGCTTCGGCGCCGACAGACGCGCTTTCGCCTTCGTCGCTGACATTCAGCGGGACGGTGGTGGGTACGCAGTCGGCGGCGCAGACGGTAACGCTGACGAACTCCGGCGGCGTGGCGCTGACGGGGATTTCAACGAGCGCGAGCGGGGCGTTCACGGTGACGAGCAATTGCGGCAGCCAACTGGCGAGCAACTCGAGCTGCGCGATCAACGTGAGCTTTGTGCCGACGGCAACGGGAACGCAGGCCGGAACGCTGACGGTGGCGGATGCGCTGCGGACACAGACGGTTTCGCTGACGGGGACGGGAGTGCAGGCGCCGGTGCTGACGGTGAGCCCGATGAGTTTGAGCTTTGCGGCGGAGCCGGTGGGCCAAACGAGCGCCGGGCAGACGCTGACGGTGAAGAATACGGGCGGGGCCCCGATGTCGAATGTGGGCTTTGCGATCACGGGTTCGGGGGCGGCGAGTTTTGCCACCGGGACGACGACCTGCGGTGCGGTGCTGACGAACGGAAGCAGCTGCACCGTGCAGGTGATGGTGACTCCGATGACGCCCGGCGCGCTGTCGGCGGCGCTGACGGTGAGCTCGTCTACGCTGGGCGTGACACCAGCGACGGTGATGCTTAGCGGAAGTGGGCAGGCGGTGGCGGGGATCAACGTGATGCCGGCGCAGTTGAGCTTTTTGGAAGCGACGCTGGGGCAGACGACGGCGGCGCAGACAGTGACGGTGACGAACTCCGGCAGCGTGGCGGCGAGCGGGCTTATGCTGGCGACGGCGGCGCCGTTCGGCATGACCGGGAACACATGCGGAACGACTCTGGGCGCGGGCGCGAGCTGCACGGTGGGCGTCGAGTTTACGCCGACGGCGAACGGGAGTGCGACGGGGGCGCTGACGGTGAGCTCGCTGAGCTACGCGGCGGCGACGGTGGCGCTGACGGGCCTGGGCGGACTGGCGGGCGCGGTGCAGGTGCTGCCGGGGTCGCTGAGTTTTGCGACGACCGGCGTGGGCAAGACGAGCGCCCTGCAGACGGTGACGGTGACGAATACGAGCAGCGCGGTGAGCCTGACGGATCTGGCGCTGAGCGTTTCCAGCGGATTCGCGCTGAGCGGGAGTACCTGCCCGGCGACGCTGGGGCCGGGCGCGAGCTGCACCGTGGGGGTTGCGTTTGCGCCGACGGCGGCGGGCGCGCAGACGGGAACGCTGACGGTGGCGAGCAGCGCGCTGGCCGCGAGCGTGCAGGCGCCGCTGAGCGGGACCGGGTTTGACTTTACGGTGACGGCGACGGGCGAAACAAGCCAAACGGTGGCCAGCGGGCAGACGGCGAACTATACGCTGCAACTGACGCCGATGAGCGGGTCGACGGGGACGTTTACATTCGCGTGCGGGTCACTGCCGGCGAACACGGTGTGCGTGTTCAGTCCGGCGAGCGAGGCGGTGGCAGCGAACACGACGGGCAGCGCGACGGTGGAGGTGGAGACCGGGCACTCGGTGCAGTCGGCGAGCGCGAAGAGTCCGGAAGGATGGGGCGGCCTGCAGCTTGGGCTGGGGCTGCTGCTGCTGCCGCTGGCGTGGCGGCGGAGGCGCAAGGCGCTGTTGCTGGTGCTGCTGCTGGGCGTGCTTGCCGGTGGGCTGGCGAGCTGCGCGGGGTCGGGAGGCGGCCTGGGCCTTGGGACGACGGGTACGGGCGGCTCGACGCCGGCGGGAACCTATTCGATTGACGTGACGGCGACGGCGAACGGTGTTTCGCATAAGGTGACGGTGAGCTTGACGGTGGACTGAGCGGGTCGCGAGACGGCAGATTCGCGCGGGCTATACTGGAGCCGAGAGCGCTTCGACCGGAGCGCCGCAATGCCAATCTGCACAAGGGCCGGGGAGCACGCGGTCCGACGACGAGGAAGACCGACGAGGAAGACCGGGGAGGAAGACCGGGCATGACTGCCAAAGTGACAGTGGAAGATGTGGCGCGCGTGGCTGAGCTGGCGCATCTGGAGCTGACGCCGGAGGAATCCCGCGGGATGCTGCACGACCTGAACGCGATTCTGGACTATGTGGCCGAGCTGGATGAGCTGGAGACGGCGGACGTGACGCCGCTGGCGCAGGTGAGCGAGCTGAAGGGCGCGGGCGGCGCGAACGTGCTGCGGCTGGATGTGACGACGCGCTCGCTGGAGCGCGCGGCGGTGATGGCTGAAGCGCCGGAGAGCGACGGCGCGTTCTTCAAAGTGCCCAAAGTGATTGAACGCTGAGCCGACACGAGCGCGAAGGGTACAGAGCGACGGGTTCGCTAGGCAAAAACGCAAGGCGAAGGAAGGAAAAAGGATTGTCGAGCGACGCAAAGACCGCGGAAAGCCTTGTGGAGAGGCCGAAGACGTTGGCCGAGCTTCGCGCGGGGATTGAGTCGGGCAGCGTGAAGGCCGTGGCGCTGGCCGAGCGCTATTATGAGCGCATTGCCGAGGTGAATCCGCGGCTGAATGTGTACCTGAGCCTGGCGAAGGAGCGCGCGCTGGAGCAGGCCGGGCGCGTGGACCGTGCGGCGGCGAAGGGTGATGCGCTGGGTCCGCTGGCGGGGATTCCGGTGGGCATCAAGGACGTGCTGGTGATGAAGGGCGCGCCGGCCACGGCGGGGTCGAGGATTCTTGAGGGGTACAAACCACCCTATGACGCGACGGCGGTGGCGAAGCTGGAGCAGGCGGGCGCGGTGCTGCTGGGCAAGCTGAACTGCGATGAGTTCGCGATGGGCTCGTCGAATGAGAATTCGGCTTATGGGCCGGTGCGGAATCCGGTGGACACGGAGCGGGTGCCGGGCGGGTCGAGCGGCGGGTCGGCGGCGGCGGTTGCGGCCAACCTGGCGGTGGCGACGCTGGGCACGGATACGGGCGGATCGATTCGCCAGCCGGCGAGCTTTTGCGGAGTGGTGGGCGTGCTGCCGACGTACGGAAGGGTGTCGCGTTATGGGCTGATTGCGTTTGCTTCGTCGCTGGACCGCGTGGGCCCGTTTGCGGGCAACGTTCGCGACGCGGCGACGCTGCTGAGCGTGATTGCCGGGCACGATGCGAAGGACGCGACGAGCTCGCCTGCGCCGGTGCCGGACTATGCGGCCGAGAGCGACAAAGGCGCGGAGGGACTGCGGATTGGCGTGCCGGCGGAGTACTTTGGCGAGGGCCTGGACCCGGAGGTGCGGGCGAATCTCTTGCGCGGGATTGAAGGGCTGAAGGCCGCGGGCTGCACGGTCAAGCCGATTGCGCTGCCGCACACGAAGTATGCGATTCCGACCTATTATCTGGTGGCGACGGCGGAGGCGAGCGCGAACCTGGCGCGGTTTGACGGTGTGCGCTACGGGCACCGGTCTGCCGCGTCGGAGACCCTGGCGGCGATGTACAGCCACTCGCGCGATGAGGGATTCGGCGCGGAGGTGAAGCGGCGGATTCTGCTGGGGACCTATGCGCTGAGCGCGGGCTACTACGACGCGTATTACCTGAAGGCGCAGAAGGTTCGTAGGCTGCTGGCCGAGGAGTTTTTGCGGGCCTTTGCGGAGGTGGATGCAATTGTGACGCCGACGTCACCGGTGCCGGCCTTCAGGCTGGGCGAGAAGACGGGCGATCCGCTGGCGATGTATCTGGCGGATATCTATACGGTGACGGCAAGCCTGGCGGGGATTTGCGGCGTGACGGTGCCGTGCGGCAAGACGGCGCCGGGGCTGCCGGTGGGGATGCAGGTGCTGGCCGCGCATTTGAATGAGGGTACGGCCTTCCGGGTGGCGCGCGCGGTGGAGGCGGCCGAGGAGTAGGGATGCGAATGCGGATTGGGCTCGGGATCGGATTGGCAACGCTGGGAATGGCGGCGATGGCCGCAGCCGCTCCGGCGGCGAAGACGGCGGCAAAGACGGTGGTGAGACATCGCACGCATACCGTGTATCTGGGGCCGGTGAAGCAAGTGCCGTACTCAAAGGAAGGCGACCCGGCGGGCGCGGAACCGGGCGAGACGGCGCTGGAGACTCGCACACTTGTGGTGGATGGGCAGGTGAAGGAGTGGACCACGGGCGATGTGCATGACGTGACCGAGCGGAGCTTTGTGGTGCGGCGCGCGCTGCGGCTGAATGACAGCCTGCCGAGCGACACGAAGATGACGTGGGTGTGGCAGCGGGGGCCGTGGCTGCTGGTGGACCGCGAGACGGGGCGGGTGACGGCGCTGAAGCTGCCGGACTACAATCCGGCGGTGAGCCGCGTGGTGTGGTATCGCGACTATGGCGCCTACTGCGGCGTGACGCCGAGCGGCAAGATTCTGTATGCCGTGGTGGCGCAGTTGACGGTGCGGCGGGCAGTGCTCAGGAAGAAGCTGGAGGAGCTTGACCCGGCGAATCCGCCGCAGACGGCGTGCGGAGCGGCGGAGTGGCAGCGGGATCCGATGCGCGTGACGTTTTATCCGGGGGGTCATCCAGCGGGTCATGCGGCGGGCAACGGCGCTGTGAGCTTTGACATAGTGGCGGGTTCGGCAGTGCTGGTGGAGAGCGACAGCGATGTAACGGAAACGCCGGAGCAGCCGCAGAAGCCCGAGCCGGCGCAGAAGCCACAGTAGCAGGGAGACGGTGCCGCGATGGAAACACTGGATGAGTTGCTGACGAAGGCAGAGGCGGCGCATGGGCACATGTGCGCGGGGCAGATTCTGGGTGTGCGTATGGCGCTGGTGGGGCTGAAGAATCTTGGTATTGCGGACCCGCGCGGCGCGGACCGGAAGCGGCTGGTGACGTATATCGAGATTGACCGGTGCGCGACGGACGCGATTGCGATGGTGACCGGATGCCGGCTGGGCAAGCGGACGCTGAAGTTTCGCGACTGGGGCAAGATGGCGGCGACGTTCGTGGACCTGGAATCGGGGAGTGCGGTGCGCGTGACGGCGCTGGAGAGCTCGCGCGAGCTGGCGCAGCGGATGTTTCCCGAGGTGGAGACCAAGAGCAAGCAGCAGATGATGGCGTATCGCGCGCTGAAAGACGAGGAGCTGTTTGCCGTGCGGCCGGTGCGCGTGGCAGTGGGCGAGAGCGAATTGCCGGGAAGGCGCGGGGAGCGCGCGGCGTGTGCGCGGTGCGGCGAAGGGGTGAACTTTGGCCGTTTTGCGGAGGTGGGCGGCGAGCGGCTTTGCCTGAGCTGCGCGCGGCCGGGGGAGCGGTACTGGCGGGATGAAGCGTGACCGGAGCGATTCGGCGGGTCTTTGCTGGAGGCGCGTCTTGACACGCGCCCGCTCGCACGTTTCTTATCTCCATAGGCCTTCTTTCGGATTCCGGCTGGGCTGAATGGCGCGCGACGTGCGCACGCAGGCCGAGCGGGCTTTCGGAGGGGGGGTTGTGTCGAACAGGAAACCAACGGCAGCTGGGTCTCAGGCGGAAGCAAGCAGGGAATGGGGTTATGATTCCCGTGCGAGCGGTTGCCTGACCTGTCTTCCAGAGCCTGAGCCTGACCGAAGCGGAGGCCAGGAACATTCCCGTAGACCCATTTCCAATGAGGCGTCCGGCCATGGTCCGGGTGTGCCTGTGCCCTGCAGCGAGCCGAAGGGTGCGTCGGGGCGAGTAAAGGACGAGAGTGGAGACAAGTTTGCTGTTGTTGGCGGTAGAAGCCGCCCCGAGCGGGGGCGGCCTGATGATGCTTCTGCCGCTGCTTTTGATTCCGTTGCTCTATTTTGTGATGATCCGGCCGCAGCAAAAGCGGCAGAAACAGTGGCAGGAGATGCTGGGCAGCATCAAGGCCGGCGACCGGGTGACGACGGCGGGGGGATTGCGGGGCATTATTCTTTCCATTAAGGATGATGCGGTGATTCTGCGCGTGGCGCCGGACAACTTGAAGGTGGAAGTGGCAAAGAGTGCGATTGCTGCTGTGACCACGCAGGAAGGAGCTTCGGGCTCCTGAGGGAGATGCGTGGAGCGGCCCTGAAGCCGCGCCTGCGCAGAGATGCGAAACGATGAAGAAGAATCTGAGAACCAAAGTTCTGGTGATTATTGGAATCCTGATGGTATTTGTCTACGGGATTTTCGGAATCCCGTCGGGGCTCTCCGGCAAGGCGCTGCAGGCGGCGATGACGCAGCGCATTCACCTGGGCCTGGACCTGAAGGGCGGCGCGCACCTGATTTTGCAGGTGAAGGTGCTGGAGGCGGTGAACGACGAGACCGACAATACGGCGGCGCGCATCCGGGACGACCTGAAGCAGGCGCACCTGACGTATTCGCAGGTCTATAAGCCGAATCCGCTGAAGGCCGACGGGACAGGACAGCCGCAGATGATTCGCATTGAAGGCGTGACCGCGGACCAGGCGAGCGCGGTGCGCAGTCTGCTGGACTCGAAGTACTCGAGCGAGTACGACGTTACGGGCAACGCCGACAACAGCTTTACGGTGACGATGAAGCCTCTGGTGGAGTCGGACCTGGAAAAGCGGACCGTGCAGCAGACGATCGATACGATTCAGGATCGCGTGGACACGCTGGGCGTGACCGAGCCGACGATTCAACAGTACGGTCTGGGCGACAACCAGATACTGGTGGAACTGCCGGGCATTTCCGATCTCGATCGGGTGAAGTCGATCATCCAGTCGACGGCGCGGCTTGAGATTCACGCGGTGGTGTCGGGGCCGTTCCAGGATGAGCAGACGGCGCTGGCCGGCGTGGGGGGCGCATTGCCCGCCGACGAAGAGCTGGCGCACTACTCCGGCGTGAGCGGATCGGAAGCCGACCAAGTGTACATCCTGCAGCGCGTGGCGATTGTGAAGGGCAACGACTTCCGTTCGGCCGACCCGGGGACGAACCCGAACACCGGCCAGCCGAATGTGCAGTTCACGCTGACGAATGAGGCGGGCGACCGGTTCTACCAGTACACGCGGGCCAACGTGGGCCGGTACATGGCGGTGGTGCTGGGCGGCCGGGTGCGCGAGGTGGCGAGCATTCGCGAGCCGATCCGCGACCGGGGCGAGATTGAGGGCAGCTTCAGCCAGGAAGAGGTGACGAACCTGTCGAAGCTGTTGAGCTCGGGCGCTCTTCCGGCTTCGCTGACCTATCTGGAGCAGCGCACGGTGGGCGCATCGCTCGGCGCCGACTCGATTCGCGAGGGTGTGACGGCCGCGATTGTGGGTCTGGTGGTGGTGCTCATCTTCATGCTTGTCTACTACCACGGCGCGGGGATCAACGCGGACCTGGCGCTGATTCTGAACCTGGTGATCCTGCTGGGATTCATGGGATTTTCGACAGCGACACTGACCTTGCCGGGAATCGCCGGCGTCATCCTGACAATCGGCATGGGCGTGGACTCGAACGTGCTGGTGTTTGAACGCATCCGCGAGGAGATTCGCGCAGGCAAGGCCGCGGCCGCGGCTGTGGACCAGGGCTTTGCGCACGCCTGGACGACTATCTTCGACACGCACGTGACGACAATTGTGTCGGCGGCGATTTTGTTTGTGTTTGGAACCGGGCCGGTGAAGGGTTTTGCGACGACCCTGGTGGTTGGTTTGTGCGCGAATCTGTTCACGGCGGTGTTTGTGTCGCGGGTGATTTTTGATGCGCACCTGAACAAACTGAAGTCGGGCGAGATGGTTTCGATCTAGAGCGGCGGAAGCCCGGCGCGGAGCGGCCGGAAGCGGGATAACGATTGCAGACCGGCGGGGAAAACGCCGGCAACGAGGAAGGCAAAAGCCGTGGAATTTTTTCACAACCCAAAAGTGGATTGGCTGGGGAAGAAGTGGTACTTTCTGGCCTTTTCGTTGATTTTCAGCATTGCCGGCGTGTCTTCAATGGCATGGCACTGGACGCACATCGGCAGCCCTGTGCCGCTGGGGGTGGACTTCAAGGGCGGCACGCAATTGCAGGTGCGCTTCCAGCAGCATCCGGACATCAGCAAGATTCGCACGGCGATGGATGCGGCGGGTGTGCGCGACTCGAGCATTGTGCAGTTCGGCGAGGCCGCGAACAACGAGCTGCTGATCAGCCTGCCCGAGGTGACCAACGAGAACTCGCTGGACGCAGGCCGGGAGAAGATCGAGATCGCGCTGAACAAGCAGTATGGCGGCACATATACGATTGACGGCGGACAGGTGGTGGGTCCGACCGTGGGCCACCAGCTTGAAAAGCAGGCCGCGATGGCCACGCTCTGGTCAATGCTGGGTATGCTCATCTACCTGTGGTTCCGGTTTCAGCTTATCTATGGAGTGGCGGCGGTGGTGGCCTGCATCCACGACACGCTGATCACAATAGGCGCCTTCTCGCTGGCCGGACGCGAACTGAGCCTGACCGTAATTGCGGCGATTTTGACGCTGGTGGGCTACTCAATGAACGACACCATCGTGGTGTTCGACCGCATTCGGGAGAACCTGCGGCTGAGCCGGCGGGAGCCACTGGCCGATCTGGTGAACCGGAGCATCAACCAGACGCTGAGCCGGACGGTGCTGACCTCTGGTCTGACGTTCCTGACGGTTCTCTCGCTGTTCATCTTCGGCGGGCAGGTGCTGAATGGATTTTCCTTTGCGCTGGTGATTGGAATTCTGATTGGAACGTACTCGTCGATCGCGGTTGCCTCTCCGATGCTGGTGGCGTGGCAGGAGTACCGCGCGCGGAGCGGGAAAGCAGCGGTATTGCCGGCGGGCAGGCGCTCGCGCTGAGGGCATCGGCGTGGATCAATTGCACTGTTTTTGGAGCAGGTTTTGCAAGTGTTGCGTAGTTCTGATATAGGTGGAGCACATCCCCATGGTAACGTTTGGATGCCTGGGAACCATTACAATTCCGGCGGTGTCTAAATAGAGGTAACCAAGACCCGATTCGAGGCTGGCCATGTTTGAAGATTCCACATTTGAATCCGGAGGAAGGATCAAGAGCAAGAGCAGGTACTGGATGATGGCGACGTTCATTTTCAACGGCTCCATTCTTGTTCTTCTGATCCTGATTCCGCTGATCAACCCAGAGGCTTTGCCTAGTGCTGCGATGTTGACGGTATTGACGGCGCCGCCGCCGCCTCCGCCGCCGCCGCCACCACCACCACCGCCCGAGGTGCATGTGGTGCATGTGCAGTCGGAGATGATGAACAACCAGCTGATTGCGCCCACCAAGATTCCCCCGAACATCAAGAATGTCACCGAGAAGGAAGTGCCTCCGTCAAGCTTTGGCGTGGCCGGCATGGAAGGCCTGGGCGGCAGCGCAGGCGGAGTGCTGGGCGGCGTGTTTGGAAACTCCGCACCGCAGGTGAAGGTGGCGCCGCCGAAGAAGGTGAACATTTCGGCCGGTGTGGCGACCGGCATGCTGATCCAGCGCACGCTGCCGATTTATCCGCCGATTGCCAGGGCGGCTCGCGTGCAGGGTACCGTGATTTTGCAGGCCACGATCTCCAAACAGGGTACGATTACGAATCTGCACGTGGTGAGCGGGCCGGCGATGTTGCAGGAGTCGGCGCTGCAAGCGGTGAAGACCTGGCGTTACCGGCCGTACGAGCTGAACAACGAGCCGGTGGAAGTGGAAACGACGATCAACGTGATCTTCAGCCTGGGCGGCTGAGGTTGAATTCGGCCCTTTCCCCGGTTTCGGGGTGAGGGCCTTGCAACAGGACCGAATGCGAATCCTTGCACGAGCCGCATTCCCAGCAGCCACCCGCGAAGGCGGGATGAGGCTAAAAACCAAAAGAAACTCCGCAGGAGGAACGATTCAGTGATTCTCGCTCAGCTCGCACATTACGCATCGCACACCGTCCACAGCTTGGCGCTGTTCCAGGACGACCAGACGGTCAGCTTCAGCCCCATGGGGCTGTGGAATCACATGGCATGGCTGGCCCGCGCCGTGGCCATCCTGCTGTTCATTGAGTCGATCTGGTCACTGGCCGTGATGATCGACCGTTACCTGTACTTCTCCGCCGCGCGGAAGCAGTCGCGCGAGTTCGCGCCCAAGGTGGCCGGTGCGCTGAAGGACAGAAAGCTGGAAGAAGCGATCAAGATCGCCGATCGCAACAAGAAGTCGCACCTGGCCGAAGTGGTTACGGCCGGATTGCAGGAGTTTCGCGCTTCGGCAGGCATGGCGACGGAGGCCACCATCGAGAGCTCGCAGCGCGCGCTGGAGAGGGCGGAGGCGATTGTTCACGCCAAGCTGAAGCGCGGCCTCGGAGTTCTGGCCACCATCGGTTCGACGGCACCGTTCGTCGGCCTGTTCGGAACGGTCATCGGCATTCTGCATGCATTCCAGCAAATCGCTACGATGAAGACGTCAGGCATTGGCGCGGTGGCCGGCGGCATTTCCGAAGCGCTGGTGACAACCGCGTTCGGACTACTGGTGGCCATCCCGGCGGTGATGGCGTTCAACTACTTCACCGGGCGTGTCGAGGCATTCGACGTGGAGATGGATAACTCCTCGAGCGAGCTGATCGACTACTTCATCAAGCAGAGCAGCAAGTAATTGAGAGCTGCCATATCCGGCTGACGCGAGAGAAGGAAAGGGCAGAAGGGCGAAACGCTCTTCTGCCTGCTGAATGCGCGACTGCCCCGGGTGAAATGAGGAAAGAGGCCGGAGGACGTCCGGCGCGAAAACGAAAGGCATGGAGCCTGAGCTATGGCGATTGCAGTCCGCAACGAAGGCAGCAAGGTCAACTCCAACATCAACGTGACGCCGATGGTGGACGTGATGCTTGTACTGCTGATTATTTTCATGGTCATCACCCCGATGCTCACCAACAAAGTGTCGATCGACATGGTCAAGGTGCAGAACGCGGTTCCAATGCCGGACGCCAACAAGGACGATGCGATTGTTGTGGCGATCACGCGCGACGGGGGAATCTTCCTGGGGCAGGACAAGGTGGCACTGAGCGAGCTTGGCTCGAAGGTGAGCGAAAGGCTGTCGAGCACACCCGGAAAGACGATCTATGTTCGCGCCGATGCGCGGGCGCAGTATCGCGCGGTGGAAGACGCGGTTGATGCCGTGCGCACGGCGGGCGTGGATGAGATCGGCATGCTGACCGAGCGCAAGGGCAACAACCTGGCGGGTGGCGAATAGCCGACCACCACCGGCGAACCGATTCACGATATTGAGGAAGCAATAGGAGTTTGACGCCATGGCAATGACAACTGGAAGCGGAGGCGGGTACTCGGCCGACATCAACGTAACACCGATGATCGACATTCTTCTGGTGCTGCTGATCATCTTTATGGTGATTGTGCCGCAGATACCGACTGGGCTGGATGCCGCTGTTCCGCAGCCGCCGAAGCACAAGACGCAGCAACAGCCGAACGACCGGACGATTGTGGTGCAGATTCATTACCGGCCGGGCGCGGCGCCGACTTACCAGATCAACGAACTCGACGTGGCGCACGCGGATCTGCTGCCGAAGCTGACCCAAATCTATGCCAACCGGGCCGAGCGCGTGATGTTTATCAAGGGCGATGACGACATTGAATTTCGGTATGTGGCGGATGTGATGGACATTGCGAAGTCAGCGAACGTGGATCACGTGGGCCTGATGACCCCGAAGATTATGGCCGGTCAGTAAGCGGCGAATTTGCGGCGGGCAGAGGGGGACGGGCCACAGGCCCAACCGCTGCCTGCGAAAAGTACCTTGGTGCGCAAGGCCGGCGAATGGGAGCTTGCGGGCTTTGCGGGAACGACGCAGTGAAGATGCCTCAGTCCGTGCTGTTGGGGGAGGCCGATCGCGGGAAGCTGAACCGGGCTGGAAGAGCGGAGCGGGATTTCCGCAATCTGGAGCCGGCAGAGAGCGAAGGCGAACGGCGGCGATTGAAGGAATTCCAGGCGCGCGAGGGAAAGGCACGACCTGAAGGAGAAGAAACGAAGATGAATCGACCCGCACGAATTACGGTGTTTGCGGTGCTGCTTTCCGGGCTGATGCTTTCCATGAGCGGGTGCAACAAGCTGAAGGCCCGGGACCAATTGAACAAGGGTGTGGACTCCTACAAGGCAGGCAAATACGAGGAGGCGATTGGGCACTTCCAGAAGGCGACGGAACTGGATCCGACGCTGCCCATGGCCAAGAGCTATCTGGCCACAGCAATCTCACAGAACGTGGTGCCGGGGCTGGACACGCCGGCGAACCTGAAGACCGCGCAGCAGGCGATCGGCATCTTCGAGCAAGTGCTGGCGAGGGAACCGAATGACATCAACAGCCTGAAGCAGATTGCCGGCATCTACTTCAGCGTGAAGAGGCTGGACGATGCCAAAGAGTGGCAGAAGAAGGTGCTGGCTGTTGACCCGAAGGATCCGGAGGCGGCCTATACGATTGGCGTGATCGACTGGACCGAGGCGGACGAGAACGTGCTGAAGGAGCTGCAGTCGGTGGGGCTGAATGACGACGGCGAGGGCAACCTCAAGGCTCCGAAAAAGATCATGGCCAAGATCAAAGAGGAAAACACGGCCCTGGTGGATGAAGCTCGGCAGTACCTGAACCAGGCGCTTGCCAATCGTCCGAATTACGACGCTGCGATGGCGTACATGAACCTTGTCTACCGCAGGAAGGCGGATCTGGACTATGAGGATTCGGCCGCGGTGAAGGACGACCTGGCTCAGGCAGAGGACTGGCGCACGAAGGCAATGGGAGCCCGCAAGGAGAACGAGGAAAAGAAGTTGAAGAGTGCCGCGGGCGGCGTCACCATGCCCTCAAGCAGCGAGTAAGACGGACGCAAGATGTAGCGAACAAGCAAGAAGCGGCCTCCGTTCCAGAACGGGGGCCGCATTTTTTTTGCTTCAGATGGGGCGGGGCGGTTGCAGGGGCGGGGATTCGGGATGACGCCAGTACGACACGGAAGACCTGGCGAGAGTTTGCGGCGAACCGATGCCGGAACCGCGGGCTTACTGCACGCCGTTCTTGAGAACTTGCTCGGCGTAGTAATTGCGAATCTTCGCCTGGTCGTGGAGCACTTCAAAGTAAGCGTTCTTGAGGAGTTGGGCGCGCGCCTCGCGCAGGGACTGGCGGATGGCCTGCTGCACGTTGGGGTCGTCGAGCTCGCGCTGGCCGGCCGGCTCCCTGGAGAGAAGCTTGAAGACGGAGTAAGCGACGACGTGGTGGCCGGGGCCGGTGTTGTCATACATGGGCAGGATGCCGGTGATCTGGCCGGGCTTGAGCTTGCTGATGGCATCGAAGGCGGCGGGGTCAGTCTTGAGCGCGGATTCGCCGATGAAGCCCATGTTGCCGCCGTTGGAGGCGTTGTTGGCGGCGTCAGAAGCGGTCATGGCGACGGTGCCGAAGTCCTCGCCGCTGTCGAGGCGGTTGAGAACGGTCTGGATCCGTTGGCGCGCGGTGGCGTCGTTGTAAACGCGGTTGCCGGCCATGTTGCTGTCGCTCTGGACGGGAACGGCGCTGGCTACGATCTGGGCAAGGTTGTAGCGGGGCTCAATGAGACTGAATTCGGCCTTGTGCGCGGCGTAGTACTTGCTGATGTCGGCGTCAGTGATGTTGATTTTGGAGTAGATTTCCTTGTTTTCGAGCTTGTCCTGGGTGAGGGAGCGGCGAATCTGCTTCTTGAGGTCGTCGAGGGTGAGGTCGCGTTGTTTGAGCTGGCGGGCGAACTCCTCTTCAGTGTAGGGCAGCTTCATTTCAGTGAGCCGGGCGTTGACGTCCTCGTCAGTGGCCGCGAGGTTGAGCTTGGCGGCGCGCTGTTGGAGGACGTCGTCGTCGATCATCTGGCGGAGAATGTTGAGGCGGAGGATGTCGGCCTGCTCGGGCGTGGGCTGCTGGGGGGTCTGGCCCATGCTCAAGATGTAGTTTTTGTAGGCGCGGTCGAGCTCGGCTTTGGTGATTTCCTTTCCGTTGACGGTGGCCATCACGTCTGACGAAGGCGTGCGATGGCATCCGGCGACGCCGGCGAGAAGAAGGCCAGTGGAAACCACGAGGACGGCAAAGCCGCGACGGGCAATGGGGCGAACTTCGTCGAGCAAGCTGAACACTCCTGGGAGCCGAAATGGCCTCCGGTCTAAAAGGATACATCGCGGGCAGGATAGATTCCGCGCCGTATCAATCCCGTGGCCGGGGCGAACTGAGAAAGACCCGCTCATCGCCGTGCAACGCGAGGCGAAACGCGAAGCGGTGAGGATTTTGGGCGCGGCGGAGCTTACCTGCCCGCGCCGGGCTGGCCCTGGGACTGCGCCGGCGTGTTCGCGGGGGGCTCCTCACCCGCGGCGCGCAGGGCGCGGTCAATCACCATCCAGAGTTGGTCCTTCGGGACAACGCCGCTGACGCGCTCCCCGTTGATGAAAAGGGCGGGGGTGCCATCGACGCCGAGGGCATCGCCCTGCTTGGTTTCGGCTTTGACATTGGTTTCATCCTGTTTGGCCAGACAGGCGTCGAGTTTGGCCGCGTCGAGCTTGCCGGAGGCGGCCTGCTGGCGGGCGATGCGGTCCAGTGCCGCAAAGCTCCGCAATAAATTGCGATCCGATCCCGTTATTTCATCGCCGTGGGCGTGCAGGTAATCGACGTAGGTCCAGTAGACGGGCCCGCTCTGCGCGGCCAGACAGTTGGCGTCGACGGCGGCATGCATGGCCCAGGGGTGAATGGTGGTGAGGGGAAAATCCTTGTAGACGAAGCGGACGAGGTTCTTGTAGTGGTCGAGCGTGGCCGGGAAGAGCGACTCGTGCATGCGCGCGCAATAGGGGCACTCGAGATCGTCAAAGTTGATGACGGTGACCTTGGCCTGGGGATTGCCGCGGATGGGCCGTCCGGCGATGTCAATGTGGAGCGCGGGATTGTTGTCGAGGTCAAAGGTCTCAAGCCGCGCGAGGGTCTTGCCGTCCTTGGAGAGGAGGAAGTTGACGACGCTGGAATGCGAACCGTGGCCGACGGTGACGGGCAGGGTGTCATAGCCGGAGATTTGGCTGGGTCCCGGCTGGCCGACGGTGACCGCATAGTCCTGGGGAACGTTGTACTGCGAGCGAACCATGAGCTCCACGCGGCGGTCGAGCTGGTGGCCGGACAAAGCGGAGGGCGGAGTTTGAGCCTTGCAGCCGGCGGCGACGAGCAGCAGCAATCCGGCGAGAACGCTACGACGAGACAATAGAGGATCCTCTTACCCTCAAGGATACCGCAGGGAACCGCATACGGGCCGAGCGGGAAGAAACGGTTTGGGGCTCTGGAAGAGTGGACGCGCGAGACAGAGAAAGGCAAGCAGAGGTTAAGCGCAGGCGCTAGTAGGCAGGCGGCTGGGAGGGGTCGCGGAAGACGGTGTTGGAGCGGCGGATGTCGCCGACGGAGCCGAAGTTGGCGAGGGTGAAGCTGTAAAGGTATTGGGTTTCGTCGCGGACCGAGCCGAGGGCAAAGCGGCGGTAGCCGAGGCTGATGCCGCAGCAGTTCCAGTTATAGATGGCCTGTACGCCGGCGTACTGGAGCGCGCCATGCACGAAGTCGTAGCCGCCGTTGGCGGAGAGGTTGAAGCCGACTTGATTGGGTTTGCCGATCTGGAGGAAGGGCTGGAGCTGCTGGCTCTGGATGATGGAGGCGGAGACGCCGTTTTCGTCGACGGCGTTGAGCAGCGCGTGGCGGAGGCCGACGGTGGTGCGGCCCCAGCTGTAGCCGGCATAAAGATTGTCGGCTCCGATGCGACCGGCGCGAGGATCGTAATCCATGTCCCACTCGATGCGGAGGTTGTGAATGGCCTCAAAGCGCAGGCGCGAAGTGATGGGTGCGATGTTGCGGGGAGAGGTTAGGAAGGCGACGCCGGTGAGGTCGAGGGTGGAGTCAAAGACGTTGCGGCGGCCGGGGATGAGCGCGCCGCCGAAATCGGCGTTGAGGAAGAACTTCTGGGCGACCTGCCAGCTGGCCCATTCGCGCGGGGGAGTGGGGCAGGAGCCGGGCTTGCGCACGCCGGCAGCGTCTGGCGGGCAGGGCACGGGCTTGTTGGGGCGCAGGTAAAAGCGCTGGGTGAGGCTGAAGCCGGCCTCGCTGGTGTCGGTGGCGATATCGGTGGTGTCGACTATGAGAACGTTGCGGGCCGGGGGTCCGATGCCGCCGACGAAGTGGTAGTAGAACTCGGGCTCGATGACGTGGCGGAGGGTGCGATTCCAGCGGGCGAGGAGGAAATCGCGCTCGAGGGCGGGGCCGCGCAGATCGATGGAGGCCTCAAGGTCAGAGCGGTTGAGCGGCTCGTGGCTGATGGAGGGTGTTCCGCGGTTGGCACCAGTGAGATCGGGCCGCTGGCTGCCGGAGTAGGAGGTGTCGCGCAAGGCGACCTCGGGCAGGAAGTCCCATCCGCCGGCGTGGATGGGGAGCGAAAGGCGCGGATAGATGTCAATGCGGCCGATGTTGCGGGCGTGGAAGCCGGGCTCAGAGCGGCTGAGGTAGCTGAGCGAAGAACCGAAGCTCCAGTAGAGCGGACTTGCGCCGAGGGGACGGTCGAGCACGTCGAAACGGAGGGTGGGCAGGTGGAGAATGCGGGCTTCGTCGCCGGACGTGGAACTGGCGAAGGCCTGCAGGCGGGCGAGATAGGCTGAGGGAATGTAGCCGTGGCGCTCATCGGTCAGCGAGAGGACGCTGTGCACTTCAGAAGTGACGGCCTGATTGTAATTGTCGTTGAAGACGAGCTTGTAGACGTATCTGGAGAGATATTCGACATCGCCGGCGAGGCGGGTGTGGGGCGTGATGTCCTCGCGGCCGAGGGCCACAACGTCAATGCCGCCCTGGTTGACGAGGCCGGTGGCGGGCGGGATGGCAGGACCGCCGCGGTCGAGGAGTGCATTCCAGCGGACATTAAGGAAGTTGAGGCCGGCGCCTTTGAAACGGAAGTCGCCGTTGGGGGCGAAGCCGCGTTTGGAGTAGTACTCGGCGCCGAGGACCATGTCAGTGCTGCGGCTGAGGGCGATGTAAACCTGCTCACCGAGGATGAGGCCCTTGATGGAGGAGTTGCTGATGACGGGAATCAGCAGGCCGCTTTCGCGGCCGTTCTGATTGACGGGATGGCGCAGGTAAGGGAGGTAAAAGACGGGGACGCCGTGCACCTTGAAGAAGGTGTTGGCGGTGGAGGCCTCGCCGTTGGAGACGCGGATGGAGCGGGCGATGAGCTGCCAGTCAGGGTGAGGCAGCCGGCAGTTGGTCATGGCGCCGTCGATGACGCGGTACTGGCCTTTGCCGGTCTGGAGCAGGACACGACCAGAGAAAAGAAAGGGATTGGGCGTGGAGTACACGGTGGTGCGGCCGGCGGTACGGACGCCGAGCGAACCGGTGACATTGAAGAATCGGCCGGTGTGCTCATTGAGGCGCATTTCACCGTGGTCGGCGCGGATGAAGGCATCCTCCTCTCCGCCGGTGACGAGGAGGTGGCCGTCGGCGTGGAGATCGGTGGTGAGCTGGTTGTAGACGACCTTGTCGGCGCGGAGGGTGTAGCCGCCGTAATGAATTTCGACGCCGCCGGAGAGTGTGACGACATGTCCGGCCCAGGTTTGCGTGTCGGCGCTCCAGGAGACGGGCACGCCGGCGGCGGGCTGCGGCTCGGGCTTGGCGACGGGGAGGAGTTCCTGGCCTGGATCATCGGGTAAAGGATCGTCGGGCCGAGAGGAGCTTTGCGCCGCGCCGGAGAACGGCTGCGAAGACTGCGCGTTCGAGGATAAGGAGGATTGAATTGCGGGTTGTCGGCGAGGTAGCGCATTGGTCAACACCTGCCCGCTAACTTGCAGGTGACAGAGGGCCAGCAGCGTGATAAACACGAAATTACGAGGGTGCATCCCGAATCCAAGGCAAGCATAACAAATGCAGCCTGAAGGATGGGACGCAGACTGAGCGGCTCTGGCAGCAGAATAACCCGGCAGGCGCGAGGCGTTCGCGGGAGACGGGCCGGGTGCAAATATCGGTTTTCCGCGTAAGCTCCCGGCTGCACTGAGCGCGATGTTCCAAACCGGGCAGCAGATCAGGCGAAAGCAAGACGGGCAGCGGACCTGAACGAGATTCCGGCCGGAGACAAGAACCGGCGGAGCACTTCAGAAGGGGAACTGGAAATTTGAGCACACTGTTGAGCCAGCCCGTAGCGTTACCCCAGTGGAAAGAAGAAGTGAACCGGCGTCTTGCGGCGCACAAGAGCCGCAAGGCGCAGCCGGACGCCGAGCAGCCGGAAGCATCCCATCCTCACCTGGCGAAGCACAGCAAGGCAGCGCAGGCTGCGGCGCGCGTGGCGGCGCGGTATGCCAAGGCACCGAGCTTTAGTGAGCTGCAGGCGGCCGAGGCGCGGGCGGCAATGCGCGCGGCGGAGGCTGCGACCCGGAAGGCGCTGGAGGCCCAGGTGGCGGCGCAAGAGGCACTGTTCCAGTGGGAGTCGGCCGCGGCGGACGAGGCCGCGGAGACCGACGAGCAGGACAGATTTCCGGCGAGCGAGGCGCACGCGGCGCCAGCGCAGGAGATGGCCGAGGTTCCGATAGTGCAGAGGCCGATGGAGGGTTTGGAGATCCGGTGGGAACCGGATACGCCGCCGCCGCGGGTTGCGCCGCCGATGGCTTATGCGCGGCGCGAGGAGCAGGGACGGGACGAGCTGGAGCCGGAGTTGTGGTCGAGCGAGACCTTCGCGCTGGAGCGGGCACTGGAGCCGGTGGAGCCGGCGCAGACGATTTCCGCGAATCTGATTGAGTTTCCGCGCGAGCTGGTGGCGACGCGGCGGATGCGGCCGCGGATCTCGGGAGCGGACCCCAATGCGACCGGAGAGCTGTTCGGGCAACTGAGCATTTTTGAAGTGGACCCGACGACGATTTCGACCGAGGGGATGACTGCGGCAATGGCGGCGGCCGAAGAGGCGGCTGCGGCGGCGGATTGGAACGGGACCGGGTGGTCGAGCATTCAACTGGACGCACAGCCGGTGGATGAGCCGGCCGAAGAGCGGGCCGGGCTGGCCGTGGAACCGGCGCTGGAACTTGCGCCGATGCATAAGCGTCTGCTGGCGGCGCTGATGGATGCATTGCTGGTGGTGGCGGCGGCGTGTGGCGCGGCGTACTGGGCTGCCGGGCATTTGCACGCGCCGCCGACGATGCGGATGGCGGAGATGGGCGCGGCGGGATTGCTGGTGGGACTGGGCGCGGCGTATTACGCGCTGTTTATGCTGCTGGCCGGGACCACGCCGGGCATGTGGTATGCACGGGTGCGGCTGCGGGATTTTGAGAACGGGAAGCCGAGCCGGGAGCAGTTGCGCGGGCGCGTGCTGGCGATGGCCGTGTCGATGCTGCCGGTGGGACTTGGGCTGATGTGGGCGCTGTTCGACGAGGAAGGTCTGAGCTGGCACGACCGGATGTCGCGGACGTACCTGCAGGCGCGCTGAGCTCGGAGTCAAGATTCACGGGGAAATGCAATGGGCAGCCGTAGAGGGCAGCCCTTTTTGTTGCGCGGCATGTTGAGCCTGATTAACGCGCGAGGGCGCGGATGGCGCTGACGCCCGCACCGAGGAGGGCCGTTTCGTCGTCGGGCTCGAGGACTTCGAGCGAGTAGCTGAGGAGCGGACTCATTTTGACCATGGTTTCCAGGTGGCCGCGAAGGACGGGAAGGTCAAGGAAGCCGACGTTGTGGCCGGTGAAGTAAAAGCGGCCGGGGCCGGCGAGGTGGATGAAGGAAGCGGTGGCGGCGGCGAGTGCGCGATGCCAGAGATCGACGAACTCGCGGCAGCGTGCGTCACCCTTTTTGGCCAGCGCAAAGATTTCTTCGGGTTCGAGATCGAGGAAGCGCATGCGCATGGCGCGGTATCCCATGATGCCTTCGAGATGGCCGACGCCGCCGCATCCGCAGTAGCGCTCCCTGGGGTCGAGGCTGACGGTGATGTGGCCGCCCTCCCATACGCCTTCGACGTAAGGCCAGCGGCCATAACCGATGCCGTTGCCGATGGTCCAGACGCGGGTGAGCTTGTTGAGCTGGCCGCGGGTGGCGGCGACACCGGCGGCGATGGCGTCGGCGTCATTGGCGATGTGGACCGGGGCGATGATGCCTTTTTCGGCGAGGACGCGGCTGAGCTCCTCGGCCATGCGCATGCCCTTGAGCTGGGCGAGATTGGGCGAATCCTCGACGACGCCGTGGCCGACGACGCCGGGCACAGCGATGCCGATGGCGTCCACGGGATGGGTGGCGAGCTGTGCGATTTGCGCGGCCACTATGTCGATGATTTCTCCGCCGGGGAGAGCGACGAGAGCGTCGGTTTCGTTGTCATCAGCGGGAAAGCGGAGCGGAGTACCGGTGAGCCGCTGGTCGACGAGCTTGCCGCTGACGATGTGCTCGGTGATGACGACGCCGATGGCGGTAGTCATTGAGACCCTCCCGTGGGCCGGAGACTGGCCGAAGACCCGGTTGGTTGGATGCACACGGCGGCAGACAATCTCATGCAGGCTACTCCGACGGATAGCGGTGGAGGCGGCCGAGTCCGTTGAAGGCGGCGACCTTGTAGCACTCGGCGAGCGTGGGGTAATTGAAAACGGTATCGATGAAGTAGTCGACGGTGCCGCCGAGTGTCATCACGGCCTGGCCGATGTGGACCAGTTCGCTGGCGCCCTCGCCGATGATGTGGACGCCGAGGACCTTTCGAGTGTCGCGGTGGAAGACGAGCTTGAGGCGGCCGGTGGTGTCGCCGCGAATCTGGCCGCGCGCGGTCTCGCGATAGTAGGCCATGCCGACTTCATAGGGCACGTCCTCGTCAGTGAGTTGCTCCTCGGTTTTGCCGATGAAGCTGATTTCCGGGATGGTGTAGATGCCGTAGGGATACAAGCTGGGATTGGAGGAGATGGCGTGGTCGTCGAATGCGCGTGCGGCGGCGATGCGGCCCTGCTCCATGGAGACGGAAGCGAGCGAGGGAAAGCCCACGACGTCGCCGACGGCGAAAATGTGGGGCACTTTGGTCTGGTAGTTCTCGTCGACGGGAATGCGGCCGCGGGCATCCGCCTCAAGGCCGGCGGCGGCGAGGTTGAGATCGTCGATGTTGCCCTGGCGGCCGACGGCGTAAAGCAGGGCATCGCCGGAGACGCGCTTTTTGCTTTGCAGATTGGCGATGACGGTGGCGTCAGGCAGCTCCTCGACGGAGTCGACTTCCTCACCGAGGCGGAGGGTGACGCGGCTGTCGCGGAGGTGATAACTGAGGGCTTCGACGATCTCCTGGTCAGCGAATTCGAGGAGCCGGGCGCGTTTTTCAATGAGGGTGACGCGCACGCCGAGGATGGCGAACATGCAGGCGTATTCGACGCCGACGACGCCGCCGCCGACGACGATGAGGGTGCGGGGCAGGTTGGGCAGGTCGAGAACCTGGTCACTGTTGACGATGGTTGTGCCGTTGATGGGGACCTTGGGCGAGCATGCGGGGCGCGTGCCGACGGCGATGATGATGCGGTCGGACTGGAGGGTCATGTCGGCCTGGGGACCTTCGACGCGGACGTGATTGGCATCGACGAAGCGGGCGATGCCGTGGAGAACGTCAATGCCGTTGCGGGAGAGCTGGGCCTCGGTGACGTCGACCTCAGTCTTGATGACGGCCTGAACGCGGAAGGCCAGGTCGGCCATGGTGATCTTTTCCTTGACGCGGTAATTCATGCCGTAGACCGAGCGGTAGTTGTAGCCGGAGAGATGGAGTACGGCTTCGCGCATGGTCTTGGAGGGAATGGTGCCGGTATTGATGCAGACGCCGCCGACGACCGAGCGCGCCTCCACCACGGCGACGCGCTTTTTGCGCTTGGAGGCGGCCACGGCGGCGCGCTGTCCGGAGGGACCGGAACCGATGATTGTGAGGTCGTATTCGACGGCGCTCATGCGCGGTTCTCCGGTGGTTTTTGGGGGGTGGCCGCAGAGCAGCGGGCGAAACCACGGGCGTAGCAACGGTCGCGACCCTACCGTGAGGCTAACACGCGGCGGCGAGGAGGGAGTAGAGGGCCGGAGAGCGCGAGAGGTTCGTGCTCTCCCATGCTTTGCAAAGAAAATGAAGGATGGGGCACGCGCCGAGAGGGTTTTAGGTCCGTGCAGGCCCACTCATGAAACGATGAAGCCGTTTCATGGATGGGGCCACCCGCCGAAGACAAATGCAGGTCCTTCGGCTCCCCACGCTCAAGCTTCGGTCGCTCAGGATGACAATTCATCGGGGATTGGGGCTGAGCGGGCCGAGCGGGAATTGTGAAAAGCAACCGCAGATCTTTCGACTCCGGTCGCCCTGTGCGGGCGACCTCCGCTCAAGATGACAGAGATTTTCGGGGTGCGGACATTTTGCGATTCCCACCCCCATGCGGCAGAGTGCGCCGCGTGGATGGGGCACCCACGGTGGTGGTTGGATGGACTGGGAAAAGCATGGGTGGGGCATCCGGCAACAGGAGGGGGAAATGATCTCGAAAACGGGAGCGGGGAATTGGGCGGCGGGAGCACCGGAATTGCGGTAGGCTCGTAGGTATGGAGTTCAAGGTAAGCGCACTGGAGCAGGAGCCGGCGGAGTTCGACGTGGAACTGGGGCCGGGGGTGGTGGATTTTGGCGACGAGGCGGAGCAGGTGGGGGCGCTGCGAGCCGAAGGCAGGGCCGAGGTGATCCACGAGCACCGGGGACCGAAGGAGATTGTGGCCGATATCCGGCTGAAGGGACGGTTTGCGGGGCGGTTTGAGGTGCCGTGCGCGCGGTGCGTGGAGCCGGTGGAACTGCCGCTGGAAGCCGAGTATGACCTGATTTTCCGGCCACTTGGCGCGGATGCGGGTTCGCCGGAGCGGGCGATCTCCACAGGCGAGACGGAAATCGGTTATTATCAAGGAGACAGTCTTTTGCTTGAGGATGTGCTGCGGGAGCAGGTGCTTTTGTCCTTGCCTGCCCGGACGCTGTGCAAGCCTGACTGCAAAGGACTTTGTGTGCGCTGCGGCAAGAACCGGAACCTGGAGACGTGTACCTGCGAGGAGGGTCCTGCGGACCCGCGCTGGGAAGCGCTGCAGGGGTTGCGCGGGCGGGTGAAGAGCGAGTAAGAGGAATCCCGAGACAGTGGGAGTGTTCAAGGCCGGGCCGGACGGCAGAGCAGCGGGCACGAGAGCTGCGGGAGAGCCGGGCGGCAGGGCCGGGACGCGAAAGGAAATTTGCGATGCCGAATCCGAAGAGGCGCCACTCAACGCGCCGAACTGCAAACCGCCGGGCGCATGACTTTTTGACTGCGACCGGGTTGAGCGAGTGCCCGAACTGCCACGAGAAGAAGCTTCCCCATCGTGTGTGCCCGAAGTGCGGCATGTACAAAGGCCGCGCGGCGGTGGAAGTGAAGGAAGCGGCAAAGTAAGCGCGGGAGCGGCGATGCTCATCGATATCGCGCTGGATGCGGTGGGGAGCGACAAGGCTCCCGAGCCGGAGATACGGGGAGCGATTCTGGCATGCCGTGCGCTGCCGGTGCGTGTGCACCTGGTGGGACCGGAGCCGGAGTTGCGCGACCTGCTGGATGAGCACCTTGAAAATGAAGATCTGCCGATCGTCATCCACCACGCCTCAGAGCGGATAGGGATGGACGAGAAGGCGGCGCACGCCGTGCGGACGAAGAAAGACAGCTCGATGCGCGTGGGGCTGAAGCTGGTGCGCGAGCGCAAGGCCTCGGGCTTTGTGACGGCGGGCAACACGGGGGCGGCGATGGCGACGGCGAAGATGGTGCTGGGCGCGCTGCCGGGCGTGGACAGGCCGGCGCTGGCGACGCCGATGCCGACCTCGAAGGGCAATCCATGCGTGCTGCTGGACGTGGGTGCGAATGTGGACTGCAAGGCGCATAACCTGGAGCAGTTCGCGGTGATGGGCGAGATGTATGCGCGGAGCGTGCTGAAGATTCACAAGCCGCGGGTGGGACTGCTCTCAATTGGCGAGGAAGAGACGAAGGGCAACGAGCTGACTCGCGAGACGCTGCCGCTGCTGAAAGCGCTCCCGATCCACTTTATCGGAAATGTGGAAGGGCGGGACATCTTCAACGGGCACGCAGACGTGATTGTGTGCGACGGGTTTGTGGGCAACGTGGCGCTGAAGACGAGCGAAGGCCTTGGGCGGTTTGTGCGCGATGTGCTGCGGGAAAGCCTGACGCGGACGGTGACGGCGCAGGTGGGCGCACTGTTGTCGCGGAAGGCATTTAACGAGTTTCGGCGGCGGCTGGACTACACCGAATACGGCGGCGCGACTCTGCTGGGCGTGCGCGGAGTGTGCATCATCGGGCATGGGTCGTCGAACGACAACGCGATTTATAACGGAATTCGCGTGGCCTATGAGTTTGCCAAGGCGGGAACGAACGAGCAGATTGAAGCGGAGTTCGCGAAGCGGCCAGCGCGCGGGCACGGACAATTGGACGTGCCGGACGCGACGATCCAGTAACGGCTGAGCAAGATGCCGGAATCCAGAGACAACCTGAAAGATTGGTCAGCGTGGGCCGAAGCGCTGGCATGCCCGGCGTGCCTTGGCGCATTGGTGCGAGAAGTTGCGAGTGTGAAGTGCGCGGCGTGCGGGCGCGTGTATCCGGTGGTGGACGGAATTCCGGTGCTGATTGCGGAGCGGGGACAGGACGCTGCGCAGGAGTGAGCGCATGTTGCGCGGGTTCTGAACGGGTCCGGAACGGCTAGGGAACGTGCCTATGCGTCCGGTGAGCGGAAGAGCGCGGTGAGCTCCGACAGGTAGAGCGATTCCTCAGTGAAGTGGAAGGTGCCGTCGTCGCGGACCTCGCGGGCGGCGTGGAAAAAAGCCGTGAGAGCGGCGCGGCTGAAACCGGAGCCGAGGCTGATGCGGCGAACGCCGAGCTCGTCGAGCTGCTGAACGGTGAGCGGCGGAGCGTTTTTCAATCCCACCAAAACATTGACAGGTTTGCCCAGGGAAGCGCAGAGGGTGCGGATGTCCTGAGGGCGCGTGATGCCGGGCGCGTAGAGGACCTGGGCTCCGGCAGCCTCGAAGGCTTGCAGGCGGCGAATGGTGTCGTCGAGATCTGGGCGGCCATGGAGGAAATTTTCCGCGCGGCCCACAAGCATGAAAGAAAAAGGGAGCGAGCCGGCGACGGCGGCCGCGGCGGCTACGCGCTCGACGGCGTGGGAGAAGTCGTAGATGGGATGGGCGGGATCGCCGGTTGCATCCTCGATGGAGCCGCCGACGAGTCCAACTTCGGCGGCGCGACGGATGGTCTCCGCGGCGGCCTCGGGCGTGTGGCCGTAGCCGTTCTCGAGATCGGCTGCGACGGGAAGATGAGTGGCCTCGACGATGGCACGGGCGTTGGCGAGTGCCTCGTCGCGAGTGACGCTCGCTGTGCCGTCGGTGCGACCGAGGGAGAATGCGAGGCCGGCGCTGGTGGTGGAGAGCGCGGGGTAGCCGAGAGCGGTGAGGATGCGCGCGGAGCCTGCGTCCCACGGATTGCCGATGACGAAGATGCCGGGACCGTGGTGAAGGGTTTGGAAGACGGCAGCTTTTTCGGCCTGAGTGGGCATGATGTGTTCCTTTGCAATGGGCCGGCGGCAAGAACGGCGCCTTAGCGGCGGAGGTAGAAGGGGCGGACGATGAGGGCGGCGATGAACATGGAGATGAGGAGGACGATACCGAGGATGGAGTAAAGGAGGACGAGAGATGGGCCCTGAGAAGGTGGATCGTCGGGTTCGGGCACGGATTGGCGATTCGGTGTGGGATCTGGCGGCGGCTCGGGCGGGAGGATGGTGGGTTCGCGCCGGGGGGCTCTGGACTCGCTCTTCGGGGACTCACTCATATTTGAGGGCCTCCACGGGGTCAAGCTGGGCGGCGCGGGTGGCAGGGACGGTGCCGAAGACGATGCCGACGGCGGCGGCGGCGGCGAGGGCGATGAAGACCGAGAGCCAGGAGAAGGGCAGGTTGTAATTGGTGAAGAAGCGGATGGAAAGCGGGATGGCGATGCCGAGGACGGTGCCGACGACACCTCCGGTGAGGGAGATGATGACAGCTTCAGCAAGGAACTGGAGCTTGATTTCCCGATAGGTTGCGCCGAGGGCCTTGCGGATGCCGATTTCGCGGATGCGGGAGCGGACGTTGGCGAGCATGATGTTCATGATGCCGACGCCGCCGACGGCGAGGGTGACGGCGGCGACAAGAACGAGGACGGCGGTGAGTGCGTTTGCGCTTTCAGAGGCGGTGTTCATGAGCTCTTTGAGGGTTTGCGCCTTGTAAATGGAGCCGGGGCGATGGCGCGAGGAGATGATGCGGACGATCTCTTTGGCCGCGTCAGGGACTTCGTTCATGCTGCGCATGGAGAAGTAAATCTGTTTGACGTTCTCGGTTCCGGTGAAGTAGCGGGCGACGGAGAAGGGGATGAGGATGGTCTGGTCGGCGATTTCCGACTGGCCGAAGTCGTCGACCGACATGCGGAAGACGCCGACAATGGTGAAGGGAATGCCGCGGATTTCAAAGGTCTGGCCGACGGCGGCGTCAGGACTGCCGAAGCGGTCATGCGCGAACTTCTCACTGACGACGGCGCACTTGATGTGGGCCTGGTCGTCGGTGTCGTCGAAGAATCGGCCGTTGGGGACCAGGAGCGAGTGGATGTAGCGGTACTGGGGACTGACGCCGAGGACGAGAGTGTCGCGAGTGACGCCGCTGCCGAAGTTGATGGGGGCGCGCATCTCGAGGACGGGCGAGGAGTACATGATGCCGGGGAGCTGGGCGAGGACGGCTTTCTCGTCGTCGCGGGTGAGGTAGTCGTTGTAGAGGACGCGATCGCCGCCGATGGCGCCGCCGCCGGAGTACTCGACCTCGACGGAATTGGTGCCGAACTTCTGGATGAGCTGAAGGACGTACTGCTTGCCGGTGAGGCCGATGGTGACGACCAGGATGACGGACATGGTGCCGATGACCATGCCGAGAGCGGTGAGGGCGAAGCGGAGCTTGGCGGTGCGGAAGCTGTCCACGGCGAGCTTGAGGATTTCGCGGAGCAGCATGGTGCGGCGGGCGCTCTGGAGCGTCTGCTGGAATGCGTGCTGGCGATCCTGGTCGACAGGGTTCATGGGCAAGCGGACTTGTATTCCTTACTCTGAGCTAACAAAGGGATGCATGAGGGGGCGCGCAGGGTTCCATAAGGAATGGGACGCGAGCGGCGCGGAAAGGGCACGTGGCGAGTTGCGTGCTGCTGATTCAGGGACATATTTGTTGAGCCACTTGAGTTCCTCGCGGACCTTGATGTAGCCGTGCCAGGGATTTTTGCCGAGGCCGTGGCCTTCGCCGGGGAAGACGAGGAACTGGTGAGGAATGTTGAGGGATTGGAGCGCGCGCTCCATGAGGACGCCCTCAAGGAAGCTGACGCGGACGTCCGCGCCGCCCTGGACGAGATGGACGGGGGTTTTGACCTTGTTGAACTGGAAGAGCGCGGCTTCGCTCTGGTAGATGGAGGGGTTTTCCCAGGGGCGGCCGCCGAGGTACCAGGCGTCGTCGTAGGTGAGGTCGTCATTGCCCCAGTTGGCGGCGTGCTCGACTGCGCCTGCGCCGGTGACGGCGGCTTTGAAGCGCGTGGTCTGGGTGATGAGCCAGTTGGTCATGTAGCCGCCGTAGCTGTAACCGCCGATGGCGAGGCGATCGGGGTCGGCGTAGCCGGCTTTGACGAGGGCATCGATGCCGGTGAGGATGTCACGGCCTGGTTTGGAGACGATGTGGGGCTGAATATCCAGCATGAACTGGTCACCGTAGCCGGCGGAGCCTGTGTAATTGGGACGGAAGACTAGCCATCCGTTGTCGGCGGCGTAGGTGGCCCAGTCATACCAGTCAGCGCCGAAGCGATTGCCGTCTGCGTCCTCGGGTCCGCCGTGGATGAGAGTGAGCATACGCAGGTGGCGGGCGTCTTTCTTGCCGGGCGGGAAGATGAGCACGCCCTGAATGGTGCGGCCGTCGTCGGATTTCCAGGAGAAGGTCTGCCACTCAGGCTGCGCGCGCTGGGCAAAGACGGGGTTGAAGGCGGTGAGGGCCTTGAGATGGTCTGGGCGGAGGGGGTTGACGGCGAGATAGGCCTGGGTGGGCTTGTTGAGGTTGGAATAGCTGAGGAGTACTTCGCCTGTGGCGATTCCGGAATCAATGTCGGAGTAAGTGCCGGCGAGGCCGGGGAGGGGCGTGGCTTTGACGCCGTGGATGAGATACGGCTGAGTCTGGACGCCGAGCATGCCGAGAGCGATCTCGCGGCCATCGGGCAGGAGGGTGAAGTGGTCGAGGGAGCCGGAGAAGTCGGCGCCGAGGCGCTCGACTGCGCCGGTGGCGGGATTCATGCGGTAGAGGCGGCCCTGGACATCCTTATATGGGCCGTCAATGGAGCCGGAGCCGGGCGGGACCTGGAAGCAGAGCCAGCGGCTGTCGCGGGTCCAGGCGAGATTGGATTCGAGGCCCTGGTTGTGGGTGATGCGGCGGGCCGTGCCGCCGGTGGGCGAGACGAAGTAGATCTCGTAGTCGGCGGGGTTTTCAACGCGATGGTGCGGTGGGCCGGTGAGGAAGGCGATGGTTTTGCCGTTGGGCGCGGGGGCGATTTGCGTGATGGAGATTGGGCTGGTGGTGAGGGAATGCGCATCGGCGGGAAGCTGGTCGAGCTGGGCCGCCTCTGAGGCGGGAGTGTTTGGGCTCGCGGAGCTGGTTTTGGTGGAATGCGCTGCGGGGGTTTTGGGGAGCGGATTGGTGATGTCGCGCTCAAGGGCGGGCTCGACGGCGATGCGGAGGAGAGTGTCTCCGCGGTATTGTGCGCGCCAGCGGATGACGTCTTTCCACTCGGCTTTTTCGGCAGCGGCTTGCGCGGGCGTGAGGGGCTGGGTGACGGAGAGGTAGAGGTCTTTGCTGTCGGGCGACCAGGCGAAGGCGTGGACGTCGAGCTTTTGGGTGTAGAGCGGGAGTGCCTCACCGCCGGCGAGCGAGATGACCCAGAGGCGGGCGGCGCGGGCTGAGTCGCTTTGCGGGTCGTCATGGGCGGCGGCGGGCTCGCCGGGCAGGGCGCGGTCAGAGATGAAGGCGATCGATTTGCCGTCGGGGCTCCAACTGGGTTTCTCCTCGCTGCCGGAATGGGTGAGCGGGCGGAGGCCGGTGTCGGCATTCCAGAGCCAGAGGTCGTCGCGGAAGTCGTTGTTGGCCCAGTCAGGGGATTCGGTGGCGATGACGGCCGAAGCGCCGTCGGGCGAGAGGCGCGCGGAGGTGATGTCCGTGGTGTTGAGGTATTCGTCGAGGGTGATGGCGGGCTTGGCGGATTGGGCGTAGACAGTTGCGGCGGCGGCAGGGGCAAGGCAGAAGGGCAGGGCCAGGAGCGGCCAAAGGGAACGGGAACGCATAGGAGAACTATAAATGCGGGGGGTGTTGGCGGGTCTCAGAGGCTCATCGGCTTCCCAGGTCCGCCTTTCTCACGGTTGCTCGAGAGGTGGACATGCGGCACCCGGCACAGCGTCACAGCCGCACAGTTTCACAGTCAAGAACCAGGGTTTTGGGAGGGGGAAATTGTCGGCAAACTGGCGCGAGGATTTTGCCGGGTGGAATGAAAGGGTTGCGGGCGGAGGTGGAGGTGGAGGGGTTGACAGGGGCAGACGATTGTTGCTGAATGGGCGTTTGTCGGTACGAATCGCTGTCTGTGCAGCCAATCCGTGGTCAGTGAGCGCCCTGGGCTGTTGGCAATAACTGAGAACTGTAGTTGCCGAAAATGTGACTTTTCAGGCGGTTCGGGTCACGCATGCGTGGCCTGCGTCGGGCCGCTAGCTCAGGCGAGGCCCGCCGCGACGTACCTCAAAAGGTAGCTTTGCGGTAAGTCCGTCGGAAGTTGAGAACATAGCGGCTGATGATCAGTCGCTAATGCGAATCACGACTTTCCCAAACGGTCCACGATAGAGATGATCATAAGCGGCTGGCGCATCGGCAAATGGATATACCGTGTCAATCACGGGGCGGATGTTCCATTTGGTGAATGCCCGATTCATCTCCTCCAGCGCTCTCCTCGGGCCAACTGCATATCCACGCAGAACGACTTGCTTCAGGACGAGGGGAAAGAGTGGAAGGTCCGACGTGAAGCCGTCCAGAAAGCCTATGATCGCGATGTGGCCGCCCGCCTTAACGGCGGTAAGAGATTTCACCAAGCTCCTTCCACCAACGACCTCCACGACATGGTCAACTCCTTTTCCCTTGGTCAGATCAAGGACAGCCTTCTCCCAATCCGGCGTTTGTGCATAGTTGATTCCGTGGCTTGCACCAAGAGACTTGGCGCGTTCCAGCTTCTCGTCGCTGCTGGATGTCACAATTACTTGCGCTCCCATCGCGGAAGCTATTTGCAGGCCGAAGATCGACACGCCTCCTGTTCCCTGGACGAGGACCGTTTGGTCAGGACGCAGTTTTCCCTTTTCCACCAACGCATACCATGCCACGAGGCCGGCGCACGGTAATGTCGAGGCCTCTTCGTCGGTTAGATAATCCGGCGCTCGGACCACGGCCTGCTCGTCCAGAACGATGTACTCGGCTAGCGCCCCCGAGATGGTGCTTCCTAGAGAATGAATGGCCTCGTCTCCCTGCGGCTCACCATCGATCCATCGCGTGTCGTAGTGGGTCATGACGCGATCGCCACTTCGGAAACGGGTCACGCTCTCCCCAACGTCGACGACCTCTCCAACGCCATCAGCCCCCTGAATGATCGGAAAGTTCAGGTTCGGGTTGTAGAGTCCCTCGGCTACCAGCTTGTCCCGGTAATTGAGTGAAACAGCACTCATCCGCAAGAGCACTTCATTTGGTTTGGGTTTCGGTTCAGACTTCTCAGCAAGTGTGAGGTTTTCGCGACCTAATCCGCTCAGTTCCCATGCCTTCATTCCGTCTCCCTTCTTCGTGCAAGCCGGGATTTCCGTTCTGCCTTTCAGCTCGTGACCGATTAAACAGTGGCCCAGGCCTCACCTAGAGAATTGGAAAGCCATAGATCGAAGCCGGAATTTACATCTTGCCCTTCGGCTACCGACTAGTTTACTGCCGTTTGCCCCCGCAGAGGGGCTCATTGCGAATTTCCTGCGCGCAATGCAGAAAGCCGTCAAAGCACAGAGGATAATTTCGCAGAAAAGAGTCTCCTATGGCGTCCCGCCTTCAATGGGCAAATGATGACGAAAGGGCGGCAGAGAGTGATGCTAGATCCGAGTCTGACGGAAAGCGGGGTTTTCGGCAACTACGAATGTTGTGTCCCTCTTTGCTCCGTGTTAGTTGGTGATAAATCGCCAATGCACTCATCGGGAGGCCGATTAGTACCGATATGTCGGCATTGGGGTAGTTAATAGGAACTAAGTTGAGTGCGGAGACACGGACAACGCATCGGGAGAGGCGCGGCGGGTGGGACTTATCCTTTCCCACCCATTCCGCGAAGAACGCGGAATGGATGGGGCACACGCCAATACAGCTGTACTGGCGTTGATTTACGTCGATCCGGGCCTGAAGGCCCAACGTTCCGGCCACTTTTTTCAGGAGCCTGAAGGCCCCTGCTCCCTCCAGAGACGATGTGCGTTCCCACCCATTCCGCAAAGAACGCGGAATGGATGGGGCACACGAACGCGGAATGGATGGGGCACACGCCACTACAGCTGTACTGGCGTTGATTTACGTCGATCCGGGCCTGAAGGCCCAACGTTCCGGCCACTTTTTTCAGGAGCCTGAAGGCCCCTACTCCCTCCAGAGACGATGTGCGTTCCCACCCATTCCGCGAAGAGCGCGGAATGGATGGGGCACACGAGCGCGGAATGGATGGGGCACACGCCACTACAGCTGTACTGGCGTTGATTTACGTCGATCCGGGCCTGAAGGCCCAACGTTCCGGCCACTTTTTTCAGGAGCCTGAAGGCCCCTGCTCCCTCCAGAGACGATGTGCGTTCCCACCCATTCCGCGAAGAGCGCGGAATGGATGGGGCACACGAGCGCGGAATGGATGGGGCACACGCCACTACAGCTGTACTGGCGTTGATTTACGTCGATCCGGGCCTGAAGGCCCAACGTTCCGGCCACTCTTTTCAGGAGCCTGAAGGCCCCTGCTCCCTCCAGAGACGATGTGCGTTCCCACCCATTCCGCGAAGAGCGCGGAATGGATGGGGCACACGAACGCGGGTGGGAGGGGATGCGCGTGTCGTCAGGGGCGGTTTTCGACGGGGAGCCACGGGGAGGGGTAGACGGGGCCGATATATTCGGCGCGGGGGCGGATGAGGCGGTTGTCGTCGAGCTGCTCGATGACGTGGGCGGCCCATCCGGCGATGCGGCTGAGGGCGAAGATGGGGGTGAAGAGGTCGATGTCGATGCCGAGGGTGGTGTACGTGGATGCGGAGTAGAAGTCGACGTTGGCGTTGAGCTTCTTTTCCTCTTTGATGAAGAGCTCGATGGCGCGGGACATCTGGAACCATTTGGGCTGGCCGGAGTCGTTGCCGAGCTGCTCGCTCATTTGGCGGAGGTGGGTGGCGCGGGGGTCCTCGGTGCGGTAAACGCGATGGCCGAAGCCGGAGACTTTCTGTTTGGCGGCGAGCATGGCGCGGACGTGCTGGACGGGATCTTCGCCGGCATTGTCGATGGAGAGGAGCATGCGCATGACGGCCTCGTTGGCTCCGCCGTGCAGGGGGCCTTTGAGCGCGCCGATGGCGCCGGTGATGGCGGAATGAATGTCAGAGAGCGTGGCGGCGATGACGCGGGCGGCGAAGGTGGAGGCGTTGAGTTCGTGGTCGGCGTGGAGGATGAGGGCGAGGTCGAGAGTTCGCGTGGCGGTTTCGCTGGGCTTGACGCCGTTGAGCATCCAGAGGAAGTTTGCGGCGTGGGAGAGCGAGCGGTCGGGCGAGACGATCTGCCTGTCTTTGCGGATGCGGTCATAGATGGCCACGAGCATGGCGATTTGCGCGGTGAGATTGAAGGCCTTGCGCACATTGGCGTCGTGGGTGTTGTCCTTCTCGTCGGGGTCATAAAAGCTGAGTGCGGAGACGGCGGTGCGGAGGACTTCCATGGGCGAGGCGGAGGCGGGAAAGCTGCGCAGCAGGTCGAGGATGCGCGGGTCAAGCTGGCGTGCCTGGGCGAGCTGGGCCTCGAATTCGCGCAGGGCGACACGGTTGGGCAGGCGGCCGTTCCAGAGCAGGTAAGTGGTTTCCTCAAAGGTGGAATGGACGGCGAGCTCATGGATGTCGATGCCGCGATAGGCGAGGACGCCGGCTTCTCCGTCGATCCAGCAGATGCCGGAGTTGGCAGCGACGATGCCTTCCAGACCCTTTCCAGCGACCGCAGTGGACATAGGCTTTGATTTCTCCCTTTGATTGCATGGGTGGTGCGAATGAAATGTGGATGCGTCCGCGTGCCCGGCGACGCGGGACGGAAAAACGAGCAGTAGATTCTTTATAGCGCGTTGGTTTGGGGGTTGTCACGGCGGACGCTGCGCGAAGCGGGACGGCGGCCGGAAAAAGGGACTGCGCAGAAAGATGCCGCACGGGGTAGAATCCCGTGCAGTGCAGTGTGCGGCGGGCGGCGAGCGGAGCGGAAGGCCGCAGGGACGGCGCGCAGGACGAAAGGGGACGGAATGAGCGAACTGGAGAATCCTCCGAGGACGTATTCGGGCGCGTTTCTGGCAATGCTGGCGATTGCGGTGCTGGCGGCGCTGGGCGCACTGGTGTGGACCTATACGCTGAGCTCGCGGCTGGCGCACCAGGAAGCAGCGATGGCCGAGGCGAACCAGCAGAGCGCGAAGATGCAGGCGGATTTGCGCGAGACCAACGCGCGGCTGCGGGTGGCGACCGACGAGCTGGGCAAGAGCCTGGGGTTGACGCAGAAAGAAATGAACACGCGTGCCCAGCAGATCATCACGCGGGAAAATGCGAATGCGAAGCGGCTGGAGGCGGCGCAGCAGCAGACAGCGCAGCAAGTGAACCAGGTGGCCAGCGACGTGACCAACGTGAAGACGGACGTTGGAGGAGTGCGGACGGACCTGGGGAAGACGCAGACGCAGGTGGCGACGGCACTGAGCCAGCTGCAGAGCATGAAGGGGGACATGGGCCAGCAGAGCGGGCTGATTGCGCGCAACCAAGGCGAGCTGGAGCTGCTGAAGCACCGCGGCGACCGGAGCTACTACGAGTTCCATTTGCAGAAGGGCAGAAAGACGCCGGTGGGGACGGTGAGCCTGGAGCTGCGCAAGGCCGACCCGAAGCACAGCCGGTTCACGCTGGATGTGTTTGCCGACGACCGGCGCTACGAGAAGAAGAATCGGAACGAGGACGAGCCGCTGCAGTTTTACAGCGGGAAGGATCCGGCGCTGTATGAGATTGTGGTGAACGCGATCAACTCAAAGCACGAGGTGAGCGGGTATTTATCGACGCCGAAGAACGCGCCTGCGCCGGCGGGGACGCCGTAAAGAGCTCAGCGCTCAGTGACGGGCGCGGCAGGCGAAAGGTTGAGCAGGGGCTGATAGCGGAAGGCGACGGTGAAGTCCAGCCCCTTGCGCGCCTCCCAGTCAGCCTTGCTCATTGTGAAAGACGTGACAAATGTGCCCTCGAGGGTTTGGCCGGGCTGAAGCATGGCTTCGGTGTTGAGCGGAGTGGCGCGCCACTGAGCGAGGTCCGGGTAGGCCACAAAGATGCGGTCGTAATCCGATGCCGAGGCGGCGTAGCTGGAGTGCACGCCGTCGGCGAGGGTGGCGTTGGCCAGCACGTGGATGAGGAAGAGGGGGATTTTGCTCTGGTTGGTGAGCCGGACGCGGGTGAAGACGAGGACCTGGTCGGAAGTGTCCTGGGGAATGGGCACGCCGTTGGCGTCAAAGGCAGGCGTGGTGGTGTGCATGGGGTGGGCCCAGACCTGGAGGACCTGGCCGGTGGCGGCGGGCGGCTTTTGGCCGGCCTTGACGTAAGCGGCAATGACGATGGTGACAACGATGGCCGCGACGATGCTGGCGAGAACGATGGGACTGGTACCGCGGGTGAAGGATTCGCCGCGCGCGGCATCGTCGAGCTGGTCGGGGGAATCCTGGCGCAGGAGACTCATGGCGCCCTTATCTTAGCTCTGGTGTGGCCTGACGGGCGAGGAATTGCATAGACGCTGCGCTGGGGCGTCGGTGATTGCACCGGATTTGGTGCAGCATGAGGGTTTCGGAGTGCGGGATTGCTAGGAAGCGGCGACCTGGCGCGGGGTGCGGTGGGCGAGGAAGTAGAGGAGCAGCAGGGAGGCGGCCGTGGCGCTGAGGATTGCGTCGATGGCGGGCATGCCGCGCGTGCCCCAGTGGGCGTAGCCGCGGCCGTCGAGGTAAGCCATGTAGGCAACGGGCAGATTGCCGAGCGAGTTGATGATGGAGTAGCGCGCGCCGCCGCTTTTGCCGGAGTCGCCGAGGAACTCAAGCGCGACGCCGGTGAAGAGCGCCCAGCAGGCGCCGATGGTGAAGAGGTAAAGCACGGTTGCGGTGAAGTAGATGGCGGGGCGCATGGGCCCGAGGGCGAGGATGGCAAGCGTGGCGGCGTTGGCAAGACCGGCGAGCAGAAAGGCGATGGGCGCGCGGATGCGGGCGGGGATGAGCGAGACGCTGAGGGTGCCGAGGGTGGTGAGCAGCGCGCCGGCCAGGCCGTTGATCCAGGCCACCTGCGCTCCGCTGACGCCGAAGTCGACGGCGAGCGCGGGCAGGAGGCCGATCATGGCTCCGCTGCACATGGGCAGGGTGACCAGGAGCGTGTAAGGAATCGCATCCCAGCGGAGGAAGGTGACCCGGAACTCGTGGGCGATGCGGACGAAGGTTGCGGGCAGGGCTTGCGCCGGAGGCCTGCTCTCAGGGGGCAGAGCCAGGGCCGCGAGCGCGGGCAGGAAGACGAAGGCGGCCAGGATCCAGCCGAGCGTGGGCAGGGTGACGTGACCGGCGAGGCCCACCAGTGAAAATACGGCGATGGCACTGAAGGCGAGGGAGCCGGCCTGATAAAAGCTGCCGGCGCGGCGGCGATTGACCTCGCTGACAAAACTGCCCATGATGCCGCCGCAACTGGCGGCGACGAGCAGGCTGAGGCAGTAGCTGAGGAGGATGAGCCGGATGGCCCAGGGAGAAGCTAGGCTCGACTGACGGAAGGCAACGATCATGGTGCCGGCGGCGGCAGCGGAAGAAAGCAGAATCCACGAACGGCGCTTCAGCCAGAAGTCTGCGACGGGGCACCAGAGGAAATAAATGGTGTGGGGGATGGTGAGAAGGGCGATGAGGGCGGAGCTGTGGGCGGGGCCGATGCCTTCCCGGCGCAGCAGAAAGGCCAGCGCACCGTTGACCAGGCCGACATCGATGATTGCGGTGGGGGCAATGAGGAACGCGAACAGCCAGGGCCTCTCCTTTACCGCGGGAGGCGCGGGGTAAGGTTCGCTCCGGTGCATTGGACGAGGGTAGCACGTGGCTTTGTGGAGATGGGTGGGCGAAAGAGACAGGAAAGGTTTGCTGCGGCGAGTGCAGCGCGAGGAAGGACGCGAAGGCGGAGCGCGAGCGCGCAGGCTGCCGGCACGCGCAAGAAATGCCGGGAACGCACAAGACGGGAGAAGCTCTCTTCGGGCGAGCGAATGAAGGGCGGGCCGCCCGCGAGCGGTCTTTCGTGAGGCCCAGAAACGCGTGTGTTACGCCGCGCTGCTGTTTGCGGTGTCTCGCAGTCGAATCACTGCGTCGGCCTGGGGACCTTTCTGGCCCTGGACGACGTCGAATTCGACGTCATCGCCCTCTTTCAACGTTTTGTAGCCGTCCAGCTGAATCGCCGAGTAATGCACGAAGACATCGGGGCCGTCGTCGCGCCCGATAAATCCGTAGCCCTTGGCGTTGTTGAACCACTTCACCTTGCCTTTGTACTGAGCCACCGGCTTTCGCCTTTCCTGGAATTAGGTGTGATTGCGGCAGGCTGGGTTGGAGGAGAGCCGGCCGTATTTGGTATGACGGCGAAAGTCGGCGAAAGGTTGATTGGGATTCCGGCGAATAGGGTCACAAAAATGGGACACACGTGCCGGAGGCGGGGAGAACCCCCGGGCGAATGCGCGAATTCCTGCGCTTTTGGGGCGATCTGAATGGATTTTGGCGGTTACGACTTGCGCTTGCGGGCCAGCCGGCGGGCGTAAAGGAGGATGGAGGTGATGGTTTTGCCGTCGAGGATGACGCCTTTGTCGATCATTTTGAGCAGATCGGAGAGGCGGACAAGGCGGAGTTCGATCTCTTCGTCCTCTTCGGGATGGGCGTCGCCGGCGATGAGGCCCTCGGCGAGGTAAACAAGCATGGCTTCGCCCAGGAAGCCGGGGCTGGCGTAGTAGCGGACCAGCGGCCGCCATTTTTTGGCGCGGTAGCCGGTTTCCTCCTCGAGCTCGCGCTGCGCGCCGGCCAGAGGATCTTCGCCGGGCTCGAGCTTGCCGGCGGGCAGCTCCCAGAGATATTGATTGGCGGCGTGGCGGTACTGGCGCTCAAGGACGACCCATGGGTCCTTTTTGCTTTTGGAGTTGTCGAGGGCGAGGATGACGACCGAGCCGTTGTGGCGGATGACGTCGCGCTCGCTGGGCTTGCCGCCGGGCTCGATGAGCTTGTCGTGGTGGATGCGAAAGAGCGGGCACTCAAAGACGACGGTGGAGCTGAGCAGCCGGGCGGTCTGGGTGGAGACCACGGCGAGGGCTTTTTTCGAGGCCTTGGATTTGGAGGCTTTGGGCTTGGAGGTCTTGGGCTTGGAGGTCTTGGGCTTGGAGGTCTTGGGCTTGGAGGATTTGGGCTTCGGGGATTTGCGAGCGGCTTTGGGGGCTTTGTCCTTCTTGGGCATGGGGCGGCGGGTCTCCTGAGAACGGGATGGGAAATGCAGGAAGCGGAAAGCTCGGTCAGGAAAAGTATACGCAGGTGCGCGGACCGAGGCTGAGCGGAGTTGTGCATCGATTGGGTGCGGCGTGGCATCCTTAGAGCAAAAGCAGGATGATCGTGTCCTGTTGGGACTGGCTGAGGTCGCCGCTCCCTGGTGGTCTTCACCCCAACGACGAAGACCTGTCGTTGGGGCCCCGGGTGTCGCGTCGACTTGAGTGTCGTGCCTTCGGGATACAGCCACCCTGCTTTTGCTGTAACGCAGCGTTTTTGCGCGGGTGCGCGCGGAGATGCGGTTCCCCCGTTGGATTCCTGAACGAAACGAGAGCGCGTTGACGACCGCTGACTGTCACTCCACGACCACGGTGCCGGGAACGAGCCGGCTGTTTGCGGACTTTTGCGCCGGCGAGGAGCGGGCGCGGCAGTTTTACGGGCCGGCGCGGGAGTGGAAGGAGCGGCCGGCAGTGCCGACGCACATTGCGGAGCTTGCGGAGCTGCTGGCGGCACAGAATTCCGGACAGGAGAGGGGACAGGCAGTTGGGGACGCGCTGGCGGCGCTCACGGCGGGCGCGGGTGTGGTGGTGACCGGGCAGCAGGTGGGCTTGTTTGGCGGGCCGCTGTATACGGCGCTGAAGGCGGCGACGGCGGTGGCGCGGGCGCGGGAGGCGACGGCGGCCGGCAAGCCGCATGTGGCGATTTTCTGGCTGGCGACCGAGGACCACGATTTTGAAGAGATTGACCATGTGACGTTTCCGGCGCGTCGGGAGCTGAAGAAGCTGAAGTATGGGCGGGCTCCGGAAATTGCGCGGCCGGTGGGCGGCGTGGTGCTGGACGAGACGCTATTGCCGCTGCTGGAGCAGGCGTGGGAGCTGGTGGGATCCTCGGATGCGATGGAGGCGCTGGCGGCGGCGTACAAGCCGGGGCAGACATTTGCCGAGGCCTTTGCGGAGTTTTACGGGAAGATGTTTGCCGCGCAGGGGCTGCTGGTGCTGGATGCGGGCGGCCGCGCGGCGCACCGGATGGGTGCGCGGGTGCTGCGGGCGGCGCTGGAGCAGGCCGACGAGTTGCACGCGGGGCTGATGGAACGGAATGCGGCGCTGGAGGCGGCGGGCTATCACGCGCAGGTGGCCGTGGCCGCGGAGTCGAGCCTGCTGTTTTTGATCGACGACAAGACGGGCGCGCGTGTGGCGCTGAAGCGGACGGCGGCGAAGGCGGGCGAGCCGAAGGGTGCATGGCAGGCGGGGCGGACGAGCTACTCGACGGACGAGCTGGTGGGGATTCTGGAGGCGGAGCCGGAGCGGATTTCGCCTTCGGCGCTGCTGCGGCCGGTGTTTCAGGATGAATTGCTGGGGACGTCGCTGACGATTGGCGGCCCGGCGGAGATTGCGTATTTCGCGCAGTCGGCGGTGCTGTTTGAAAGGATATTGGGGCGGATGACGCCGGCGGAGGCGCGGCTTTCTGCCACGCTGATTGAGCCGGCGGTGGCGGAGCTGCTGCGGCGGCATGGGCTGGAGCCGGAAGGTGTGTTTGGTGAGACGACAGACAGCCTGGCGCAGCGGCTGGGCGCGCGGGCGATGCCGGTGGAGGGCAAGCGGAAGCTGGCGGCGGCGGGGCAGGCGCTGGACGCGGAGCTGGAACCGCTGCTGGCGTGGATGCGCGGCCTGGACGCAGGGCTGGGACGGAGCGGGGAGACGGCGGCATGCAAGATGCGCTATCAGATGAACCGGCTGCGGCGGCTGGCGGCGAACTTCCAGTTGCAGAAAGAGGAATCGCTGCGGCGGCATGCGGAGGCGATTTGCCAGTCGCTCTACCCTGGGGGCGCGCTGCAGGAACGGGTGCACGGCGCGGCGTATTATTTTGGACGCTACGGGCTGGAGCTGGCCGAGAGGCTGACCGAGCGCGCGGCCGAGAACTGCGCGGGGCATCAGGTGGTTTGGCTATAATCCCTGCGAAACGCAGGGAGGGATCAAGTGAAAAAGCTGTGGGTTATGGCGGCGCTGGTTACGGCGCTGGGGATGCCGGCGTGTGGGACGGCGCGCGCGCAGCACGCGCGGGCGGAAAAGGAACCGTGCGCGGTTCCGGGCGAGGACAATTCTTTTCTTGGAATCCAGACCTATCGACTTTGGCCGGGCAAGGCGCCGGAGGCGCACGGGGACGCGTGCGAGGACATTCCAACGATTACTGAGTTCGACCCGCAGCCGGGGACGGCAAACGGCTCGGCGGCGGTGATTTTTCCGGGCGGGGCGTATGTGGGGCTGGCGGGCAATCTTGAGGGCCGGCAGGTGGCCGACTGGTTTGCGGCGCGGGGCTTTCGGGCGTTCATTGTGAGCTACCGGCTGAGCTCGAACGGCTACCTGCTGCCGGTTCCGCTGCTGGATGCGCGGCGGGCGATCCAGACGGTGCGGGCGCGGGCGGGGGACTATCACATTGACCCGAACCGCATTGTTCTGATTGGGTTTTCCGCGGGCGGGCACCTGGCGGCGCTGGCGGCGACCAAGTTTGTGAAGGGAGATCCGGATGCCGAGGATGCGATTGACCGGGTGTCGAGCAGGCCGGACTACCTGGTGCTGGGCTATCCGTGGATTGGGGCGATTTCGCCGGACACGTCGCACCTGAGCTATTGCGCGCTGTTCCACGTGATGGACCGCTGCGCGGCACTTCGTGCCGCATACTCCCCGGACCTCTTCGTCACCAAACAAACGCCGCCGACGTTCTGGTATCACACCTTCGACGACCAGACGGTTCCGGTGGAGCAGGGGCTGAAGTTCTACGAGGCTCTGGTGAAGGCGGGGGTACCGTCGGAAGCGCACATCTTCTTTCACGGCCCGCATGGGACGGGGCTGGGCAAGGGGGACGAGTCGCTGGACCAGTGGCCGCGGCTGCTGGAGACCTGGCTGCGGGTGCATGGGCTGATGACGAAGAGCCAGGCAGCGACGCGGCCCTGATGAAGGGCGGTCTTATTTCTGCACGAAGAACTCCGACATCGAGGGAGCCCCGCCGGCCGCGGCGGGAGGGTTCGGCAAGCCGAGGGCCTCCATCACCGCACGCAGCATGCTCTGGTGCTGATAGAGCGTGCTGGACGTCTGGGTGTAGCCGGACTTCACCACTGGTCCCCACAGGACGGGAGCGACATGTCCGCCGCCGTGGTTGGAGTCAGCGACATCGGCTTCGTCGAAGTCGACGATGAGAATTCCGTCGCCCCCGGGCTGGAAGGCGGGATAGCCGGAGAGCGGGGCAACGACGTTGGCCTGCAACCAGTCGTCTGCCTGCAGGGGGGTTCCGTTGTGCGCGTCGTCGTTCAGATCGGGCACGATGAAGGAGAATTCGGGCAGGGAGTGGTTGGCGACGTCGGCGGCAAACTGGGTGAAGGGCCAGATGGTCTGATTGGCAACGGAGGGGTTGTCTGCCACGTCAGAGAGCATGGGAAATGGATTGTGGCGGAGCACGTAGAGTCCGGTATCTCCGCCCAGATAGCCCTGCGTGATGCCCTCGGCATAGACCCGGAAGGAGACGCCGGCGGCGAGCATGCGCCGGGCGATGTTGTCGACGTTCCAGACGGTGGTGGAATTGTCGTCGGTGGTGAGCAACTGCCCTGTGGTGAGCATGAAATAGTTGCCGATGGAGAAATGCGCGTCCGCGAAGTAATTGGTGGGAAGAGCGCCGCTGCCCAAGAGGGCGTTGAGATGCGGCCAGACGGCGGTATTGCCGACCACGGTGGAGTAGCTCTGATTCTCTTCCATCACCATCACCACATGCTTGCTGGCCGGGATGATCGGCTGGACGGTAATCACGGCCGTACCAAAGAGCATGGAGTTCTGCGCACTGGTGGCCGTCACGGTCACGCTGCCGGCGGCCGATGAGGAGGTGAAGAGGCCGGTGGAGGTGATGGTTCCCGAACTGGCAGACCATGCGACGGGATGGTTGGCGGCTGCCCCCTGCGTCGTAGCGATGCACTGCGAGGTTGCGCCGGGAGCGATGGAGGCGGGTGTGCAGGCGACGGTAACAGACGAAGTGGGGGACGGGGAGATTTTGGAGGCGGAACCGCCGCATCCGGCGAGGAGCGGTAGCGCAAGGAGAAACCGCGGTGCGGGGGTCTTCCACCAATCGCGCATTTTGCCGGGTCTCCAGGAGTTGATTGAGGATCCGCCCAGCTTCTTCGGTTGCGAACGACGGGTCCTGCAACACTTCGTATAGTAAGAGTGGGTAGAACGGACGCAGGTTGCATCGGCCGGCAGAATGAGAATGCCTGAAATGGGATTTGGCGGGTGCAGGATGTGTCGCCGGACCAGTGGCCACGGCTGCTGGAGACATGGCTGAGGCTGCATGGGCTGGTTGACGCCGGACAAAGCCGCGGAAGGCAAGTGAAGCGGGAGTGTTTCAGAACAAACGAGTCGTACGCACGAAGAGAAAACACTGAGGAGACGCAGACGATGAGAATGGTTGAGAGGCTGGGAGTGTGCGTGCTGGCGGCGATGGCGCTGGGCACAGTGAGTGCGGCGGTACAGGCACAGGAGGCGCCTAAGGCGCAGGCCGGCGAGGCCTGTAAGGCGGTCGCGAAGGAGACGCCGGTTCCGCCGGAGCGGCCCGTGGCCACCCACCACGAGATGACGCTGGACGGCAAGGTGCTGAAGTACACGGCGACGGCGGGGAATCTGATTATCCGCGACGAGCACGACAAGCCCTACGGCAGCATTTTTTATGTGGCGTACACGCTGGACGGGGCGGAGCCGGGGACCCGGCCGGTGAGTTTCTTGTACAACGGCGGGCCGGGTTCGGCGACCTTGTGGCTGCACATGGGCGCGTTCGGTCCGGTGCGCGTGGAGACCGACAGCCCCAAGGCGACGGCGGGGCCGCCCTTCAAGCTGGTGGAGAACCAGTACTCGCTGCTGGACAAGACGGACCTGGTGTTCATTGACGCGCCGCTGACGGGCTACTCGCGCGCGGTGGGCAAGGCCACGGTGAAGGATTTCGCGGGCGTGGACGAGGATCTGCATGCCTTTGACCGGTTCATCCTGCGCTACCTGACGGTGAACCAGCGGTGGAATTCGCCGAAGTTTCTGATTGGCGAGTCGTATGGCACGACGCGGTCAGCGGCGCTGGCCGACATGCTGGGCGAAAACGGAGTACAGTTGAACGGCGTGGTGCTGATCTCTTCGATTTTGAACTATGGGATTCGCATGCCGGGCTACGACAACGTGTACATCTTCAACCTGCCGAGCTATGCGGCGGCGGCGTGGTACTACGACAAGATTCCGAACAAGCCGGCGGACGTGGCGACGTGGGTGCAGCAGGCGCGGGAGTTTGCCGAAGGGCCGTATGCCGCGGCGCTCTTTATGGGCGACCGGCTGCCGGCGGCGCAACTGGACGAGGTGGCCAAGCAGATGAGCCATTTGACGGGGCTGAGCGTGGAGTACTTGAAGGAGGCGAACCTGCGGGTGAGTCCCTTCCGCTTCCGCAAGGAGCTGCTGCGCGACGACCGGGCGACGCTGGGCCGGTATGACATGCGCTTTGAGGGCGTTGACCCGGACGCGGCGGGTGAGTTTCCTGGCTATGATCCGTCCGACTCGGGAATCAGCGGAGCGTTTGTGGCCGCGCTGCATACCTATCTTGAGGGGCAGCTGAAATACGAGTCGACAGACGCCTACAACGCGGATGCAGAAACGATCGGCAAGTGGGACTGGAAGCACAAGCCGTTGGGCGGGGTTCCTTTTCAAAGGGGGGAGCAGGCCGCGCCCTACGTGGCGGGGGATTTGGGGGATGCAATCCGGAAGAATCCGCACCTTCATGTCTTCAGCGCGAACGGGTACTTTGACCTGGCAACACCTTTCTTTGGAACGGAGTACGACCTGGACCACATGGGGCTTGATCCGGCGCTGCGGGCCAATGTGCAGTTCGGGTATTACCCGTCGGGGCACATGATTTACCTGAACGTGAAGGCGCTGGCGATGCTGAGCGGCGATTTGAAGGCGTTTATCACGAAGTCAGTGGCGGAGTAGCGAGAGCCGGGTGTTCCATTTTACGGAGCGTCCGGCAAGAATCTGCCCCTGAAAATTAAGAAGCGGGCAGCCGAGAACGGGAGTGGAAGGATATCCCGAAGTCGGCTGCCCGCCGGACCCTGAACCGGGTCTAGGTGGTATTTTTAGTGTAGGCCTAATCGAGGGGAAATCAAGTTCTTTTTTGAGCCGGAAGAGGGTACTGTGACCGCAGTCACGATCCTGCTTCAAAACGGTTCAATCGCGTTGACTAGTGTATTTTCCGCCTGATACAAAGAGGTGTTCCATCTCCGATGGAAGATCGCATTTGACCGCCTGCAGCGCCCGGAAGAAGTATGCAAGAACTCTTTCACGATCTTGGGGCCTTGTTTTTGGCCTCGGTGCCCACCGCTCTGCTGTTTCTGGTGGTGGTGGTGTGCTATCAGTTTTTGATTCAAGGGCCGCTGACGGCGACGCTGGCGGAACGGCGCCGGCGTACGGACGGCGCGATGAAGGCGGCGGAGCAGGCAATTGCGCGGGCCGAGGCGCGGGCAGCGGAGTATGCCGAGAATCTGCGGCATGCTCGGGCGGAGCTGATGAGGGCACGGGACCAGCGGTTGAAGCAATGGAGCGCCGAGCGCGATGCGGGGCTGGAGGCCGCGCGGCATGCGGCAGGCCAGCGCGTGTCGAGCGCACGGGCGGAGGTGGAGGCCGAGGCAGCCAACGCGCGCAAGGCGATTGAAGGAGCAGCGGCAGAGCTTGCCAACCAGGTGGTTCGCGCGGTGCTGCCGGCCACGGCCGGGGGTTCGCGTTGACCGAGTCAAGGGTGAGGTCGCGAGGGTTCGCGCGGGTCTGGGTGAGTGTGCTGGCCGCGGTTCTGGTTTTGGGCCTGGGATGGGCTCCGGCGGCGGCAGGGGCGCAGGCGGCCGCAGACCATGCGCCGGCAGCGACGGCCCGGGGCGGGCAGGCGGCGGGCGCGGCGCAGAGTGAGCAGGGTGACGCGTCGACCCCTGAGGATGAGGTCCAGTATCTGCACACGCCAGTGGTGAAGGCGCTGGCGCGGATGCTGCACCTGAGCCTGCAAGTGGCGGACAATCTGTTTCTGGCGATCAATTTTCTGATTCTGGCGTTGGGCATTGGAGTGCCGTTGGGGCGGTTACTGCCCAAGATGCTGCGGCACAGGAAGCAGACGCTGAGTCATAGTCTGGAAACGGCGCGGGAGATGACCCAGGATGCAGAAGCGCGGCTGGGTGCTGTGGAAGCGCAACTGGCGAAGTTGGACGAAGAGATTGCGGCGATGCGCGGCGACATGGAAGAGGATTTGAAGCGCGAGGAAGCGCGCGTGAAGGCCGCCATGGCGGAAGAGAGCGGGCGGATTGTGGCCGGGGCCGAGCAGGAAATTGCGGCGGCGACGGCGCATGCGCGGCGCGGGCTGCGGCAGTTTGCGGCGGACCTGGCGATCGACAAGGCTGCCAAGCAAATGGTACTGACGGCGGAAAACGACCGGGCGCTGATTGCGGAGTTTGTACGCGAGACGACGAATCAGGGGAAGGGAGGGCAGAACTAAGATGGCTGCCTTTGTATCCCGGTATGCGCGCGCGTTTTTGGACGTGGTGACCGCTGCGAAGCTGAACACCGCCGAGCTGGACAAGCAACTGACCGATTTTCTGGCGACGTGGGACGGCAGTGTGGAGCTGGAGAAGTTCTTTACCAACCCGGCGGTGGCCGCGACGCAGAAGGTGGCGTTCCTGGACACGCTGAACAAGAAGCTGGGGATGCGCAAGGAGTTGAGAAACCTGATCGCGGTGCTGATTGACAACGACCGGATTGGGGAGATTCACGCGGTGGCTGAAGCCTGGCGCGCGGAGCTGCGTGAGCGCGAGGGCGTGAAGCAGGCGGAGATTGTGACGGCGCGGGAGTTGAGCGCCGAGGAGCGCGCGGTGCTGGTGGACGGCGTGGTCCGGCTGGCAGGGACGAAAGTAGAAGCCAGCTTCAAGCTGGACAAAACGATCCTGGGGGGCACGGTGGTTCGCATCGGCTCCACGGTATATGACGGATCGGTGCGCGGACGACTGGAGAGACTGAAGGAAGCGCTGGTGGAGGGCTGAGAGCCCGCGGCGCGGAACGCAAGGATTTGGACAAGGACGGGAAGAGCAACAATGGCTCAGATCAAGGCTGACGAGATAACGCAACTGCTTCGCGAACAGATCGCGAACTATGACGCGAAGGTGCAGGTGGACGAGGTGGGCACGATTACCTCGCTGGGCGACGGGATTGCGCGCCTGCATGGGCTGGACAAGGTGATGGCCGGCGAGCTGCTGAGCTTTCCGCATGGCGTGGCGGGGCTGGCGCTGAGCCTGGAGGAAGACCAGGTAGGCGCGGTGATCCTGGGCGACTACACCGAGCTGAGCGAAGGCGACGAGGTGAAGCGCACGGGCAAGATTCTGAGCGTGCCGGTGGGCGACGCGATGATAGGCCGCGTGGTGAACGCGCTGGGCGCGCCGATTGACGACAGGGGCCCGATTGCGACGACGGAGCTGCTGCCGGTGGAGCGGCTGGCGCCGGGAATTATTGACCGGCAGCCGGTGCGCGAGCCGATGGCGACGGGACTGAAGGCCATCGACGCGATGATTCCGATCGGCCGCGGGCAGCGCGAGCTGATTATCGGCGACCGGCAGACAGGCAAGACGGCCGTGGCGCTGGACACGATCCTCAACAACGCGAAGAACGACCTGATCTGCATTTACTGCGCGATCGGGCAGAAGCGTTCGTCGATTGCGCAGGTGGTGCAGACGCTGACCGAAGCGGGCGCGATGGGGCACACGATTGTGGTGGCGGCGTCGGCGTCCGAGCCAGCGCCGATGCTCTATCTTGCGCCCTACGCGGCGACGGCGCTGGGCGAATATTTCCGCGATTCGGGCCGGCACGCGCTGGTGATTTACGACGATCTTTCCAAGCACGCGATGGCGTACAGAGAGATTTCGCTGTTGCTCAGGCGTCCTCCGGGCCGCGAAGCTTATCCGGGCGACGTGTTCTATCTGCACTCGCGGCTGCTGGAGCGCTCGGCCAAGTTGAGCAAGGAAAAGGGCGGCGGATCGCTGACGGCGCTGCCGGTGATTGAGACGCAGGCGGGCGACGTTTCAGCCTACATTCCGACCAACGTGATTTCGATTACCGACGGGCAGATCTTTCTGGAAACCGATCTGTTCAACTCCGGCGTGCGGCCAGCGGTGAACGTGGGATTGTCGGTTTCGCGCGTGGGCTTTTCGGCGGCCATCAAGGCGGTGAAGCAGGTGGGCTCCACGCTGAAGCTGGATCTGGCGCAGTATCGCGAGCTGGCGGCGTTTGCGCAGTTCGGTTCGGACCTGGATCCGCTGACGCAGAAGCAACTGAACCGCGGCCAGCGGCTGACGGAGCTGCTGAAGCAGCCGCAGTTCCATCCACTGACCTGGCAACAGCAGACGGTGGCGCTGTTCGCGGGCACGCAGGGCTACCTGGACAGCCTGCAGGTGAGCGAGATTCGCGCCTTCGAGGATGGATTGTACAAGTACTTTGATGCGATGCAGGGACCGCTGATGGAAGAGCTGACGAAGAAGCGCCAACTGGACGATGAGGTGCGCGAGAAGCTGCACGCGGCGCTGAAGGAATACAAGGCGGGGTTTGCGGCGGAGATGGCCGCGGCCACGGCGTAAGAAAGAAGCTTCCAGCCGCTAGCTCCCAGCTTCTGGCCGTGAGCCTAAACCTGGGGTGGGTTGTGAAGTTGTTTGGTCGAGATGAAGAGCAAAGACCAGAAGTTGTGGGATGTTGAAGTGGAAGGAAGAGCTAGTCGCTAGAAGCCAGGAGCTAGAAGCTAAAAAAAATGGCAAACGTCCTCGATTTACGACGCCGGATTCGCAGCGTGAAGAATACGCGGCAGATCACCAAGGCCATGAAGATGGTTTCGGCGGCAAAGCTTCGCCGCGCGCAGGAGCGCGCGATGGCGGCACGGCCTTACGCGAAGATGATCACGAGCGTGCTGGAGTCACTGACGCGGCGCATCGAGGTCTTCGATCCGCTGACGGGCAATTTGCGGCATCCGCTGTTCCTGACGCGGCCGGAGAAGCGGGTGCTGCTGGTGGTGGTGAGCGGCGACAAGGGCTTTGCCGGAGCGTTCAATGCGAACATCCTGAAGACGGCGCATCAGTACATCGACGAGAACCCGGACAAGGAAATCGATATTGAGGCCGTGGGCCGCAAGGGACGCGACCAGATGCGGCGGCGGTATCCGGCGGCGGTGTACGCGGAGACGCACGACGCCGAGGGCCACGAGCACCGCGTGCGCGAGCGGAAGGCGCGTGTGGAAGTGACGGGCGACCATCCGGGCATGCTGGAAAAGCTGGAAGCGCCGCGGGTCTTCGCGCTGGCTGAGAACATCATCGCGCGTTATGTGCACGAGGAGATCGACGCGGTTTACGTCGTCTACAACGAGTTCAAGAGCGTGATTTCGCAGCGGCTGGTGGTGGAGAAGTTGCTGCCGCTCATCCAGATTGGCACGACCGAGATTGCAGGCGCGCGCGAGTTTACGCCGGAAGAGCGCGAACGGGCGGCCGAAGCGGCGGTGAGCGCGGGCATTGAGCTGGAGCCAGCGGACACGCACGAGGCCGACGAGGAAGCGAAGAAGTTCGGGACGAACGAGGTGGATTACATTTACGAGCAGCCGGCAGAGGAGCTGTTCGCGGGGCTGATTCCGCAGTATGTGTCGTCGATGCTGTTTCACTCGATGGCGGAGTCGGTTGCGGCCGAGCACGCGGCGCGCATGACGGCGATGGATTCGGCGACGAACAACGCCTCAGACATGATTGACGCGCTGACACTGCACATGAACCGCGTGCGGCAGGCGGCGATTACGAAGGAAATCATTGAGATTGTGAGTGGAGCGGCGGCGCTCTAAAAAGGGAAACAGACGATGGCAGAGAATATAGGCAAAGTGATTCAGATTTCCGGTCCTGCGGTGGACGTGCAGTTTGAAGAGGCGACGATGCCGCCGATTTACCAGGCGCTGCGCGTGACCAGCGAAGGCTTCGACGTGCCCACGCCGATCAGCGTGATTCTTGAGGTGCAGCAGCACCTGGGCGAGGGCCGCGTGCGCACGGTGGCGATGGAAGCGACCGAGGGCATGGTGCGCGGGATGAAGGCCATCGACACGGGCGGCCCGATCCGGGTGCCGGTGGGCAAACAGACGCTGGGGCGCGTGATCAACGTGGTGGGCGAGCCGGTGGACGAACTGGGCCCGATCGGCGAGGAGTCGCGGATGCCCATCCATCGCCCGGCGCCGCTGTTTGACGAACAGACGACGCGCGAAGAGATGTTCGAGACGGGCATCAAGGTCATCGACCTGATCCAGCCGTTTTTGAAGGGCGGCAAGATCGGCCTGTTCGGCGGCGCGGGCGTGGGCAAGACGGTCGTCATCATGGAGCTGATCAACAATGTGGCCAAGAACCACGGCGGCTACAGCGTGTTTGCCGGCGTGGGCGAGCGCACGCGCGAAGGCAACGATCTTTGGCTGGAGATGACCGAGTCGGGCGTAATCAAGCCGGGCAAATGGGAAGAGTCAAAGTGCGCGCTGGTCTACGGCCAGATGACCGAGCCGCCGGGTGCGCGGCTGCGCGTGGCGCTGACGGCGCTGACGGTGGCCGAGTACTTCCGCGATGTAGAGGGGTCGGACACGCTGCTGTTCATCGACAACATCTTCCGGTTCACGCAGGCGGGTTCTGAGGTTTCGACGCTGCTGGGCCGCATGCCTTCCGCGGTGGGCTACCAGCCGAACCTGGCGACGGAGATGGGCGAGCTGCAGGAGCGGATTACGTCGACGAGCAAAGGCTCGGTGACGAGCGTGCAGGCGGTGTATGTGCCTGCCGACGACTTGACGGACCCGGCGCCGGCAACGACGTTTGCGCACCTGGATGCGACGACGGTGCTGAGCCGTCCGCTTTCAGAGCTGGGCATTTATCCGGCCGTGGATCCGCTGTCTTCTACCTCGCGGATTCTGGCGGCGCGCGTGGTGGGCGAGGAGCACTATGACGTGGCGCAGGGCGTGAAGCGGATTTTGCAGCGCTACAAGGACCTGCAGGACATTATCGCGATTCTGGGCATCGACGAACTGTCAGAAGAGGACAAGCTGACGGTGGCGCGGGCGCGCAAGGTGCAGAAGTTCCTGTCGCAGCCGTTCCACGTGGCCGAGCAGTTCACGGGCATTGCGGGGCGGTATGTGAAGATTGCCGACACGGTGCGCAGCTTCAAGGGCATCATCGAAGGCAAGTATGACGAGATTCCCGAGCAGGCGTTTTATATGAAGGGCTCGATTGACGAAGTGCTGGAGACGGCGGAGAAGCTGAAGGCGACGGTGTAAGCGAGAGGACAGCTGACAGCAAACAGCCGACAGCTTGCCGCCTGCGAGCGGCGGCAAGAGAGTTTGGGAAGAGGCGCATGGCAGAGGCGACAAATCAACTGCGGGTGAGGCTGGTGACGCCGGAGAAGATCCTGTTCGAGGTGGCGGCGGACTCCGTGGACCTGCCCTCGAAGAGCGGCTACCTGGAGCCGCTGTATGGGCACGCCCCGCTGCTGGCCGAGCTGGGCGCGGGCGACGTGACGCTGCACGGCGGCCCAGCGAACGGGCAGCGGTACAACGTGAGCTGGGGCTTTGCCGAAGTACTTCCGGACCGTGTGACGATTCTGGCCAACGATGCGCTGCGGCCGGAGGAGATTGACGTGCTGCGGGCCGAGGAGCAACTGGACCGCGGCGAACGGCTGTGGAAGGAAGCGGGCGACAGCGAAGATGCCTACACCGAGGCGCTGCGCGTGATTGCCGAGGCCGAGGCGAAGATTGCTTCTGCGAGCGTGGTGGAGAAGGCGTAGCCGCGACGCGAACGAGCAGTGACCAGAGGCCCCGGGAGAAGCGGGGCCTTTTCTGCGCTTGAGAAGCGCTGGGCAAGGGGGCGGGAGTGCGCCTACAATGGCGGTGAGATGGGCAAGAAGAAGGAAGCCATATTTGAGGTTGTGTGCCCGGATTGCGGGGCGATGCTGAAGCTCGACGCAGAGACGGGGCTGGTGGTGAGCCATACGCCGGCGCCCCGCAAGCGCACGTTCGAGGACCTGGAGATGGCGGCCAAGGCGATGCGCGAGAGCGACGAGCGCAAGGAGTCGATCTTCCGGCAGAGCGTGGACGCGGAGCGGAACAAGGAGGATTTGCTGGAGAAGAAGTTTGCCGAGGCGCTGAAGCGGGCCAAGGATGCGCCCGAAGGCAAGCCGCTGCGCGAGTTCGATCTGGACTGAGTGCGCTGGACTGAGTGCGCTGGACTGAGTTCGTTTGATACGTTGCGCAGGGCGGTCTGCGCTGGGAATTTGAGAAATCCAAAGAAGCAGGGCAGGCCTTGTTTGCCGCAGGCAGACGGGGAGAAAGGGAGGATGCATGGCTCTGACGCCATTTCCGAAACGAGCAGACGCACCGGAGGTGGAAGCGGCGGCCGAAGACGGGTCGTCGGAGTGGATGGTGCTGGCGGCGAGCGGCGCGCTGATTGCGAGCGGAGTTTTGCTGCTTGCGGGTCAGCGGCGGGCGGGGCTGGTGACGGCGGCCTCCGGCACGGCGCTGGCGCTGCTGGACCAGCAGGATGCGCTGCGGCGCTGGTGGAATTCACTGCCGGGCTATGTGGAGCGCGTGCAAACGCTGATCGGCAAGGTGCAGAGCACCGTGGACGACCTGGCGCTGATGCGCGAGCAGATTACGCAGGCCATGGCGACGGGGCCGAAAGAGGTCTAAAGACCGAGCTGGCGACGGCCCTCCGGGCTGATGCGGTGGGGCGTCCATTTGGGCTCCCAGACGAGATCGACCTGGACCTTGCTGAGGTCTGGAATGCCGGCAAGGCGGTTGTTGACCTGCTCGAAGATGAGTCCGCTGGCGGGACACTGCGGAGTGGTGAGCGTCATGGCGACGCGGACCCACTGGCGGGGCCATGCGGGCGTGGAGTCAGGGTCGGGGCCGGTCTCGACGGAATAAATCAGGCCGAGATCGACGAGGTTGAGCTTGACTTCGGGGTCGAAGCAATCGCGCAGCGCGGTGAGGATGTCCGATTCAGATAACATGCGCTAATTTTTTCGCTCGACGAGGTAGCGGGCGACGGATTTGAGGCCGTCTGCGCGGCTGCCGTAGGGCGCGAGCGCGGCAAAGGCTTCATCAATGAGCGCGGCGGCATCGTGCCGGCTTTGCTCGATTCCATAAACGGCGGGCCAGGTGGCTTTTTCCGTGGCCAGGTCCTTGCCGGCGGTCTTGCCGAGCTGCGCAGAATCGACGGTCATGTCGAGGATGTCATCAACAATCTGGAAGGCGAGGCCGGCGTTGCGGCCGAAGGTGTGGAGGCGGGCAGCGTCCTCGGGCGTTGCGCCTGCGAAGACGCCGCCGGTGACGACGCTGACGCGGATGAGCGCGCCGGTCTTGGCGCGATGGATGGCCTGAACGAGCTCGGGCGTGGGCTTGAGTCCTTCGCCTTCGAGGTCGAGGACCTGGCCGCCGATCATGCCGTCGACGGTGCCGGTGGCGTTGGCTATGAGGCGGATGATTTCAACGGTGTCGGCGGGCGGGCAGTCGAGGCCGGCGAGGACTTCATAGGCGCGGGTCTGGAGGGCGTCGCCGGCGAGGATGGCGATGGCTTCGCCGAAAACGACGTGGCAGGTGGGCTTGCCGCGGCGCAGGTCGTCGTTGTCGAGCGCGGGCAGGTCGTCGTGGATGAGCGAGTAGGTGTGGAGCATTTCGAGAGCCGCGCCGAGCTGTGTGATACCCGGCGGAAGCGTGCCGGCGATGGTGACGGCGGCCTGCATGGCGAGGACGGGGCGCAGGCGTTTGCCGCCGGCGAAGATGGAGTGGCGCATGGCGCCGTGGATGGATGCGGGAACGGTGTCCACGCCGGGAATGAGCGCTTCGAGCGCCTGATCGGTGAGGTCGGCGCCCTCGTGAATCAGCGACTTTACGTCGGCGGACATCGCCTTATGATAACCGAGCCCGGGAGGGATTTCGCTCGAAGGCCCAGAGCGCGGCGAGCAGCAGGAAGGCGAGCGCGGAAAGACCGCGGCCGAAGAGAACGTCGGGGGTGGCGGCCCAGTCGATGGTGAGGTCCACTTGACCGGCGGGCACGGGGACGGTGAGCAGGCCGTCGTCGCGCTCGGGCAGGTCCGCGGGTGGACGGCCGTTGACGCGAACCTGCCAGGCCGGATAGCGGCGCAGGCCCAGGATGAGATACCCGGGGAGCGGGAGCGAGGCGAGGATGCGGAGGTGCTCGGCCGAAGGGCCGGAGTTGCTTGCGACGCCGTCGAAGGTGGCCAGGCAACTGCCCTGGTCAGGAGTCCACTCGGGCATGCCATCGTCTGGCGAGAATTTGCCGAGGACGACGTAGGGGTTGGTGTTGAAGCAGGCGTCGGGGAGCTGGCCGGCCAGGGCGTCGGGGTCAGTGTGGCGCGGACCGTACTCCTGGTCGCCGTCAAAGCCGATGCCCTGGTGGTAGGCGGCGACCATGTCGCGGACCGCATCCTGGTTGTCGCAAGGCAAAAAGAAGGTGCGTGCGGCAAGGTTGACGCCGGTGAGGAAATAGCAGGCGAGAACGGAGACGGCGGCGGCGCGCAGCCAGAAACGGCGCAGGCCGGCGGGCCAAAGCGCGGCGGCAAGGAAGATGGCCATGGGGGCCACTACGGCGACCAGCCAGCGCCAGGGGAACTGGAGAAATGCGAGCTTGGGCAGGTGGTCCCAGAGCGGCGCGGAGACGGGCAGTTGCAGCAGAAGGACGGCGGGCGGAATGAGCGCGAGTGGAATCCACCAGCGGGCCGGACTGGGTAGCGAGACGCCGGGCAGCGTGCGGCGACGCCAGCAGACAAGAACGCCGAGAACGGCGAGCGCGACCATGGCGACGCAGATGAGGGAGACCGTGCGGAGAACGGAGTTATGGCCGCCGAGCGCGGCGTCGCCTTTGAAGACAAAGAGCCAACTGTTGCGAATCTGCGCGCCGGGGTCGGCGATGGCGTCGCGGATATCGACCCAGCGCTGCTCATAGATGGCCGGGGCGAGATAAAAGGCGGCGAGGCCGAGGCCGAGAAGGACGGCGGCGGAGGAGCGGAGGATGGGAGCCCAGGAACGCCAGAGGATGGCGGCAGCGAGGGCGACGGCGGCCAGCAGATAGGAGGCGATGACGCCGAGGGGGTCGTTCGAGAGCCAGGCGCCGGCAAAGACGAGGGCGAGCGGGGCGGCGGAGCCGTCAAACGCGCGACGCCAGAGGCGGGCGGAGGGTTGGCGGTCGCGGAGCAGGAAGAGCAGCAGGAGTGGAAGCCAGAGGCCGCCGGCAAGTTCGCCGAAATCCGTGCGCTCGATGGCATCGAAGAGCGCGTAGCCGGAAAAGATGGCGAGGCAGCCGGCGAGCGCGGCGGGACCCTCGGCCATGGCCTGGCGGGCGAGGGCGCGCGTGCCGAAGCCGGTGCCGGCCAGCAGCAGGAAAGTGAGCGCGAAGGGGACCAGTGTCCAGGGCAGAATGGCGCCGAGGGCCGCGCCGAGCATCCAGGTGAGCGGAGGGTAGAAGACGAAGCGGGGCTCGCCGGCGCCGTAGTTGGAACTGGGCGACCAGTGGGGATAGGAGATTCCCTGACGCCAGGCATGCAGCGCGTCAAACCAGGAGACGACGTGGAAGTCGAAGTCGTGGCCGCAAGACGCGCCGCGAATGAGCAGCGGCGAAGTGGCCAGCAGTGCGGCGAAGAGCAGCAGGGCCGGAGCAGCGAAGCGCTGCCGAGAAACAGAACGGGCTTGCGGGGGTCCTGCGGGAGGGGCGCTCATGGCAGCAGGCGGAGCGTGTGGCGGGTTTGCGCGTCGACGGCGGCGGGGGTGAAGGGCAGCGCGAAGGTGCGGCCGTTGTAGTAATCCTGCCACTGGTCACGGAAGTAGGGGCTGAGGGGATTGCCGCTTTCGCCGAGGACGATGTTTTCCGTGGAGCCGTCGATGTTGCTCCAGTCCATGGTGAAGCGCTGGGAGGGCCCGAAGGAGCGGCCGACCTGCTTGACGGTGGTGGTGTCACCGCTGAGCGGCAGCGGGCCGGTGTTTGCAATGCGGCCGATCCAGGGCAGGAAGCGGGCGAGGGGGTGGTCGATTTCTACGACATGCCAGTCGCCGTAAGCCCAATGGGTCAGGTCGGCGGGCGGGCGGCCTGCCTGCATGCCTTCGCGGACGGCTTCGGTGAGGAGCGCGTTCCAGTTTTTGAAGCCGGGGGGCAGCCACTGGGGCTTGGCGCCCATGATGATCTCTTCCTCGGCGAATGTGGACTCGGACCAGTGGTAGAGGCTTGCGTCCTTGCCGAGTTTGGGGCGAAGGAGCAGCGGCCAGAGGGCTTTGCGGGTTTGGGAGACGAGCGAGGCGGCGGCGGAGCCGACGGAGAGGCGGCCATCCCAGGTGCGCATCAGGTCGGCGGCGGCGCGCAGGCGGTCGTCGGTGTTGGAGGACTGGTCAATGGCGTAGGCGAAGCGCTGGCCGAGCTGCTGATCGACTTCGCTGTAGATGTCGGTCTGCAGGGCGAGCATCTGGTGGGGAGTGAGGTGATCGCGTCCCTGGAGGGTTTTGTAGATGCGCTCGATGCGATAGGGATCGGCCCACTCGTCGGTGAGGGGATAAGGAGAATTGAGCGTGGTGACGCGGGAGTTGGCGGTGGCCAGGAAGCCTGAGGGCGGGTCAAAGGCGTTGGGCATCTGGTCAAAGGGGATGTAGCCCGCCCATTCGTGGCCGGTGGCGGGAACGGGAACGTCCGCGAGGCCGGCGGGGCGGATGGGAACGCGACCGATGGCGTGATACGCGATGTGGCCCTGGTCGTCCGAGTAGACGAGATTCTGCGTGGGCCAGCACCAGTTGGCCAGAGCGGCGGAGAACTCGGTCCAGTTGGAGGCCGTGTTCATGGCGTAGAGGGGCAGAGTGTTCAGCGAGGGGTCGTAGAGGGTCCACCTGAGGGCGATGGGACGGGATTCGCCGCGGAGGATGGGGTTGAGGAGAGGACCGTGGACGGTGGAGCGGACGGTGAGCTCGACGTCCTTGCCGCCGCGTACATGGATGACCTCGCGGTCGAGATGGAGAGGCTGCCAGGAGCCGTCGGCGGCGCGGTAGTGGCCGTGGCCGTCGAGGGTTTCGAGGTAGAGATCCTGCACGTCGGCGTAGAGGGCGGTGAAGCCCCAGGCGACGTGGTCATTGTGGCCGGCGATGATGAAGGGCATGCCGGGGAGGGTGACGCCGGCGGCGTGGAAGCCGGGGGCGCTGAGGTCGGCCATGTACCAGATGTTGGGCACCGTGAGCTCAAGGTGCATGTCATTGGAGAGTAATGATTGGCCGCTGGCTGTATGTTGGCCGGAAACGACCCATTCGTTGGAGCCGGGCCGGCAGCCGGTGCAGGCGGGCAGGTTCATCAGGGTGCGCAGGCGCGCCAGATCGAGCGCGGGCGGCGGGGGTTCGGTCCGTTTGATGTTCCGGCTGAGGTTCTGGCTTGTGTTCTGGCTTATGTCCTGGCCGGTGTTGGGGTCGACGGGCTCGGAGTGGGGCCGGCTGAGGTCGAGCTGGGTGCCGGTGGGTGGATGGTCGCGCCAGGAGCCGACGGGGTAGAGATCGGCCTCGAGGGCGGGGTTGTGCAGGTCGGCGGAGATGCGCTCGCGGGCGAGCTTGACGTCCCAATGCGTGTCGAGGGTCTCGATCATGACCATGCCGATGGAGAGCGAGTCGGCGCCGGTCCAGGGCTGGGGGCTATAGCCAAGCAGGCGGAACTCGGGCGGCAGGGAGTGGGCGTGGCGGGCGATGTAAAGGTTCACGCCGCGGGCGTAGGCGCGAAAGCGAGCTTTGCTTTGCGGCGAAAGGTTGATCCAGACGCGGCGGGCGACGCGGGCGAACTGGAGAACACGCTGGGCTCGGTCATGGGCGACGAGCGAAGGGCCGAGAATCTGTGCGAGCTGGCCGTCGGCGTTGCGGCGGAGAATGTCCATCTGCCATAGGCGGTCCTGCGCGGTGACGTAGCCCTGGGCGAAGAAGAGGTCCAGTTGATTGGCGGCGGAGATGTGGGGCACGCCGTTCCCGTCACGCCGGACGAGGACAGGCGCGGTGAGGCCGGCGAGATGGAGGTTGCCGTCGAGTTGGGGAAGAGCTTTGCGCGAGATGGCGCGAAGCCAGAGCACGCCCGCACCGGCAAAGACGAGAAGCAGCAGCGCAAGCATTCCGGCGGACCAGAGCGTGGCGCGCAGCCAGCGGCGTCGTGGGGTGCGCGGGGTGGGGGAAGTTTGCGCAGATGCGGGCAAATCAGCAGGCATGGTTCAGCAACAGAATAACGCTGCGACGCCGCAGTTTTGCCTGAGCGGCGGGAAATGCTGCTCAAGAAACGGCGGCAGGCTGCTTGCGGGCGTAAAGCAGGAAGAGCAGACCGAGCAGCAGGAGCAGCGCGGGGATGACGAGCAGACTGCCTTCCGGTCCGACTGCGCCGCCGCTCAGGAAGACGCGTCCGGCGGGCGAGGAGGTGAAGAGACTGCCCTGGGGGATGTTGCCGCTGTTGGCGGTGCCGTAAAAGAAGGTTTCAGCCCAGTCCCATGCGGCGTGGCAGCCGATGGCCCACCAGGCGGAGCCGGTGACGCGGATGCTGACGCAGAAGACGAAGCCGATGGCGGCTGCGGCGAAGATGCCGATGGAATTTTCTCCGGCATTGCCGGTGTGAAAGGCTCCGAACGCGGCGGAAGTGACCCAGGCAGCCTGCCAGAAAGAGGAGCTGGATGCGCGGCGGAGATGAAGCAGGAGGCACGGAACGAGTCCGAGGGCCACGATTGCATAAACCCCGTAGCCGCCCAGGCCGTTGTCGCGCAGGAGGGTGATGGCGCAGATGAGGCCCTGCGCGGCCAGCGCCCACCAGAAGTTGAGGCCGCGGGTGAGGGTGAACTGCAGGTAGCAACGGAAGGAGCCTTCTTCAAACAAGGCGGTGAAGAGGAATGCGACGGTCCAGAGGATGCAGGAGCGGGCCAGCGAAAGGCTGAACGCGGGCGTGTGCCCAAAACGGAGCCAGCCGCCAGCGGTGAGCGCACCGACGAGGGCCGAGAGCGCGAGAAATCCGGTGGCCGCGCCCCAGAAGAATTCAGAGACGGGCCGCGCGCTGCGCAGGTAGTAGTCGAGGAGGGTGCGGCGCTCCAGGCGCGAGAGGATGTAGCCGGCGACGAGGATGGCGAAGAGGGGAATGGCCTCCGCGATGAGCGCATTGCCGGGTGTGAAGTGGAAGTTGAGGAGCGAACGGTCAAAGGCGAAGGCCACCATGGCGCCGAAGACCAGGATGAGGAAGTAAAAGATGCCGAAGAGGGTCACGGACCAGCCGGCGCGCAGGCCATCGGGGCCAAGAAAAATGCGGGTGCCGAGCGGCGCGCGGGGCGGCGGGGCGGACGCAGGCATGGAGTCGCCGGGCTGGGCGGGCGAGAGGGCTGGGTTGCCGTTGGATGCGTTGGCGGAGGCCGGGGGAAGGACCTGGGAGTCCATGCAATCTCCTTGCAGTGGCTTTCGATTGCCGGTGGGCAGCATTCTATCGCGAACCACGGCAGGCGGGCGCGGAGGGTGTACCTGCCTTGACACACGGGGCCCGGCCCTTGATGCTGAACATTCCGGCTATCCGGAGAGATTATCGGCGGGGAGCGGCAGGACTTGCGGGTTCGGGTCTTTTATCACGACAAATGCTTCGACGGGGCTTGCTCGGCATCGCTGTTTTCGCGCTTTCATCGCGAGTGCGTGACGAAGGATGCGGAGTATGAGTATCACGGGCTGGTGCACCGGGCCGGAGCGCTGTTTGACGAGGGTGAGTTCACGGGCGACGAGAACGCGATTGTGGACTTCAAGTATTCGCCGTCGCCGCGGATTAACTGGTGGTTTGACCATCACCAATCGGCATTTTTGACGCCCGAGGACCACGAGAATTTCCTGGCCTGCAAGCGCGATGCGGGGTGCGCGAAGCACAAGTTCTTTGACCCGGACTACACCTCGTGCACCAGCTTTCTGGCGCACATTGCCCAGACCGAGTTCGGATTTGACACCGCGCCCGTGGCGGAACTGATCCACTGGGCGGATACCGTGGACGGCGCGCAGTACGAAAGTCCGGAGGCGGCCGTGGAGATGGCCGCGCCGGCGATGAAGCTGACGCTGATTATTGAGTCCACGCAGGACCCGGAGTTTATTCCGCGGCTGATTCCGCTGCTGACCCGGATGCCACTGGCAGAGGTGCTGGCGCAGCCGTTTGTGGCGGAGCTGCTGCCGCCGCTGCTGGAGCGGCACGCGCAGGGGATTGAGCTGATTCGCGCGCGCAGCGACGAACGCGACGGGACGGTCTTCTTCGACATTACGGACCGGCCGCTGGAGGGCTACAACAAGTTCATCCCGTACTATCTGCACCCGCAGGCGACGTATTCGATTGGGTTGTCGAAGTCGAGCTTTCGGACGAAGGTGTCGGTGGGTTCGAATCCATGGACCAAGGCCGACCCGGCGAAGATGGTGAACCTGGCGCAGGTGTGCGAGCGCTACGGCGGCGGCGGGCATGCGCGGGTGGGCGCGATCAGCTTTCCGGCGGACCGGGCGGACGACGCGCGCAAGGCCGCGGCGGAGATTGTGGCCGAGCTGCGGGCGAAGAACCCGAGGGCGTAGTCCGGGGTTCGCTGCGCCGACGAGTTGCGGGAAGGCGTCGACGAAAAAGTAACTTCCGGATAGCTCACGATGCCCCCGCAACAGGTGGGAACCACAGAATTACAGCCAGTGTCGTTGGTCCCGTTTATCACCGCTCTTTCGGTACTGAATACAGAGCGACGTATTTTGCGCTTACGGCGTGGCATGCATCTTGGCGATCCATGGCCCCCAGAAACTGGAATGCAATTCGAACTAATACCGACGTTGAACTAGCCAAGAGTCGCTGAACGTCTTCTTGCTCGAAATGACAGCCAATTTCGCCGTTCTCTCCCACTCGCCTGTTCAGCTGTTCGAGTCCGCCGTGCGTGAGCCCGCACATGGTTTTCCATGCCTCGCCGGCGTGTCCGGTGAACAGTCCCTCCGTATTGAATACATCATCGAGCTTCGTGGCAAGTTGATTGAATTCGCCATACGGACTTCCCCCTCGCTTTATCGTTTCGATCTGCTCCGGCGTTGCCAGAAAGCCCGCGAACAACCCTCGATTTACCACTTCAACCAGAGGCCGTAGCAGGGCGTAAGCAGACCCAATCAATCGCTCGTGGCAGCAGAGAACGATAATCGCTTCGTGGTGCGATTGAGCAAGAGAAAGGAAGGATGCAAAGAGAGCTCGACGGTCATCGCTCGGGTACTTCCATGCTAGCTGGTCCGCGACAAACTGATGCATCTCCTGAGCTCGGCGCATTTCGTTTTCAGTCTGGGAGTCCATTGCTACAAGGGTACGCGCTGATGCGCTGTTTTGTGCGCGGTGGGCAACAGCAGCTGAGGACGTGTAGCTCTCAACGAAAAAGAGAATCGAAATCAGGCATGCGCGGCCACCAGTTCACGCGTCGCGGTCGAATCACCGCCAACTCGGAAGTTAGTTTTCGGTACTTAGCCGACAGACTTTCTGCGTCTTTCCAGGCAGGTCGTAGCCGCTGAATCCGCACACATCCGGGAGAGTACGGCTACGAATCGCAGGGAAGGTAGAGCCTGACAGCTTGCTTTACAAGCCCAGTTCCCCCGCCCGCTTCTTCATCGCCTGCAAACAAAAATCAATGTGCGTGTCGAGGTCGACGCCTAACTCGGCTGCGCCCTGGATGACGTCTTCGCGATTGACGCCGCGGGCGAAGGCTTTGTCTTTCATTTTCTTGCGCACGCTGGGGAGTTCGACTTCGGCGAGGGATTTGCCGGGCTTGACGAGGGCGCAGGCGGTGAGGAAGCCGGCCAGCTCGTCGCAGGCGAAGAGTGCTTTAGCGAGATGCGTTTCGCGCGGGACGCCGGAGTATTGCGCATGGCCGAGGATGGCGGTGCGGAGGGGTTCGGGCCAGCCGAGACGCTCAAGCTCGCGTACACCGACGAAGGGATGCTCCTCGGGCGTGGGGTGGCGCTCGTAGTCGAAGTCGTGCAAGAGGCCGGTGGCGGCGTAGAGCTCGAGGAAGGCGTCGCGGTCGGGGCCAGAGAGTGCGAGGCGGTCGGCCTCGGCGCGGCCGCAGGCGGAGAGGCAGATTTCAACGGCGAGGGCGTGCTTGCGCAGGCTTTCGCTCTGGGTCCACTGGGTGAGGAGCTGCCAGGCCTGCTGGCGAGTGAAGGGCGACTGTGCGGGGTCTTCGGGGCTCATAAAATTAATCGTACATGTTGATGCATTTGGTTCGTGCTTTTTCGGGTTTTACGGGGTATGATGGGTGAAACTTCAGGTTGACCCCAAGTTTCTACTTGACAATTATGGTTCATTACCCCGACAGTAGCACGTATCACGGTGCAGAAATGCACCGCGGAAGCCAAGCTCTGGCACTCCGCACCGAAAAGATGGCGACGACTCCTGTAAGCGTGGAAACGCGAGAGGTTTTGCGCTGCGATTTTTGCAGCCTGGTGCAATTCAGAACCAGCAACTCTCTTTGCCGGAAATGCCGGAGGCCCCTTGACATCGAGGAGCCCGCACCGCTAGCCCCCCAACTGGTGACGGCGCAGCCGTCGGGAGCCTCAACCGAGGCCGGACTGCAAGTGGCCGGACAGGTGCGCGAGATTCGCCGGGCGCGCCACCTGAGCCAGCGGCAGCTTGCCAGCCGGATGCAGGTGCCACGGACCTACATTTCCAAAATCGAGAACGGGAAGGCGATTCCGACGCTGGGGTCGCTGGAGCGTCTGGCCAGGGCACTGGAAGTGGAAATGTGCCAGCTGGTGCGCGATTCGCGGAGCAGGCGCGAGGAAGAGGTGGGGTCGATTCTGGCCGATCCATTCCTGGCCGAGCTGGCCGCGATGCTGCCGCACCTGGACTCGCTGCACCGGACGCTGGTGTACGGTTCGGCGCGGGACATGGCGATGGGGCGGCGGCGGACCGCGTAAGTCTAAACAGCGCATCATGGCTGGTTGCACGGCGCGGGCGAGCGGAGCCCGCGCGGCACGGTGCCTGTGCGATCGTGCGTGATGTGGGCCTTTGCGGCGGGCTCGCCGCATGTGCTACGGTCGATGGTGCCGTGCTTTTACTCCGGCAGCGAAGGTTGAACCGCGTTGCGCGGCGCGGATTCAAGGGCCTTCGACCAGCGGTGGGAGCAACCGCCAATCACCTTGCAGAGGCTTGATCCAGTGCACCCTTCCGGCACGCTTCGCATTCACGAATTGACGGCCGAAGAGCGCGCCGTGTACGCGAGCCTGAAGCCAGAACGCCTGCCGGAGCACGTGGCCATCATCATGGACGGCAACGGGCGGTGGGCCGGACGTCGGTCGCTGAAGCGGTTCCTGGGCCACCAGCAGGGCGCGAAAAGCGTGCAGCTGGTGACGGAGACGGCTTCGCGCATCGGGCTGCCGTGGCTGACGCTCTACGCGTTTTCGCTTGAGAACAATCTGCGCCGGCCGCGTGCGGAAGTGAACTTTCTGATGCGGCTCTTGAAAACCTATCTCGAAAGCAACGTGCAGCGCATGATGGACAACAACGTGCGCATCCGGTACATCGGGCGGACGCACGAGCTGCCGCCGGAGGTGCAGGAGAAGATGCGCTGGGCGTCGGAGACGACGGCTAAGAATACGGGCACGACGCTGACGCTGGCCTTGAATTACGGCGGTCGGTCGGAGCTGGTGGACGCTTTTCGCGGACTGGCCGACGAGAGGGAACGCAAGCACCTGAACCCGGACCGCATCACCGAAGAGGATATCCACCGGCACCTGTACACGGCGCACATGCCGGACCCGGACCTGCTGATTCGCACCTCGGGCGAGATGCGGATTTCAAACTACCTGCTGTGGCAGATCGCTTACACGGAAATTTACGTCACCGAGCGGCTGTGGCCGGATTTTCGCGGCATCCACCTGCTGGAGGCGATTGCGGATTTCCAGCGGCGCGAGCGGCGCTACGGCGGGCTGGGCGAGGGCTGCGGCGAAGTGGAAGAGGACCTGGCGCGGGTGCGGATCGCGGCGGGGTGAGAGCGGGGACTAGCGACCTTTCCGCTCCCTATTTGGAAATCCACTTAGAGCAGAGATGTGTTGAAATCCGCGATGAACTGAATTCCCGGGATGTCGAGGTTAACGAGCTGCTTGTCGCCGGTGAGGAAGAGGTCGATTCCGGCAGATGCAGCGCAGGCCAGGTGGATTGAATCTGCGATCTTAAGTTTCTCCCTTGCACGCAGCCGACTGAATGGCACCACGGCTCCCTCATCAAATGGCAGGTAGGAGAATCCCATTTCCTTCAAAGTCTCCTGTACTATGCGCGTCTTGGCTGGGTCCGGCGACTTTGCCGCACCTGCCATCACTTCGCCAAGCGCCAGATGGCTGGTAAAAAGAGCGTCGCCTCGACGCCGGGCTCTCACTAGAAGCTGCTCCGCTCGCGACCGAAAGCCGGCGTGGCCTTCCAGCAGATAGATCACAAGCATTGTGTCCCAGTAGATGCGACTCATGCCGCATCCTCCTCGTCGTATCCACGCACCCACCGCAGGAATGCTTCGCCGCCGCCGTACTCTGCGAGTTCGTCCTTAAGGAGTCCGGAGATTTTTCCCGTCAAACGGTGAGCCCATTCCTCTGGAGTTTCGTTGGCGCGATGGATTGGATTCTCCACTTGTCGTTGCGCCCCCTGTTCGTTTTGTGTTTTGCCGGGTGCAAGTCGGTAATGTATGACTACCGTCGTGCTGGTCTTGGACGGGGGGCCATCGATGTTTTCAATATCGATGCTGTTTTCGCGCAAGAATTTACCGCTGGAAAGAGCCATGCAAACTTGCCTTGCGTGATTTGCGGGGAAACCATGCGCCTCCAAGTCCCGCAACAATTCCTTGACGGAAATCGAGAATTGGCGCTTTCCGGCATCAATGGCCGGTCGGACGTAGCTCATTGTGGCCCGAGCCCGAACTTGATCGCTTAATCCGTAATGCATAGTTGCCCTCCCTCAACTTCGACCTGTAGAGACAGAATAACGCATTATGACAGTATGTCAATTAGGTGTAGACATCCTGTCTTACTTCATTGTCTATTAAGAGTTCCCTACAGATGCAAATAGGAACGCGGTCCGGCAGTGTATGCTCAACCCTGAATGAAACGGATTTTGACGGCTGCGATTCTTGCGCCGGCGGTTCTGGCGCTGGTGTTTTTGGGACCCAAGTGGCTGATTTCGCTGACGGTGGCCGGGGTGGCGGTGCTGGCGGCATGGGAGTATTTGGGACTGGCGGAGCGGTGCGGGGCGCGTCCGCCGCGGGTGGCGGCCTCGGCGGCGATCGGGCTGTTCTATGCCGGCAATTTCGAGTGGCCAGACCTGACGCTTTCGATTTTCGGCGGGCTGTGCCTGGCGCTGGTGGTGTACTGCGTCTTCCGGTCGCCGGTGGGGCGCGTGCTGGCCGATGCGTCGGCCTCGGTCTTCGCGATGCTTTATGTGGGGCTGACGCTGCTGGCGCTGCCGATGCTGCGGGACCTGTCGAACGGGCCGTCGCTGGTGGTGTTTCTGCTGTGCGCGGTGTGGTCGGGGGACATTGCGGCGCTCTATGTGGGGCGGATGTGGGGCCGGCACAAGCTGGCGCCGAACCTGAGCCCGAAGAAGACCTGGGAAGGCGCGGTGGCGTCTGTGCTGGGCAGCGTGCTGGTGACGGGCGGTCTGCTTGAGCTGAGCACGCAACTGGCGCGCTGGAACGTGACGCGGCTGAGCTTTGCAGACTCGGCGTGGTGGTGGTGGCTGGGGATGGCGGCGGCGGTGAATGTTGCGGCGCAGGTGGGCGATTTGGCTGAGTCGGCGCTGAAGCGGTCGGCGGGCGTGAAGGACTCCGGCACGCTGCTGCCGGGGCACGGGGGCATGCTGGACCGCATTGACGCGCTGCTGCTGGCGGCTCCGCTGCTATGGTACGCTCAGGTTATCCGCTGAAAAGGCGCATGACGCCGCCGGATTCGCCGCAATTTTGACGACCCGCGGAGAGGCGGCCAGGCATTGCCAATCCCTTGAAACGACTCGCCATTCTCGGTTCGACCGGCTCCATCGGACAAAGCACCCTTTCCATTGTTGAGCAGTTTCCGGAGCGCTACGGCGTGGCCGCGCTGGCGGCTGGCCGCAATGTGGAGGAGGCCTGTGCGCAGGCGGCGCGCTGGCGGCCGAAGATGGTGTCCATGGCGACCGAGGAACTGGCCGGAGAACTGGGCGCGCGGCTGAAGCAGGCGGGCGTGACGGGCGTGGAGACGGCATGGGGCACGGCGGGCACGGTGGCCTGCGCGACGTTGCCTGAGGCGGACTTTGTGGTGTCGGCGATTGTGGGTGTGGCGGGGCTGGAAGCGACGCACGCGGCGATTGTGGCGGGCAAGCCGGTGGGGCTGGCAAACAAGGAATGCATGGTGGCGGCGGGCGAAATCCTGACCGCGGCGGCGCGCGCGCGGCAGGTGCCGATTCTGCCCATCGACAGCGAGCACAACGCGGTGCACCAGTGCATGCGGGTGGGCACGCACGGCGAGGTGAAGACGGTCTGGCTGACGGCCTCAGGCGGGCCTTTTCGGCAGCTTCCCCTGGAGCAGTTTGCCGGCATCACGCCGGAAGAGGCGCTGAAGCATCCGACGTGGGTGATGGGGCGGCGGATCACGATTGACTCGGCGACGATGCTGAACAAGGGATTGGAGATTATTGAGGCGTGCCGGCTGTTTGACGTGCCGCCGGAGAAGGTGCGCGTAACGGTGCATCCGCAGTCGACGGTGCACTCGCTGGTGGAGTTTGTGGATGGGTCGATTCTGGCGCAGATTTCGGTGACGGATATGCGGCTGCCGATCCTGTACGCGCTGGCGTATCCGGAGCGTCCGGCCTCGACGCTGACGTTTGATTTGGCGGCGCTGCGGCAACTGGACTTTGAGCCGCCGGATTTCGAGCGGTTCCCATGCCTGCGACTGGCCTATGAAGCGGCGGCCAAGGGCGGCGCGCATTGTATTGCGCTGAACGCGGCGGACGAGGAGGCGGTGGAGGCGTTTCTGGGGCGGCGCATTCCATTTATGGGCATTCCGCGTACAATTGAAGCAGTGCTTGCATCCACACCGGAGGCGCATCCGGCAACGATTGCCGAGGTGCTGGCGGCGGACCGGGCGGCTAGGGAAAGAGCCCGGGAACTGACGGCTGCGGCCATGTCCAGTCCGGCGCGGTAACGGATGCAGGACCGAGGAAATAAAGCACAAACCTATGCATGATTTTCTGGTATCCGCAGCGGCATTTATTGTTCTCATCGGGCTGATGGTGGTGGCGCACGAGTTCGGACACTTCGTGGTGGCGAAGCTGTGCGGAGTTCGCGTTGAGGCGTTCTCGGTCGGCTTTGGGCCGCGGCTGTTCGGCGTCAAGTATGGCGGCACCGACTACAAGGTGTGCCTGCTGCCGCTGGGCGGCTTTGTGAAGATGACGGGCGAGATTCCGGGCGAGGAGCAGCACGTCGACGATCCGGGCGCGTTCACGTCGCATCCGCGCTGGCAGCGGATGCTGATCGGCGTCGCGGGGCCGGTGTCGAACTTTGTGCTGGCCTTTGTGCTGATGCTGCTCTACTTCGGCTGGATCAACGAGGTTCCGAATCTGCCCCAGTCGACGGTGGAGTATGTGACGTTGAACTCGCTCGCGGCAAAGGCAGGGATTGAGCCGGGCGACGTGATTCGGAGTTTTGGCGCGGTGTCGAATCCCGACCTGGAGACGCTGCTGGAGACGGCGAGAAGGGACGCGGGGCAGACGGTTCCGGTGACTTTGGAGCGCGGCGGCAAGCAGGTTACGACCCAACTGAGCCTGCCCTCCGGGGAGGGCCAGAGCGGGAGCCTGAACATGCCGGCGATTGGGCTGGATCTGCACTATGCGGACGGTCCGATTGGCGTGAACCTGGTGACGACGGGCTCGCCGGCGGAGAAGGCCGGTCTGCGCGCCAACGACTCGATTGTGGCCGTGGATGGGCACGCCTTTCATTCGCTGGACCCGTTCATCGACTACCTGCAGGACGGCAAGGGCAAGGACGTGACGCTGGCGGTGGAGCGCAACGGCAAGCCGCTGCCGCCGATGGCGGTGCATCCGGAGGAGCAGGGAAATCGCTGGATTCTGGGCTTTGAGGGCAAGTCGCCGGCGTTGCCGCCGATCGAGCGGCGGCCGATGGGGTTTGGCGACGCGGTGACGGCCTCAAGGGATTTCTGCACGACGAGTTCGATGCTTGTCGTTGACATGCTGGAGCGGCTGTTGAAGCACCAGGCGTCCATCAAGCAGCTTTCCGGGCCGGTGGGCATTGCGCAGGTGGCAGGACAGGCGGCAGAGACCAAGTACTGGTGGCCGAAGTTTGAAGTGGCCGCGGAGATCAGCGTGAACCTGGGAATCCTGAACCTGCTGCCGTTTCCGATTCTGGACGGCGGGATGATTCTCTTCCTGCTGATCGAGAGCCTGATGCGCCACGACATCAGCATGGAGATCAAGGAGCGCATTTACCAGGCGGCGGTAGTGGTGATCGTGGTGTTCTTTGTTTACGTGAGCTACAACGACGTGAGCAAGCTGTCGATTTTTATGCGCGGCAAGCCCTAAGCGAGCCCCAACAGGCCGGAGACGAGAGAACCGATGGCGGCGAATGTGCACCAGGTGAGGGTTCGCTACGCGGAGACCGACCAGATGGGCATTGTGTATTACGCCAACTACCTGGTGTGGTTCGAGCTGGGGCGCGTGGAGCTGCTGCGCTCACTGGGACTGGCTTACAGCCAACTGGAAAGAGAGCATGAGTGCATTCTGCCGGTGGTGGAGGCGACCTGCCGCTACCGCGCGCCGGCGCGCTATGACGACGAGATACAGATCGAGACGCGGCCCTCGCTGCTGCGCGGATCGGTGATCAAGTTTGCGTATCAAATCTGGCGAAAACCCTCCCAGGAGGGAGAAGAGCGGAAGCTGCTGGCTGAAGGCGAGACGGTGCACGTGGTGTGCGATGACCAGTTGAGCCGCAAGCCGCTGCCGGAGCACTACGCCGAGGCGCTGCGGGCGACGATGACGGAGCCTTCCGCGCACTGAAGCGAATCTATGCGACAACCACGGCGAGTGCGAAGCCGTCGTAGCCCTTGATGCCGACGGTTTGCAGCACCGTGGAGCTGAGGCGCGGCTCGGCGGCAAGGCGTTCCGTGAGACGTCGAACGCCCTGGACGTCGTGGTCGTCGCTGGCGGCGTCGAGCACTTTACCTTCGCGGACCACGTTGTCGGCGACGATGATGGTGCCGGTGCGAGCGAGCTTGAGCGACCAATCGAGATACTCGGACAGGCTGGCCTTGTCCGCATCGAGAAAGATGAAGTCGAAGGGCGCGAGGTGAGCGTCGACGAGCTCGCGAAGAGTTTCAGCCGCGGGGCCAAGGCGCAGATCGATGCGGTCCATGACGCCAGCCTGCTGCAGATTGGAGCGGGCGACGCGGGCATGGTCAGGATTGCGCTCCAGCGTGATGAGGACGCCGTCTGGCGGCAGCGCGCGGGCGAGCCAGAGAGTGCTGTAGCCGCCGAGGGTGCCGACTTCAAGGATGCGGCGGCCCCCGCAGATGCGGGCGAGAAGGTGAAGGAATTTGCCCTGCAGCGGGGTGAGGTCGATGGCGGGCAGGCCAGCCTCGCGGTTGGCGCGCAGCACGGCTTCAAAGGCAGGGTCAGACGAGACCAAGTGGCCGCCGAAGTAGTGATCGACCTGTGTCCAGGTGTCCTGCAATTGGTCTCCGGATGGGCTTATTTTTCGCGGGCGACGACGAAGTCCGGAACCCAGAGCAGGGCGCGGCGGAAGTCCGAGTCAGGGAAGCCGGCCAGAGCCTGGCGGGCCTGCTCGGCATAGCGGTCGGCGAGGTTCATGGCGTACTCGACCGAGCCGTTGCGCGCGAGAATCTCCTGGATCTGATCACGACTGACGTTCTGAAAGCTGCGATCATCGAGGACGCGGTGAATCGCCTGGCGGTCGCGGGCGATGCCATGGTCGAACGAGTGGATGACGGGCAGGGTGGTTTTGCCTTCGCGCAGGTCGCTGGCGACGGGCTTGCCCAGAACCTCTTCGGTGGCGGTCAGGTCGAGCACGTCGTCGACAATCTGGAAGGCGAGGCCGACGGAGCGGCCGTAGGTGGCGAGCTGCGCCTCCTGCGCCTCCGTGGCGCCGGCCAGCACCGCGCCCAGCCGCATGGAGACCGAAAACAGGCAGGCGGTTTTGCGGAAGATGAGGTCGTAGTACTCTGCCTCGGAGACGGCCTTGCCGAGCTTCTGGATTTGCAGCAGCTCGCCTTCGACCATCTGTTGCGTAAGGCCGATGAGCAGCTCGAGGACGCGGAGATTCTGCTCTTCGAGGGCAACCTTGAAGGCTTGCATGTACAGCCAGTCGCCGGCGAGGACGCATTTCTCATTGCCCCAGGTGGTGTTGGGCGAGGGTCGGCCGCGGCGGGTGTTGGCGCCGTCGATGATGTCATCGTGGACGAGCGTGGCGGTGTGGACCATCTCGACCACCGCGCCAAGGCGGATGGCGCCGGGGCCGGAGTAGCCGAGCAGATGCGCCGTGAGCAGCAGCAGCGAGGGGCGAATGCGCTTGCCGCCGCTCTCGCGCAGGTATTCGGCAATCTCAGTGATGGTGCTGACGCTGGAGGCGGCGTCGCGGCCCAGCTCCTGCTCGATGGCTACGAGGTCCTCTCGCAGCAGATCGAAGACTTCTCTCGCGGTCGCTATGGCCAGAGTGCTCAAAGGTGTCCGATTCCCGTTGCCTTCCGTTGCGCGGCTGGGTGGTGCGCCGCTCAGTTGGTGCGGTAGTTGGTGAACTGCAATTCCACGCCGAGGTCCTTGCCGCGCAACAGCGCGATGATGCCCTGGAGGTCGTCACGGTCCTTGCCGGATATTCTCACAGTATCGCCCTGAATGCTGGCCTGCACCTTCTTTTTTGAATCCTTGACCAGGCGAACGATCTCTTTGGCTTTCTCTGAGGGGATGCCCTGCTGGAGGGAAATTTTCTGGCGGACGGACTGGCCGGCGGCGGGCTCGAGCTTGCCGTAAGTGAGGTGCTTGAGGGAGACGCCGCGCTTGACGAGCTTCTGGCCGAGGATTTCCTTGACGGCTTCGAGCTTGTACTCGCTGGCGGAGGCGAGCTGGATGGAGTCGGCGCCTTCGAAGGTGATCTCCGAGTGGGAGTCCTTCAGGTCGAAGCGCTGGCGAATCTCCTTGAGCGCCTGGTCGATGGCGTTGCGGACCTCCTGGAGGTCCAGCTTGCTGACGATGTCGAATGAGTTGTCCTGGGCCATGGTGTCTTGGTACCTCGATGGGCCGGCGCGCGCCGGCGCGACACTTTCAGTTTCCCATGCCGGGCGGGAGGTGGAACAGCCGGCAGAAGTTTTCCGTGGTGACGTGGGCTATGCGGTCCTCGTCGACCGAGAGCAGACCGGCGAGGGTTTGCGCGGTGCGGGTGACAAAGGCGGGCTCATTGCGCTTGCCGCGGTCGGGCTCGGGAGCCAGCCAGGGAGCGTCGGTTTCCACGAGCACCGAGTCAAGCGGCAGGCGCGCGGCGAGGTGGCGGAGGGGCTGGGCCTTGGGGTAGGTCAGGTTTCCTGCGAAGGAGATGAGGAAGCCGAGGTCGAGGGAGCGCTGGGCCTGCGGCCAGCCGCCGCCGAAGCAGTGCATGATGCCGCCGAGGCCGGTGTGACGCCAATACGTGTCGAGGGTGAGGAAAAGATGGTCGCAGGCGTCGGTTTCGCCGTCCTTTGGGCGGCAGTGGATGAGGATGGGGCGCTTGCGATGGGCGGCGACTTCAAGCTGGCGGATGAGGCCGGTGCGCTGCACGTCATGGGGCGCGCCCTCGTGGTAGTAGTCGAGCCCGATTTCGCCGCAGGCGATGACCTCGGGCTCGGCGAGCAGACTGTCTAATTTGGCGAGAACGGCGTCGTCGATTTCGGGCGTGTTGTGCGGGTAAACGCCGGCGCTCGAGAAGAGGCGCGGCATGCCGGGCTTGCCATTGAATTTGCGGCAAAGGTCGAGGGCCTGATGCATCTCGGCGGGTCCTTCGCCGATGCCGATGGAGAGCACCGCGCCCACGCCGGCCGCATGCGCGCGGGCGAGCATCTCGGCACGATCGTCGGTGTAGCGCGGGCTGTCGAGATGGGCGTGGGAGTCGATGAGCAAGCGGGAACTCCGGGTTTGAGGCCGGGGGCGGAGCTACTTGAGCCGCGCGCCGAGGGGGACTTCTTCAAGGAAGCTGGCGAGGACCGGCGCGCCGTCGGGGAGCGAGGCGGCGAGCAGCATGCCGTTCGACTCCAGGCCGCGCATCTTGCGCGGGGCCAGGTTGGCGACGATGACGATCTTGCGGCCGATGAGCTTTTCCGGCTCGTAATACGGCGCGATGCCGGCGAGGATCTGGCGTTTTTCGTAGCCGAGATCGACTTCGAGGCGGAGAAGCTTGTCGGCGTTGGGAATGCGCTCGGCGACGAGGATCTGCGCGACGCGCAGCTCGACCTTGGAGAAGTCATCAATGGAAATGTGCGCGTTGGCCGGCGCAGCGGGCTCCGCAGTCACGGCGACCGCCGCCGGAATGGGCGCGGGCGGAATGGTGGTGGCGGCGGGCATGACTGGCTCCGGCGCCGCGACTGCGGGCGGAGCGGGCTCAGGTTCAGCCACAACATGGGTGGGGATGGGAGCCGGGGGAATGGTGGAAGCGGGCGGCGTGGCCGGAGCTTCAGTCTTTGCGGGCTTCTTTGCTTCGCCGGCGGCGGCGTCGACGGCGTCGGGGGCGCTGGAGTTGTTCTGGTCTTCAAGGTTTTGCATACGGTCGATGGCGTCCTTTTCTGCGCGGGGAAAGAGCGGCGCGGGCTCAAGGAAACGGGTTCCGGCGGGCAGACCGCCCCACGCGAGGTTGGCGAGGAAGGAATGCTTTGCCGCGTCGGCAATGGAGCCGAGGCCGAGCTGGCTCCAGACTTTCGCCGCCGACTCCGGCAAGACGGGGTAGACGAGCGCGGTGAGGATGCGAATGGCCTCAGCGGCGGTGGCGAGCACGCGGGCTTGCAGCGCGAGATGCTCGGCGTCGCTGCGGTCGGCGGCCTTTTTCCAGGGCGCGTGGGCGGTGAGGTAGCCGTCGGTTTGTGCGACGAGGACCCACAGGGCTTTCAGCGCCTCAGAGAAGTTGAGATCATTGAACTCCGGGCCGAAGGTCGCGATCACGTCGACTGCGGTCTGGCGCAGGACGGTTTCGGCCTCGGTTTCCGCGTCGGGCTCCGGCACCGCGCCGCCGAAGTACTTGTGGACCATGTTGACGACGCGGCTGACAAGGTTGCCGTAGCCGTTGGCGAGGTCGCCGTTGTAGCGTTGCACGAGCGCGTCAAAGCTGAAGGTTCCGTCCTGGCCGAAGGGAATTTCGCGCAGCAGGAAGTAGCGCAGGGCGTCTGCGCCAAGAACTTCAGCAACGGTCTCTGCGCGGACAATGTTGCCGCGGGACTTCGACATCTTGCCCTGGTCAAAGAGCAGCCAGCCGTTGGCGCGGACCGAGCGGGGCAGGGGAATGCCGGCAGCCATGAGAAAGGCCGGCCAGTAGACGCAGTGGAAGCGGCTGATCTCCTTGCCGATGAGGTGCATGTCCGCAGGCCAGAATTTTTTGAACCTTTGGTCGTTTTCCGTGCCCCAACCAAGCGCGGTGATGTAGTTGGCCAGGGCGTCCAGCCAGACGTAGACGACGTGCTTTTCGTCGCCGGGAACGGGAATGCCCCAGGAGAAGCTGGTGCGGCTGACGGAGAGATCCTTGAGGCCGCCGCGGACGAAGGAGAGAACCTCGCGGCGCGTGGACTCGGGCCCCATGAAGCCGGGGTTGGCCTCGTAAAACTCGAGCAGTTTGCGCTCAAAGGCGGAGAGCTTGAAGAAGTAATTTTCTTCGCTGACGGTTTCGGTCATACGGCCGCAGTCGGGACAGGGCGTGCCGGGGAGGCCGTCGACGTAGAGCTCGTCGAAGACGCAGTACTGGCCGGTGTAAGAGCCTTTGTAGATGAAGCCGCGGTCGCGCAGGGCAGTGAAGAGCTTCTGAACGCCACGAATGTGCCGCTCGGATGTTGTTCGGATGAAGTCGTCGTAGGTGAGGCCGAGGCTGTCCCAGAGGGTGCGGAACTCTGCGGAGACTCCGTCAGCGAACTCCTGCGGTGTGCGTCCGGCGAGCTTGGCGCTGCGCTCAATCTTCTGGCCGTGCTCGTCGGTGCCGGTGAGGAACCATGTGTCGATGCCGAGGGCGCGCTTGCGGCGGGCGATGGCGTCACAGACGATGGTGGAGTAAGCGTGGCCCAGGTGCGGACGCGCATTCACGTAGTAGATGGGCGTGGTGAGGTAAAAACGGGCAGGGCTGGGCGCGGAGTCGGTCATGGACGGGTGTTGGCTTTCGAGGTTTCCCTGATTGCAGATCCTGATTGCAGATTCCGGTTGCGGGCGCGAAAAACGTGAGGCAAAGCTACTGCTCCATCTTAGGGGGCAAGGTGGGGTGCGTCAAACTTCAAAGGGGCTTGAGGCCGGGCTGTGCTCTGTTAGAATCGCCCTTGAAAATCAAGGATTTTTGGGCGTTTTTATCAAGCGCCAGTAAGGCCTTTCGACTGTGTATCTGGAACTGAAGAAGAGGCTGGAAGCGCGGATTCGCGCCGTGCTGAAGGCGCAGTACGATCTGGAGCCGGAGACGATTCCGCTGGAGATGCCGCCGACGCTGGAGTTCGGCGAGCTGGCCACGCCGCTGGCCTTTGAGCTGGCGCGCAAGCTGCGCAAAGCGCCGAAAGTGATTGCGCAGGAGATTGTGACGGCGCTCGGCCCGCTGCGCGGTTTTGCGTCGTTTGAGGTTGCTGGCTCAGGGTATATCAACGCGCGGCTGGACCGGGCCGCGGCGACGAAGATGACGGCCGCGGGCGAAGGGTTGGAGCCGCCGTCGAGCGGGCTGCACGCGCTGGTGGAGCACACCAGCATCAATCCCAACAAGGCTGCGCACATCGGCCACTTGAGGAACGCGATCCTGGGCGACACCTTTGTGCGCCTACTGCGCGCCGCCGGGCAAAAAGTGGATGTGCAGAACTACATCGACAACACCGGCGTGCAGGTGGCGGATGTGGTGGTGGGGTTTCTGCATCTGGAAGGAAAAAGCGCTGCGGATGTGCGCGCGCTGGTCGATGAACTGTTGGCACGCCGCGAGCGCATCGACTACTACTGCTGGGATTTGTATGCGCGGACGTCGCAGTGGTATACGAGCGGGACGGACGAGGAGAATGAAGCGCGGAAGAAGCTGCGCTACGAGACGCTGCACGCGATTGAGCACGGCGGCAACGAGACGGCGGAGATTGCCGAGCTGATTTCGACGGCGGTGCTGCGGCGGCACCTGGAGACGATGCTGCGGCTGAGCATCGAATATGATTTTTTGCCGCGCGAGAGCGAGATTCTGCACCTGAAATTCTGGGAACTGGCACGTGAGCAGATGATTAAGACAAGAGTGCTTTACGAAGAAAAGAATGGTAAGAATACCGGCTGCTGGGTGATGACGCGGCCGGGCGCCGAGACCACCGAGGGCGAGACGGACGAGGACGCGAAGGTGATTGTGCGGTCGAACGGCACGGTGACCTATGTGGGCAAGGACATTGCGTATCACCTGTGGAAGTTCGGGCTGCTGGGGCGCGACTTTGGGTACAAGCCGTTCTTTGCCTATGCCGATCGCGAGTGCTGGATTTCGTGCGAGCATGGCGAGCGGGAGCATCCGCATTTTGGCGGGGCGCAGGCGATTTACAACGTGATTGACGCGCGACAAAGCGACCCGCAGGCGAATGTGATTCAGGCGATGCGCGGCATGGGATACACGGAGCAGGCCGACCGCTACACGCACTTCAGCTACGCGATGGTGGCGCTGACGCCGCGGTGCGCGCAGGAGCTGGGCTACGACGTGGCGGAAGAGGACCGCGGGCGCGCGTACATTGAGGTGAGCGGGCGCAAGGGCTTCGGCGTGAAGGCCGACGACCTGATCGACAAGCTGATTGCGGCGACGCGGGCCGAAGTGGACGCGCGGCAGACGCCGCGCGACGAGCGAGAGCGACAGCGCATTGCCGAGCAGATTGCGATTGGCGCGCTGCGCTACTTCATGCTGAAGGTCACGCGGAATTCGGTGATCGCGTTCGACTTCAAGGACGCGCTGAGCTTTGAGGGCGAGACGGGTCCGTACATCCAGTACGCCGTGGTGCGCGCGCGGAATATCTTTCGCAAGGGCGGGACGACTGCCGAGGCGGTGCTTGAGGAGTTTCTTGCCTTGAGTGGGGATGGGGGCGGCGCACAGGCCGGGCAACTGGCCGGCGAGGACAATGAGGACATCTGGGCGCTGTGGCTGCGGGCGGGGCGGCGGCGCGCGGTGCTGGAGCAGTGCATTGCCACGTCAGAGCCGGCGCACCTGGCCAGGCACGCATTCCAGCTGGCGCAGGAGTTCAACAACTTCTACCACAAGCACCACATCCTGACCGAAGAAGACCCGGCGCGGAAGATGTTCCTGCTGGCGACGGCGGCGGTGGCGCTGCGCGAGCTGGTGACGGTGCTTAGCTGGCTGGGCATCGAGAGCCCTGAAGCGATGTAAAGCCGCGATGTAGGGCGCGATGTGAGCCTGGGTGCGGCGGCGATTTTGCGCAGCCTCCAACATGCGCATCAGGCGGAGTAGCGGCGCACCCACTCGAGGATGGAGCGGACGGCGACGCCGCTGGGGCCTTTGGCGATGTAGGGCCGCGCGTCCTCAATCCAGGCCATGCCGGCGATGTCGAGGTGAATCCAGGGCGTGTCTCCGGCGAAGACGCGGAGGAACTCGGCGGCGGTGATGGCGCCGCCGTGGCGGCCGCCGGTGTTCTTGATGTCGGCGATGTCGGACTTGATCATCTCGGCATACTCGTCGCTGACGGGCAAGCGCCAGAAGTTTTCGCCGCTGGTGTCGAGCGCGGCGTGGAAGTTCGCGTAGGCCTCGTCGTTGTTGGAAAAGGCTCCGCCGTTGAGCGTGCCGAGGGCGACGACGCATGCGCCGGTGAGGGTGGCCGCGTCGATGAGGTGCGTTGCGCCGAGCTGCTTGGCGTAGTGCAGGCCGTCGGCGAGGACGAGGCGGCCTTCGGCGTCGGTGTTGATGATCTCGATGGTGGTGCCGGACATGGCGGTTTGCACGTCGCCGGGCTTTTGGGCCATGCCGTCGGGCATGTTTTCTGCCGCGCAGACGATGCCGAGGACGCGCACGCGGGGCTTGAGCAGCGCAATGGCGCGCATGGCGCCCAGCATGGCTGCGCCGCCGGCCATGTCGTACTTCATCATTTCCATCTTGTCGGCGGGTTTGATGGAGATGCCGCCGGTGTCGAAGGTGATGCCCTTGCCGACGAGGCCGAGAACCGGGCCTTCGGGCGCGGCCAATTGAGAGGCCTGGGGCTCATAGCGCAGGACGATGAGCGCGGGCGGCTCGGCCGAGCCCTGGGAGACGCTCCAGAACGCGCCCATTTTGAGCTCATGCAGTTTCTCGGTGGACCAGACCTCGCAGTGCAGGCCCACTTCGGCGGCCATGGCGGCGGCTCGCTGGCCCAGGAGGGTGGGCGTGAGCTTGTTGCCGGGCTCGTTGACCAGGGAGCGGGCGAAGTTCTGGCTTTGGCCGACGATGCGACCCTCGGCGAAGGCGGCTTCGAGCGCGGATTTGCTGGCTGAGGCCGGCGCGATGGTGGTGAAGGACTGGATGCTGAGGTCCTTGCGGTCGCTGCGATAGGTGTCGGGGTCAAAGTCGCCCAGGAATGCGCCTTCGGCGGCGGCTCTTGCCATTGCAGGTAGCGGGGCGCTGTCGAGTTCTTCGGGCAAGACAAAGACCAGCTCGCGCAGGCCGCGAGGCTTGCAGGCGCGGACGGCGGTTCCGGCGGCGCTGCGCACCGAGTGGACGGTGGCCTTGGCCTGCTTGCCCAGGCCGACGAGCAGGAGTCGGCGGGCTTTGAGTCCGGCGGGTGCGTGGAGCAGCAGGGTTTCATTGGCGCCGGCCTTGAATTCGCCGCTCAAAAGAACAGCGGCCGCGGCGGCCTGAAGCGCGGCGTCGTCAGTGAGCAGCGCAGGCGCGGGTTTGGCGTCAGGGCCCTTGGCGGTCTGGGTGTCTGCGGCCGGCACCACGAGCAGTTCAGTTTCGATTTCCGAGGGATGGTGAAAGGAAAGCTGGGCGTTCATCGGGTCCTCAAATATGGGGTTGAGCGGCCGGGTTGCGCAGGGAATCAGGCGGTCATCGGCCCGTGCGGTGCTTGCTGGCGTTGATGGCGGCGCGGGCTTCGCGGTCGGCCTCGCGGCGGCGCTCGGTCTCCCGCTTGTCCCAGTCCTGCTTGCCTTTGGCCACGGCCAGCTCGCACTTTACGCGGCCGTTGCGGAAGTAAAGCCGGGTGGGGATGAGCGTATGACCCTTAATCTGCGTCTTGGAGTGTAGCTTGCGGACCTCCTCGCGATGCAGGAGGAGTTTGCGCGTGCGGGTTTCGTCGTGGTTGGCGAGGTTGCCGTGGGAATAATGACCGATATGGACGTTGAGCAGGAAGGCCTCGCCGTCCTTGATGATGCCGTAGGAGTCGCGGAGATTCGCCTTGCCTTCGCGGACGGATTTTACCTCGGTTCCGCGCAGGGCAATGCCGGCCTCGAATTTTTCGAGCAGGAAGTAATTGTGGCTGGCGGCGCGGTTCTGGGCGGCATCCCGCTCGCCGGCGGCCACGGGATCACGCGGACGGGCGGGCTTGCGCGGGGCCGAGCCGTCTTTGGGCACGATAACATGGGTGGTTTGGCGAGCCATGGGAGGGTTGCCTCAACGTTTCATCGTAGCATCGGGGCGGGAAACGCCGCAGCCGGCGGCGAGCAAAGCGGGAAGGCAAGGGAAGCGGTGTGGGTGAATTCCCGGCCTGCGCGCATGGGGCTTTGCTAGAATGAGGCATCGTTGGATGGGAATATCACGCATGAAACGTAGGGCTGAGGGCGGCCAGGAGAGCATCCTGCGGCCGGAGACGGAAGCGGGGCTGGCGCGCAGTCGGGCCCTCCGGCGGATTGCCCCGGCGGCGCTCAGGCAGGCGTTTTGGATGGTCGTCTGCACGGCGCTGCTGCTGGGCGGTTTGGGCAGCGTCCTGCTGCATGCGGAGTCGGCGAAGTCCTATTACAAGGCGGGCGAACGGGCCGAAGCGGCGCAGGATTACGATGCAGCCTACCAGGCCTACCAGAAGGCCTACTCGATGGACCCGAGCGACCTGAGCCTTCGGGCGGCGCTCTATCGTGTGCGCGAGACGGCGGCGGCGATCCACGTGACCAAGGGGCGCAAGCTGCTTGAGGCGGGCAACCAGGAGGCCGCGCTAGTGGAGCTGCTGCGCGCCGCCGAGATTGACCCCGGCAATGAGGCCGCGCAGCAGGAGATCGCGATCATCAAGCAGCGCGACGGGCACATGACGCCCTCGAGCGAGTCGGGCCTTCCGGAGACGCCGGGCGAGCAGTCCGCGATTGACGCCATGGCAACGCCGCCGCAGCTCAAGCCGCTCTCAAGCGAGCCGCTGACGCTGCAGATGGTGCAGGACAGCAAGGTGGTGTACCAGGCGGTGGGCAAGGCCGCCGGCATCAACGTGCTCTTCGATCCGGAATATGTGGGCCGCAGGATTCAGGTGGACCTGACGAACGTATCGCTGCTGGACGCGCTGCGTATCGTGGGCACGATTTCCGGAACCTTCTGGCGGCCAGTGACGAACAATACGATCTTTGTGGCGGCCGACACGCTCGCCAAGCGCAACGAGCTGGAAGAAGAGGCGGTGCAGACCTTCTATCTGACCAACGCCTGGCAGCCGAACGACCTGAACGATGTGCAGACGGCGCTGCGCAACGTGATGCCGAGCGCCAAGGTCTACGGCGTGCAGAGCCAGAACGCGATTGTGATGCGCGGGACACCGGACGAGCTGCTGCTGGCGCAGAAACTGATCAATGACCTGGACAAGGCGCGGCCGGAAGTCGTGATCGACATCGCGGTTCTTGAGGTGAGCAAGAACTGGGAGCGAAACCTGGGGATTGCCTGGCCGAGCAGCGCCAGCGTGGCCCTGCAGACCTCGAGCACGAGCAGTTCGACCTCGTCGACCTCGTCGACCTCGACTACGCCGACCACCACCGCGCCGACGATCTATGACCTTGCGCACTTGAATGCGTCAGACTTTGCAGTGACGGTGAGCGCGGCGACGGCGAATTTCCTGCTGACCAATTCGAACACGAAGATTCTGCAGGATCCGCAAATGCGCTCCACGGACGACCAGAAGGCGACGATGAAGATCGGCTCGCGCATTCCGATTGCGACCGGTTCTTACCAGACAGGCGCGGCGACGGCGCTGGTGAGCTCGCTGGTGAATACGCAGTTCACCTACCTTGATGTGGGCGTGAACATTGAAGTGACGCCGACGGTGCATTTCGACAACGACGTGACGCTGAAGATCAAGATTGCGGTGACCTCGCAAAGCGGCTCGTCGACCATCAGCGGCGTAACGGAGCCGATCATCGCGCAGAAGACGAGCGAGCAGGTGGTACGACTGCATGAGGGCGAAGCAAACATCATCAGCGGCATCATGAACCAGCAGAGCCAGGAAAGCTGGACGGGAATTCCGGGGCTCAGCTCGATTCCAATTCTGAAGTATCTCTTCGGCGCAAAGGACGTCACGAAGACCGACGACGAGATTGTCTTTGTGATGATTCCGCACATTGTGCGCGAGCCGGATTTGACGCCGGTGAATCTGAGGCCCATCGATACGGGGCCGGGCCAGACGATTGAGCTTCGGCGCATGGTGGTTCCGGCGCAGGGCGGCGCGACCGGCTCGATGCACCTGCCGGTGCAGCCCGTGCAAACCGCTCCTCAATCCGCCGTCGGCGTGGCGCCGCTTGCAGGTGCGACGGCGCAGGCTGCGGGTGACCAAGCGCTCGCCCAGGTGCGTTCGGCCGCGGAGGGCATGGCTCCGGCGGCGCAACCTCCGCCAGCGGCCCAATCGCCGCCGGATGAGACGATGAGCTTCAATATGGTTCCGCCGCAGAACATCGCGCCGGGCGCAACGTTCCAGGTGCCGGTGGTGATTGCTGGAGCAAGGGATGTTGCTTCGGTTCCGCTGCAAATCCAGTACGACCCGTCCAAGCTCTCACTCGTCAATGTGAGCAACGGCGATTTTCTTGAGCGCGGCGGGCAGGCGGCGGCGCTGGTGCATCGCGACGATGGTCCGGGAACGATTGTGCTGAACGCCTCGCGGCCGCCGGGCGCCGGCGGCGTGAGCGGAGCGGGCGTGGTGTGCGTGCTCAGCTTCCAGGCCAAGGCCGCGGGCGAAAGCGCAATCACGATTCTGCATCCCTCGGCGCTGAACAGCGCGCAGCAGCCGGTTGCGGCCAAGGGCACGCAGGCCGAGATTGTGGTGAAGTAGGGATCGATTACCGATGAGGAGGATTGAGTCCACGAAAAGGCGAAGCGAACACGGCCTTACGCTGGTGGAACTGATCGTGACGACCGCGATTCTGGCAATCCTCGCGTCGGCGGCGATCCCCGTGGCTCGGTTTGAGTTGAAGCGCGAGAAGGAGCGCGAGCTGCGCTACGACTTGTGGCAGATGCGCGCCGCGATTGACAGCTACAAAGACGCGGCGGATCGCGGGGCGTTTCAGACCAAGGTGGACAGCCAGGGATATCCGCCGGACTTGCAGACGCTGGTGAATGGTGAGGACGTGCAGGGCAAGAAGCTGCGGTTTCTGCGGAAGATTCCCGTGGACCCGTTTACGGGGAACACAGACTGGGGGCTGCGCTCGATGCAGGACGATCCCGATTCGGACTCGTTCGGGGGGCAAAACGTCTTTGATGTGTATTCGAAGTCGCAGGGTACGGCTCTTGACGGCACAAAGTATTCGACATGGTAGGACGAGCGATGCAGAGGAAGCGCAGACAGGACGCGGGATTCACGCTGCTGGAGTTGATCGTGGTGATGTCGATCATCGGGATTCTGGCCACGCTGGCCGTGCCGCGCTTCGCCGCCGCGATCCGTTCAGCGCGGGAGGCTGTGCTGCGGGAAGACCTGCATGTGATGCGGGCCGCAATCGATTCCTATACGATGGACAAACAGAAAGCGCCGCAGTCGCTGGATGACCTGGTGCAGAGCGGGTATCTGCGGTCGATTCCCGAGGACCCGATTACGCGCAGCCGCGACACATGGGTGACGGACACGAGCGACGCGATGTATTCGCTGGACCAGACCGAGCCGGGCATTGACGATGTGCACTCGGGCTCGGAGCAGACCGGCTCCGATGGCCAGCCGTATTCCTCCTGGTAGCGGAAGAGGCAGCAGATGAGGCGATGTTGGCAATTTTCCCTGGCGGTTGGCGCGGGGCTGGGCATGTTGTGTGCGGTGGCGCAGGGGGGCCCGCCCGCCATGCACACGATCACGGTGCGCGTGCTGGACGGGAAGACGGGAAAGCCGGTAGTGCCGACGAACCTGCTGGTGCGCATCGATAAGCAACAGCCAATCCATACCGACTGGGTGCGCCAGAACGACGATGCGACGGGCTTTGTGACGCTGCCGGCGACGGCGAAGGTGGTTTCAGTGGAAGCGGCCTACGACGGGTCGATGGAAATCTATGTGAACTGCGACACGGCCCCGTTAAGTTATCCCGGCGAGCGGCACTGGTATCCGGTGGAAACAATTGTAGGCGCGGGACTCGTTGTCCCGGATGGTTGCGAGAAGCCGAAAAAACATCAGGTCATCAAGGCGACGGCGAAGCCTGGCGAACTCATTTTTTATGTGCGTGAGCGCAAGCGCGGCGATCCGGCGGTGAACTGAGTGAGCGGCAGCGCGAATGCCGGGGCTCTGCGCAGTGAGCGGTTGTCCGCGGCGGGCAGGGGGAAGGCCATCGAGCAGCTGGCCCGGGTTGAAGAATACTTCGGGTCGCTCATGCGCCATGCAGACACGAGGGACGGTGCAGTCGAAAGTGCCGACCCAGGCCTCGGCGGGCGACTGCTCTATGCGGGAGAATTGCACGATGAAGGCCGCGCGCTTGCGACTGCGGGCAACGTTGCCGGAGCGGCAACGCTGGCGGCAACTGCGGATGCAATTGCGCAAACGCAGGCGATTCGCGAGGGCGTTGTGGATTTCCTTGTGAACTCGCTCGACGAGGCACTGCGGATTCTGAAGAACGAGATTCGCAAACGCGAGCCAGTGGCCGTCTGTGTCTCTTCTAATCCGAGAGAGGTGGAGCACGAGATGCGGGAGCGCGGCGTGCAGCCGGACCTGCTGGCGGAAATCCGCGGCGCTGTGCGCGGAGCGGAGTTGCGCAGCCGCGAGACGCACGTGGTCCGTCCAGAGCCCGTTGCGGCCACCCAGGCCCTGCTGGCATGGTGCGTGACGGTGGCGCCGGCGCATTGGATGCCAATGCTGGATGCGATGGCGATGGATTGCGTATGTGCATCAGAGTGGGCGACGCTGCGATGGCTGCGGCATGCGCCGCGCTACGTGAGCCGTGGGTCGCGCGGGGTGCGCGTGCTTCGCTGCTCTCCGCAAACGGCGCGCGCAATCAGCACGCGGATAGAGAGCGCCATGCAGCGCGGGACGATTGAAACCGCGGTATGGATGGCCATGCGCATTGGCGACGAGCGCGAATGGAGGCCGTCGGCGCCCCCCGAGGCGCGGTGAACGCTACTCCGGCGGATGTGCTGCAGACTCAATGCGGGCCCAAAGTTCCTTGACTCCATGGCCGGTCTTGGCGGAGACGGCGAGCACCTCTTCGAGATCGTGTTCCTTGCGGATGGCGGCAAGGTTGCGGGTCCTCTCGTTGCCGCTGAGCCGGTCGACCTTGGTGGCGACGACCAGAAAATCGCGGCCTGCGTGGCGCAGCCAGTCGAACAGCAGGCGGTCGCTCATTTGCGGAGGAACGTTCGAGTCGACGAGACAAACGCAGAGACTGAGGGTTTTGCGTTGGGCGAGGTAAGGCTCGATGAATGCCGGCCAGCCGGCAGAGATGGATTTGGAGATCTTCGCGTAGCCGTAGCCGGGCAGGTCCGCAAAGAGGAGACGCTGGTGCTGGCGCGCATCAAGCAACGCGAAGAAGTTGATGGCGCGCGTGCGGCCCGGGGTCTGCGAGACCTTGGCGGCCTTGTCGCCCACGAGGGCATTCAGCAGGCTGGATTTGCCCACGTTGGAGCGGCCCAGGAAGGCGATTTCCGGCACGGACGGCGCCGGGAATTGCTCCTCTGCAAGTGCCGAAAGCAAAAATTGCGTGGTGTAGCGCATCGTCGGAGTTCGGGCGGCGCTACTGCGGCGCAACCGTACCGCTGGCCACGTCGCCACCGGTTACAGAGCCCAGCACCTCCGGATTGCCGGGCACGGGCGTGGGCAGCGGGCTTTCCAGCGCCAGCGCGAGCACCTCGTCCATGGTGTCCACGAAGTGCAGCTTGATGGAGTTCTTGATGTTGTCGGGCAGTTCGGCCACGTCCTTCTCATTGGCGCGGGGCAGGATGGCCTCGAAGAGCCCGGCGCGGAGCGCGGCCAGCAGCTTTTCCTTCAGGCCGCCGATGGCGAGCACCTTGCCGCGGAGCGTGATTTCGCCGGTCATGGCGATATCGCGGCGGACGGGAATTTTGGTGAGCGCGCTGGCCAGCGCGGTGGCCATGGTGATGCCGGCCGAGGGGCCGTCCTTGGGGATGGCGCCTTCCGGCACGTGCAGATGAAGGTCCATGTTGCGGTAGAATTCGCGGCTAAGGCCAAGCGCCTGTGCGCGTGCGCGGATGTAACTGAGCGCGGCCTGCGCCGACTCCTGCATCACATCGCCAAGCTGGCCGGTGATGGTGAGCTTGCCCTTGCCGTCGAGCACCTGCACTTCAGTGGTGAGGATGCTGCCGCCCACTTCGGTCCAGGCCAGGCCGGTGACGAGGCCGACCTCGTTCCTCTCGTGCGCTTCGGACTCGCGGAAGCGGGCCACGCCGAGGAACTCGCTAATGTTTGCGCCGGTGAGCTCTTCCTTGTGCTTCGCGCCGTTCTTCACCACGCGGCGCGCCACCTTGCGGCACAGGTTGCCGATTTCGCGTTCCAGGTTGCGCACGCCGGCTTCGCGCGTGTACTTGCGGATGATCTCGAGGATTGCGTCGTCGGCGATGACGATGTTCTTCTCCTTAAGACCCGTCTGTTCGCGCTGTTTTTTCACCAGGTACTGACGCGCGATCTCGAGCTTCTCGTGCTCGGTGTAGCCCTGCAGGCGCAGAACTTCCATGCGATCTTGTAGCGCGGCGGGGATGGTGTGGAGGACGTTGGCCGTGGCGACGAAAAGCACCTGCGAGAGGTCGTAATCCACGTCGAGATAGTGGTCCTGGAAGGTGGTGTTCTGCTCGGGGTCCAGCACCTCAAGCAGCGCAGAGGCCGGATCGCCGCGGAAGTCCGAGGCCATCTTGTCGACCTCATCGAGCAGGAAGACGGGATTCTTGGTGCCGGCGCGCTTCATGTGCTGGATGATCTGGCCGGGCATGGCGCCAATGTAAGTGCGGCGATGGCCGCGAACCTCGGCTTCGTCGCGCACGCCGCCCAGCGAGAGGCGGACGAACTTGCGGCCGGTGGCCTTGGCGATGGACATGCCGAGCGACGTCTTGCCCACGCCCGGCGGTCCGACAAAGCAGAGGATGGAGCCCTTGGGATTCTTGACGAGCTGGCGGACGGCGAGAAACTCGAGGATGCGCTCCTTGATTTTTTCCAGGCCGTAGTGGTCGTTGTTGAGCACTTTTTCGGCGTAGTCGATGGAGCGGGTTTCCTTGGAGCGCTTCTTCCAGGGCACGGCCAGCAGCCAGTCAATGTAATTGCGGCTGACGGTGGACTCGGCCGACATGGGGGGCATGGCCTCAAGCTTCTTGAGCTCCTGGATGGCCTTGTCGAGCACATCCTTTGGCATTCCGGCGGCTTCAATCTTCTTGCGCAGGTCGTCGAACTCGCCCTTTTCGCCGCGGCCCAGCTCCTTCTGGATGGCCTTGATCTTCTCGTTGAGGTAATACTCCTTTTGCGCGCGCTCCATCTGCCGCTTGACGCGGGACTGAATGCTGCGGTCGAGGTCCAGCTTTTCAATTTCGATGTCGAGCACGTCGGCAATGCGCGCCAGGCGCGAAGGCGGGTCGAAGATGGCCAGCAGCTCCTGCTTGTCTTCAATGCCGACCTGCAGATTCGCGGCGATGGTGTCAGAGAGCTTGGCGGGCTCGTCCATGCGGGCCGAGGCGATGATGGTCTCGTAGTTGAGCGACTGCTGCAGTTTGACGTACTGCTCGAAGAGCGAGGTCACGCGCTGCATGATCTGGTCGACGGCGGGGGTGGTTTCGAAATCGGACTTGCCGGTGCGCACGGTGGCCACGAAGAAGCCGTCGCGGTCATTCACCTCGACCGACTTGGCGCGCTCAATTCCCTCGACCAGCACCTTGATGTTTCCGTCCGGCATTTTCACGCTCTGCACGATGTTGCAGATGCAGCCGACCTGGTAAATTTCCTTGGGCTTGGGTTCGTCGATGGAAGCGTCATGCTGGGTGGCGAGAAAGATCCGGCGGTCGGCGGTGAGCGCCTCTTCCAGCGCGCGCACGCTGGACTGGCGACCCACCACAAAGGGCGTCATCATGTATGGGAAGATCACCATGTCCCGGATGGGCATCATGGGAAGTTTGCGCAGCTCGGGCTTCTCGCGGGATGAGGTCATAGGATTACCTTACAACTTAGACGCGGGAATGCGGCTACGGCTTGCAGCGCGCCCGGTACTTTGTTGGGATTGTACAGGGGACCCGAAGCGCGGCGGACAAATTGCGGCGCACGGACCTCCAGCGCGGTGGAAAAGAGGTCCATGACCGCCGGGAATGGGAAGGTCATCCGGCTTTTTCAAGCAGGCAGAGCGACAGGTCGCGGCGCTCCACCATTTCGCGCGTGATTTCCAGATCGCGCACGCGCTTGCTCGAGGGCAGGTGATACATCAGGTCGAGCATCAGTTCTTCAAGGATCATGCGCAGGCCGCGCGCGCCCACCTTGCGGGCAAGCGCTTCGCGCGCGACGGCCGCAGTGGCATCCTGCGTAAAGTGCAGGCGGACGTTTTCGTATTCGAGCAGGCGCTGGTACTGCTTGAGGATGGCGTTGCGCGGCTTGGTGAGGATCTCAATCAGCGCGGGCTCGTCCAACTCGTCCAGCACGCCCATCACGGGGAGGCGGCCAACGAACTCGGGAATAAGCCCGTACTTGATGAGATCCTGCGGTTCCGTCTTGCGCAGCAGTTCCGTGTCGCGGTGCGAGCGTGTGGTGGCGGCATCGGCTTCGGCATCGACAGCCTTGAAGCCGAGTGCTTTCTTGCCGATGCGCCGGCCCACAATGCGCTCCAGGCCGACAAAGGCGCCGCCGCAAATGAAGAGGATGTTGGTGGTGTCGACCGCGGTGAACTCCTGGTGGGGATGCTTGCGCCCGCCCTGCGGAGGAACATTGGCCACGGTGCCTTCGAGAATCTTGAGCAGGGCTTGCTGCACGCCTTCGCCGCTCACGTCGCGGGTGATGGATGGGTTCTCGTCCTTGCGGCCGATCTTGTCAATCTCGTCGATGTAGATGATGCCCTGCTGGGCGCGCGTCACGTCGCCGTCGGCGGCCTGCAGCAGCTTGAGGATGATGTTCTCGACATCCTCGCCCACGTAGCCGGCCTCAGTGAGCGTGGTGGCGTCCACAATGGCGAAGGGCACGTCGAGCATTTTGGCCAGCGTGTGGGCCAGCAGGGTTTTGCCGGAGCCGGTGGGGCCGATGAGAAGAATGTTCGACTTGCTGAGCTCGACCTCGTTGTTGCGTATGCGGTTCATCTGGATGCGCTTGTAGTGGTTGTAGACAGCGACGGCGAGCTTCTTCTTGGTCTGGTCCTGGCCGATGACGAAGTCGTCGAGGAAGCTTTTCACTTCCTGCGGCTTGGGCAGGTGGCCGGCGGCGGCGGCGGGATGCGCCTCGCCGCGGTCGTCTTCGAGGATGGAGTTGCAGACGGCGACGCATTCATCGCAGATGTAAGCGCGTGGATAGTCGCTGGGCGACGAGATGAGTTTGGCCACCGCGTCCTGCGACTTGTGGCAGAACGAGCAGCGCAGCGCTTCTTCGGGTCCCGTGCGCGTTTTCATTGGACTACCCCCTGAAAAGACTTATCGTCACAATCTCGTTTTTACTTCTCTGCGTGCCGCGGCTAGGTGCGCGGCCGGTCAATGATTTCGTCGATGATGCCATATTCCTTGGCCTGTTGCGCGTTCATGATGAAATCGCGTTCCACGTCGCGCTCAATGCGATCCAGGGGCTGGCCGGTGTGCGTGGCCATCACGTTGTTGGTAATTTCGCGGATGCGCAGGATCTCGCGGGCATGAATGTCGATGTCCGTGGCCTGGCCGCTGAGGCCGCCCATGGACGGCTGATGGATGAGGATACGGGAGTTGGGCAGGGCGAAGCGCTTGCCCTTGGTGCCGGCCAGCAGCAGAAATGCGCCCATGCTGGCGGCCTGACCGATGCAGTAGGTGACCACATTATTCTTGATGAACTGCATGGTGTCGTAGATGGCCAGGCCTGCGGTGATGGAGCCGCCGGGCGAGTTGATGTAAAGCTGGACATCCTTTTCCGGGTCCTCGCCGGAGAGGAAGAGCATTTGGGCAACGATGAGATTGGCCACCTGATCGTCAATCGGTGTGCCGAGAAAGATGATGTTGTCGCGCAGCAGACGGGAATAGATGTCGTAGGCGCGCTCGCCTCGACTCGTCTGCTCAACCACCATGGGAACCAATGCCATTGAGTCTTCTTCTCGCTCTTCGGTTGGGGGACCGTGTGTTCCCGTTCCTTGTGGATGGCCATGCGGCTCCGGAGGATGCAAAACCGGTTCCGCGCGGCGGGTTGTGCCGCCCAGGATTGCTAGGCGGGAAGCCTTTCGTACAGCAAATTCGCGGTCTTTTCGCGCTTCATTTGTTCCCGGATTCTAGCGAGGCCGCCGTCCTTCGTCAAACGCTCGCGCAGGGCTTCAGGCGATTCGCCGGACTGGAGCGCGGCAAGCTGCACTTCGCGGTCCACTTCCTCATCGCTGACAGTAATGCCTTCCACCTCGGCGATGCGGTCCATCAGGAGGAATGCCTTCACCTCGGCCATGGCGCCGTCCCGCTGCGCGCCACGCAGGCGGGTGAAATCGAGTTTGCGCATCTGCTCTGCTTCCATGCCCTGCGCGGCCAGGGCGCGCAGACCGCGCTCCAGGCGATGGTCAACCTGATCCTGCACCAGCGTTTCCGGCACAGGGAACTGGAACTTCTCAGTGAGTGCGGCGAAGAGCTTGTCCTTGGTTTCAGCCTCCACGCTGCGGCGCTTGCGGTTGGCCATGTGCTCGCGGACGCGGGTTTCAAGGTCAGCGAGCGACTCGTAATTGCCCAGCTCTTTGGCGAAGTCATCGTTCAGCTCGGGCACGATGCGTTTTTTGATGGCCTTCACGGTCACCTCGTAAGCCACCGTCTTGCCGGCCAGCCGCGCTTCAGGATAGTCGGCCGGATAAACGACCTCGGCCTTCAGCTCCTGGCCGGGCTTTGCGCCGCGCAGCACGGTGTTGAAGGCGTCCATGGTGTTCTTGCCGCCCACTTCCACGAGCGTATCTTCACTGGCCACAGGCGCAGCTTGGTCCTCGTCGGCGATTGCGCCGCTGTAAGCGATCTGAGCCCAGTCGCCGTCCGCCAAAGCGCGATCCTCTTCCACGGGCTCAATGGTGGCGCGCGATTCGCGCAGCTCTTCAAGCTCGCGGCGGAACTCCTCGTCGGTGACTTCGACGGGGGGCTTTTCGACGGTGACCGTCTCGTAGCCCTCGATGGAGATCGATGGAATGGATTCGAAGACGGCTTTCACGTGGAGGGGCTGGCCGTCCTCGACGGTGAGCTCTGTGACCTGCGGCTGGCCCACGGGGCGGATGCCCAGCTCCTGGACGCCCTGGTTGAAGCGTTCGGGCAGCAGGGTATCGATGACTTCCTTGCGGATTTCGGAGGCAAATTTGCGGCGGACGACGCTGTCCGGGGCCTTGCCGGGACGGAAGCCGGGGAAGCGGGCATATTTCTGATAGCCGCGGGCGACGCGGCGAAAGGTCTTGCCCACCTCTTCGGCCGGCACGTCAATCACCAGCTCGCGGGTGCAGTCGGGATTCAGAACCGGGCCGTGGGCGTGCTCGTGGGCATGGTCGTGGTCGTGATCGTGGCCCTGGTGGCCTTCCGGGGTCTCAGCCGCTTCCGGCCGGGTGTTGCTTTCGAGGGTATCGGTAGAACTGCTCAAGATTTCGCCTTCCATGCGCAAACAGCGCGAACTGACAGCAAGTCCGGAAGGCCGCATTTCAGAGAAGGGCGCAGCTCCGCCGGGGAAGTAGCTCATTTCATGGTAAGAGGGATTGGGTGCGGGGGTCAAACCAGCCGGGGTGCAGCGAAGGCTTACAGCACACCAAAAGGCACGTTACTCCTCGGTGACCCGGGGCTTGCGCACGTGGGGCAAAAAGCAGGGGTCGGCGGCACCAAAGCGGGTGTAATTCTCGCGCGCTTCACTCAGGCTGAGCGAACCGTTGACGGTGTGCCGGATTTCGTTGGCATCGGCGTCCTCCTGGCCGTCGTCCTCCCACCAGCAGACGGGGCAAAGCACGAGCGCGCCGGGCGCTTCCAGCGTCTTGCGCCCGCAACAGGGGCAGCGATAGCGGACCTGGACCGATTCCACATGCAGATGGACGGGGAATTGCGGTTTTCCGATGACAGGGCCGAGGAGAGGAGTGTTCGAAAGCAGGACAAATTTACGGTCAATGGTCAAAAGCGAAAGACGAGTCCTGTGGAAAAACGGGCCTGGGTGCTCCCGGGCGGCGCGATTGAGGGTGCGCTGATGCGGTCGCCCTGGATGCGCCAGGCAAAAAACGGGACCAGCGGAAAATCCACTCCGCCGCCAAGCGCGTAAGCAAAGGCTCCGCCCGAGATGTTTACCCCGCCCCCGGAGTTGGCGGAGTGCTCGCCGCCCACAAGACCGTGTGCAAAGAGATGAATGCCGAGCGCGCCGACGGTAAGCCGCGGTCCGAAGAGCACGGTGGTGGTGCGGGGCACCGCGGAGTTCGCGCCAAGACCATAGTGGGCGACGTCGGCCTCCACGCCCAGAAATGGTTTGTGGATTTTCAGGTATCCGGAGACCTCCCAACCGTTCAGGTCGCCCACGTTGGGGTAGAAAGTGTCGTTGCCGGTGCGGCTGAAGCCGGCAAAGAGGTCACCCTTGGGAAGCTGGGCCAGTGCCGGCATGGCCAGCAGGATGAAAAGAGCGAAAGACAGCACCCGCGAGGTTCGCAGGAAGCGAAGGGGGATCGGCATCGGGGGAGTGCTCGCTTTCCGGCCGGCGTCGCACGGCCTTTCGAAGGAAAGATGGCCAGGAGGGCGATGCGGTTGCCCCGTGCGCGGCAAGGCGGTCACTTGCGGCCCAAGACGTCGCAGGCCGGGGCGCACCCCGGCCCTGCGCGCAAGCGGTGCGGACTACGGGACGTATACCTCAAGCCGCACGTGCCACTTGGTGCTCTGGCCGGGCTGGAGCGTCACCATGCCGGTGTTCATTTTGCCCCACTCCTTGCCGAAGGGGTCAGCAAAGTTGTACTGGTCTTCGACGGCCACAAACTTGACGCCCGGAGGCGAATAGGCCTGTATGGTTTTGATTTCCGGCGAGAGGCCGAGGATCTTCACGCCATAGTGCGCGGCCGGATCGATGACCTTTACTGTGACCGCGCCATTCTTCCAGTCCAGATGGCTCCAGTTGTCGTCGTAGTAGTGGTCGTCAAAGGGCTTGCCGTCAGGGGCGCGCAGGTCGTACTGGCCCGTGACGGGGACGAGCTTTCCGGTTGGGAAGACGCTGTCGTAGTTGTTCACCTGCGCCTGCATCGATGCGGGAACGTGCAGCCGCGCCTGGGCACGGTCACCGGAGGGCAGGTTGAGATAGGGATGCCAGCCGATGGCGATGGGCTCGGCCTCCTTGCCCACGTTTGTGGCCACAATGCTCACATCAAGAGCGTCGGCGCGGAGGGCGATGGTGTAATGCAGGTCAGTCTTTGAAAGCCAGTGGCCGCCGAAGCTGCCGGCGTGAATGACGCCGGTGACTTCCTGCCCGCCGGGAATCTCATGCACGCGCACGTCGTCGGTTTTTGCTTTCAGAATCAGCCCGTGCATGGCGTGGCGCATGGCGCCCGGCAGCTTGCCCACGTTGTTTGCGGGCAACACCATGGCGTGGCCCTCCCAATGGGTGGTCAGGGTCTTGCCGTCGGGCGAGAGCTTGCCGATGATGCGGTTGGGGTAGGGAACCAGGAAGGCCGCGCCGAGCCGGTAGCCGAGGTCGCCAAAGGCGTCATCCTCCTCGTCGAGCATCTTTTTTGCGCCGGCAATGCCGGGGGTGAAGAGCACGTTCACTTCGCCCTTGCCCGGGAAGTTGGCTTTGAGCTGGATCAGTTCCATGCCTCGGCCCGGGGCCAGGGTGAGGCTGGTGAACTGGGGCTGGGTTTTGCTGGTGACGGCGCGCTTGATTGTGACAATCTTCTGGCCGCCGATCTCCGTGGCCGACTGGGCGGGGGCTGCGGTGGCGAGGAGCCCGGCTGTGACGAAGGGAAGAACCGCAGTGGCGGCGAGGGTGAAAAAGCTTGGTTTCATGTGCTCCATCCCTGAATGAGTCTTCAGATTCTCCGGAGTGGAATCGCGGGTTTGTGCATGTACGGGTGCCCGAGAAAGCGTATTCCGGATGCGGGCCCATTCTACGCCACCGGGCCGGGATGGGGCATCGGAAGCGGGGATGACCCGCTCGGCCGCGCGCTTGCACCCCTCGCAGCCAGCCACTACACTCGTCGGGTGCGGCCGGCCGTCGCGGTTTGCTTCTCCACAAGCCTGACGTTCTTCGCGGAGGTCATCATTCCATGCGAGTAGGGTTGTTCACGCGCGAGTATCCTCCGCAGGTCTATGGTGGCGCAGGAGTTCATGTCGATTACCTGAGCCGCGAGCTGGCCCGGCACATTCAGGTGGAGGTGCACTGCTGGGGTCCGCAGAGGCTGGATGAGGGCAATCTGCAGGTGCGCGGCCAGAAGCCGTGGGCGGAGATCTCCAACGGGACCGCGGGCAAATTTAAAGGGGCGCTCGAGGCCCTGAGCCTGAATCTGACGCAGGTGAAGGCCCTTGAAGGCATTGACGTGGTGCACACGCACACCTGGTACGTCGCGATGGCCGGTTATCTGGCGAAGAAGCTTTACGGCGTGCCGTTCGTGCTGACCACGCACTCGCTGGAGCCGCTGCGAGCGTGGAAGGCCGAGCAACTGGGCAGCGGCTACGCGATGAGCTCGTGGATGGAGCGCACGGCGCTTATGGACGCCGACGCGATTATCGCCGTTTCCCAGGGCACGCGAGCCGACATTCTGCGGGCCTATCCGGACGTGCAGCCCGAGCGCATTCACGTGATCTATAACGGCATCGATCTGGACGAATATCAAAAGACCGACGACTCGACCGCGCTGAAAGAGTACGGTGTGGACCCTGCCGTGCCCTACGTGCTGTTCGTCGGGCGCATCACGCGCCAGAAGGGCGTGACGCACCTGGTGGACGCAATTCGGCATTTGCCGAAAGAGACGCAGGTGGTGCTGTGCGCGGGCGCGCCGGATACCCCGGAAATTGCCGCCGAGATGCGCGCCAAGGTGGAAGCCGCGAAGGCCGACCATCCGCGCATTGTGTGGATCGAAAAGATGGTCACGCGGCAGGAGACGATTCAGCTTTACAGCCACGCGCGGGTCTTCTGCTGCCCCTCGGTCTACGAGCCATTCGGCATCATCAATCTTGAGGCGATGGCCTGCCGCGCGCCGGTGGTGGCCAGCGCGACGGGCGGCATCAAGGAAGTGGTGGTGGAGGGCCAAACCGGCTACCTGGTGTCCTTCGACCAGGATCCAGCGACGAGTTTTCCGCGCGATGCGGAGAGATTCGCGCGCGATCTTGCCGCGCGCATCGCGAATTTGCTGGCCGACGAAGAGAAGTGCAAGCGCTTTGGCGACGCGGGACGAAAGCGCGTGGAAGAGGTCTTTAGTTGGACAGCAATTGCGCACCAGACCATCGCACTGTATGAGCGGCTGGTTGAAGAGCGCCGCGCAAAGCACTAGGATGGCAGTGACTGGTTATGGACGGACGCAGACGCGTAGTGATTGAAGGCATTTCGCCGGCGGTGGACGGAGGAAAGTTTCCGGTCAAGCGCACAGTGGGCGATCAGGTGCGCGTGGAAGCCGACATCTTTACCGACGGCCATGACGCCATCGCCGCCGTGTTACGTGCGCATCGCGAGGACTCCGACGGCTGGCTTGAGATTCCCATGCGCACTCTCGCGAACGACCGCTGGGAGGCCGGCTTTCGCGTAACCGAGCTGGGCCGTTACGGCTTCAAGGTGGAGGCGTGGGTCGACCATTTTGAGACGTGGCGCCGCGACCTGCTGAAGCGCATCCAGGCGGAAACGGACACGGTGGCCGACTACCAGATCGGCGCTGAACTTGTGGCTGCCGCAGCCGGACGCGCCGCGGGACCTGATGCTGCGTGGCTGCGCGGCCGCGCCAAAGTGCTGCGCGGCGGCGCGGAGGTGAAGGCGCTGCGCACCCACGCGACAGACCCGATGCTGCACGAGCTGGCGCTGCGCTATCCCGATCGCCGGTTTGCTTCCGAATCCGACCGCGAATACACCATCGTTGTCGATCCGGTGCGCGCGCGCTTCAGTTCGTGGTATGAGTTCTTTCCGCGCTCTACCGCTGCTGAAGCCGGCAAGCACGGCACTTTTGGAGACTGTGAGCGCATGCTGCCCTATGTGGCGGAGATGGGTTTCAGCGTCGTCTATCTACCACCGATTCATCCCATCGGCGTGATGTTTCGCAAGGGCCGCAACAACTCGCCGCAGGCCGAGCCGGGCGAATGCGGCAGTCCGTGGGCCATTGGCGCTGCCAACGGCGGTCACAAGGCGATTCACAGCGAGCTGGGCACGGTGGACGATTTCAAGCGGTTTGTTGCCAGGGCGGAGACGCTGAAACTCTCGGTCGCGCTCGACATCGCCTTCCAGGTCGCGCCCGACCATCCTTACGTACGGGAGCACGAGACGTGGTTTCGCAAGCGGCCGGACGGAACGATTCAATACGCCGAAAATCCGCCGAAGAAATACCAGGACATCTATCCGTTCGACTTTGAGAGCGAGGACTGGCGCGGCCTTTGGGACGAGCTCAAGAGCGTCTTCGACTACTGGATCGGGCTCGGCGTGACGATTTTTCGCGTGGACAATCCGCACACCAAGGCTTTTGCGTTCTGGGCATGGGTGATTCCTGAGATCAAGCGCGAGCATCCGGAAGTGCTGTTTCTTGCAGAGGCCTTCACGCGGCCGAAGGTGATGTACCGGCTGGCCAAGCTCGGCTTCAGCCAGTCGTATACCTATTTCCCGTGGCGCAACGGCAGCCAGGAGATCGAGGCCTATCTCACCGAGCTTGCGCAGACGCCGGTGCGCGAGTTCTTCCGGCCTAACCAATGGACCAACACGCCCGACATCCTGACCGAATTCCTGCAGGTGGGCGGACGCGCGGCGTTTGTGATTCGATTTCTTCTGGCGGCCACGCTGGGCGCCAATTACGGCATCTACGGCCCGGCCTTCGAGCTGCTCGAGAATCATCCGGTGCGCCACGGCAGCGAGGAATATCTCGACTCGGAAAAATATGAGATTCGCCATTGGGACCTGAACCGCGTTGACAGCCTGCGCACGCTGATCGCACGGGTGAATGCGATTCGGAACGAGAACGCGGCGCTGCAAAGCGACTGGTCGCTGCGCTTTCACGCCACGGATAACGAGCAGTTGATTTGCTACAGCAAGGAGTCCGAGGACCGCTCGAACCTGATTGTCACGGTGGTGAATCTTGACCCGCACCACACGCAGATGGGCCAAGTGACGTTGCCGCTCGACGAGCTTGCGATTTCCGAGGACAGCGCGTACGAGGCCGAGGACCTGCTGACCGGCGAGCGCTACCTGTGGCAGGGGCCGCGCAATTACGTGGAGCTGCATCCGGAGCACCTGTCCGGACACATTCTGCGGATTCACCGTAGACTGAAAGTGGAAACAGACTTCGAGTATTTTCTATAGTGCGGATGCGGGCCCTCCCGCGCCGTCACCCATCGCGAAGTGTTCTTCCTGGTCGCACGAGGTGTATGGAGGGTCGAGGCCTCCGGCGAATGCGGCATGAGAAGGCACAACCAACGCGGCAGAAGTTGGCGCGCATCCAAACCGCTGGGAGACCGCAAGAGTGAAAAAGCTGGCAAGCGCAACGGATCCGCTCTGGTACAAGGACGCAATCCTCTACGAGCTTCACGTGCGGGCCTTCTGCGACTCGAACGGAGACGGTATCGGCGATTTTCCGGGCCTCCTGTCGAAGCTCGATTATCTGCAGGAGCTCGGAGTCACGTGCATCTGGGTGCTGCCGTTTTTCCCCTCGCCCCTGCGCGACGATGGATATGACATTTCGAACTACGAGGACGTGAATCCGGCTTACGGCACGCTGGACGACTTCAAGGACGTTCTGCGCGCGGCGCACGAGCGCAACATGCAGGTGATGATCGAGCTGGTCATCAATCACACCAGCGACCAGCACCCGTGGTTCAAGGCGGCGCGGCTGGCGCCCGCGGGCTCGCCCGAGCGCGAAATGTACGTCTGGTCGCAGACGGACCAGCTTTACAAGGACGCGCGCATCATTTTCACCGACACGGAAAAGTCCAATTGGACCTGGGACGAAACGGCGAAGGCCTACTACTGGCATCGCTTCTTCTCGCACCAGCCAGACCTGAATTTCGACAATCCATGCGTCATCGAGGAAGTGCTGAAGGCGATGCGGTTCTGGCTCGACATGGGCGTGGACGGGCTGCGCATGGATGCGATTCCGTATCTTGTCGAGCGCGACGGCACCGCGTGCGAAAACCTTTCAGAGACGCATGAGGTGATACGCAAGCTCCGCGCGGCGATTGACGCCGATTATGGCAATCGCCTGATCCTGGCTGAAGCCAATCAATGGCCGGCCGACGTGCGACCCTACTTCGGCGAAGGCGACGAGTGCCATATGGCCTTCCACTTTCCGCTGATGCCGCGCATTTACATGGCGCTGCGCCAGGAGGACCGTCTGCCCATCACCGACATCATGGCGCAGACGCCGGCGATTCCGGAAAGCTGCCAGTGGGGTTTGTTCCTGCGCAACCACGATGAGCTCACGCTGGAGATGGTGACCGACGACGAGCGCGATTACATGTACTTCGCCTACTCGGCCGATCCGCGCATGCGCGTGAATGTGGGCATTCGCCGGAGGCTTGCGCCGCTGCTGGACAACAGCCGCCGCCGCATCGAACTGCTGAACTCCCTGCTCCTCAGCTTTCCCGGCACGCCGATTCTCTACTACGGCGACGAACTGGGCATGGGCGACAACATCTATCTCGGTGACCGCAACGGCGTGCGCACACCCATGCAGTGGACTTCGGACCGCAACGCGGGTTTCTCGCGCTGCGATCCGGCGCGGCTCTACTTCCCGGTCATCATGGATCCGATTTACGGATACCAGGTGATAAACGTCGAGGCGCAGCTCTCGGATCCTTCCAGCCTGCTGCACTGGACGCGCAACATGATCGCGCTGCGCAAGCTCTTCCAGGTCTTCGGGCGTGGAACGCTCACTTTTCTCAACTCCGCCAATCGCAGGATTCTTGCCTATCTGCGCGACCTGGACCGCGGCGACGGCACGCATGAGACGGTGCTGTGCGTGGCGAATCTGAGCCGCTTTTCTCAGCCGGTTTCGCTCGACCTTGCGGCGTATGCGGGCATGGAGCCGGTGGAAATGCTCGGCTATGTTCCATTCCCCGCGATCACGGAAGCGCCCTATGCGCTCTCGCTTGCGCCGTATGCCTTCCTGTGGCTGGAGCTGCAGCCGGCCAGCGCCAAGTGGGATGGGGAAACGCAGGTTCAGACCGCGGTAGCCGCGGCGGATACGGCAACGAGCGAGGGCATTGCCGCGGATACGCTGGCCCGCGGGTGGGCGGGGTTGCTGGCCACGCATTGCCGCGACGCGCTGGAGATGGCGCTGCCCGGGTGGCTGCTGAGGCAGCGCTGGTTCGGCTCCAAGGCGCGCAAGATTCTTTCCGCCCGCCTGCTCGATCACGTGGAGCTTCCGCGGCCGGGGGCGGCGGAGGAGCCGCAGGACCGTGCGATCACCGCGGCGATCTTCTTTGTCCAGGTGGAATACGAGGATGGGTCGCCGGAGACCTACCAGGTTCCGCTCGCCATCAGCGGGGGCGCCGACGGGGACGAAATCGCCGCCGCTTATCCGCAGAGCGTGCTCACCACCTTCGCGTTTCCCATGGGCCCCGCGATGGTTCATGACGCAATGATTCGCGACGATGTGCGCCAGTCGCTCCGCGCGCTCATCGCATCCGATTCCACACTGGCGCTTGCCGCAGCGGGAGAAGATCTTTTTCCGGTGCTGCGAGGCGAAGGTGCGGCTGATGCCGGCGTACTGGGCGCGCACGAGGGACGATTGGAGGCGCGCGCATCCGCCGCGTGGTCCGCGCAGGAAAGAGCCGAGGAACTGCCTTCACGCGTCGGCTCCGCCGAGCAGTCGAACAGCTCCATCCTCTTTGGCGACCGGCAGATCCTCAAGCTCTTCCGGCGGCTCGAGCCGGGCGAGAATCCGGATGTCGAGATCGGCCGCTTCCTCACCGAGGAGGCGCGCTTCTCGCACATCGCGGAGTTTCTCGGCGCAATGTCCATTGAGCAGCCCACCGGCGAGGCCACCACGGTGGCCATGCTGCAGAGGCTTGTCGCCAACGAGGGAGACGGATGGCAGTGGTTCCTGCGCGGGCTGGAGGAATGGTTCGCGCGCGTGCGCACGCTGCCCGCGCCGCCACAGCCTTCTGCCGCACGGCTTTTTGCGCCGGCGGAAGCGAAGGACGAGCCGCTCCCGTTTGCGGATGCTACGCTGGATGCCGCGCAGCTGCTGGGCCGCCGCACCGCGGAGATGCACCTGGCTCTCGCGATGCGGACGTCGAACAGTGCGTTCGCCGCCGAGCCGTTCACAGTGGAGGAATTGAGCCACGATGCGCGTTATCTGGAAGAACAGGTGCGCACCACACTGCGCATCTGGAAGGACAAGTTGTCTGCGCTGGACGATGCGATTGCCGAGCGCGCCGCCATGCTGCTTGCGCGGCGGGCCGAACTGCTGGCGCGGGCCGCGGCCGTGGCATCCCTGCCCGCCAGCGGGCTTCGCATCCGCATCCACGGCGACTATCATCTGGGGCAGACGCTGCGCACGCGCGGCGGAGAGGGTCCGGGCGCAGCCAGAGACTTTGTGCTGATCGATTTTGAGGGTGAGCCGGCGCGGCCGCTGGCGGTGCGGCGGCGCAAGCAGTCGCCGTTGAAGGACGTGGCCGGAATGCTGCGCTCGTTTTCTTACGCGGCGCACGCGGGGCTGGAGGCCTTCCGCACGGCAAACGAGAGCGCGCAGCCGGAGGCTGCCGAAGCATGGGCGAATGCCTGGCGGCAGGCCGCGTCCGCGCGCTTCCTCCGCGGCTATCGCGAAACCGCTTCAGCGAGTCCGCATTTGCTGCCCGAACCCGCCGAGGCGCAGGCGCTGCTTGACGCGTACCTGCTCGAAAAGGCGCTGTATGAACTGCTGTACGAATTGAACAATCGGCCGGCGTGGCTTTCCATTCCACTCGGCGGCATCCTAACCTTGTAGGAGCAGTGCTCAGCCAAAGCGCGCATGATGGCGACTTCGACTTCCATCTCCGATGTAACCCCGACCCGGACCAGCGGCGGGCTCTTGGTCCTGCTCACGGCTCTGCCGCGTGAGCAGATCGAAAGCGTGCTGGCGAAGCTCAGAACTTCATTTGCCGCGGACCAGCTGCTGATTGCAACCGCGGAGGAATCCGCCCCGGAATCCCACCCGGATTTGCGCTTTGTGTCGTCGCCGGCCACGGGATCTTCGTGGTCGTTGACCGCGGAGGACTTTGCGCGTGCGCATGAGCTGGCTTCCCAGCACCAGGCGAACGCCATTCTCATATTGGGTCCGGAGGCCGGCTCGTTAGACGCGGCAGTGCTGCGCGATCTCTCCACTCCGGCATTGGACAAAAGCGCGGACTTGGCGATTCCACGATATGAGCTTTCGCGCCGCGCGGGCCTGGTGAATTCTGCGATCCTCTATCCGCTCACCCGCTCGCTCTTCGCAACGCGGTCGCGCTATCCGCTTGCCGTTGACCTGGGCCTTTCGCTGCGCATGGCGGAGCGGCTGGGGATGGTCGCTCATCGCTACACCAATCTCCACCAGCCGGGTGCGCTGATTTGGCCGGTGAGCGAGGCCTGCGTGGCAGGCTACACAATATCCGAAGTGGAGGGCGGACCGCGCGTGCTGCCGCAGCCGGCCCAGCAGGACTTGAATTCGATACTCCCTCTCGTCACCGGTTCTCTGTTTGCCGAGGTGGAGAAGAAGGCGGCTTACTGGCAGCGGGCGCGGCAGCTGCCTTCTGCGCGCATGCCCATGCCGCCGGCGCGTGCGGCGGCCGCGGAGTCTGCCGATGTCGCTTCGATGATTCAGGGATTCCGCCTGGCGTACACTAACCTGCTGGAGATCTGGTCGCTGGTGCTGCCGCCCAATGCGCTGCTCGGCCTCAAGCGGCTTTCGCTCACTGAGCCTTCGGAGTTTCGCATGCCGGACTCCCTGTGGGCGCGCATCGTCTTCGATTTCGCTCTGGCCTACCGGTTGCACACCATCAATCGCGGCCACCTGCTGGGCGCTCTCATTCCGCTCTATCTGGCGTGGGTGGCCAGCCACATCAATCTCACGGCTTCACAGGCCGATCCGGAGCAGCACGTGGAAGCGGTTGCGGCGGCCTTTGAAGCGGAGAAGCCCTATCTGCTTTCGCGCTGGCGCTGGCCAGACAGGTTCAATGCATGACCCGTCGTTTTGCATTACCGCAGTGTTCTTTGCCGCACGGTTCTTCGTGGCGCGCGGGAACGCCATTGTTCAGGGGGCCGAAACCTGAGCCTCACGCTGCCGCAGGCCGTTGCTCGCGGCGCAAGCGCCGAACCAAGGAGTGAGTCCGATGCCAATCTTCCTTGCCATGCTGCTTCAGGCCGCGCCGCAGAACGCGCAGCCCCTCAGTGCGGACAACGCCACGGTCTGGAACCACATGTCCGAAGCGCTGCATCAGTCGCTGGACCGCGTGCTCTCGCTGCTCATCGCGATCCTGCCGGGAATTCTCGCCTTCTTCGTCGCGTTGGCGGTTTTCACGCTCATCGGGGTCGCTCTCTCGGCGGGGACGCGCCGCTTCCTGTCGCTGATCAAGTTCGACGATCGCATCGCGCGCAGGCAGGGCAGCGGCGGCTGGTCGCCAGTCACCTCGCCCACTGAGATGGCCGCGCGCGTGGCCTTCTGGGGCTTCGTGCTGCTCGGCCTCGTCATCGGCGTGTCAGCGTTTGACACCTCGTACGCTTCGGCGGCCGCGCTGCCCATTTCATTGCTGCCGTATCTCACGCACGCCGTGGGCGCGGTTCTGTTGCTGCTGGCGGGCGCCCTCATCGCGCGCTTCCTTGCGCGCTCAGTGCTCATCGGCGCGGTGAATGCGCAACTGCAGTACGCGCGCTTCCTGGCGCTTGGGGTCAAATGGCTGGTGCTGGTGCTGGCGGCGGCCATGGCGCTGGAGCATCTGGAGATCGGCGGCGTGGTGGTCGATCTGGCTTTCGGCATTCTCTTTGGCGGAATCGTTCTTACGCTGGCGCTGGCCGTGGGCCTTGGCTCGCGGGAACTGGTGAGCCGCTCGCTGGAGAGCCACGTGGAACGCGCGGCCGAACGAACCGCGGAGCCGGTTTTCCCTCCTGATGAAGGCGCGAGCGAGTCGATCCGGCATTTCTAGTGTTCAGGCCTGCATTGCGGCGCAGATTGCCAATTGCAGGGCCCTGCGCGATACTTTTCTAGGACGCCGCGCCGCGCGCATGGCCTGAAGAGTCCGTACGCAAAGCCGCCGCACAGCCCACACGTCCATTTGGCGGGAGTAGTTCAGTGGCAGAACGTCAGCTTCCCAAGCTGAATGTCGCCGGTTCGATCCCGGTCTCCCGCTCCATCTTCTCCGATTTCGAATCGAACCGTTTTTCAGCCCTAGGTCAGCGCGGATTGCGCGGCGACGGCAATTCCGCAAGCTCGCGAGCGCGCAAAAAGACGCTCAGCAGCATGGGCCGCGTGAGTTTGCCGGTGTTTGTGTTTTGCAGCGAAGGGTGAAAGCTGGCCAGCGCGACCAGTCCGCCGGGCAGCGTGTATTCCGCGCCATGCCGAAATACGAACGTTGCACGGGAAACCCCGTGGCCCTTGCGCATCGCATGGTTCAACAGGCCGTCAAACGCGACGCGCCCCAGACAAACCACAACGCGAAGCTGTTGCAGCAGGGCGAGTTCCTCATCCAGCCACGGCGCGCAGTTGCGCAGCTCCTCCAGCGTGGGCTTGTTACCGGGCGGTGCGCAGCGCGCCACGGAATTGATCCACAGGCCGGTCAACCGCATGCCGTCGTCGCGACTGGTGGCCTGGGGCTGCGAAGCGAATCCCGCCTCGTGCAGCACCGGATACAGGAACTCTCCCGAGCCGTCACCGGTGAAGGGCCGTCCTGTGCGGTTGGAGCCATGCCCGCCCGGCGCAAGGCCCAGCGCAAGAACGCGCGCCTGGGGGTCGCCGAACGAAGGCACAGGCCGTCCCCAGTACTCCCAGCCGGCGTAGGCGCGGCGGCGAACGCGCGCAACCTCCGCGCAGTGCGCTCGCAGGCGCGGGCAGCGCTCGCAGGCAACAATCCGCAGGTTCAGCCCGTCCAAGGTTGCAGGGCGTGTGGCCATGCAGTGATTTTAGGGCACGCATGCGTTGTAGTTGGAGCGAACTTCACTCGCAATTTCCTCGGCATTCGTGGGAATCTTTGGCGCGTCGTGGTCATCCCATGCGCAGGGAGCGATTGCTGCGCGGCGGGAAACCATGTTGTACTTCATGCGGCGCAACGGAATCACCAATTCAAACTGAAATCTGGAGATGGATGCAATGAGATCTGCAAAGCTGCTGCTGTTGGCCGGGGATTTTGTGGAGGATTACGAGATCATGGTACCTTTTCAGGCGCTGCAGATGGTGGGCCACACCGTGCATGCCGTTTGTCCCGGAAAGAAGAATGGCGACACCGTGCGCACCGCGATTCACGACTTCGAAGGCGACCAGACCTACACCGAAAAGCGCGGGCACAACTTCACGCTCAACGCGACATTCGACGAAGTGGATCCCGCTGCATACGATGCACTGGTGATTCCGGGCGGCCGCGCTCCGGAATACCTGCGTCTCAACCCCAGGGTGCTGGACGTGGTGCGCCACTTTGACCGCGAGGGCAAACCCATCGCGGCTCTTTGCCACGGGCCGCAGTTGCTGGCGGCCGCCGGAGTGCTGAAGGGCCGCAAGCTGAATTGCTACCCGGCCTGCGCGCCGGAGATCGAGCTTGCCGGCGGCATATTCCTTAGTGTTGAGTTCTCCGATGCGGTCGTCGACGGCAAGCTGGTCACAGGTCCTGCGTGGACCGCGCATCCGGCGTGGTTGGCGAAGTTTCTTGAAGTGCTGGAAGCGCACCTCGCAGCCAAGGTGGCCTGAGCGGGGAGTGCGCGCTCAGCGCTCGGCCATGGTTTGCGAGTCGGTGCGCACCTGACGCAGTGGTTGGCCGGTCGCCGCGCCCAGCACCTTTTGCATTTCCGCCAGAATGGAGAGCGCGACGGCCGCAGGCGTCTCCGCACCCAGGTCGAGCCCGGTGGGCGCGTGCAGCTGCGCAAGCCATGTCTCCACGCGGTCCGCCGTTGCCGGCAGCCGCAACAGTAGTGCGGCTTCGGCGAGCAGTTCCCGCGTGCGCCGCTGTGGTCCCAGTACGCCCATGTAGGCTGGCGGCGTCTTAAGCGCAAGCAGTGAGGCCAGCACGCGCGAGTCCTGCTCAAAACTGTGGGTCATCATCACGGCTGCATCTGTTGGCCGCGGATTGAAATGCGCGGGCGCGGCCTGAGGCAGCTCGGCAATCGGCAGCACGCGCACTTCATCTGCTTCAGGGAATCGCTCGCGTGTGGCCAGGTGCGAGCGGCCATCGGCCACGACAACAAACCAACCCAGCTCGCGCGCCATGCGCACCAGCGGCCGGGCGTCGTCCCCCGCGCTGAAAACCCACACACCCGGCCGCGGCGCGCAGTAGTCCACTCGGATCCACGTTTTCCGGACGCGCGTCTTCACGTCCTCAATCGGCAGATGCGTCTCTGTTGAAGTGCCGCGCTCATACGCATTCTGAGCCAGTGCGCGCAGACCCAATGGATCGTCCGTGGCAGCATCGCGCTGGCCGTGGAAGAATTCCCGCTCTCCCGCGTGTTCGCCTTCCAGCACCGTGGCAACCGCGAGCGGTTCCCGCGCGTGAAATGCCTCTTCCAGCGCGAGGAGCAGCGGGTGCGCGGTGTTTCGCCGCTCCAGCAGCAGATGCACCACGCCGCCGCAGCCTGAGCCGTAGGGACGGTCCCCATCGTCGTCGGCGGTTGAATATCGTTCCACCGTGGGGCCCGCTTCGGTCAGCCACCAGGCGCGGCGCGAGACCTCGGCCTCCAGGCAGCCGCCGCTCACCGTGCCTGCGCGCCGGCCGTCCGCCGCCAGCAGCATGCGCGCGCCGGGCTTGCGATAGCTGGAACCCTCAACCGCGACGACGGTCGCCAGCACGTACTCCGCTCCGGCGGCTTCCAGCTCGCGCCAGAGGGACAAAATGGGCTCCAGGTCGGTCATGAATTCCTATTGTCGCTCATGCCTCGAGGATCTTCGACTGCAAGAGGTCCTCGATGCGAATCGGCAGGTTGCGCACGCGGATGCCGGTTGCATGATAGACGGCCGCGGTGATGGCCGGAGTCGAACCCGCCATGCCGATTTCGCCAATGCCACGCGCGCCATACTCATTCACAATCAGATCCGGATAATCGAGGAAGGTCACATCCTGTTCCGGCAGGTCGGCGCAGGTGGTCACCAGGTAGTCGGCAAAGTTGCCGTTGATGGGCTGTCCGCGCGTCAGTTCGTACTCGGTGCCCTCGAACATGGCCATGCCCAGCCCCATCACCGCCGCACCCAGAATCTGATTCGTGCCTGCGCCCTTGTTGATGATGCGGCCGCAGTCAAAAACCGAAAAGATGCGGCACACGCGCAGGCGCGCGATTTCCGGCTCCCACTCCACCTCGGCAAAGTGCGCGCCAAACGAGTGCAGCGAATACTGGCGCGCCTTGGGGTCCTCCCAGGAGGGGCTCGTGCGGCCCTCGCCGTTGACGCTGCCGACGTTGGCCAGCTTCATCACGTCTTCGAAGGGCAGGCTGTTGCTCGTGTCGGCGCCCGAACGCAGCGCCACACCGACCACCTGTGCTTCCTGCTTGCGGCACACGCGCCCTTCGGCCAGTGTGAGTGAAGCCGGCTCGGCGCCGTGGAAGGGCGAGCCGGGGGTAAGCGCCGCGATGTGGAGCAGTCGCGTCACCGCTTCGTCCGTGGCGCTGGCAGCCGCGGGCAGAATGGCGCTGGTCACCATCGATCCGCCGGAAGTTGGTCCGTCCGGCAGACGAGTATCGCCGAGAAAAACGTCAATTCGGTCCAGCGGCACGCCGGTTTTGGAGTAAACCACCTGCGCAAAGATCGTGTAGGTGCCGGTGCCGACGTCCTGCGTGGCGCAGCGCACGCAGACACGTCCGTTCGGGCACAACTCCACGGTGGCCTGCGCGGGAACCCGCGCCGCGGCCCACGATGCGCCCGCAAGTCCCCAGCCAATCACCTTTCCATCGCGGCGCATGGAACCCACCTGCGGAGTCCGTTGCTTCCATCCGATCTTTTCCGCTCCGGTGGTGTAGCACTCCTTCAGGTGTCGCGAGGAGAAGGGGAGGTTCCTGCCTTCGTCACGCTCGGCATCATTCTTCAGCCGCAGCTCCAGCGGATCCATGTTGAGCTTGATGGCGAGCTCATCCATCGCCGACTCCAGCGCGAAGAGCCCGGGAACCGCGCCGGGACCGCGCATTGGCGCAGGCGCGCCCACGTTGCGCCGCACCATGCCCGTGGTCACAATCAGGTTCGGACAGCTATAGAGAAACGGTGTCTGCTCGCCGCAGTGCTCCACGAAATCCTCGAGCTGCGAGGTCTGCGAGTAGAAATCGTGGCGGATGGCGGTGAGTTTACCGTCGCTGGTTGCGCCCAGGCGAATGCGCTGCTGGGTGCGCGGGCGGTGGCCGACGCTGGAAAACATCATGCGCCGGTCAACGCTGAGCTTGACGGGCCGATGGTGGATGCGCGCCGCCGCGGCGGCCAGCGTGGACTGCGGCCAGGGAAACAGTTTGCCGCCGAAGCCCGAGCCGATGAACCGCGAAATCACGCGTACGTTCTCGCGCGGCACGCCCAGCACGCCGGACATGACCGTGCGATGGTTGAGCACGCCCTGCGAGCTTTCGTAGAGCGTCACGCTGTCGCCGCTCCACACGGCAACCGTGCCGTGCATCTCCATCGGGTTGTGCGTTTCCACCGGCGTCGAGTACGTTTCGTCAAGGACAACAGGCGCGGAGGCCAGCGCGGCATCCGGGTCGCCGCGCTTCCAACTGCTCTCGATCTTGCCCGTGAAATCTGCGCCGAGATCGGTGTTCACATCCGGAGTTTCGGCGTCATACTCCACTTGAATCGCATGGGCCGCGGCCGTGGCCTGCTCCAGCGTTTCCGCCACGGCGAGAGCCACAAACTGGCCCCAGTAATCGACGCGGTTGTCGCTGAGAGGCGGGCGCGTTTCGCTGATGGTGCCGTCATGCTCATGTGGAAAGAGCTGATAGACGCCCTTCATGTTGCCGTAATGGTAGATGGCCAGCACGCCCGGCATCTTCTTGGCCGCCGAGGCATCCAGCGAGCGAATGCGGCCCTTGCCGATGGTGCTTTGCACGGCCACCGCGTGCACAAGGCCGGGAAAGTCATGATCGCACGCGTAGCGCGCGGTGCCGGTGGTCTTCAGCGGACCGTCGATACGCGGAACGAATGCGCCGATGATTGCGGCTGCGCGGGAAGTAGGTTCAGTCGCCATACGATGCTCCTTCTGCTCCTAAGCGGTTGCCAGTTTCAGGGTGCGGGCCAGGCAGCGCTTTGCCAGCTCCACTTTGAATGCGTTGTCCTTGCGCGGTTTTGCCTGAGCCAGCGCGGCTTCCGCGGCTCGGCGAAAATGCTCGGCGTTGGCCGGCTTGCCCATCAATGCTGCTTCGGCTTCATGGGAGCGCCACGGCTTTGTGCCCACGCCGCCCATGGCCACGCGTACATAACGAACATGGCCGCCCTCCACTCTTGCCACCACGGCCGCCGAGGCCAGCGCGAACTCATAGCTGGCACGGTCGCGCAGCTTCAGGTAGACGGAGCGCGCGCCGGCGACTGGCTTGGGAAGATCGACGTAGGTGATCAGTTCGCCCGGCTCCAGCGCGGTTTCAATCTGCGGCGTGTCGCCCGGCAGTTTGTGGAAGTCCTCGAACGCAATCGCGCGTTTGCCCTTCGGCCCCTCCACGTGAATCACCGCTTCCAATGCGGCCATCGCCACGCACATGTCGGAGGGGTGCGTCGCAATGCAGTGATCGCTGGTTCCCAGGATGGCGTGAATGCGGTTGTAGCCGTCCATCGCGGCGCAGCCCGAGCCCGGTGTGCGCTTGTTGCAGCCGTAGGCGCCGGGCGTGCCCGCGCTGGGCTCGCGAAAATACATGCACCGCGTGCGCTGCATCAGGTTGCCGCCGGTGGTGGCCATGTTGCGCAGTTGCGGCGATGCGCCGGAGAGCAGCGCCTGCGACAGCACCGCGTAGTTCAGCTTCACGGTTTCATCCCAGGCCAGGTCAGAGTTGCGCACCAGAGCGCCGATGCGCAGTCCGCCCGCGGGCAGCTTTTCAATCTTGTCCAGCGGCAGCAGATTGATATCCACCAGCGCGGAAGGCCGCTCAACGCTGAGTTTCATCAGATCCACAAGCGTGGTTCCGCCGGCGATGAACCGCGCGTTCTCGGAGTGTGCAATCGCCTGGCCGAGGCTCGCGGGCTTTCCATATTCAAAGGTCTGCATTGTCCTCTCCCTTTCAGGCTTGCGCCCGTCCCTGCCGCACGGCCGCCACAATGTTGGTGTACGCGCCGCAACGGCAGATGTTGCCGGCCATTGCTTCCTTGATGTCCTGGTCAGTGGAGCCGATGGGCTCCTTCAGCAGCGCCACTGCACTCATAATCTGTCCGCTGGTGCAGTAGCCGCATTGGTAGCCGTCGTGCTGCACAAAGGCCGCCTGCATGGGGTGCAGATTCTCTGGCTGGCCCACGCCTTCAATGGTGGTAATTTCGTCGCCCTCGTGCATCACGGCAAAGGAGAGGCAACTGTTCACGCGGCGGCCGTTCACGTGCACCGTGCAGGCACCGCACTGGCCGTGATCACAGCCCTTCTTGGTGCCCGTGAAATGGATCCGCTCGCGCAGCGTGTCCAGCAGCGTGGCCCGCGTATCCAGCCCGCGCAGCGTGTACTCCTTGCCGTTCACGCGCAGCGTCACGTCCCGTGTCGCGATTGCGCCCGTGGCCTCGTCTTCGGCGGGCTCGGCGGCGGGACTTGCAACCGCCAGCGGCGCCGCGCTCGCCAGCAGGCTGGTGGCTCCCAGCGCGGAAAGAAAGGTGCGCCTGTTCAGTCGCAGGCCTTCCCGCACGGTGTCCGGCGTCGGCATCGGCAGCGGCTCCAACTCCACGCTCTGCTGGTCGGGCGCAAGCCCCTCCGCCGAATCGGGAAAAGCGTGCGAGCGTAAATGGCTCAAACAAACATCTGATGGCTTCATCTCAGGAGCCCTCCTTGGGACGATTGATTCACAAACTTGCAGGCCGACGCGCGTCTGTTCCGGGTCCGCACGCAGGGGCGATGAGAAAATTCAGGGGTCCGCGCCGTTCTTACCGAATGGACGGTGCAGGGAGCCTCAAAGTTTGGGCGGTGGCGGTCCGACTCCCCCGCGCGCGGCCGGTCAATTCTACCGAAGCGGCTCAGCATCTTCCGCCGCTGTTTTCACTGGTTCAACAGCGCCATCATGCCCGGAGCGTAGCGTTCGCCCGCAGCGGCGTCCGGCGGAAAAGCCTGTTGCAACGCCTCCAGCAGCGATGGAGCCAGCATAGTCTCCGCTGCCGCCGCGTTCTCTTCCAGATACTTCCGGTGCTTGGTTTCAGGAATCGGCACAATGTCGTCGCCCTGGGCCAGGACCCAGGCCAGCGCCAGCTGGCTGGGCGTTATGCCGGCCTCGGCTGCAAGCTTTCTCACCGTTTCGGCCAGCTCCAGATTGCGCTGGAAATTCTCGCCCTGGAAGCGCGGGCTCGCTTGCCGATGGTCGCCGGGCTCAAAATCTTCCGGCGATCGGAATCGGCCTGTCAAGAATCCGCGCCCCAGCGGGCTGTAGGCCACGAATCCCACTCCAAGCCTGCGGCAAACGGCCAGAATCTCGTTCTCCGGATCGCGCGACCACAGTGAATACTCTGTTTGGAGCGCGGTAATAGGATGCACGCCGTGTGCGCGTTCCAGCGTGGCCGGTGCAGCCTCAGACAATCCCAGGTAGCGCACCTTGCCCTCTTCCACCAGCCGCGACATTGCGCCCACGGTCTCCTCAATCGGCGTATTGGGGTCGATTCGGTGCTGGTAGTAAAGGTCGATGGTTTCGATGCCCAGCCGGAGCAGGCTTGCTTCCACACTCTGGCGCACATAGGCGGGGCTGCCGTCCACGCCGCGCCTGGCCGGATTGGCCGGGTCGCGCACAATGCCGAATTTGGTGGCGACGAAGAACCGGTTTCGACGGCCCTTCAGCGCGCGGCCCACCAGCAGCTCGTTCGTGTGCGGCCCGTAAACATCGGACGTGTCAAGGAAGGAAATTCCGAGTTCGAGGGCGCGATCAATCGTCGCCAGCGATTCCGCATCATCGCGGGCTCCATAAAACTCGCTCATGCCCATGCAGCCCAGCCCGATGGCCGAAACTTCCGGACCGCTGCTGCCTAATCTGCGGATCTTCATCGTCGCATCCCCTGGGTTGGAGTGACAGGTGGTTAGCTGGCAGGCGCCAGCGAACAATCGACCGCGGGCTCAGAGAGCGCCGGTTTGTCGATGCGAATCCTGTGTTCAATCTTTTTGTAGTTGGCGATTTTGTGGGTCAGCAGCGCATGCGCCTGCTGCAGCTCCACAATCTGCGCCGCGATTCCCGCCTGGTGGTCTTCCAGAATCTTGCGCCGCTCAAGCGAGGTTGCATCGCCCAGCTCGCGCAGCGTTGCGTAGCGCTGCATTTCGCGGATAGGCATGTTCGTGGCCCGCATGCAATGCAGAAAGTGAATCCAGGCCTCGTCGGCTTCCGAGTAGCGGCGATGCCCGTTGCTTGCGCGCCCAACCGGCTGAATCAGTCCGACGCGCTCATAGTAGCGCAGCGTGTGCGCCGTCATGCCGCAACGCTCCGCCATGCTTCGAATGGTGTAGCCTGCTTCTCTCATCCCCTTAACCGTACATCTTTGAGCGCGCTCAAAGTCAAGACGCCATTTCCGGCGGCCTCTCGCAGCCGGCTTTCCCGGCACAGGCGGGCGCGTCCGGGTGTATCGTATCCTCAACATGAGAGGTATGTTGTGGCTGACCGCGCGTTATACGAACAGATGCTGGCCGTGGCGCTGGAAGAAGCCCGGCATGGCCGGATTGAAGGTGGCATCCCCATCGGCGCCGCGATGTTTACCCGCGAAGGGCAGTTTGTGAGCCGCGGCCACAACCGCCGCGTGCAGCAGGGCGACCCCAGCATCCACGGCGAAATCGACGCTTTCCGCCGCGCCGGGCGCCAGCGCAGCTATCGCAACATGGTCATGGTCACCACGCTCGCGCCCTGCTGGTATTGCAGCGGACTTATCCGCCAGTTCCACATCGGCACACTGATTGTAGGTGAAAGCCGCACCTTCCAGGGCGGTGTGGACTGGCTGCGCGACAACGGCGTCGAGGTCATCGACCTTGACAGCCGCGAGTGCCGCGAGCTGCATGAAGGCTTCATCGCGGAGCACCCGGAAATCTGGAACGAGGACATCGGCGAGGAGTAGGGGCCTTGTCCGCCGCTACTGCGCGAAGTTCAGCGAATAGGCCGTTGTCGGGTCCACTGTAGCCTTTAGAATTCCGAGCGACTGCAACTGCTCTTCCATCTCCTGCCAGCGCGCGGCCGTCATGCGCCCCACCTCGGTGCCGCTCGCATCGCCTCCGGTGATGAATCCGCCCTCGCGCAGCGCCGCGACGGTGAAGGCCTCCTGTGCCGGATTCAGCGCGGGGTTCAGCTGCAGCAGATAGGCGTCCGTCGGACCCGGGTCGCGCAAATACTCGCGCCATCCGCGAATGCTGGCCTGTACGAACTTCTTCACCACTTCCGGGTGCTCGGCCGCGTACTGCCGCGTGGTGAACTGCACGCGATAGGGGTCGTAGCCGGATGAACTGATCAGCAGCGTACGCACCTTTGCACCCGCCTGCCGCGCGAAAAAGGGCTCGCTTGTTACAAAGACCTGCTGCACATAATCCGGGTCCTCAAGAAAATTCGCAATGGAAAGCGTGGAGGGAATCTCGTGCACCTGCTCGAGGTGGTAGCGGCCAATCACGTATTTGAGCCAGGTCGCGCCGGTCTGCGCGGCGATGGTGTGGCCCTCCAGGTCCTTGAAGTCGTGGATGGGCGAGTCCGCGTGGATCATGACGGCCTGGGGGTCATGCTGCATCGTGGCCGCCACGGCCAGCAGCGGCAATCCATTCGAATCCCACTCCAGAATCTGGTCGCTCGAACCCAGCCCGAACTGCGCCTGGCCCGTGGCCACCAGCTGCGCGGCGCTGCCATACTGCGGAAGCGGCACCAGAGTCACGTCCAGCCCGGCCTGCTTGTAGTAGCCCTTCAGCACCGCGGTGTAAAAGCCGCCGTGCTCAGGCTGCGGATACCAGTCCAGTTGCAGCCGAACAGGAATCAGACCATTGCTGCTTGTGGCTGTGCGGCCGTGGCATCCGCTCAGCGCGGGCAGAATTGCGGCTGCGGCAAGCAGGGTAAGAATCCTCAGAAACCTCAATGCCGGCCTCGCGGGGGAAGTGCCCCTGCTCGGACGCTATCATGCGCCGCGTGAGGAATCCGTGAGCTTTCTCCGAGCGCCCATCCGCGCCGCCAGCGCCAGCAGGGCTTCGTCGCGGCCGCGCGCCGCGGCCAGTTGCATTCCTCCTGCGGGGCAGGGAATTGTGACCACTGGAACACCCCCAAGGCTGAAGGGCGCGGTGTAGCGCAGCAATCGCCCACGCGTCTCACTATGGTCCGCGCCGGCCGCGAGACGCGCCACCGGTGTTGCCGGCAGCAGCAGAGCCTCATGCTCGCGCAGCAGCGCATCCATCCGCGCACGAAATTCTGCATGTCTCTGGCGCCGCCCCGCAATCTCGGCCTCGGAAATCCGCGCACCCCACTCCAGCCGCTTGCGAATCGATTCCTCAAAACGGTCGAAGTGCCCCGCGTGAATTCGCGCCGCCTCCCATGCCTGGATGGGCGCAAAGATCTCGAATGCCTTGCGCCACCACGATGCATCCACTATTGACTGTTCGAGCCCCAGCGCGCCGAGTTCTTCCTTGGCGCCGCGAAAACAAGCCAGAATCTCCGGCTCGCAATCCTCCAGAAATCCCTCGTCCACCGCGGCGAATCGCGTGATCGGCGTTGGCTCCGCGGGGTTCTCCGGCGCGCAAGGCGCGGCCAGCAGCGGCGCATCGCACAGGTCGCGAAAGAGCCAGCCCATCGTGTCAAACGACTGCGCCAGGTGGGCCGCGCCGCGCCAGTCTCCGCGTCCCAGCGTTGCGCGATAACCGGCCAGCCCGCACAGGGCCGCCGGCGCGCGCACGGAGCCGCCCGTGTCCGTGCCGATCGCCGCCAGTGCCGAGCTCTCCTGCACGCTGGCCGCCGCGCCGCTGGACGAGCCGCCCGTCAAGGCGCACGGATTTTCCGGCTGCAGGCAGTCGCCAAACTCGGGATTTTCGCCCGTGATGCCGTAAGCCAGAGGATGCAGGTGGGTCTTGCCGATGATTACGGCGCCGGCAGCGCGCAGCCTCTCCACGAGCCAGGAATCCCGCTTCGCCGCTCCATGAAAATCCCGATAAAATTCGACGCCGCAGCTCGTCGGCGCGCCGGCGAGGTCAAAGCAGTCCTTGACCGAGACAGGAAGCCCCCATAACGCCGCCCGTCCGTCGCCAAATGCGCCGCCCTCGCTCCGCAGCATCGCCTCGGCCCGCCCAGCCTCGGACCTAGTCCACGCCGGATCCAGCCAAAGATAAGTGTTCCGGCCCATGTTGCCGTTGGCCCGCGCCAGCGCCTGTGCGGCCAGCGAGCGCGGAGTCGTTCGTCCTTCCGCCAGCGCCCGGCGCGCCTCGGCAATGGGTCCCATTGGCTCGCGCATGCCTTCGATTGTAGGCGCGCGAAGGCTCATATTCCGCCGGCCGCTTTCTTGACGGGTTCATTATGGCCGCAATGCTAGCTTCGGACATGGGCGCCATAGAGATCCAATCCAATCGCTCCGCCGTTGCGACGCCCAGGCCGAGCGAGCGTGACCGCGCACAGATGCGCGCCCTCGTAGACTTCACCGCGCGCTCCTTGCGCACGGCACATCCACGCCCGTTCGGTGCGTCCATTGTGCGCACAGACTCGGGACGCATGCTGCTGCGCGCGCTTAATCGCGTGGCACAGGAGAAAGACCCCACCGCACACGCGGAAGTCCGCGCTGTGCGGCTGGCCACGCGCAGGCTCGGCCGTGTCTCTCTCGCGGGCTACACGCTCTACACCACCTGCGAGCCATGCCCGATGTGTATGAGCGCCATCCTATGGGCCCGCTTTGATCGTGTCGTCTACGGCGCAACCATTCAGGACGCCAACCGCCACTGCAACCAGATTCGCATTCCCGCGGCGGAGGTCGCCGCCCGCGGAGACATGCCCTGCGCCGTCACGGGCCCGCTGCTGCGCAAGGAGTGCCGCGGACTCTTCACTCATCCCAACATGCTGCGCGCATTTGCAAACTGGACCACGCGCAGGAATGCTTAGCGACGCGGCGTTGCCGCTCGCATGAACTTTGAGGCTTCCCGCTTTTATGAAGGAACCGCTCCAGCCAGATTTAACCACCATTGTTGGCGATGCGGCGCGCGTCTTCACCGCGCCCGCCGTCCTTGATCGCCTCTCGCATGATTTTTACTGGTACTCGCCCGTGCTGCGGCCGCAGCTCGTCGATAAGGTCGCGGACGTGGCAGTGCAGCCCGTAAGTGTGGAAGAGGTGCAGGAGATTCTCGCCTACGCCGGACGCCACGGCGTGCCCGTGACCGCGCGCGGCGCAGGCACCGGCAATTACGGCCAGTGTGTTCCTCTTGAGGGTGGCATCGTGCTGGACCTTTCGCGCATGGACAAGCTTGAAACCATCGCGCCTGAAGGCGTCGCCGTCTGCCAGCCCGGACTGCGTCTGGGCGCGCTGGAAACCGAGGCGCGGCGACAGGGCTGGGAACTGCGCATGTATCCCTCCACGCTGGTCAAGGCCAGCGTCGGAGGCTTTCTCGCCGGCGGTTCCGGCGGCATCGGCTCCGTTACGCACGGCGGCCTGCGCGACTTCGACACCGTGCGCGCGCTCGAACTCGTGACCATGGAGGAAGAACCGCGCGTCGTGCTGCATCACGGCGCGGAGGTGCAGGAGATTCTCCACGCATGGGGCACCAACGGCGTACTCACGCGCATCTGGTTCGCCCTCACGCCCGCGGTGCAGTGGACGCAGAGCACGGTGGCCTTCGACACTTACGAGGACGCCTTCAGTTTTGCCGAATCCATTGCCGTGGACGCGGCCTGGACCAAGCGCCTTGTCACTGTTTTCGAGTGGCCCATTCCTTCGTTCTTCGCGCCCATCCGTTCGTGCCTGCCGCAGGAGAAGGCGATTGTGCTCACCATGATCGCGACCGCGCAGGCTGATGCATTTCACGGCGCAATTGAGGCTGCGGGCGGCGAGCTGACCTTTTCTTCGCCTTACGAAGGCCCGCGCACGCAACCGCTGCTGAGCGACTACACTTGGAACCACACCACGCTCTGGGCCATGAAGGCCAACCCCGCTTACACCTATCTCCAGTGCGGCTTTTCGCCAGCTGACTGCCGGAAACAGTTCAGTCTTCTGCGCCATCGCTTCGGCGATGAGGTTCTCTTTCACATCGAGTTCATGAAGAACGGCGAGGGCGTCGTCATTCCCGGCGCGATTCCAGTGGTGCGCTTCGTCAGCGCGGAGCGGCTCAACGAAATGATCGATTACTGCCGGTCGATCGGCGTCTCTGTCGCCAACCCGCACGTGAATTACCTCGAAGACGGCGGCCGATTCCGCGAGGACAACATTCAGCTCCTTGCCAAACAGAAGTACGACCCGCGCGGCCTGCTCAATCCGGGAAAGATGATCAGCTTTCACAAACAGGCGGTGTCCCGTTGAAAACCTGGATTCCCGATGCGCGCAACTTCTCCTATCTCACCTGGAAGCAAGTGGACGCGCTGCCGCGCGAAACCACACTGCTGGTGCTGCCCACGGCTGCAATCGAGCAGCATGGGCTTCATCTGCCGTTGGCCACCGACACGCTCATCAACAATCTTCTGCTCGGCAAAGCGCTCGAGGGTGTTCCGGCTGAGCTGCCCATCTTCGCGCTGCCGCCCATCTGCTACGGCAAGAGCAATGAGCATCTCGGCTTTCCTGGAACCCTCTCCGTCAGCGCGCAGACTTTTCTCGCCGTTGTGCGCGACATCGGCGCGAGCCTCGCATCCGCTGGCTTTCGCAAGCTCGCGCTGTACAACACGCACGGAGGCAATACCGCGCTTGTGGAGGTTCTCGCGCGCGACCTTCGGGCCGAATTCGGCCTGCGCACCTTCTCGCTCTTCGGTTCGCCCGGCGCTGCATTTGAAGGCGTCAGCGCACAGGAGCGCGCCTACGGCTTCCACGCCGGAGAAATCGAGACTTCCTTCCTTCTCCACGCCGCGCCGTCCCTCGTTCATCCTGAAGAATTCACGACGAATTACATCGCACGCGTGGACCGTCCCGAACCGCTGAAGCCGGAAGGCTCCTCGGCCAACTTCGCGTGGCTCACGCGCGACATTGCGCCCAGCGGCGTGCTTGGCGACCCATCCGCGGCCACGGCAGAGCACGGCGAGCAATGGTCGAACGATGCAGCCGCGCGCATCGCTGAACTGCTGGTGGCCATGTTCCACTTTGAGCCTGATTCCGGAGTCTGAGCATGACATCCATCGACTTCGGCTGCGGAGTGCGCGTGGAGCGCGGCGTCGCCTGCCGCATGAGCGACGGCGTCACGCTCGTCTCCGACCACTACTGTCCCGCGGGGGAAGGTCCATGGCCCACGCTCCTGATGCGCCAGCCCTACGGGCGCGACATCGCCTCCACCGTCGTCTATGCGCATCCCGCATGGTTCGCGCGGCGCGGCTATCAGGTCGTCATTCAGGATGTGCGTGGGCGCGGCGATTCCGAGGGAACCTTTTATCCATTCCGGCATGAAGCGAGCGACGGCGCGGAGACCATCGCGTGGCTGCGCACCCACTCCGCGTGCAACGGGCGCATCGGCATGTACGGCTTCTCTTACCAGGGCGCCACGCAATTGCTGGCCGCCGCTGAGCAGCCTGAAGGGCTCGAGTGCATCGCGCCGCACATGACTGCCGCGGACCTCTATCACGGCTGGTTCTATCATCAGGGCGCTCTTCGGCTCGGCTCCGCGCTCGGATGGGGCATTCAGATGTTGCGTGAGGATGCGCGCCGGCTCGGTCTTCGCGATGCGAGCGCGCGCCTGGAGTCAGCCTGGCAAAGCATCCGCACGCAGCCGCTGCACGCGCCTTACGCCGATCACCCTGCTATCGCCGATCCTGCCCTGCCCGCGTATCTGCGCGACTGGATCGCGCATTGCGAGCCCGGCGCATACTGGTCCTCGCTCGACGTAAGCATGAGCATCCAGCGGATTCAGGTTCCCGCGCTGCATCTTGCCGGCTGGTTTGACACCTATCTCGAGGGCTCCATCGCGGGCTATTGCGCGCTGCGGCAGGGTGCGGGTTCCGCCCTCGCGCGTGAGCATCAATATCTCATTGCCGGGCCGTGGATTCACATTCCCTGGGGCGATCGTGCAGGTGAAGCGAGCTTTGGGCCGGCTGCCAATCTCGACACCGATGAAATTCTCTTGCGCTGGTTCGAACATTGGCTGAAGGATTCTGGCGATCTGGCCGGGGAGCCGCGGGTGCGCTACTTCGCGCTCGGCCCCAATGAGTGGCGCAGTGCGGACGAATGGCCGGAAAGCGCGGATTGCCCGCTCTACCTGCACAGCCTTGGCAACGCGAACTCGCGCAAGGGCGACGGCGTTCTCTCAGGCATCGCGCCCGCTTCCGGAGAGCCTTGCGATGTCTTCGTCTACGACCCTGAAGTACCGGTCCTCGCGCCGGGCGGTCCTAAGGCGTTGAGTGGCTGCTTCGATCAATCGACCATGGAGCTCGGCAACAACCTTCTCGCCTTCACCACGCAACCCGCCGTGCGCGAAATGGAGGTCCTCGGTCAGCCGCGCATCCGGCTCTACGCGGCAACCTCCGCACCGCAGGCCGACTTTACCGCAAAGCTTGTCCGCGTGCTGGCCTCCGGACGCGCGGAGTTCCTCGCCATCGGCATCGCGCGCAGCGAATGGCTCTTTCGCGGTTCCGAGTACACAGCCAACGCCGTTCACGGCTGGGAGTTCACGCTCGAGCCCACGGCCTTTGTCCTCGCTCATGGTGAGCGGCTGAGACTCGAGGTTGCCAGTTCGGCCTTCCCGCTCTACGACCGCAATTCATCGAACGACACGCCGCCGCAGCTTGCCGGCCCGTGGAACTGGTCTCGCTCCACGCAGCGCGTCTTTCATGGCGAGGAGTATCCGTCCGCGCTCTATCTGCCCGTGAAAGGTGAAGCCGCATGGTGAAGCGGCTCCAGGGCGCGGTGCCGGAGGTGACGCTTGAAGGCGTCAGCAAGGTCTTTCGCACCGGAGCAACGGTCCTGCAGAACCTCTCGCTTACGGTGGAGCGAGGAGAGTTCGTCACCTTTCTCGGCCCCTCAGGCTGCGGCAAATCTACGCTTCTGCGCATCGTCTCCGGCCTTAGCCCGGCAAGCAAAGGCACGGTGCGGGTGAACGGTATGACGCCGGAAAACGCACGCGAGCTCACGAGCTTCATCTTTCAGGACGCGACGCTTCTCCCCTGGAGAACCGTGGAGCAGAACATTGGGCTCGGCATGGAGCTCGACTACGCCGCGCGCGATGCGCGCCGGGAACGAGTCGCGCGCATGCTCGAACTGGTGGGCCTCAGCGATGCGGCCGCGCGTTACCCGCGCCAGCTCTCCGGCGGCATGAAGATGCGCGTCTCCATTGCGCGTGCACTGGCCAGCAAGCCTCGCCTGCTGCTCATGGACGAGCCCTTCGCCGCGCTCGATGAAATCACCCGCGACAGGCTCAACGAGGAACTTCTTCGTCTTTATGCCGAACAGCAGTGGACCGTCCTCTTCGTCACACATTCGGTTGCGGAGGCGGTTTTTCTCTCCACGCGCATTGTCGTGCTGGCGCCGCATCCCGGTCGCGTGGCCCACGAGCTGGCCGTCGACCTTCCCTGGCCGCGCACTGCCGTCACGCGCGAATCCCCCGCATTTGAGAAGATGGTTACGCAGGCTTCGCGTCTGTTGCGAGGAGTTCATCAGGGATGAATCGCCGCGGTCTTCTCCTCGTCCACAGCATGCTCGTCTTTGCGGGCCTCGTAGTTCTCTGGCAGGCCGCAGTGTGGGCCTTCCGTCTGCCTGTCTATATGCTGCCCGGTCCGTGGCCCGTGGCGCTCGCGCTGTGCGACCGCCTGCCCTCGCTGCTCAATTCGCTCTGGATCACCACTGAAGAGGCGGCCGGCGGGCTGCTGGCCAGCGTCGCCGTCGGCGTCGCGGTTGCCATGGTCTTTGCGCAGTGGCTCTGGCTGCGCCAGCTGCTTTATCCCTACACAATCCTGCTGCAAACGGTGCCCATCGTCGCCATTGCGCCTCTCATCATCCTGTGGGCGGGTCCGGGAATTCTCTCGGTCACCGTGGTCACCTTCATCATCTGTCTCGCGCCCATCATTGCGAACACGACGCAGGGGCTCATCAGCGTGGAGGAAAACTATGTTCATCTCTTCGTGATGCACAATGCCACGCCCGCCCAGATCCTTTTCAAGCTGCGGCTGCCCAACGCACTGCCGAATCTATTCACCGGCATTCGCATTTCGGCCGGCATCAGCGTCATCGGCGCCATCACCGGCGAGCTCTTCGCCGGCTCACCGCGCGTGGGCCAGGGAGGCCTTGGGTATGCAATCCTTTATGCAAACAGCCAGCTCGAAACAAGCTATCTGTTTGCGCTGGTGATTGCGGCCACGCTGCTCGGCTTTGTCTTTTTCTTTCTCGTGATGTTTCTGGAGTGGCTCGCGCTGCACAACTGGCACGAATCGAGCCGTTCCCATTTGTCGGAATAGCAACCGCAAGGACGTGTATTCGCATCATGCTTCGCATGGAATCAGACACCGGTTGGTGGCTCATCACGCATCCCGATCACGCGCGTCTGGCGGGCGCATTCGCGGCCTCCTGGGGCAACGCGCAGTTTCGCAGTCCGGAGCCGCGCACGCGCGTGCTGCACGGCATCGCAAGCCATGATGACGGCTGGGCCGAGCGCGATGCGCACCCGGTCATCACGCGCGAAGGAAAGCCTTCGGCATTCTCAACGGAACTGGTCGGCAAGTATTCCGCGTTCGAGGAGATCGATCTCGCCGATTATCTCGCCGTGCGCGAGCGCGCCGTGCGCATCATCGCGGAGACGGACCCGTATGCGGGTCTTCTCATCGCCATGCACACTTACAATCTTCTGACTGAACATGCGGATCGCGCGACCACCGCGCCCGATGGCCTCGCGCTGCTAGACGCTTTTCTGGGCCGCCAGAGAACTTATCAGCAGGAACTCCGCGAATCCATCGCGGCGGACGCATCGCTCGCGCCCGAGGAGCGCTCCGAACAGACCGTCCTCGAGCACTTCAGGCTGCTGCAGGCTTGCGACAATCTCTCTCTACTCACCTGCGTGGCGTACAGCGCCCGTGCGAATCTGCTGCATCCGCTTCCGCTGAACGGCGGCGGCGCCTCGGAAGTGCAGGTCCATCCGGCTGGGCCGCGCGTCTTTCGTCTGTCTCCGTGGCCGTTTGCGCAGCCCGAGATGCGCTTCACGTTTCCAGCCCGGCATGCCGTGGGACACGCCTTCGCCACCAGCACGGAGCTCGAACACGCGTTTCACGCAGCGCCCGTCGAGACGCTTTCGGTTACACTCGCGTCCTGATCCGGCGCCGAATTTCGCGCAGCGCATTCTTTCCATCGAGCACAACAAGAAGGGCGCCCGACGAATCGAGCGCCCTGTGCCGCGAGCCCTCCCGCCTCAGAAGTCCAGATGCAGTGACATCTGAATCTGCCGCGGGCTGCCGATGGTGTGCGTCACGATGCCCAGGCCGCCGGGGCAGTTGTAGAAGCTCGCGTTGGTCTGCGAGCCGTCCGCCGCGCAGCCGGTAGGCATCGGTGTCGTCCCGGTCACCGGGAAGGCGTCGTAATACTGGTTCTGCGAAACTTCATTGCCCGGAACGTCGAAGCTGGTGGTGTTGGTCAGGTTGTACACGTCGAAGGTGTACTTCAGTGAGTACTTTTCCTTGAGCGTCATCACCTTCACCAGTGATGCGTCGGCGCGCTTCTGGAAGGCCTGCCGGAAGATGTTCCGCTGGCCGTTGGTGAAGCCCGTTTCATACGGGTCCGTCGGCGGAATGGCGCCGTTCAGCCCGCCCGCCGGCAGAATGGGGAGCGTGAAGCAGGCCGGGTCCAGCGCCGTCTTGCCGTTGATGGGGAACCATGCGCCCGATGCGCCGGTGGTCGCCTTTTTCGGCGAGCAGCCTGGAGCCAGCGGAACGATGGGATTCGTGATGCCATCTGCCGTCGAGTAGTAAATGCTGCCCACGGCGCCGGAGAAGTCGATTACGCTATACGGCTGCCCGCTTTGCAGAATGGTCAGTCCGGTCAGCGACCATCCGTTGATGATCTTGCCGGCAAGCGATGTGTCCCGCGCCATGTTGGGAACGCGGAAGATGTAATTGAAGTTCAGCACGTGCGTGCGGTCGAAGTCGGCCGTGGCGTAGGAGCTGCGCAGATTCAGCGGGTTGTTGCCGTTGTAGAACAGACCCAGTCCGCTCTGCTCGTCGAGGGTGTGCGAGTAGGTGTAGGAGACGCCGAGCTGGATGCCGTGGCTCATGCGCTTGTCCACGTGTGCCTGCAAGGCGTCATAGGCGTCCACGCCCGCGGCTTTGTAGGTGATCGATTCGGCGGCGTAGCCGATGTAGGGAACGCGAAGGTCCACGTTGCCGCCTTCGTAGTTCGCCAGGTAGGACGATCCATCCGGCAGCGTTAGCGGCGGGCCAAAGTCCGGTTCGCTCACCGTGTAGCCATAGGTATAGTTCTGCTGATAGGTGCTGCCCGCCAGCGTCGGGCTTGAGGGCGACGCAATGGTCGGCTGGTTGAAGGGAACCGGAATCACCTGGTGGCGGCCGCGGTTGCCCATGTACCCGATCTCGATGGCCAGGTCGCTGCGCGGCTGCCACTGGATGTCGAGCGTGTAATTCATCGTATAGGGCAGCTTGTTCGCGCGGTCATACACGCCCAGCGAAATCGGCTGGCCATAATTCATGATGCTCGCCGCGTTGGGCAGGTAATTCTGCAGGTCCGAGGCCTTCGGGTTGTTCGGCGGCGGCAGCAGGGAGGTGCCGTAGGGATTCTCCAGGTTGCCCTGCTCGTCCGTGCCACCGCAGGTGGGAATGTAACCTTCGTAGTAGTACACGGTCTCCACCGGGCAGTTGGAAACGTTCACGAACGGCAGCTGCTGGTTCACGCCAAACGGTCCGCCGGTCACGGTGCCGATGGCGTAGCCGGGCGAGAAGTAGCTGAACAGTTCGCCGCGATCGTAGTACATGCCGCCGCCGGCCCGCACCACCACCTTGTTGTGGAACATGCCCGGCTGCCAGGCAACGCCCAGCCGCGGTGCAATGCCCCACTGGCGGCCGGTGAGCGTGGTATTGCTTACGCCCTTGGTGCCGTTGGTGTTGTTGCCGGCGATAATCAGGCCCGAGCTTACGATCGTGTCCGAGGACGCGTCGTACTCATAGCTCTTCGGATCGAAATTGAAGATGCGCCCATATTTTTCTGTGAGTCCGCCATCCCAGTCGTAGCGCACACCGGCGGTCAGCGAGAGGCTTGGCGTCACCTGGTACTTGTCCTGCAGATACATGCCGAGCTGATTGGCGCGGTAGTAGCGGTTGGCGTTGCCCTGCAGGAAGGAGCTCACGTAGAAGCCCGTCGCCGAGCTGCCTGGCGTCACGAAGCCCTGGATCATCTGGCTGAAGTCGTCCGTGGCCACCGTGCCTGTTCCCGTGCGCTTGTCGATGGTGTTCAGCTGCGTGTAGGTGTAAGTCGCGCCAAAGGCCACCGTATGCTTGCCCAGCGACCAGATCGCGTTGCCGGAGGGTGCGAGACGGTTCTGGAAGACGCCCGTGTTCGGGGCCTGGCCTTCTGCGTTCGGCCCGATGTTCAGAATCGCGGTGCTGGTGCCCGGCGGCTGCAGATTGCCCAGCACGTTGAAGATGGATACGCCGGGAAAGTAGGTCGAGCCGAACTGGTTGATGGAGCCGTTCCCTGCCGAGCCGCCCGGAATCGAGTCCGGGCCGAAGGGCTGCTCGTTGGTGCCGTAAATCTTTTCGCGGATAAAGCCCAGCGTCGCCGTGGTGCTCAGGTTCGGTTTCACCAGCAGGCTGTTGTTGACTGAAAAGACTTGCGCGCCCGCGTCCAGATGCTCGTCAAAACCGGGAACGCTCGAGTAGGAGTAGGGCGCGACGGCCGGATCGTGCTGGTAGAAGTACTTCGCCGCCAGCGTGTCCTTCGAGGTCGCATTGTAGTCCATGTCGGCGGTCACCATGTCGGCCGTGAACCGGCCCGTGCCCGGCAAAAATGCGTTGTCCACATGCGCCGCGCTGGGCGCCGCGCCGTTCAGCGCGTCGTTCGGTATCAGCCACTTTCCGGGCTCGCCCGGCAGCGACGGTGAATTGAACAAGGCCAGGGCCGTGCGGTCAATCTGGGCAGAGGTGATACTTGTGCCGAAGGAGTTGTTGGCCAGCGACGCCAACGCGTCCGCCGAGCGGTCGTCGCTCAGGCCCACGGGCACATCAATCACCGAGTCGCCGATCTCCTGGTCGGCCACGTGTACGTGCTGATAGGCCAGGAATCCGAACAGCTTGTTCCTGATCAGCGGGCCGCCCGCAGTAGCGCCTACCACGTAGCGGTGCAGCTGCGGCACTTTGCTGCCGGCTGGAATATCCCCATCCTGGTTGAAGAAAAACGGCGCAGCGTTGATCCAGTCCGTGCCGCGGTGGATGTACGCCGAGCCATGCAGCGTGTTGGTGCCCGAAGCCGTGCTTACGTCGATGTGCGCGCCGGAGGTGGAGCCCTGCTGCGCGTCGTACATGGAGGCGTTCACCTGCACCTCCTGAAGCATCTCCGGAGCCGGCGTCGGAATCGCGTTGCCGATGGAGAGATAGACCGAGGCCAGCGTCTGAATCACGCCGCCCGCGCCGGTGCTCGATGAGACTCCGGTGCTGTTGATAACGCGCGCCGACGGCACCTGGCTGGTGCTCTTGCCGTTGAACAGGTTCGAGGCGTCCACGCCGTTCAGTGAGAAGCTGTTGCTCGTGTCGCGCTGGCCGTTGGCCCAGATGGGCGCGTTGCCCAGCCCGCTGTTGGCACCGGTGCCACCGGATAGCTCCGCGCTCACGCCCGGCGAAAGGATGGCCACGCCGGTAAAGCTGCCGGTCGAGAGCGGCACGGCCTCAATCTGCGACTTTTCCAGTACATAGCCCACCGTCGTGTCCACGGCGTTCATCAGCGGCGAGGCCTCCACCTCCACTGTGGTCGTCGCCTGCCCCACCTTCAGCGCCGCGTCCACCGTGGCCGTGCGGTCGGCCTGCACCAGAATGTGCCGCGTCTTCTGCGCGTTGAATCCCTTGGACTCGTAGGTCAGCGTGTAGGTGCCGATCGGCAGGTTCACGAACGTGTAGATGCCCGTGGCGTTTGTCGTCGTCTTTCGCGTCAGCGAGGTCTGCTCGCCCACAAGGGTCACCGTCGCGCCCGGCAGCGCGCCTCCGGAGGAATCCGTTACCTGGCCGGTGACGCCGCCCAGCGTCTGCTGCGCCCAGAGCGTGGACATGCCCAGCACAACGACCGCCACAACCGCCAGCAGCCCGGAAATCAGAGAGGGGATGGTGCCTTTGATGTCTCTCAATGCATTGGCCTCGATAAAAGTAGGGTTCGCCGTCTGCTTTTGCGGCGTTCTGTACGGGGCCCGTGAGCCCGTTGTCTTTGTTGCTGCTTTGCCCGAAAAAGGAGAAGGGAGAACGGGAACGTCCGGCCTTCGCCTCCTGTTCTTTACTGCTCCGGCGGAGCCGTTGTATCCGTTAACATAACGGTTCGTTCATAAATTTCGCCTAAAGATGCGCTCGTCCCAGCGGCAATCTGTTCCGCCATCACTGGGGCATCAGCGACACATGCGCCTGCACAATGCGCCAGCCTTGGGGCATGCGCACCCAAACCTGGTTTTGCCGGCCCCGGATTAGGCCCCCATCCGGCCTGTTTCGCTCGAATTCCAACGTAATCGACCCGAAATCCCGCCCGAAGCTCACCACATCCAGCCGCGTCACCTTCCGGGCCAAATTCGCCGCCGGACGACCGTTGCGAAAGGCCGCCAGCTCCTCCGGCCCGTAGAGGTTCTCGGTCACGCCAAAGCGCATCACTTCGGGCCCAACCCAGAACATCGCCATCAGCGTCTCCACGTCGTTTTCCACCAGCGCCCGCTCATAGCGCGGATAAAGCGCCCGCAGTTCGGCCATCACCTCTGGATCATTGATCGTCATCGCGCCCCGAACAGCTCCCTCGGCGGCAAAATCTGCTTGCGGATGGAGGCGCTGACCGTGTGCACCGGCTCATTCACCACCTGGCTCAACCTCAGATTCATGGCCACGCTGCACAGCAGATAGGCGTGCAGCTCGCTCAACCCCCAGCGGCTTGCCAGCAGGTAGATCATCCGGCTGGTGGCCTCGCGAGCCGCCGCCTCCAGCTCGGTTCCCGTTTCCACCACCACCCACGCATCGCCGGTCGCGTCGGGCACAAGCCGCTCGCTGGCTTCCACAATTGGCCCGCTCAGCGGCTGCTGTTTGTGCAGGCGGAAGCCCAGCGTCACGTCCAGCGGGCACTCAATGCCGTTGATGCACACCTCGCCGTCGCCCTGCGCCGCGTGACCGTCTCCGCAGCTGAACAATGCTCCGGGGACAAAGACAGGCAAATAGAGCGTCGACCCGGCGCACAGCTCGCGCACGTCCATGTTGCCGCCGAAGGGACCCGGCGGCCGCGTGCGAAAGCTCCCCTCCTCGGCCCGCGCCACGCCCATCACTCCCAGGAATGGCCGCAGCGGCACCACGGCTGGCGCAAGCGACCGCGTCACCTCGCCCTCCAGCTCCCAGTGGAAGAGATACGGCTCGCGGAACCGCTCCTTCAGGAATCCCATTCCCTGAATCGTGCTCGACCAACCCCAGCCGCTGTGCCGCGTTGCCAGCACGTCAATCTGCAGCACGTCGCCTGGCTCGGCATCCTCCACCCAGATCGGCCCGGTCAGCGCGTGAATCCGCGTCCGGTCAATCGCGGGATATTCCTCGGTCGTCATACCCGGACGAACCTGCGCGCCGCTGGCATCCACGCACTCGATCTGCACCTCATCGCCGGGCTCAATGCGCAGCCGCGGCTCCAGCGCCCGGTCCCACACTGAGTGCGTCGGGCCCGAGGATAGACTGTGCTCTCTCATGCCTCGCGCACCCTCACCGTCATCTGCAGCTCCACCAAAGCATTCCAGGGCAGCGCGCCCACGCCCACCGCCGCCCGCACATGCCGACCCGCCTCGCCGAAGACACTCACCAGCAGGTCCGACGCGCCATTGATCACCGCCGGAGAATCGGCGAAGCCCTGCGCGGCATTCACATAGCCGTTCACCGTCAGCACTTCAGCAACACGGTCCAGCGAGCCCAGCTCCCGCCGCAGCACCGCAAGCTGCATCAGCGCGCAGGCGCGCGCGGCCGCATAACCTTCCTCCACTGTTCGCCCCGCGCCGGCCCTGCCCGCAATCACGCCGTCCGCCCCGGTGGAAATCACACCGGACAAATACATCACCACGCCCACCCGCTTGGCCGAAACATAATTCCCGCCCGGCGCGGGAGGCTCAGGCAATTCCACGCCCAGTGCCTTCAGATTCTCTTCAGCGCTTTCCGCATTCGTCATTTCCAACGAATGTAGCACGCTTGCTCGCGTTTCTTCTTGGGCCGGGTTCTCCCTTCCGGTTATCATGGTCTATGCCCGGTCATTTACTGCTCCTCCTCACGTTCGAAAGGCCGCACGCATGATCACCCGCACAGCCAGACTTCTCCTCCTCGCGGGCATCGCCGTCTATTACACGCTGGTGGTCTTCAACAACCTCACGGACTTCAACTCCAACTATCAGTTCGTCCGCCACGTCCTCTCCATGGACACCACCTTCCCCGGCAATCACGGCATGGGTCGCGCCATCACCTCGCCCACCGCCGATCTCGCGTTCTACTACTCGATCATCGCCTGGGAGATCGTCACCACACTCCTGCTCTGGTGGGCGGTGGCCGTGCTCTTTCGCGCTTTGCGCAAGCCGGCCGCGGTTTTTCACGCCTCCAAGCGGGTTGCAGTTCTTGCGCTCACCCTTTCGCTGCTCATGTGGCTGGTCGCCTTTCTCTCGGTCGGCGCGGAGTGGTTTCTCATGTGGCAATCGCACGTCTGGAACGGCCAGGAGGCGGCCTTCCGCATGTTTACGGTCGTGGGCATCGTGCTGCTGGTGCTCATCCAGCCGGAGACCGACGCGCAGCCCTGACGCCTTACTCCGCCTTTGCCGCGCCGCGCTTCCGCCGCAGCACATACCACGCCATGCCCGCCGCAAGATAGGCCAGGTAAATGTTCGGAATCCGCGCGTGCAGGTCATCGGATGCAGAACGCAGGTCATAGACGGCGATCAGCACCAGGACCAGCACCGTCAGTGCGCTTACGGCGAGCACCGCATGCGAGTGCTGGGCCCGAGCCCGCCGCGCAAAGGGCAGCGCAACCGCCACCAGCGCATAGGCCGTCAGAAATCCAAAGACCGAGATCGATCCCAGCAGGTCGTACATCTCCGCGCCTGAAAATCCGCGCAGCGCCATCACCGCCGTGGCCGCCAACATCAGTCCTGCGGAAATCCAGATGCCCGCGCCCGGCGTTCCGTGCCGCGTACTCGTGCGCTCCAGCGCATGCGGAAGCAATCCATCGTGCCCCATCCGCATCAGCACGCGCGCCGCTGCCGTGGTGCAGGCCAGCACGCAGGCCATCATGCTGATCCACGCACCGAAATCGATGCCGATTCCAAGCGGCGCCATGCCCGCCTTGGCCGCCAGCAAATGCAGCGGGCTCGTCGTGTCGCTCAGCCGGCTCGACTCGCCGCGAAATCCCAGTACCTCCGAGTACGAGCACAGCATGAAAAACATCCCGGCAAGAATCGCGCATTGCAACACGGCCCGCGGAATCGTCTTCAACGGTTCGCGCGCCTCGCCGCCCAGCGTGGTCGCGCTCTCAAACCCCACAAAGCTGAACATTGAAAGCACCAGCGCCGGTCCCAGCGCGGAAAGCGAAACCCCCTTCAGACGAAATTGCTGCCAATCCGGATGCAATCCGTGTCGCCCCAGCATCACCGCCAGCACAATCACCACCAGGCTCACGGACGCGATCTCAATCCAGAGCATCACCTCGGCCGAGAGCTTTACGTCGCGATACGCCACCCATCCCGCCGCTGCGCAAACCACCGCCAGCGCGGGCAGCGCCGGCGGTGCCCAGTGCAGAAACTGCCGGCCCAGCAAATCCGTGTAGTAAAGCGCGCCGCCCGCCACCGATCCGCCAATTGCCAGATACGCCAGCAGCAGTCCCCATGCGGTCATCACGCCGAAGGCCTCCGGCAGGGTTTCCGCCGTGTAGGTATAAAGCGATCCCGGTGAAGCCGAGAGCCGCGCGAACCGGCTCACGCAGAACCCCACCAGCAGAATCGCGCCCGTCGCCAGCAGATAGACAAACCAGGTCGCATTGCCCGCCAGCGCAAACACCAGCGGAATCGTCAGCGACGCCGATGTCGACGGCGCCATCGCGCTCATCGACTGCGCCAGCGTTTCCACTGGCCCTAGCACGCCCTCGCGCAGGCCATACTGTTCCTGTGCGTACAGTGCTCCCTTGGCGTTTGTCTGGTCTGTCACCCAACCGCCTTTCTCTGCGGAATTCAAAAGAATGTCCCCTCAGTCTTGCCGGTTCCTAACCCCGCCGTCAAGAAACCCGCGCTCAAGCAATTCCTGAGTCACTGTATGCCGAAGCCCGTGCGTTCAAGTCGACGCGACCCGCAGGGAACGGCGACCTTGAGGATTGCCCAAAAGGTCACGGCTACTCAGGAATTGCCGTACACTTGTGCCGATGACCGTCCCTGCCATCCTTCTCGCTGCCGGCGCCAGCAGCCGCCTGGGCCAGCCCAAGCAACTTGTTTCCGTGGGTAGTGAAGTGCTGCTGGAGCGCGCCATCCGTGTGGCCCGCGAAGCCGGGGCGCATCCGGTTCTCGTCGTGCTCGGCGCGCACTTCGCGCCCATCTGCGCCCGCATCGATCTTCAGGATGCCATTGCCGTCCTCAATGAAGAGTGGATGCAGGGCATCTCCACCTCAATCCGCGCCGGCCTTGGCGCACTCGACGTCAGCGCTCCCAATTCCTCATGCGCTTTGATCATGACCTGCGACCAGCCGCGCCTCACCGCCGCGCATCTACGCGCGCTCATCGCCGCCTTCCACGCGCAGCCCGCATCTGCCATCGCCGCTTCATCCTATGCGGGCGTCCGCGGCACACCGGCCATCTTTCCCCGCGACATGTTCCCGCGGATGCTCGCTCTCAAAGGCGACAAAGGCGCACGCTCTCTCATTGCGGCAGAATCATCAAAGGTAGTCGCTGTCCAGTTCGACGGCGGCGAAATCGACATCGATGAACCGGCCGATCTCGACCAGTTGCGTTGATCGCTACCGCTCCACAATCGCTTCAATCGTTCCGTGCGGCTCATCGATGGGCACAAAGATATGATTCGGATTCTCCTGTCCGAAGCGGCTCAGGTCTGCCAGCAGATGATGCAGATTCGGCATCGACAGCGTAATGCGCGCAATCTCCGGAGCCGCATCCAGAGCGGCTGTTCCCATGTCGAACAGCGTGTGCTGCACGCTCTTGCTCTCATGCCCGGCAAAGACTTGCAGCAGAGTTCGCAAAATCCGCGCCCGCGTCGTGGCATAGTCCGCGTTGCGTGTCGCGAACTCCCAGCGAGCCGACGCCGAGGTGCCCAGGATGCGATCCGTTGCGGGCTTGAGAGTCGTCAGCTTGTCCACAAGAAATCCGGTGAACGCTGAGTGAGTCGTCTTCAGGATGACCAGGCCCTCCACACCCGACGTGATGGACCACACGCCTCCGCGACGGCGCTCGGCCCGCACCGTCTGCAGTTCTCCGCCGCGCAATTGGAAGGTGGTCGGCTCAGGCGTCTCCCTCACCTGCACGCGCTCCCACGCCTTCTCTTCCACGCCAATGGAGACCGAGGAGACCTGAGACTGATGATCCAGAAAAAAGTCGCCCAGTTCCATCGCGAAGGCCTCGATGGTCTGCGACTCGGAATCCCGCGCCACCGAGTACACCGTATTCTTCATTGTGTCCGTCGGCAGCACATTGCTGTTGTCGGCCGCAGTGTAGCTCGCCTCGATGTCTCCTTCAAGCAACACATGCACCGTCCACTCCTGAAAATCGTGCCGGTCGGCGTGCCGCGTAATCCGCGACAGCCGCACGCGCGATTTCCCATAGCGATTCGCTCCCAGTCGCGCCATTGTTCAGCTTCCCCTGTAGGTGGTATATCCGTTATCGCTCAGCAAAAGCGGAAGGTGATAGTCTGCCTCGCCGTCGCAGGTGAAGGTCACCGCAATCTCAGGATAAAGACTCGTGCGTCCGCGCTCTGAAAAATACGCTGTGGTCAGAAATACGATTCGATATTGGCCCGCATTCAAATCTTCCGCCAGCACTTTGCATCGCCCGTCCGCATCCGTCGCGCCTTCGGCCACCGTGCTCCATGCGCCGTTTTGCTTGGCTTCCAGACGCACCGGAATGTCTGCCGCGGGCTTGCCCGCCGCAGTGTCCAGCACGTGCGTTGAAATTCTGCTCATTGGCTCAGCCACTTTCCCAGCCGAATCTGCATGATCTGCCGCTGCTGCTCGGCCGCTTCCCGCAGCTCCATTACTCGCGTGCGCCCAAGCCGGTTTTTCAGCATCGCCAGCATTTCCTCAGCGCTTTTCCCGGTTGCGCACACAATATAGGTAAAGCCGAATTTCTCTTCATACTCCACATTGCCTTCCGCCAGTTCTTCCAGCACGAGCGCCGCCGCCCCCGCCGCGCCGGCCTGTTCCTGCCTCGACCAAGCCACCGACTGCGCGCTTGCATGCGCCGCCTTGCGCTCGCCAATACGGGGATGGCACGCGAACGCTTCCATCCAGTCCGCCTCTTCCATCGCAGCCCACGCGCTGTCTGCCTCTGTGCTCAGCTCCACAACGTCCCGCATCGGCCGCCGCGCCACCATTGCCTCCGCCCATTGCTGCGCGCCGCAGCAGGCCAGCATCGTCTCCAGCGCGTCCTGCGCATCCGCCTGGTTCCATGCCGCCAGCGCTGCATTCATCGCTCTTCCACTCCGGTCCGGCATTCTCTCAAAAATTCCTCCAGCAGGTTCGCCGCCACGCGCTTCCTGTATTCCGCCGTCGAGCGAATATCGTCAATCGGTCGCGCCTCCTCGAGCAGCGCCTGTCGCGCCTGGCATATCGTTTCTGCTGTCAGCGCCCTGCCTTCCAGTGCCGCTTCCGTCCGGTAAAGCCGCGTCGGGAACGGAGCCAGGCTTGCCGCGCCCAGCCGTACTTCCCGCATCGCGCCGCCTTCAATCCGAACAGTCGCGCCCAGCGCCACCTTCGCAATCGCCATCGCCCGCCGCGTGCCCACTTTGCGAAGATACTGCTTGTGTCCGCCGAATCGCCGCGGCAGGTGAATCGCGAAGAGAAGCTCATCCGCCGCAAGCTTGTTCTGCTTGTACCCCGTGTGGAACTCCGCATACGCAATCCGCCGCCTTCCGCGCACGGAAATGAGCTCTACCTCAGCGTCATAGGCAAAGAGCGCCGGCGACGAATCTGCCGCAGGCGATCCATTCACCAGGTTTCCTCCCAGCGTTGCGCGGCTCTGGTTCGCAATCGAACCAATCCAGCTCGCGGCCGTGGACAGCAATGGAAAGTCCTCGCCGATCACGCGCGTCTGCCGCAAATCCATGAATGTCGCGCCAGCACCAATCGTCACGCTCGCTTTCTGCGCTTCCACATGGCGCAAATCCTTGATGCCCCAAAGGCTCACCAGCTTTTTTGCGCCCAGATTTCCGGCCGCGTGCGCCACCATCAGCTCGGTTCCGCCGGCAATCGGTGTCCACGTGCCGGGCTCGTTGGCCATCAGGTTCAGCACCGCATCCAGGCTTCCCGGCGCAATCAGTTCCTGCGCATCCGCATTACCCCGCATGCGGCGCCTCGCGTGTCCGGCTCTCTGCCGCCGCCGCAACCACCGACTCGAAGATGCGGATGAAGCCCGTGCAGCGGCACAAATTGCCCGCCAGGCCCTCGCGAATTTCCGCCACGCTCGGCTGCGGATTCCGCTCGAGAAGATGCGTCGCCGCCATCAGCATGCCCGGTGTGCAAATGCCGCACTGCGCGCCGCCACAGCGGAGGAATGCCTCCTGCAGCGGGTTCAGTTTCCCGTCATGCGCCAGCCCCTCTACGGTCTCAATCGCCGTGTCCGCTGCCTGCAGCACGGGCACCAGGCAGCTGTTCACCAGCTCGCCATTCATCTGCACGCTGCACGATCCGCACTCGCCCTCGCCGCAGCCTTCCTTGGTTCCGGTCAGGTGCAGGTCCTCGCGCAGCACGTCCAGCAGCCGCTTCATGGGCGGCACGCGCACCTCGCGGCGCTCGCCGTTCACCTGCATCTGGATTGCAACCCATTGCGTGCTCATACGGCCGCGCCTTCCGCCACCGGCTCCTTTTCCGCCATGCGCTCAAATAGATTCTCGGGCAGCAGCGGAATCGCGTGGAAGCTCACGCCCGTCGCGTCGCGAATCGCATTCAGAATCGCCGGCGCGGGCCCGTCGTGCGGCAATTCACCAAGGCCTTTCGCGCCGTAGCCGCCATGCGCATACGGCATCTCTTCGAAGTAAACGTGAATCGGGGGCACATCCTCGGCAGTCGGCATAATGTAATTGGTCATCTGATTGTTCGCCATGTGGCCGTTCGCGAGCTGCACCTTTTCATAGAGCGCGTAGCCGATTCCCTGCGCCACTCCGCCCTCAATCTGCCCGCCGGCCAGCACCGGATGCAGCACGCGGCCCACCTCCTGAACCGCCCAGAACTCTTCCACCTCGGCCGAGTAAGTCGTCGTGTCCACTGCCACCTGCGCCACCTGCACCGCCCACGCAAACGCCGGATACGCCTCGCCTTGATAGGTCGCGTCGTCCCAGTAAATGCCAGGCGGCGCCTCATAGCGGCACAGCGAAACCACCTCGCCCTTCTTCGCACGCAACCGCTCGCAGGCGGCAAAGAATTCCTCACCGCTGAACTGCTCGCCCAGCCCTGCATCCTTCCGCAGCACGTCCAAAAGCTGCCGGCTTGCCCGCTCAATCAGCCGCCCCACAACCATCGCCGTGCGCGAGGCCACCGTCGGTCCGCTGTTCGGCACAATCTTCGTGTCCGGCGGCGCCATCGTCAGGCGCGCGTACTCGATTCCCAGCGTCTCCGCGGCAATCTGCGTCAGCACCGTGTTCGTGCCCTGTCCGAACTCCGTGCTTGACACCAGCACGCGCACCTCGCCCTCGCGCGTCACGTCCACGCCCGCCAGCGAATTCAGATACCGCTCGCCCGAACCCGTGAATCCTGAGCCGTGGAAGAACGCCGAAATGCCCATCCCGCGCTTCACCGCGCTGCATTCGTTCTCCCGCGCAAACCGCTCCCGCTTCGCGTAGTAATCGCTCTCCTTCAGCGCGCTCTCCAGCAGCCGGTCCAGAATCACCGGCTCGCGCATCACCTGCCCAGTAGCGGTCGTGTCGCCGCCGCGCAGAAAATTCCTTCGCCGCAACTCCACCGGGTCCATCCCGATTGCCGCGGCAATCTCATCCATGTGTCGTTCGACAGCAAAGATTGCCTGCGGCGCGCCGAACCCCCGAAACGCTCCGTAGGGCACCGTGTTCGTCGCCCAAGAGCGCGACCGAATCCGCACATTCGGGCACAGGTAGGGGCCGGTCGCGTGCAGGGTCGCGCGCGAAAGCACCGTGGACGACAGCGTCGAATACGCGCCGCCATCGGTCACCACTTCAATCTCCATCGCCAGAAGCCGGCCCTCGCCATCGAGCGCGGTCTTGTGTCGCACGCGCGAAGGATGCCGCTTCGTTGTCGCGGCCAGATCCTCCATGCGGTCATAGACCATCTTCACCGGGTGCCCGCTCTTCATCGCCAGCAGCGCAGCGTGCGAGCCAATCACCGACGGATAATCCTCCTTGCCGCCAAACGCGCCGCCTGTCTCCGTCTGAATCACGCGCACCTTCTCGGCCGGCAGATCGAAAACCGACATCAGGCTCTTGTGCACGTAAAACGGGCATTGCAGCGATCCCCACAGCGTCACGCCGCGCTCGGCGTCGCACTCCGCAATCACCCCATTGTTCTCAATGTAGAGGTGCTCCTGCGCGCCGGTGCGATACTCGCCTTCCACCACGTGCGCCGCGCGCGACCACGCCCCATTCACGTCGCCCTTTTTCACCAGAAAGCTCTTCAGCAGATTGTTCTTGCCCCACACCACGGTCTTCTGCCGTTCGCTCTCCTCAATGGTCAGCACCGGCGGCAACGGGTCGTACTCCACGCGCACCGCGTCCACCGCCGCGCGCACCTTCGTTTTGTCCGCATGCGCCAGCAGCAGAATCGCCTCGTCGCAGTGGTTCACCATTCCGTCGGCAAGGCACGGCTGGTCGGCCACGATCATCTGAATTTGGTTCTTCCCCGGAACGTCCGCCGCCGTCACAATCGCGAACTCGCTCCAGTCCACCGTTCGGTCAAAGAGAATGGAGCGAATCAGCCCGCGCGGAATCGTGCTGCGCACCGTGGCCCCGTACCACATCCCCTCGCGCTCCATGTCGTCCACATAGCGCGCGCGACCCGTCAGCTTGTCCACGCCTTCCTTGCGCGCAACGGGCGCGCCGACAATGCGGGTTTTCGCGGGCGTATTCATCGTTGAATGCGTGTTCCTGCGTCGTACAGGTTGACGCATAGCATACAACGATGCGGCGCGGAATCCAAACGCGCCCTCAGCTTGCCAGCGCCGCCAGCGTACGCGCCAGCACGTGCACGCCGCTCCCGATCCACTCCGGGCTCGCGTACTCGTCGGGCCTGTGGCTCACGCCTCCGCGGCAGGGAATGAACAGCATCGCCACCGGCGCGATGCGCGCCATAAACAGCGAATCGTGATAGGCGCGGCTCACCATCTTTTGGTAGCTACGCCCCGCGGCCTTTGCTGCTTCTTCCATCGCCGACAGAATCTCCGCATCGCACGTCGCCGGCGGATCGGCATTGATCACTTCCGCCGTGTACGTCACGCCGCGTCTCTTCGCCGCATCCTCGCACGCATCCCGCAGTGCAAGCATCACGCTGTCGCGCCGCGCCGCATCAATGTCACGCATGTCCGCTTCCAGCTTCACGCGCGAAGGAATGCTGTTCACCGCGCCCGGAAACACCTCGCACACGCCCACCGTGCCCACCGTATCCACCGCGCCGCTGGCCTTGGCCGCGCGCTCCACGGCCAGAATCACCTCTGCCGCCGCGGCCAGCGCGTCCTTGCGCCCGGGCATCAGCCTGCCGCCCGCGTGTCCGCCTTCGCCCTCGATCACCACGCGCATACTCGCCGGCGCGGCGATGTGGGTCACAAGCCCCAGGTCAATTTCGGACTCTTCAAGCAGCGGTCCCTGCTCAATGTGCAGTTCCACGAATTGATGAAATCGTCCTTTTGCCAGCGCAACCGATTCAAGCGTTCCCGTGAATCCAGCCTGCGCGCGCAGCTCCTTTAGCCCGCGCCCTTCCTTGTCGCGCAGCGTGCGTGCCTGCTCCGGCGTCAACACGCTTGCCATCATCCGACTGCCCAGGCATCCAATCCCAAAGCGCGTCGGCTCCTCCGCCGTAAAAATCACCAGCTCGATCGAGCGCCGCGGCTTGAATCCCATCTGCTTCAGCACGCGAATCGCTTCCAGCCCGCCCAGCACGCCCACGCATCCGTCATACAAGCCCGCATTCGGAATCGCGTCAATGTGCGAGCCCGTGCCCACCGGCGCAAGCTCCGGCTCCGCGCCTTCCCAGCGCGCAAAAGTGTCGCCGATTGCATCCTCGCGCACTGCGAGGCCCGCCTCCGCGCACAGTCCTTTTACGTAGGCGCGCGCCCGCAGGTCGGCTTCGCTGAAGACCACACGCGTCACCACCGGCGGCTCTGCTTCTGAGATCTGCGCCAGCGCCTGCAACTCTGCCATCAGCCTGTCAATCGACCGTTCCGGTTTCGCGCTCATCGCTCAGGCTCCCAGCGGATGCCGCCGCCAGTCCTTGTAGATGAGATACTTCGCCGGTCGCTTGCCCAGCGCGCCGAACCACTGCGGGCAGTACGCGCGCATCCAGATGAAATCGCCCGCCTCCACCGGATACCACGCGTCGCCCAGCCGATAAATGCCGCCGCCTTCCAGCATCAGCAGCCCGTGTTCCATCACGTGCACTTCCACCATGCTCAGCGCCGCGCCGGGGTCATAGGTCATCGTGTTCACCGCGAAATCATACGCCGGGCCGTCCGGCATCAGTGCCCGCACGCGCAGCGCTTCGTCGCCCATCAGCGCTGTCGGGGTAATTGCTGCCTCATCACCGGCCACAAACTGCGGAGCAAACGCGCCCGGTTGCGCTTCATACGGCTTCTCGATCACCGCCGCACGCGCATTGCCCGCGGCACGCACCGTGTGCGGCAAGCCCTGCGGCAGATACGCAAATCCTCCCGGCGATAAGGAATGCTTCGCGCCCGCGGCCTCCACCTCCAGCGCGCCCTCCAGCACATAGACGAACCGCTGCGCCGGCGCGGGTCCCAGCACGCCTCCGTTCGCAAACTCCGCCGTCATTTGCGTAAAGTGCGCGCCCAGTTGCGGCGCCGCGTGCACCACAAACTCCACGCCCTCCGCGCCCGGCAGCGGCGTGCGGACGAATGTGTCCTGCGTTTGCAGCAGATGATCGGCCTTCAGGCTGCTTCGTGTGGCTCCCAGATGATGCACGTGCGACCTCGCAGAAAAAATTCTGTAATGCGTGGTTCGATTCTAGCGAATCTCCGCGGCCAGCCGCTCCACAAACCTTTGCCCCACGCGCAGCGCCGCCTCCACATCCTCTTCGCGCACCGTCTCTGCCGGGTTATGGCTCACGCCTCCCGGGCTGCGCAGAAAGAGCATCGCTGTCGGCACCAGTCCGGCCATCACCATCGCGTCGTGGCCCGCGCCGCTTGCCATCCTCCTCGCCGGCAGACCCTCTGCTTCCATTGCCTCGCAAATATACGCGGTCAGCCGCTCATCCATCGGCACCGCCGGCGCATCCATCAGCTCCTTCCATTCCATGCCCACGCCGCGCCGCTCGCCAATCGCACGCGCCCGTCCCAAAAGAGCATCCACAGCTGCCTTGCGTGTCGCATCCTTGGCATGTCGCAGGTCCAGGCTTAGCTGCGCCGCTCCGGGAATCACATTTGTCACGCCGGGGCTTGCATGCACCCGCCCGACCGTTGCCACCAATCCCTCTTCTGCCCGCGCCGCTGCTTCCACCGCCAACATCCACTCCGCCGCCGACGTCATCGCATCCCGACGCAGCCGCATGGGCGTTGTCCCCGCGTGGTTGGCCTCTCCGGAAAACTTCACATCCAGCCGCGACTGGCCCACAATCGCGGTCACGGCAGCCACGCTCAGCCCCTCGGCCTCCAGCGCGGGTCCCTGCTCAATGTGGAACTCCACAAACGCCACTGCGTCCGCATCCAGCGCGGCTTCGCTGATTCGCGCCGGGTCCAGTCCAAATGCGCGAATCGCCGCAGCCAGGGTCACGCCTTCATCGTCTTGCAGCTCCAGCAGGGCCGCATCCCATCGCCCGGCCACCGCGCGGCTGCCCAGGAACGGCCCGCTGAAGCGCACGCCCTCCTCTTCGCTGAAGGCGATCACCTCCATCGCCGCGGGCCGCGCCATTGCATGCGCCGCGTCCACCAGTTCCAGCGCCATCGTCACTCCCAGCACGCCGTCAAACGCGCCCGCATCCGGCACTGTGTCAATGTGCGATCCCATCACGATGCGCCCTGCACCCGCGCCCTGCGGCCGCCACACGCCGCGCAGATTGCCCACCGCGTCCACGCGCACCTCCATGCCCAGCGCGCGCATCCGCTCACTCAAATATGCATGCACATCGCGCACCGGCGGCGTCAAGAACCCCCGCGTGATGCGGCCCGGTTCTTCCGTCATCGCCGCAATCCGACGGCATGCGTCAATGGCCCTCCACGCGCGCTCCCTCATCGCCGCACCAGCTCTCTTCCGCGCGGTTCGCCCACAAACTCTCCGCGCGCAAACACCCGCTCGCCGCGCAACCACGTCTCCTCCGCGCGCCCCTTCAGCTTCGCGCCAATGTAGGGAGACACCTTGTGCCGAAAATGCAGATCATCCTCCGTCACCGTCCACTCCGCGTCCGGGTCGAGGACCACAAAATCCGCGTCCATGCCCGCTTCCAGCGCGCCTTTGCGCCCACCTAAACCCGCCAGTCGCGCCGGCGCCGCCGCCATCCACCCGGCCAGCGGCTCCGCCAACCGTTCTGTGCTCAGGCCGCGCTGCCGCATCGCCGTACCCATCACCGGAAGCGCAAGTCCCAGCCCAGCAATCCCGCCCCATGCCGTGTCAAAGCGTCCTTCTTCAAGTTGCTTCATTTCCGACGGGCAGGGCGAGTGGTCCGTCGTCACCATGTCGATCAACCCCTCCTCCAGCGCCTTCCACAGCCGCTCGCGGTTCTCTGCGCCGCGAATCGGCGGCGCGCATTTCCACTCGGTCGCGCCGTCCGCGATCTCTTCCGCGCAAAACCACAGATAGTGCGCGCACGTCTCCACGGTGATCGGCAAGCCTCGCCTTCGCGCCTCGGTCAGCATCGCCAACGCCTCCGCCGTGGCCAGATGCACAACGTGCACCGGCACGCCAAATTCCTCCGCCAGCCGAATCAACATCGCAATCGCTTCGGTCTCCGCCGCGTCCGGCCGCGAAGCCAAATATGTCGCATGGTTTCGCCAATCCACGCCTTCGTTGTTCAACCGCGCCGTCGCGGCTTCCACCGGCCCGGCCACCTCCGCGTGCGCCAGCAGCGGCAAGCCGGTTCCGCGCAATTGCGCGAACGCCAGCCGTAGCTCCGCCTCATTTATCCACGCAAATCCTTCCACGCCGGAATCAATCAAAAAGCACTTGAACCCCCGTACGCCCGCCGCAGCCAGCGAACGCAGCTCGCCCGCGTTCCCGCGCACCACGCCGCCCCACGCGGCCCAGTCCACCCACGCCTTGCCCTCGGCCGCCGCGCGCTTGGCCTCCAGCGCCGCCACGTTTGTCGTCTCCGGAATGCAATTCAGCGGCATGTCCACCAGCGTCGTCACGCCGCCCGCCGCCGCCGCGCGCGTCGCCGCCCAAAAACCCTCCCACTCGGTGCGCCCCGGCTCGTTGATGTGGACATGCGTGTCCACCAGGCCCGGCAGCAGCATCCGGTCGCCAAAGTCGACGAGCGTTGCATCGCGCGGTACATCGTCCCAGCGCACGACGGCCACGATGCGCCCCTCGTCAACCACCAGCGCAGCCGGAGCCACGCCGCCCGCCGTCACCACGCGGGTTGATCGAAATGCCTGTGCCATACTGTGTCTACTTTCGCCGCTCAGGGAGGCGGCAGGCAAGCAGGATGTCCGCCCAGCCCAATCCCGTCTTCCTCCGCCGCGCCATCGAGCTGGCCACCGGGAACGTGCGATCCGGCCGCGGCGGTCCCTTCGCCGCTGTCATTGTGCATGACGGCCGCATCGTCGGTGAAGGCGTCAACACCGTCACCGCCGCCAACGACCCCACCGCCCACGGCGAAGTGAACGCCATCCGCGCCGCCTGCCAGGCCCTCGGCACGTTCACCCTCGCCGGCTGTCAGCTTTACACCAGTTGCGAGCCCTGCCCAATGTGCCTCGCCGCGTCCTATTGGGCGCGCCTCGACGCAATTTATTACGGTGCCGCCGCTGCCGACGCCGCCCGAGCCGGTTTCGACGACGCCTTTCTCTACGACGAACTCCGCAAGGACGCGCGCGAACGCACGTTGCCCTCTACGCAACTGCTGGCCGAGGAAGCCTGGGCCAGCTTTGCCGCCTGGATCGCCACGGACACAAAAATCGCCTACTGACCCCGGGCCCTCCGCAACGTACCTCCCGCGCTGTTTGCAGGCTCTTCCTGCGCGGTCGAATCGGTTGACAGCGCAAACAAAGCCATTGCTCAACCTGCGCCCATGTTTTAACGTCAAAGACTCACACGCTCTTTCTTGGGAGAAGCCGTCTTATGCCACGCATCGTCCGCTGCTCCGTCATTCAGGCCTCCAACGCCGTTCCGGCCACTGAGCCGCTTGCCGTGCAGAAAAAGGCGATGATCGAAAAACATCTCGTCCTCATTCGCCAAGCCGCAGCCGACGGCGCGCAAATCGTCTGCCTGCAGGAAATCTTCAACGGGCCGTACTTCTGCGCCGAGCAGTCCGTCAAGTGGTACGACGCCACCGAGCAGGTGCCCGGCGGCGTCACCGTCAGCCTCATGCAGTCGCTCGCGCGTGAGCTGCGCATCGCCATGATCGTGCCCGTTTATGAAGTCGAGCAGGAAGGCATCTTCTACAACACGGCCGCCGTCATCCATAACGATGGCTCCTATCTCGGCAAATACCGCAAGACCCACATCCCGCACGTCGCGCCCGGCTTCTGGGAGAAGTTCTACTTCCGTCCCGGCAATCTCGGCTATCCGGTCTTCGATCTCGGCTTCGCCAAAATCGGTGTCTATATCTGTTACGACCGCCACTTTCCTGAGGGCGCGCGCTGCCTCGGCCTGAATGGCGCGGAGATCGTCTTCAATCCCTCGGCCACCGTCGCCGGCCTCAGTGAGTACCTCTGGAAGCTGGAGCAGCCGGCCCACGCCGCCGCCAACGGCTACTTCATCGCCGCCATCAACCGCGTCGGCACGGAACCTCCGTGGAACATCGGCGAGTTCTACGGCTCCAGCTACTTCGCCAATCCCCGCGGCCAGATCGTCGCCCAGGCCTCGCGCGACAAGGACGAAGTGCTCACCGCCGACCTCAACCTCGACGAGATTGCCGATGTCCGCCGCACCTGGCAGTTTTTTCGCGACCGCAGGCCCGATCTCTACGGCCCGCTGGTCGCCTCCTGACGCGCGATGAAACATCGTGCGCGCCGGAATCGTTTTGCTTTGCCCCGCAGCGCCGCGTTCCCCGCGCGCCGGGCGGGCTGGAACGTTGCTCTGAGGTTCGCATGACCGCCGCAACTCTGCCCGACGATCCCATCCTTCGCGATCGCTTTCGCGAGCTCAAGCCGCCGCTCGAGCCCCAGGCCGCGGTCATGGAGGCCAACCGCTGCCTCTACTGCTTTGACGCGCCCTGCACCACCGCCTGCCCCACGCACATTGACGTTCCGGGCTTCATCAAGCGCATCGCCACCGGCAATCTGCAGGGCTCAGCCCTGCGCATTCTGGACGCCAACATCCTCGGCGGAAGCTGCTCCCGCGCCTGCCCCGTGGAAGTCCTCTGCGAAGGCGCGTGCGTCTTCCATCGCCTCAACCGCGAGCCCATCCAGATCGCGCGCCTGCAGCGCCACGCCATGGACGCCTTCCACGCCGCGGGTCAGGCTCCCGTCGTCGCTCCGCGCGGCCAGCGCAATCTTCGCGTTGCCTGCATCGGCGGCGGTCCCGCGTCGCTGGCCTGCGCCGCGGAAATCTGCCGCGTCGGTGCGCGCGCCACCATCTTTGAGCGCCGCCCACTTCCCGGCGGCCTCAACACCTACGGCGTTGCCGAATACAAGCTCCGCGCCGCCGAAAGCCTGCGCGAAATCGAAATGATCCATCGCATGGGCGTCGAATTCCGCTTCGGAGAAACCATCGAGTCCGCGCAGGCCCTCGAATCCCTTGAAGCCGAATTCGACTTCGTCTTCATCGGCATTGGCCTCGGCGCCATGCAGCGCATGAACATTCCCGGCGAGGAGGGTGACGGCGTCACCAATGCGCTCGAACTCATCGCCGCCTACAAGACCGGCAGCCTTCGCCAGCTCTCCGGCACCGTCGTCGTTGTCGGCGCCGGCAACACCGCCATTGACGCGGCCAACGCCGCCCGCCGCCTGGGCGCGGAGACCGTCTACATCCTCTATCGCCGCGGCGAAAGCGAGAGGTCCGCCTTCGACTTCGAGTACGAGCACGCCAAGCAGGAGGGCGTCCAGTTCCTCTGGCGTCGTCAGCCCTCGGCCATCCGCCGCGACCAACGCGGCCGCCTGCTGCTCGATACCGTCCAGGTGCGCGAAATCGACCGCACCCTCCTCGCCATTCCTGACTCGCAATACACCATCGCCTGCGATCTCGTCGTTCCCGCCGTCGGCCAGTCGCCCTTCGCCGAGCTCATCGCCGACTTCCGCCACATTGAAATGGCCGAAGGCCGCATCCTCGCCGACCCCGCCACCGGCCGCACTTGCAGTCCCCGCTACTTTGCCGGCGGCGACTGCGCCAACGGCGGACGCGAGGTGGTGGACGCCGTGGCCGACGGCAAGCGCGCCGCCCGCGCCATGCTCAAGATTGGTGAGGCCCGCTATGTCTGACATTCGCGTGCGCAACTTCGCCGGAGCCATCAACGCGCCCAACCCCTTCTGGCTCGCCTCCGCTCCGCCCACCAACACCGGCGAGATGATCATGCGCGCCTTTGACGCCGGATGGGGCGGCGCAGTCTGGAAAACCATCGGCGAACCCATCACCAACGTCAGCTCGCGCTACTCCTCCATCGACTGGCAGGGCCAGCGCATGATGGGCTTCAACAACATTGAGCTCATCAGCGACCGCAGCATTGAAACCAACCTCCGCGAAATCTCCGAAGTTAAAAAGCGCTACCCCTGCCACGCCGTCATCGCCTCGCTCATGGTTGCCTCGAACCGCGAGGCATGGCACGACATCGTGGCCCGCGCCGAGGACGCCGGCGCGGACGGCCTCGAGCTCAACTTCGGCTGCCCCCATGGCATGAGCGAGCGCGGCATGGGGTCGGCCGTCGGTCAGGTGCCCGAGTACGCGCAGATGATTACCGAGTGGGTCAAGGAAAAGGCCCGCACGCCCGTGCTCGTCAAGCTCACGCCCAACATCACAGACATTCGCACCGTGGCCCGCGCCGCCAAGCGCGCCCGTGCCGACGGCCTCTCCGCCATCAACACCATTAACTCCGTCACCGGCATCGATCTCGACACCTTCGCGCCGCGCCCCAACGTCGATGGCAGCAGCTCCCACGGCGGCTACTGCGGCCCCGCCGTCAAGCCCATCGCGCTCAACATGGTCCAGCAGATCATGGCCGACCCCGAATCCGCGCTGCCGCTCTCCGGCATCGGCGGCATCGCCTCCTGGCGCGACGCGGCGGAGTTCATCCTCCTCGGCTGCGGCACTGTCCAGGTCTGCACCGCCGTCATGCACTTCGGCTATCGCATCGTGGAAGACATGGCCGAGGGCCTGGAAAGCTGGATGCGCGCCAAGGGCTTCCGCACGCTCGACGACTTCCGCGGCCTTTCGCTCCCGCGCGTCACCGACTGGAAGCACCTTAACCTCAATTACAAAATCGTCGCGCGCATCAACGAATCCAAGTGCATCGGCTGCGATCTCTGCCACATCGCCTGCTGGGACGGCGCGCACCAGTGCATCCATCTCGATCGCGTCTCCGGCCCCGTCGATGGTCACGTCGAGCTGCATTCGACGCCCGCTGACGCGGAAGCGCGCAGTCGTGGCTCCATCACCGTCACGCCCGTCTCGCGCAACGAGCGCGCCGCCCTCGCCGCCGCCGAGGGCCCTTATCCCACGCCGCTTGCACGCATTCCCCGCGTGGATGAAACCGAGTGCGTCGGGTGCAATCTCTGCGCCCTCGTCTGCCCGGTGGACGAGTGCATCACCATGGTCCGCGTTGACTCCGGCCTCGCGCCGGAGACGTGGGACGAACGCACCCGCGGCGCAACGTGCAACCCGCAACCGCAACCTTCCAACGGATAGAAGCCATGGCAACCCTCATCCAGAACGGCGCCCTCGTCAACGCCGACTCGACCACCCGCGCCGACCTCCTCATCGACGGCGCAATCATCAAGGAAATCCGCCCCTCCATCCCCGCCTCCGCTGCTGAAACCGTCGTCGACGCCACTGGCCTGCTCGTTCTTCCCGGCGGCATTGACGCGCACACCCACCTCGACATGCCCTTCGGCGGCACCAACTCCGCCGACGACTTCCTCACCGGCACGCGCGCCGCGGCCATCGGCGGGACGACAACCATCGTTGACTTCGCCATCCAGGCCCGCGGCACCAAAATGCGCTCGGCGCTCGACACCTGGTGGAAGAAAGCCGAAGGCAAGGCCTGTATCGACTACGGCCTCCACATGATCGTCACCGACCTGCCCGACGCCGGCCTCGAAGACATGGATGATCTCGTCCGCGAAGGCGTGGCCAGCTTCAAGCTCTTCATGGCCTACCCCAACGTCCTCATGGTCGACGACGCCACCATCTTCAAGGCCATGCGCCAGACCGCCAAAAACGGCGCGCTCATCTGCATGCATGCGGAGAACGGCTCGGTCATCGACGTCATCGTGCAAAAGGCCCTGGCCGAAGGCAAAACCGCGCCCATTTATCACGCGCTCACGCGCCCCACGCAGGCTGAAGCGGAGGCCGTGCACCGCGCCATCGCCCTGGCGGAGATGGCCGGCGTCCCCGTCTACATCGTCCACCTCTCCAGTGAGGACGCGCTCAATCAGGTCCGCGAGGCCCGCGACCGCGGCCTGTCCGCCTTCGCGGAAACCTGCCCGCAATATCTGCTGCTTTCGCTGGAAGACAACATGGAGGGCAAAGGCTGGGACGGCGCAAAATACGTCTTCACGCCGCCCCTGCGCGAGCGCCGCAACCAGCCCAGCCTTTGGCAGGGCCTCAAGAAGGACAACCTTCAGGTCGTCTCCACCGACCATTGCCCCTTCTGCTTCGCCGATCAGAAATCTCTCGGCAAAGACGACTTCACCAAAATCCCCAACGGCGGCCCCGGCATCGAAAACCGCCTCCAGCTTTTGCATCATCACGGCGTCGGCCTCGGCCACTTCTCCATCAACCGCTTCGTCGAACTCGTCTCCACCGCGCCCGCGCGCATCTTCGGCATGTACCCGCAAAAGGGCGCACTTGCAGTGGGCAGCGACGCGGATATTGTTCTATGGGATGAAAGCGCCGATCACACCATCTCCGCCGCCACCCACCACATGCGCGTCGACTACTCCATGTTTGAGGGCTTCAAGGTGCGCGGCAACGCCCGCGACGTCTACTCCCGCGGCGAGCTCATCGTCTCCAAAGGTGAATTCATCGGCCGCCCCGGCCGCGGCCAATACCTCCGCCGCCAGGCCCGCGGCGGCGCCTGGAAATAGCCTCGACTTGCACACGAATGTTTCAGCAGACATGCTTGCATGGCGTCTTCTACGAGCACCAAGTTTCAAGAGAGCCCCAACGATGACCGGACACAAGACGAAGACTTACGAGGAAATCTTCACGGTTGAATCCACGATTCAACTGATCAGCGAACTTGAGACTATCGTCAACAAGATTGGTGTCTATACCAGGCGTTCCGACCTGTATCCATTCGACACCGTAGCCGGGGAACTCTTATCAAAGTGCTTCGCCATCTCGCACAGCGCTATTCTTTTGATCCAGGCGGGATATCCTGATGAAGCGTTTGGCTTGTGCCGTAGCTTGTACGAGTCATCCATCTATCTTCGCTATATCACTCGTGAACCAGAATGCCGAGAGGAACGGGCAACTGACTACCTGAAGTTCGGTGTTACTTCGAAGGCGTTTTGGTTCGACTTTCTGATGCAAAGAGACCTCAAAGATTCCGACCGGACCGATATAAAGAGATATAAGGATGAGAATGCGATTCCGGATGATCCAAGGATTGTGACCCAGCCGTGGTCGGGACGTCGGAAGTTTTTCGAGACCTTCTCGAAGTTAGAGCACCCCACAGATTCACCTGCTTCCACGGAGAAATTTCGCTTGATGGACAAAGCGATTAGCTACACGGACACCTCTTCCTATGTTCACTGCACACAGCCAGGGCTGAACTCTTACACGTTCGAATGGAAGGAAGCGATTAGGATTCGTAGGTCCAAGTCCGGTTCTGCGAACACCGCATCCAAGGCATGCATAGTGATACAAAACCACTTGCGCGCCGTCCTGCGCTATTGTTTGTTTGGCTGGGGGTACGAATCATCGGATGACCTCAGAGACCCGAGCAATCCTGTCGCTGACATTTTTGGAAATGACGATTATGTTGCGGATATCGGCGTCCAGCTTCCGCGAGATGCAGGGTAATGATTAATCACCACGAACTGGCTCAAGTTGCCGAATCTTCGTGACCCAGTGGCTATGCGCAATCGGAGCGTTTCGAAAATTGCGAGTCGCCAATCGTTCCGCGACCCCGTAAAATCTGATTTCATCTTTGTCCCCGCCTCAGTAAAGTCAATGCAGCATCCCCGTTCGCGCTGACTCGCTAACTCGCTGACTAGCTGACCCGCTGCTTCGGAGGTCCCGTGTCCGTCAACGACCCATCCCTCTCCAACGCCGACCTCCGTCCCACCACGCCCGCCCAGCGCACTTGGACGATGTACAACTACATCGCGCTCTGGTTCTCCATGTGCATGGAGATCACCACCTATCAGCTCGCCTCCTCGCTCATCGCCAAGGGCATGGATTGGAAGCAGGCCCTCTTCACCGTCCTGCTCGGCAACCTCATCGTCCTCGTGCCCATGCTGCTCAACGCCCACGCCGGCGCAAAATACGGCATTCCGTTTCCCGTCTTCATCCGCGCGCCCTTCGGCGTCCGCGGCGCAAACCTGCCCGCCATTCTCCGCGCCATCGTCGCCTGCGGATGGTTCGGCATCCAATCCTGGATCGGGGGCACCGCCATCCATTCCATGCTCGCCATCCTGTGGCCCGCCGCGGCCGCCGCGCCCGTCGCGCTCTGGGCCTGTTTTCTTGGTTTCTGGTTGCTGAATATGGTCGTCGTTTGGCGCGGTGTCGAGTCCATTCGCCACCTGCAGGCCTTTGGCGCGCCCTTCATGTTCATCATGGCCGCGGCTTTGCTCCTCTGGGTGCGGATGAAGGCCGGCAGCTTCGGCACCATGCTCTCCACGCCCTCGCAGTTCCACTCCACCCACGCCTTCCTCGCCGTCTTCTTCCCCTCGCTCACCGCCATGGTGGGTTACTGGGCCACGCTCGCGCTCAACATCCCCGACTTCACCCGCTACTCCAAATCGCAAAGCGCGCAATCCTGGGGACAGGCCTTCGGCCTACCCGTCGCCATGACCCTCTACACCTTCGTCGGCATCTCCGTCACGTCGGCGTCCGAGGTGCTCTTCGGCCATCCCATCTGGAACCCCATCACCCTCATCGGCCAATTCCATCAGCCTGTCGTGGCTTTCATCGCCATGGTCGCCATCCTCGTCGCCACCCTCAACGTCAACATCGGCGCCAACGTCGTCAGCCCCTCGAACGACTTCTCCAACCTCTATCCGCGCCTCATCAGCTTCCGCACCGGCGGCCTCATCACCGGCTTCCTCGGCCTCGCCATGTGCCCCTGGCACTTCCTCTCCACGCCCGACGCCTACATCTTCGGCTGGCTCGTCGGCTACTCCGGCCTCCTCGGTCCCGTCGCCGGCATCATGGTCACCGACTACTTCCTCATCCGCCGCACCGAGCTCGACGTCCACTCGCTCTACCACAGCGAAGGCGCCTATCACTACACGCGCGGCATCAACCCTCGCGCTTTCGTCGCGCTCGCGCTCGGCGTCGGCCTTGCTCTCATCGGCCTCGCCGTTCCCTCGCTGCGTTTCCTCTATGACTACGCATGGTTCGTCGGCTTCTTTGTTGCGGGTCTTGTGTACCTGGCCCTCATGCGCCTCGCCCCGCCCGCCACATTCGCCGCCAAAAGCGAATCCGCCTAGCCCCTGCGGCTATACTGCCTGCGATGCGTCCCTCGGCGATCATCGTCTTCGCAACTGCGTGTGCCATGCTCTCCGGGTGCCCCATCCTTTCGGCGCAGTCTGCGGAAAAGGGGGGGTGGCCACGAAACCCCACTGTCCAAATCCGAACGCCCCGTCGTCTGGCAGATGCAGACCTCCGGCACCACAGCCGGGCTGCGCGGCATTGACTCCGTCGACGGCACCGTCGCATGGGCCAGCGGAAGCGAAGGAACAATTCTGCGCACCATCGACGGCGGCCAGCACTGGACCCGCTGCGCCACGCCCGACGCCGCCACCGACGGCGCGACTTTGGATTTTCGTGGAGTCCAGGCCTTCGACGCGAACACCGCCATCGTCATGGCCTCCGGGCGGGGCGACAAAGGCCGGCTCTACAAGACAACAGATGGGTGCCTCACCTGGAAACTTGTCTTCTCCAACCCAGATAAGGATGGCTTCTGGGATGCCATTCGGTTTTTCGACCGGGATCAATCCTCCCTCTATTCTCATCAATACGCGAATGGCGTGCTCGTGGGCGATCCCGTTAATGGCATCTTCGCGATTTTCGTTACCCGGAATGGAGGGGATAACTGGACCCGATGGAACGAGAACGATCCAAAGCATCCCCCGAAAGCGAACGTAGGCGAGTCGCTATTTGCCGCAAGCAATGAAGCGGCCATCTCGCCGGGCAGCAATGGACCATTTGCCTTCGTTACAGGAGGGACTGACGCAAGAATCTACCTGGCTCAATCCCACTCGCCTTTTGATGCTGGATGGTGGGAGTCCTTATCCTCGAAGGATCTCAGCTTCGCTTCCGGCAAGAGCGCGGGCGCTTTCGCCATTGCCGCAAGACGGTATCCAAATTCGCCCTTTGCCGACTTCATGGTCGTCGGAGGAGACTATTTGCAACCAGATGCGCTGGGCAGTGCGGCGTTCGTACATGAACCGCCGGGCTTTGTTTTGGTTTTGGGCGATCGAGCGATTGCGCGTTCGAGACACCCGCCCCACGGCTTCCGCTCCGCCGTCCAGTGGTCCCCGTCGCTCCACGCATGGATCACCGTCGGCACCAACGGCTCGGACATCTCTCGCGACGACGGCCGCACCTGGCGCCCCCTCGACAACGGCAACTGGAATGCCCTCTCGCTCCCCTTCGTCGTCGGCCCAGACGGGAGAATCGCGAAACTCAATTCAGTGGCCATTCCCAGGAATTAGGCGCGCAGCGCAGTCAGCCCCACCGCAGGTGGCGCAGGTGGCCGCAGGCGGTGTCAAGTCCCGCGCCGCGCTCCATCGCCCTCAACTCTCTGGATTCATGCCGGATATTTTCCTGCGCATCTTTGCGTGGAACTCATGCGGCCCACGGTAAAATGGAATCAATCGGATGAATCAGGTCCCATCAGCGGCTGCCGGTCCGGCTTCCCGCTCCACGCGGGTACCGGAGTCACGGGCGCCCATCATCCAGGTTCAAGGCCTCGAAAAGACTTACACCACCGCCCGCGGCGCCCTTACTCTCTTCCATGGATTGGACTTGGATGTCTTCGAGGGCGAGCTGGTCGCCATCGTCGGCCAGTCCGGCGCGGGAAAAAGCACACTTTTGCACATCCTTGGTGCTCTTGATACGCCCACCCAGGGAACGGTACACTGCGCGTCAACCGATTTAGCCGGGCTCACTGCGCGTCAGGCAGCCGCCTTTCGCAACAGCCGCATTGGCTATGTCTGGCAGTTTCATTACCTTTTGCCGGAGTTTTCGGCGCTGGAAAACGTGGCCATGCCCCTGCTCGCCCGCGGCCAAACCCGCCGCGAGGCCTTGCAGGTTGCATCCAACTGGTTAGAGGAGGTGGACTTGGAGGATCGCAGCGAGCATCGGCCCGGCGAGCTCTCCGGCGGCGAGCAGCAGCGCGTTGCCCTGGCCCGCGCCCTGGTCGGCGGTCCGCGCATCCTCCTTGCCGACGAGCCCACGGGCGATCTGGACGAAATCACCGCCGGCCGCGTCTTCGATCTGCTTGAGCGGCTCCACTCCTCCCACGGGCTCACCTCCATCGTGGTGACCCACAACCTTGATCTGGCCGCGCGCTGTGCGCGGACTCTGCGCCTGGAGCGCGGGCGCCTTGCAGCGGTGGGGAGCAGTCCCCAAACTTGAGCTTCACTCAAACGGGGGGTGGCGCCTTTGAACCGTTTGGTATTGCTTCTGAGTCTCATCAGGTAGGAGCCTGTATGGGCTGGACCGGCGCAAGCCGTTCCGGCAAGGGCCGGAAATCACGGGATGGCAGTTCCCCGGCAGCAACCTCGCCGGCAAAGCGGGCAGAACCTGGTCCGCAACCATCCCCAAGAGCTGTTCGGGGCGGCAAGCGGGATTTTCCAAAGATGGCCACCGGCGGCGACATACATAGAGAAGGGCTCGCGCGGGCGGGGCTGAAGCCGATAAAGTCATCGGACAGCCACTTCCACCCGAGACCCGCTGCAAGAGGGAGAACATCATGTTCGAACGCTATACGGAGAAGGCACGGCGCGTCATCTTCTTCGCGCGATATGAAGCCAGCCAGTTCGGCTCGCCTTATATCGAGACGGAGCACCTGCTGCTCGGCCTGTTGCGCGAGGACAAGGCGTTAACCAACCGCTTCCTGCGTTCCCATGCCTCGGTGGAGTCCATCCGCAAACAGATCGAGGCCCACACCACGATTCGCGAGAAAGTCTCCACCAGCGTCGATCTTCCGCTTTCGAACGAGTGCAAGCGCGTCCTGGCCTATGCCGCGGAGGAAGCCGAGCGTCTGGGCCACAAGCACATCGGCACGGAGCATCTGCTCCTGGGCCTGCTGCGCGAGGAAAAATGCTTCGCCGCGGAAATCCTGCAGGAGCGCGGCCTCAAGCTCGCCCAGATTCGCGACGAGCTGGCCCGCGTCACTCAGGAGAAAGCTCCGCAGCAGCAGCGCCAGCGCGAGTCCAGCCTGCTGGCAGAGTTTTCGCGCGACCTGACGCAGGCCGCTATGGACGGCCAGCTCGATCCGCTCGTCGGCCGCGACAGCGAGCTCGAGCGCGTCATCCAAATCCTCTGCCGCCGCACCAAGAACAATCCCGTGCTCATCGGCGAGCCCGGCGTGGGCAAAACCGCCATCGTCGAGGGCCTGGCCCAGCGCATCGCCGACGGCGAGGTCCCAACCTTCCTTGCCGACAAGCGCGTCCTCGGCCTCGATCTCTCGCTCATCGTCGCCGGCACAAAATACCGCGGCCAGTTTGAGGAGCGCCTCAAGACCATCATGAAGGAGCTGATGGAAAATCAGAATTCCATCATCTTCATCGATGAGCTTCACACCCTGGTCGGCGCGGGCTCGGCCGAGGGCTCGCTTGACGCGGCCAACATCCTCAAGCCCGCTCTCAGCCGTGGCGAAATCCAGTGCATCGGCGCCACCACCCCGGCCGAGTATCGCAAGTCCATTGAGAAGGACCGCTCCCTTGAGCGCCGCTTCCAGGCCGTCAAGGTGCCGCCGCCCAACGAGGCGGACGCCATCAAGATCATCAACGGCATCAAGGACCGCTACGAGAAATTCCACGCCGTCAGCTACACCGAGGATGCCGTCGAGTACGCCGTCGCGCACTCCAACCGCTACATCCCTGACCGCTTCCTGCCCGACAAGGCCATCGACCTCATCGACGAGGCCGGCGCGCGCGTCAAGCTCCGCCAGACGTCGCTGCCCGAGGAGATTACCGAGGTCCAGAAGCGCATCAAGTTCATCGTTCACCGCATGGACTCGGCCATCGCCAACCACGAGTTTGAAAAGGCCCGCTTCTACTCCGACGAGGAGCGCAAGGAGCGCGAGAACCTGCGCGCCCTGCGCGACAAGTATCACCTCGACGACTCCGCCGCCGGCATCGTCGGCCGCGAGGACATCGAGGACGTTGTCTCCCGCTGGACCGGCGTGCCCGTCACCAGCATCAAGGAAGAAGAGACGCAAAAGCTTCTCCGCGTGGAGGAAGAGCTGCACAAGCGCGTCATCTCGCAGGAGAAGGCCATCAGCGCTCTGGCCCGCGCCATCCGCCGCAGCCGCGCCGGGCTCAAATCGCCCCACCGGCCCATCGGCAGCTTCCTCTTCCTCGGACCCACCGGCGTGGGCAAAACCGAGATGGCCCGCACCCTGGCCCATTTCCTGTTCGGGTCAGACAAGGCGCTCATCCGCTTCGATATGTCCGAATTCATGGAGAAGCACTCGGTCTCGAAACTCATCGGTTCGCCTCCGGGATATGTCGGTTACGAGGAGGGCGGCCAGCTCACTGAGCGCGTCAAGCGCTCGCCCTACTCCGTCGTCCTGCTCGACGAGATTGAGAAGGCGCACCCTGATGTCTTCAATCTTCTGCTGCAGGTCTTTGAGGATGGCCAGTTGACCGACGGCCTCGGCAATACGGTCGACTTCAAGAACGTCATCCTCATCATGACCTCCAACATCGGCGCGCGCCATCTGCAGAAGAAGCAGGGCCTGGGCTTCCAGAGCGACCGCGAAGACCTGGTCAGCGAAAAGGTCGAGGAGCTGGTCAAGCAGGAAGTGAAGAAAACCTTCAACCCGGAATTCCTCAACCGCCTGGACGAAGTTATCCTCTTCCAGTCGCTCAACGATAGCGATCTGCTCCAGATTGTCGAGCTGCTCGTGCAGCAGCTCAACCTCAATCTGGCGCAGAAGGCCATCACCATCTCGGTCACCGAAGAGGCCAAGAAGTGGATCCTCGAGAAGACCCTCGTCGACCGCAGCTACGGTGCGCGTCCCCTGCGCCGCGCCCTGCAGCGCTACGTCGAGGACCCCTTGTCGGAGGCGCTCATCGCCGGACACATCACCGCCCGGCCCGCCTTCCTCGAGGTCTACCTCGATGCCAACCAGCTCTTCTACCGGCCCGTCAGCGCCGACGACACCGGCAGCGAAGAGAAACCCACCGGCGTGCTGCTCTTCAGCAACTAGTCTGGAGCAACTAGCCGGAAGCAACTAACATGGAGCAACGAATCTGGGCCGGTCGTCCCGGCGCGAAAATGGGTCAACGAACCTGGGCCGTCATCCCAGCACGAAAATGGGAGCCCCGGGTCTGGATTTTCAGACCTGGGAAACCGAAGACCTGAAAAAAGCCCCCGGTGCGCCGGGGGCTTTCCTTTTCTGTACACATCCCATCGAAGGAGCCATCAGTGGCAGCAGAAAAATGGACGGGAGACCTCCGCGGCAGGAACCATCCATGGGAGAAGAAATCGAGGCACGCTCAGGATTCCTTCCGCTCCGGCTTCCATTCGTCCGCCGGAGGGGGGTCGATAAGGTCCTCGCGGTCTTCGCGCCTCTCCAGTTCGCGGCGCTTCTCCCGCTCCTCGCGCTCTTCCCGGCCGTCGCTCATCCCGTCCTCCGTCGTCCAATGGTTTTAGTCCGGTCCCTCAACCCGGCCCCAACCGCAACTCCCTGATTCTTACTCTCTGATTCTTACTCCCTGTTCCCGGCTCCCCGGCAACTTGCATACCCCCACCCGCCTATTTTTATTTGCAGTTTTCCACAGGCATTTTGTCGAAGATTTCTACTTTGATATTCGTTTTTGATTCGCCATTCGCGCCCTGCATCTCTCCACGGCCTCCACGGCCACCCCGCCGACCTGCTGACTCGCTGACTTGCTGACCTGCCGCCAGCGCTTCGCCAGCCTTCACTCGCCCAGCACAGCCCGCTGGGCCTGGAAGATATCCTTCAGCCCGCTCTCGGCCAAATCAATCAGCCCGTTCAACTGCGCCCGCGAGTAGCTGCCCTTCTCCGCCGTTGCCTGCGTCTCCACCAGCCCGCCGTCGGCCGTCATCACCACATTCATGTCCACTTCGGCCTGCGAGTCCTCCTCGTAGCAGAGGTCGAGCAGCGGCGCTCCCTCCACCAGTCCCACGGAGGTCGCGGCCACCAGCTGCCGCATCGGCGAGGCCTTCAGCGTTCCCGCCGCCACCAGCGCCTTCAGCGCCAGCGCCAGCGCCACTGCCGCGCCGGTAATCGCCGCCGTCCGGGTCCCTCCGTCGGCCTGGATCACATCGCAGTCCAGAATCACCGTCCGCTCGCCCAGCGCATGCATGTCCACCACCGCGCGCAGGCTGCGGCCGATCAGCCGCTGAATCTCGTGCGTTCGGCCGCCGATCTTGCCCCGCTCGCTCTCCCTGGGCGTCCGCGTCACGGTCGCCCGCGGCAGCATGGCGTATTCGGCCGTCACCCAGCCGCGGCCGGAGTGGCGCAGCCATCCCGGCACTCCCTGCTCAATCGTCGCGTTGGTCAGCACCCGCGTATTGCCCAGCGTCACCAGCACCGAACCCTCCGCCGTCTGCACGTAGCCGGGCTCCAGCTTCAGCGGTCGCAACTCCACCGCCGCACGTCCCCCTGGTCGAAAAAACCGTTCGTCTCTGTCCATTCAGAAATTTTACGGGAATCCTTCCGTGGAGTCGTTCCGGGATGAACTCCGTGGTTCAAATCGGGAATCGTTCCCGTTCTGGCCCCATCGCCTTGACCAAAACTAAACTCCCTGTGTTTGGGACGGTTAAGCGCAGTTAGACTGCGGGTGGAGTTTCATCTTGGAACTTGTACGAAGAGACCGGGAGGGGGCGGGCTCCATCGAGACAACTCCGTAACCCATTGCAGGTAAAGATCTTGCTTCTATTGTCCGCATTTGGCACGTCGCGTGTAAGAGGAAAGGGTACATTTCCTGACCCGATAGCGGAATGGGAAAGACTCAATCGGGCAAGCAAATTCGCACCTGGACCGGAACAGAACCAGGGGAAATGGGCCGGCCGCAAACGCGTATGGGGGGTAAAGATGCAAGGTATCGAGCAGGTCCGGCGTGCAACGGTCTCCGAGCCCTTGCGGGTGGAGACCATTGTGGAGACGCTGGCCCATCTGCAGGGGGACGATTACAGCCTGGCGGCCTTGGCGCACGAGGCCCGGAATATGGGCACCGCGCTGGGCCTCTACTGCGAGCTGCTGGAGGAGCCCGGGGTACTGGCTCCAACCTTTCAGCATTACGCGCGGGAGCTCAAGATGGTCGCCGCCGCAAGCCGCCGCCTGATGGAGAAGCTCTCCATTCTTCAATCTTGTGGAGTCGGCGGCGCGCGCCGGGCGGAGCCGGTGCGGAAGCTGCCGGCTCGTGCCCGGAGGACGAGACCGGCATCCGCCGAACCCGCCGGGACGGGACGCTGGGCGCTGCTTCCTGCCCTACCCATTCGCGATTTTGCCGGCGAGCTCCGCTCGAACCGCAATCTGCTGGCAGCTCTCGCCGGCCCGTCGATTCAGTTAACCATGGACATTCGCGGAGCCGCTCTGCCCGTGCGCCTGACCGGCGAAGACCTGACCCGGATTCTGGTGAACCTGGTGAAGAACTCCGTCGAGGCGATGGCGGCCGAAGGACGGATGCGCGTGGGTGTGAGGGAAGCCGAAGGCGACCCGGAGGCCGAACGCCGGCTGGAGCTGGCCGTCGAGGACACGGGCCCGGGCATTGCGCCGGCGCTGATCGAGTCCATCTTCGAGCCGGGCTGCACCACGCGTTCAGCCGGGCGTTCGGCCGGGCGTTCGGCTGGCGGCGCCGGGCATTTGGAGCATCGCGGCGTGGGGCTGGCCGTCACGCGCGCCATTGTGGAATCTGCCGGAGGAAAGATACGCGCGGAGAATCTCGATCCCGTCGGCGCCAGTTTCCGGATTATGCTGCCGGTGCCGGAATGTTAGAGACAGTTCGGCGGCCGGAGCGGGTTCCCGCCGCAGCTTCACTGATTACCTTAACCACACGCGAGGCGAATACAATGCTAGAAGCAGTTCTACACGATCGATTCATGGAGTTAAATTCTCAAATTGCGGAGCCGACGGTAAGGCTGCACCTACTGGTGGTGGACGCGGACCCGGCGGTGCGGTCGGCCTGCAGTGAGATCGCTGCCAGCCTGGGATATGTGGTGGAGACCACGGGCGAGCTGGCCCAGGCCCGCAGCCTTCTTCGCGGGCAGGCCGCCGACATCCTGCTCCTGAATCTGCCCTACAACAATCACCACAGTCTGGAGCTCATCTCCGAAGTCAAGCTGCTCTACCCGCAGCTGACCGTGATCGCCATGACGGCTTCGAGCTCGGTGAACGCGGCTGTCGAGGCCATGCGCTGCGGCGCCACGGATTACCTGACCAAGCCCTTTGCGATCGATGAGCTGTCGACGGTTCTGGAGCGGGCCTCCTCCAGCCACACCATCGATACCGCCTCGCGTCAGCTGCGCGAGAGGCTGCGCCTCAGCCAGGGGCTCGGCTCCATGATCGGCCGCTCCCCGGAGATGGAGAAGCTCTACCGCATCCTTTCCAAAGTTGCCCAGAGCAGCCACCCGGTTCTCATCCTGGGCGAGAGCGGCACGGGCAAGGAACTGGTGGCGCGCACCATCCATGCCTACGGCCCGAATGCGACAAAGCCCTTTCTGCCCGTCGACTGCGGCTCGCTGGTGCCCACGCTGATTGAAAGCGAGCTCTTCGGCTACGTGAAGGGAGCCTTCACCGGAGCCAACCGTACCAAGGACGGCCTGCTGGTTTCGGCCGAGGGCGGCACGGTCTTTCTGGATGAGATCGGTGAGCTCTCGGTCGAGCTCCAGGCGAAGCTCTTGCGCACCCTGCAGGAGAAGGAGGTGCGGCCGGTGGGCGCCACGCATCGGGTGCCCATCAAAGCGCGCATCGTGGCGGCCACCAACCGCGATCTGGCGGCCATGGTCGAGCGGGGCACCTTCCGCAAGGACCTCTTTTACCGGCTGAACGTGGTCAACCTCAGGCTGCCCTCCCTGCGCGACCGCCGCGACGACATTCCGCCGCTGGCGGCGCACTTCCTGGACCGCATCAGCCGCGAGCACGGCCACAAGTTCACGCTCAGCGACGAGGTTCTGCGCACCATGATGCTCTACGACTGGCCGGGCAACGTGCGCGAGCTGGAGAACGCGGTCGAGCGCGCCTGCGCGCTCTCGTCTGGCCCGGTGCTGCACCTGGGCGATCTGCCCACGCAGCTCCAGCAGCAGGGTCTGGCGGCCCATCGCAACGCCGCCACGGCCGAGGGCGACGCGGCCGGCCACCCCCAGCCCGTGAAGCGGTTGGCCGACCTCGAGCGGGACGCGATCCTCACAGCCATTCGCGCCCTGCGCGGCGACAAGCTGCAGGCCGCGCGCCTGCTGGGCATCGGCAAAACCACCCTCTATCGCAAGCTGAAGGAATACGGCATCCACGACGCGATGCTGGACGAGTAGTTGCCCCCTGCGTTCGAAAGGCAGCAAGTTGCCGGAGAGAGATGGGGCGAGGCTCGGCGAAGCCTTGCAGACGGCAACCGGGGCGGAGACGGAACACTGAGACCGGCAGGGACGAAACCGGGGCAGGAACAAGGAGCAGGCAATGAACATCCTGATGGTTACGGGGATTGAAGGGGCGGACAGCTGCGCGGAAGCGGTGAGTGCCCAGCTGAAGATGCATGTGGAGGTGGCGAACGGGCGTAAGGCCGCCCTCTACGCGCTGCGCCACAGGGAGTTTTCCGCGGTGGTTGTGGACGAGACCATCGCCGAGTGCGATCCCGCCGCGGCGGAGACCATCTGGGACCGGGCCGGACTGGCCATTCCCCTCCAGATCAACTTCGCACTGTCCGGCACCGCGCGGCTCATTCGCGAGATCCGTGCGGCCCTGCACCGCAGGCAGCGGGAGCAGGCGCTTGCCCAGCGGGCCGCCGCGGCGGAGATCGAAACCGAGTTGAAGTCCACGCTCGCGGGGCTGCTGCTGTACTCGCAGCTGGCACTCTCTGACCGCGAGTTGCCCTCGCCGGTGGCCGAGAAGCTGCGCACCGTAGCGGAGCTGGCAGGCAACCTGCGCCAGAAGCTGGATGCACCGCTGCCCCGGCGCGGACATTCGACGACCTGAGCAGTGATTTCCTTCTGCACGCACTTGGCCGGGGGAGAGATGCCCCGGCCCATTTTTTTGACTGAATAGTTCACCGGCCGTGATGCCGTAAGCTGGAATCAGGATGAAGGACTCGGCCGTTCTCCTGATCGATTGCCCGGACCGCAAGGGGCTGGTGGCCCGCGTGGCGGGGCTGCTCTATGAACGCGGCGCCAATATTCTGCACGCCGACCAGCACGAGGACCATGACCTGGGCCTCTTTTTCATGCGCGTGGAGTTCGCGCTCAACGCCGACGCGCCACCATCGCACTCAAAATTTGACCTGGAAGGCTTTCGCCGGGCCTTTGCGCCGCTGGCAGCAGGGCTGGGCATGCGCTGGAGGTTGTTTGCCGCACCCGAGCAGCCACGCGTGGCGCTCTTCTGCTCGCAGTATCTGCACTGCATGGCCGACCTGCTCCATCGATGGAAGACGGGCGAGCTGGATTGCGCGATTCCGCTGATTGTCTCGAATCATCGCGAGGTGGAACCGCTGGCCGCGTTCTATGGAATTCCCTTCGAGCACATTCCGGTCACCACCGCCGCGCGCGCCGGGGCCGAGGCGCGGCAACGGGAGCTGCTCGAAAAGCACCGCGTGGAGCTGGTGGTCCTTGCGCGCTACATGCAGATTCTTTCGCCGTCCTTCGTCGCGCGCCATCCAGCTTCGATCATCAACGTTCACCATTCGTTTCTGCCCGCCTTCACCGGGGCGCGGCCTTACCATGCGGCCCACGCGCGCGGCGTCAAGCTCATCGGCGCAACCAGCCATTACGTGACCGAGGTGCTGGACGACGGACCCATCATCGAGCAGGATGTGGCGCGCATCTCGCATCGCGACCAGGTGGAAGACCTCGTCGCGCGCGGACGCGACCTGGAGCGGCTGGTGCTCTCGCGCGCCGTGCGCTGGCACCTTGACCGGCGCATCCTGTGCTACGGCAACAAGACCGTGGTGTTCGATTAGAGACAGCGGCAAGCCGGGAGCGGAGCTGTGATTTCCCACTCGAAATCAACGTTTATTGCGCCGCCTGCGGGGAACCTTTGTGCCGTCTCCGGTGTCAAAGTAGCCATGCTAGAACTGCGCCGCGTTTCCAAGCACTTCTCCGGAATTCCTGCGGTAGACGATGTCAGCTTCTCTGCCCGTCCCGGTGAAGTGACCGGATACCTGGGGCCAAATGGCTCGGGCAAGTCCACCACGATGAAGATGATTACCGGGCTCATCGAGATGACTGCGGGACAGATTCTGTTTAAGGGCCAGCCGATTCAGGAGGATCTGATTGCTTATAAGCGGCGCATGGGATATGTGCCGGAGGAGCCGTATCTCTACAACCATCTTTCCGGGGCGGAATACCTGACGATGGTGGCGCAACTGCGCGGATTGCCGGAGCGCAAGGCTTCGGAGCGCATCGACGGACTGTTGCGGCTGCTCTCGCTCTACGACGATCGGCACGCGTCAATCTCGGGCTACTCGAAGGGCATGCGGCAGAAGGTTCTGATTGCGGCAGCCCTGATGCATAACCCGGATCTCGTGCTGCTGGACGAGCCCTTTTCCGGGCTCGATGTGGGCTCGGCGCTGGTGCTGCGCAGCCTGATTCAAGAGCTTGCCGCGCGCGGCAAGGTGGTGCTGTTCAGCTCGCACGAACTGGACACGGTGGAACGCATCAGCACGCGCGTGGTGATTCTGCACCGCGGCAAACTTGTCGCCGACGATACGATCGAGCATCTGCGCGTCCTGATGGCGTTGCCAACGCTGGAAGGCATCTTTGCGCAGCTTGCCGTGGAGCAGGACACTCAAGCGATGGGTCGGCAGATTGCGGATTTGATCCATGCGTAAGGCGATCCGCAAGACACTGGACCGCCTGCCGCTCGAGTTCCGCGTGCTGTATCGCCAGTCTCTATTGCGCGTCGTTGACCTTGAAGCGCTGTCGATTGAGGCCGATATCCCGAGTTTTCTGGGACAGTTTGCCGGGATACTCATCTTGATCACACTGTTCCGAGCGATCTTTACGCTTTGGCTTCCGCCGCCTCCAACCTTCGCATGGCACACGGAGCAGTCAGCTATTTCCAACATGATGCTCGTCATCGGACTTATCTCTGTGCTTACCTGGGACAACACGTTTCCCGACCGGCGCGATGCCATGGTGCTTGGGCCCTTGCCGGTGAGACCGCGAACCATCCTAATGGCCAAGATAGCGGCTACAGGGGCCCTTCTTGGGCTGGCCATCGTGTGTCTGAATATTGCTTCGAGTGTGGCGTGGTCGTTGGTCTTCGCCGCGCCCGGCGGCCCGATAGCATTTCTGCGCTTTCTGACGGCATATTGGTTCACAATCGTTGCTGCCAGCACTTTCCTCTACTGCTCCGTGCTCACGCTTCAGGGGCTGACTGCGTACCTGCTTCCACGCCGGCTTTTTCTTCGCCTCTCGGCGCTTTTTCAGCTCGCGGCCTTCGGTTTGTTTCTCTCCGCATATTTTCTCGCACCGTTCATTGAGTCAACGGCCGGGCTGGCCGCGGCTCGAAATCACCCATTCCTCGCCGCATCGCCCGTCGTGTGGTTTTTTGCACTGTTCAATCAATGCAATGGCACATTGCCGGGTGATGCCCTGTGGCTGGCTCGGCGCGCCTGGATCGGCCTTGGCTGCAGTGTGTTTGGCGCAATTGTATCGCTGCTTGTCTGCTATCTGCATACGATGCGCAAGACCGTCGAAGAACCCGACCTGGTTCCAGCGAGGCGAGGTTTTCACTTCACGCCGCGCATGGGCGGTTCGCTGCAATCCGCGGTTCTCCTCTTCATTGTTCGCTCGCTGCGGCGCAGCCGCCAGCATCGCGTCATTCTCGCGTTCTTCTTTGCCATTGTCGCCGCGTGCGCGCTCGCCCTTGTGCACCAGGCGCCCAGAATCGGCTCAACCTCTCAGATATCGCCCGATTTCGCAATCATGACGATCTTGATGATGGGGTTTGCGGTTCTCGGTTTTCGCGCCGTCTTCCCGCTTCCCATTTCGCTGACCGCCAACTGGGTCTTGCGAATCACACAGGTTCGCCCGCCCGAAGATTACATCACCGCCGTCCGGCGTTCGCTGTTCTTGCTTGCAGTGATTCCCACTTGGTTTACAGTTGTGTTTTTGTCTTTGCCCTATCGGCCTCTTTTCGAGATGGGCGAGCACCTCGCGGTCCTGTTATTGTTCGGTTTCATCCTGGTGGACCTTGCGCTCATCGGCTTTCATAAGATTCCGTTCACGTGTTCCTATTTTCCAGGGAAATCGAATTTTCAATTCTTATTCTGGGGAGCCCTTGCGGGAGTCATGTTGATGACAATCTTTGCTATGAGTGTGGAATTCCCCGCTCTGCATCATCCTGGGCAATGCGCGCTGCTTCTCGTCGTGCTTGCAGCGGCTGCCGCGGGATGGCGCGCCTTCAACCGCCAGCGCGCGCGATCCGCAGTTCTCTATTTCGAGGAGTTGCCGCCACAGGTGATTACGACGCTGGGACTGACGCAGCCGCAGCCCCCGCTGGCTGAGCCAAAACAGGGTCCTGCAGCGGTTTGAGGCGCCCGTCTACTCCACCAGCGCGTCGGCGATGGCCAGGTGGCGATCGAGAGCATCGATGCCGAGGTCGAGCTCTTCCTTGGTGACGATGAGCGGCGGAGCGATGACGAAGTGGCTCACCCAGGCCTGCTGGGCCACGCCGTCGGCCATCATCTTCGCGGCAATCTGGTCCACCACCAGCGGCTTGCCCTCCACCTTGTCGCGCATGGTGTTGAAGGGCTGCTTGGTCGCGCGATTCTTCACAATCTCCACGGCGAAGAAGAGGCCGAGGCCGCGCACGTCGCCGACCGACACATGCTTCGCCTTGAGGGCTTCGAGTTTTGCACGGACATACGGCTCCAACTCGGCGGCGCGTTCAACAAGCTTGAGCCGCTGCATCTCCTCGATGGTGGCCACGGCGGGGCCCAGCGTGATCGGATGCGCTTCGTAGGTGTGGCCGTGCGAGAAATAGTGATCCTCGAAGAAGTCGGCGATTTTGCTGGTGGTGGCGCAGAGGCCCAGCGGCACATAGGCCGAGGTGATGCCCTTGGCGGTAACAAGGATGTCGGGCTTCACGTTCCAATGGTCGACGGCGAACCACTTGCCGGTGCGGCCCCAGCCGGCCATCACTTCATCGGCGATCATCAGCACGCCGTGGCGGTCGCAGATTTCGCGCAGGCGCGGAAAGTATTCCGGCGGCGGCACCAGCACTCCGTTCGTTCCGACCACAGGCTCCAGGATGATGGCCGCCACGTCGCTTTCATTGCGGATCATGTGCTCGATGTAGTCGGCGCAGGCAATGTTACAGCCGGGATAGGTGTGCTTGATGGGGCAGTCGTAGCAGTTGGTCTCCGGCGCGAAGACCACGCCCGCGCCTTTTCCTGCCGGCTCCATGGCCCAGCGGCGCGGATCGCCGGTGGCGGCGATGGAGCCCATGGTGGAACCGTGATAGGAACGGTAGCGCGAGATGATTTTCGTCTTGCCGGTGACCATGCGCGCGATTTTGAAGGCGGCCTCGTTTGCCTCGGTCCCGCTGGTGGTGAAAAAGAATTTTTCAAGGCCCGCGGGCAGCACCTCAAGCAACTTGGCGCTGAGCCGGGCGCGCGCGCTCGTGGCGTAGCCGGGCGCGACGTAAGCCAGCTCGCGGGCCTGCTCGGCGATGGACTCGACGACCCGCGGATTCTTGTGCCCCAGGTTAACGCACATCAGCTGCGAGGAGAAATCGAGGTAGCGCTTGCCCGCGCCGTCGGTAAACCAGCAGCCTTCTGCGTCGGCAATATAGAGCGGCTTCCAGGATTTCTGGAAGCGCCAGGTGCCGTAGTTGGTCTGGCGGGTGAGGCTGGAAATCTCTTCGGACGTAAGGCCTGCTGCGGCGGTGGTTTCGCTCATGGATGCCCTCTCAATAGCGGCGCGGGCCAACGGACGGCGTGCGCCTGTCCAACCATGCTAAGCCATCGGAGCGGCGAGCGGCGCAAGGATGTGGGGACGAAGCACGCGCGCGGCGGAATGGAGGATTGCGTTTCGGCTTTCATTCGGCGTGGGAAGTGAAGGGCGTTGCCACGCCGCGCCTGCGGGCGAGCCAGAACAGCATGGTGCCGAGGAGCAGGCAGGCGAGGATGCCGGCTGTGGCGTCTGCGATGAAGCTGCCGGAGATGCCGCCGCGGGTGTAGCCAAAGGATTCGACGTAGAGCATGTAAGAGATGGGTAGCGAGAAGGCGGAGCCGATGAAGCAGAAGGTGGTGGAGGCGAGCGGGTTGTTGGTGCCGATGGTGTCAAACATGATGGCGGTGCTGGTGGTGATGGCGCAGGACTGGAAGAGATTCTCCGCGATGAGAACAATGGCGAAGGCGGCCGGGACGTGGGGCAGAAGAGTGAGGCTGAGGGTGACGCATGCGCCGGTGAGCCCGATGCTGAGGTAAAGCGGGCGCAGGGGCAGGAGGCGGCTGAGCGGCGGAAAGAGGAAGCAGCCGGCGATGCCGCCGACGGTTCCGCCGAAGGCTCCGATGAGGCCGACGAAGGCGGCGGAGGCATGGAAATCGTTGCCGCGCGCGCCGAGGAAGTTGGTGAGCGAGAAGGTGGCGGCGGGAGCGGCGAAAAGGATGAGGGCGATGAGGACCTGACGGCGCTTGACGACAGCGATGAGATCACGAAAGAAGTGGGAAAAGGATTCGCTGGCGAGGCGGCGGTCGGGCCCAGGTGCGGGCATGAAGGGGAAGGCAAGGAGGGGGAAGAGAATGGAGACTCCGAGAACGAAGGCGGAGGCGAGCGGGGACAGGCGCTCCACGACCTGCCCCGCGCCGATGGCCATGATGCCGAAGCCGCCCACATTGGCCACGGTGATCCAGACGCTGATGGTCTTCTCTTCCTCGGCGTTGGCAATGGTGGAAAGCCACCCGCCCAGAGCGCTCTGAAAGAGATAAGCAGTGAAGAAGCCGGCCGTGAGAATCACTTCAAGCAGGACGTAGTGGCCGAGGTTGAGGAAGGCCACGACGATGGTGAGCGCGGAGAAACAGGCAAGCACGACCGCATACCAGCGTCGGCTGAAGCGGACGTCGAGGATGGGGCTGAAGAGGAAGGCCCAGAAACCGGGCGAGAAGCCGACGGCAGTGATGCCGGCGATGATGGACTCGGGAACGCCGCGATTGCCCAGAATCTGCGGAATGGCGAAGGCGACCACGCCGCCGTAAAGGCCGTAGCACAAGTTGGTGAGGCCCATGAGCCAAAGGGGAAGGCGGCGGATGGGGAGGCTTTCGGGGCTCATGAGCGGGGTTGAGTTAGCGTATCACGCGGGAGACGACGGGTGTGGGTGCGAGCGGGTAAGGCACCCTTGCGGCAGAGCGCAAAAGTCTAGCGCGCTTCGGTCAGCGCTTCGGTGCGTTTGCTCATTTTGGCGGTGCGTTCGATCTTGTCCCAGTTGAAGGGCTTGCCGTCGAGGGCGCGGATGAGCGTTTTGAAGAGGACGACGGAGAAGACCTGGCGATAAGCGAAGCGCTGCAGCCAGATGTGGAAGAGGAGCCACCCGTCGCCTTTGTTGGCGGGGTGGCGGCGCTCCAGCGAGAAGGCGATGAGAGAGGTAACAAAATCGATGAGGAGGAATGCGCCGAAGTAGGCGAGAAGCTTTTGCAGGCTGGCCATGGAGGCGGCTTCGGGGTGGAAGTGGCGGTCGACGAAGTAATGGGCGACGCCGACGACGAAGATAAGGTCAATGAAGGGCGAGACCAGGGGCAGGAGCATTTGGAAGATGAGGATGTTGGGCAGGGCGAAGAGGCCCATGGCCTTGTTGCGGACGAAGGCAGCGCGATGCTTCCAGACGGCCTGCAGGGTGCCGAAGGACCAGCGGAAGCGCTGGCGCATGAGGGTGCGGGCGTCGATGGGCGCCTCAGTGAACGCGAGAGCGCGGTCTTCATAGTCGACTTTGAAGCGCTGCTCGAGCAAGTTCATGGTCAGGTCGGCATCTTCGGCGACGGTGTTGAGCGGGTAGCCGCCGGCGAGCTTGACGGGCGCGGTGCGCCATGCGCCGATGGCTCCGGGGACGACGGTGACGACGTGGAAGAGGTCGAGGGCGCGGCGCTCAAAGTTCTGGCTGGTGATGTATTCGAGGGCCTGCCAGCGGGTCCACAGGTTGACGCGATTGCCGACTTTGGCGTTTCCGGCGACGGCGCCGACGGTCGGGTCCTCAAAGTGGGGAATGAGCTTGGAGATGGCGTCGGCGGCGATGACGGTGTCGGCGTCAATGCCGACGTAGAACTCCTCGTGGGTGCGTTCAAGGGCGAAGTTGAGAGCCGCGGCCTTGCCGCCGTTTTGCTTGGTGAGAACCTGGACGCGGCCCGCGGAGATTTCCGCGGAGTATGCCCGGCGCGAGACCTCAAAGGTGTCGTCGGTTGAGCCGTCGTCAACGACGATGATGTGGAGGTTGGGGTAGTCCGAGTTGAGGACGGAGCGGATGGTGCGAACGATGACCGTTTCCTCATTGTAGGCGGGGATGAGCACGGCGATGCGGGGCTGGAAGCCGGGCGAGGCCTGGCGATGCGGACGTCGCAGGCGGTCAATGATGGCGAAGAGGCCGACGAGGATGAGGCGCGCGCTCATCAGGACATCACCAACGAAGAAGACGAAGACGATAAAGCTCCAAATAATGGCGAGAGTGGAAAAGGCGATGGAGTCCGGGATGGTGCGGACGCGCGCCCAGAAGCTCAGGCGCGGCATCACCTGCGCGGGGGTCATGCCGATGAGCGCGGAGACGGGGACGATTTCGTAGCCGTGGGCACGAAGCGTGTCGATGAGGACGGGCAGCGCGGCGACCGTTGCCGAGCGGTTGCCTCCGCCGTCATGCATCAGGATGATGGAGCCGCGGAACTGCGGCTTGGTCTTCATGATTTTGAGCTGGTCGAGTACGGAGTTGGCGATCTCCTGGGGAGATTTGTGGATGCGCTCGTCCCAGTCATTGGTGTCGATCTTGTTGCCGACGATGATGAAGCCGTCATGCTGGATGCGGACAATGGGAGCGGCCTGGTCGTCGGTGTCGGGTTCCTCGTCGACGTCGTAAGGCGGACGAAAGTAGAGCGGCTGCACGCCGAGCTTGCTTGCAAAGAGCCGCTCGGTGAGCTTGACCTCGAGGCTGAGCTGACGGGGCGAGATTTCACTGATGTCCGGATGCGTGTACGTGTGGTTGCCGATCTCGTTGCCTTCGTCCACAACGCGGCGCATGAGGCCGATGTTCTGCAGGGCCTCGTCGCCGATCATCATGAAGGTGGCGTGCGCGTGCTTGGCTTTCAGGATGTCGAGGATCTGCGGAGTCCAGCGTGGATCGGGGCCGTCGTCAAAGGAGATCGCCACCTCATGCGGATGGTAGCCGTAGTACTGCACGGTGTAGGTGTGCGGATACTGGACCATGTGCTCGTCGACAATGAGCTTCTTGCGCGGATCGGTCTCGTCGGGGTCGGCCTCCACGGTGCGTTTGCCGGGCCTGGGCAGGCCCGTGACGCGAAGAATGTCGCCTGCGCCTTCTGAGTCCACGTCATGGCCGGGCTGTAAGGAGCCGAGAGCATTCAGCGAGGCCGCGTTGGTCGGCTTGTCCCACACGTTCCACATCGAGCTGTCTTCTGAACCGAGACGCCACAGGGCGAAGGTCTGCAGGCCCAGCTCACGGGCGGCGCGCATCTCGTTCAGAATGGTCACGCCATCGAGGAACCAGACGACGTGGCGGACGTTGTCGTCCTCGTCGATGTACTCAAAGTGGGGATTGAGGGATTTGGGATCGAGGTCGAGATCGGCGTTGGCGTCGGAGGCGCGCTGCCACGCATCGGCCACGTGGTCCAGCACATCCGTGTCGACCACCTTGGGCGTCTGCGCGCGATGGCCGCGGCGGGGCTTCGGCGGAATCGACATCGACCAGTCATAACCGTAGTTGCCCAGGGCGCAGATGAGTTTTTGCTTGGGGACCACCATGAGGACGCGGCGGAGATTGGCGATGAACCAGTCCTGGCCGGCGATGGGGCCGGGGCTGCTGTCGACCTCGTGCTCGTCGTAGTCCATCAGCACGATGCCGTCAGAGTTGGCGGCGATCTGCTTCAGCTCGGCCGCGGGCGTGGAGGCGGCCAGGCTCACGTAAAGGCGCAGGTCGCGCGGGTGCATCTGCGCGTAGAGCTGCTGGATGAAGGCGAGGTAGGCCGGCTGGGCGGAGTCAGGCAGGCTCTCGAGGTCGAGGGAGAGGCCGTGGTAATACGGCAACGCGATTAGGAAGCGCAGGATCTGCTGCTGCAGCGCATCGCTCTTGTCGGAGTCGGAGAGGATGTCGCCGACACCGGCATCCCAGTTTTGCGTGTGGGGATTGTAGTTGTTCAGTTGGGGGAAGATTTCGGTGTCTGCGTGGGCCTCCTGGATGACGCGCTTGACCTTGTCGAGCTGGTCGGGGTCGTGGACGGTGTTGCCGTCGACGATGGGGTACTCGCGATTGTCTGATGTCAGCGCCATCAGGCGGCCTGCGGGCGCGTCCACGTGGAGCCACTGCGGAAAGAGAAGGTCGATCTGGCGAATGTGCTCCTTCAGCGAGGAGTAGCTGGCCGGATCGTCCTCCACATAGTAGGCGGCGCGGAGGCCCTCGCCGGTGTTGAAGGGAATGTCAGAGGGCTTGCGGTGGGTTTTGCGGCGGGCGGGCCGCTGGAACCGCGACCGCAGGAGGGTGTTGTGGTCATTCAGGGCGCGGAAGTTGTGCCGCGGCGTGGGCAGCAACAGCTCAGGAAGATGCTGATTATGCAGGACATTGATGATGAAGCCGACCAGAACGAGCGTGATGAGGACAGCCACGGCGTCGAGGACGCGGCGTAGCCGTTTCCATCGTTTTCTCAGGGGATCGAAAAAGATCTGCTTTTCGGGCATAACCAATGTTGTTTCCGCGTATGCGGAGACCGCGGAAACGGCCCACGATATACAGTACAAATCGTATGGAAGCGGTGGACGAGAGTCAAACAACGCGTGACGGCGGTCGGCCCGTTCCGAAGCCCGGAGTGGGCCGTAGACGCGCGCTGCGCCTACTGTCGACGGCGGTGGCGCTGGCGGCGGGGTTTGCGCTGCGGGCGTGGATGCTGGGCCAGTTCTTCGAGCCGAATGGCGACACCGTGATTTACGGAGGAATTGCGCAGAACCTGCTGCGGCACGGGGTCTACGGCGTGGTGGGCGACGACGGCCTGCTGCACGCGACGCTGATCCGGCTCCCAGGGTATCCGCTGTTTCTGGCCGCGTGCTACGCGGTGTTCGGGGTGGGCAATTACATCGCCGTGGCCTGGGTGCAGATTGCGCTGGACCTGGCGGCGTGCCTGCTGCTGGCCGACTGCGCACGGCGGATTGCGCCGGAGGGAGCAAAAGAAGCGGCGTGGCAGGCGGCGCTGTGGCTTGCGGCGCTGTGCCCGTTCACGGCCATCTATGCGGGGACGCCGCTGACCGAGGGGCCGACTGTGTTTTTGCTGGCGCTGGCGCTGTGGGCCGCTGCCGTTTTCGTGGAGCGGCCGGGATGGGGCGCGGCGCTCACATTTACCGCGGCGGTGACTTATGCGGCGCTGCTGCGGCCGGATGGAGCGCTGGCGGCCGTAGCGCTGGGTCCGGCGCTGCTGCTCGCCCTCAACAAGAAGAGCCGAAGGCCGGGCCGATGGTGGATGGCGGCGGCGTGCGTGCTGCTGGCGCTGGCGCCGTTTGCCGCGTGGACGGGTAGGAACTGGCGGGTATTTCACGTCGTGGAACCGCTCGCGCCGCAGTCGGCGACCGACCCAGGGGAGCCGGTGTATCCGGGATGGGAGCTGTGGGTAGGCACCTGGACGCTGGACTTCAATTCGACCTACTCGGTCTACTGGGAGGTGCCGGATGGCCCGCTGAACCTGCAAGACGTGCCGCCGCGGGCCTATGACTCGGCCGCCGACCGTGCCGATACGGAGATGCTGGCGAAGGAATACAACGCCAATGGTTACCACATGACGCCGTGGCTCGACGCGGGCTTCGCCGGGCTGGCGCGGAAGCGGATCGCGGCGCATCCGCTGCGGTTCTATTTGTGGCTGCCGCTGGGGCGCGTGGCGGACATGTGGTTGCGTCCGCGCGTGGAAAATCTGCCGATTGACCTGGACTGGTGGGTCTATGAAAACCATCCGGAAGAGACGGTCATCAGTTGGAGTTTTCTGGCGCTGAATGCCTTGTATCTGCTGCTGGCGCTATTGGGGCTGGCGCTGAAACCGAAGCCGGGCTTTCGTGCGCTGGTGTGGGCGATGGCGGCTTACATGCTGCTGCGCAGCGCGGCGCTGGCGGTCACCGTGGTTTCACCTGAGGCGCGGTACACCATCGAGTGCTTCCCTATGCTGTTTGTGCTGGGCGGCCTGGCGATTGCGTGGGGATGGCGGCGGTTCCGTGCGCGAGTCGCTTAAGGGGAGCTCGTAGCCTTTGGTCGAGCGCGCATAGGAGGCCCGGCCGGCCAGTTGCGGAACTCGCAGGCCACCTGCTGCGTAGGTCGCTGGGAGGGAGGTGAATTGTGCGACGAGAGCTTGTGTTGAAGGTCGTGCTGGTGCTGGTGGGGTTGCTGTTTGTTGCCGGGGTCTATCCCATGATCTTGTTCTTCTCACGTGAAGCGGCACTGGCCATGATGCTGAGCCTCTACGTCACGCTTGGGGTCTTTCTCCTGCTCGCCGTGCGCGATCCGTCGGCGCATCGCAGCCTGATTGCTTTCACGGCGTGGTCGAGCCTTGCGCATGGCGTGGTGATGGGCTTGCAGGTGTATCGGCATGTTGTGGAGCGCGGGGAACTTACGGGTGTGGTGATCTTGCTTGTGATCGGCGTTCTGCTCATTGCGCTGGCCCCCGGGAAGCGCCTGGGCGCGAACACCTCTCGGGTGGGGGACTAGAACTGCAATGTGCAGCTAGTGGTTCACGTACTGCGTATCTTTGTTGGTCTTGAAGCTGAAGGCGTCGCGGGGCAGGGAATCATTGACTCGGATGTGCGAGTAGGTGCAGGTGCGCTGCGCGCCGCCGGCTTCGTCGAAGACCTGCTTGAGGCTGACGCCGCGTTCTGGATCGATCCAGATGGTGACCTTGGGCAGGTTCTTGCGCACGGCGGGGTCCTTGGCAATGAGCTCCAGCTTGTCTGTGAGGACGCCGTCGATGGTTTCTGTTCCGGCGAGCTTGATGTTCCACTTGTCGGCAAGATCCTTGCCGCTGGCGCCGAAGCCGAGCATCACGTAGCTCTCGAATTTGCCGGCACGGGCAAAGCGCGTGACCTGATTGAGCACCGGTTCATAGAGCTCGAAGACGCCGCCGGCATACTCGTAGATTTTGGGGAGGTCGCGGCCGTTGATCTCGCGGATGTGCGCGGCCATCTGGAAGGAATTGCCCTTGCGTTCGTAGTAGACCGAGCCCTTCTGCGTGTCCGTGTCGGGGATGGGGTCGGTTTGGATGGAGGTGAAGACGAAGTCGGCCGAGGTGGTGTGGAAGCGGGCGGCGGCGAGGTCAAGCTTGTGGAGGACGACGTCGAGCGAATCCGTGCCTCGTGAATCGGCGGCACGAGCCGGACGAGCGGGCGCGAGGAAGACGGCGAGCGCGGCGAAGAGTACGAGTTTGGGGATGCGGGTCATGCGGTTCCTTATTGGATTGGACGCTGCCCGGGCGACTAACGATGCGCCCAGATGCGCCACACGAGGCGGCCCTGGCTGTCGGCGGTGGTCTGCCAGCGCTCCACGGCGACGGCGTCTCCGGTGACGGGCTCAATGGCTTTGCGAAGAGCCTTGCGCACGTCGCTGTCGGTTGCGCCGGGCGGAATGTGGACGTCCGCGGCCTGCACGGAGACAATGACGCCGTGTCCGCCGTCGCCCACAACCTGGATGGGATGCGCGGGTCCGGCGGCGCGCGAGGGCTTGTCGCCGAAGTCCCAGAGGCGCGGCGTGACGAAGATGAAGAGAAGGATCAGGGTCACCATTACGTCGTAATGGAAGCTGCCGCGCTTGTAGGTCCAGTAAAAGTAGCTCTTGAGAATGCGTTTCATACCGGTGCTTTCAGGTTGGGTTCGGGTGTGATCCGTTGAAGGCCGCCCATGTAAGGACGTAGAGCCGGGGGAATAAGGACGGAGCCGTCGGCCTGCTGGTAATTTTCGAGAATGGCCAGCCAGGTGCGTCCCACGGCGAGGCCGCTGCCGTTGAGGGTGTGGACGAATTCGTTTTTGGCCTTTGCGCCGGCCGTCGCGGGCTTGTAACGAATGTTGGCGCGGCGGGCCTGGAAGGCCTCAAAGTTGGAGCAGCTGGAGATTTCGCGGTAGAGCTGCTGGCCGGGGAGCCAGACCTCGAGGTCGAAGGTTTTGGCCGAGGAGAAGCCGGTGTCGCCGGTGCAGAGCAGAACGCGGCGATAGGGCAGGCCGAGAGTTTCGAGGATTTCCTCGGCGTCGCGCGTGAGCTTTTCGTGCTCTGCGTCGGAGTCCTCCGGCCGCGTGAACTTGACGAGCTCGACCTTCTGGAACTGGTGCTGGCGGATGATGCCGCGAGTGTCCTTGCCTGCGGCGCCGGCCTCGGCGCGAAAGCAGGGCGAGTACGCCGTGAGGCAGATGGGCAGGCGCGCGTCGGCGAGGATTTCGTCGCGGTAGAGATTGGTGACGGGCACCTCGGCGGTGGGGATGAGCCAGTGGTCGTTGTCCTTGTACTCGCCGCGGGTCACGGCCTCGGCGTCGGCATCGGAACAGCGGAAGAGATCCTCCGCGAACTTGGGGAGATTGCCGGTGCTAAAGAGCGACTTGGAGTTGACCATGAAGGGCGGCAGGACTTCGGTGTAGCCGTGCCCGCCGGAGACGACCGGGCGGGTGTGCAGGTCGAGCATGAAGCTGATGAGGGCGCGCTCAAGGCGTGCGCCTGCACCCATATAGACGGCGAAGCGTGCGCCGGAGATCTTGGCGGCGCGTTCCAGGTCGAGGATGCCGAGTGCTTCGCCGATTTCCCAGTGCGGCTTGGGCTCGAAGTCGAAGGCGGGTTTGTTACCCCAGGTCTTGACGGTGACGTTGTCGGCCTCGGAGGCGCCGGCGGGCACCTCGTCGCGAGTCAGGTTGGGGATGCGCGCCAGCGAGAGCCGCATCTGGTCGTCGAACTCAGTGGCGGCGCGGTCGAGCTCATCGAGCTTGTCCTTCATGGCGCGGGTTTCGTCCATCAGGGCCGTCGCGGCATCCCTGGAAGAGGGGCCGGCCTTCTTGAGCGCGCCGACCTGCTGGGAGAGATCGTTGCGGCGGGCCTTGAGCTGCTCTGCCTGCGTGATGGCCTCGCGGCGGCGCAGGTCCAGGGCGCGAAAATCGCCGAGCAAAAGCGCAGGGTCAGCACCACGGGCGCGGAGCTTGGCCTCCACGAATTCCAGGTTTCCGCGGACGAAATTCTGATCCAGCATGCTGTGACCAGTTTACAGGACCGGTTGGGGGCGGAAGGTGCGCTACTGCGGCTCGGTGCGTGTGGAAACAGGCTCGTCCGGGTCAGTTTCCGCGGCTGGTTGCATGGCGTTTTCCTCGCTCCGGGACTGGGTTCCCGCCTGGATCTGCTGGGTCCAGCCGGGGAGGGTCTGGTCGCCGGTGATGAGCCGTGCGCTGCGGGTAAAGGTGAAGTAGCTCCAGATCCACTGTGCGAAGACGGAGACGCGGTTGCGGAAGCCGATGAGGAAGAAGATGTGGACGGTGAGCCAGGTGATCCAGGCGGGCAGGCCGCTCCAGTGGGCGCGGAAGGGCCATTGGATGCGGGCGACGGCGGCTCTGCGGCCGATGGTGGCCATGTCGCCCTTGTCGAAGTAGCGGAAGGCTGGGCGCGGCTGGCCGGCAAGGTCGGCGGCGACGGCGCGGCCGACGAAGTCGCCCATCTGCATGGCGGGCTGGGCGACGCCGGGGACGGTACGGCCGTCCTGCTCGAGGTGGGCGAGGTCGCCGAGGATGAAGACCTCGGGCAGGCCGGGGGGATTGAGGCGGTCATTCACGATGACACAGCCGCGGTGGTCCAAATGTTCCCCGCCTGCCCCGCCGAGGAGCTTGCCTAGAGGCGAGGCCTGCACACCGGCGGCCCAGAGTGTGACGGCCGCGTCGATGCGGGTTTGGCCGGAGCCGGTTTGGGCCTGGACCCAGCCGGGGCCGACTTCGGTGACGCGGGTTCCGGTGTGGACTTCGACGCCGAGATGGGTGAGCGAGGCCTCGGCGCGCGCGGAAAGGTCCGGAGGGTACATGGCGAGAACGCGCGGGCCGCCGTCGAGCAGCAGAACGCGGGCCTTGGCGGGGTCGATATGGCGGAAGTCGCTGCGGAGAAAGTGGCGGGCGATGTCGATGATGGCGCCGGCGAGCTCGACGCCGGTGGGGCCGCCGCCGATGACGACAAAGTTGAGCGGCGGATGCCAGCCATGCTCCTGCATTTGCCGCTCGGCAAGCTCAAAGACGAGCAGGATACGGCGGCGGATTTCGAGAGCATCTTCGATCGACTTGAGGCCGGGAGCGAAGTGAGCCCAGTCGTCGTGGCCGAAGTAAGAATGCGTGGCGCCGGTGGCGAGAATGAGGTAGTCGTAATCGAGCTTCGCGCCGGAGGCCAGAGTGAGCCCGCGGGCCTGGACGTCGATGGCCGTGACCTTGTCCATGAGCACCTGGATGTTGGCCTGGCTGCGCAGGATGCCGCGGATAGGCTGCGCGATGTCGGCCGGGGAAAGGACGGCCAGCGCGACCTGGTAAAGAAGGGGCTGGAAGGTGTGGTGGTTGCAGCGGTCGACAAGGGTGACGTCGACGGGCAGATGCGCGAGCGACTTGGCGGCATTGATGCCAGCGAAGCCGCCGCCGACGAGGACAACGCGGGGACGCGGGGCCTGCTCCTGTGTGGCCGTGGTCTGTTGCGACTGAGGCTGCGGGGTCGGCTCGCTCATATGGGAACCTCCTAACTGGAAGGATGCACCAGCGCGGCCGGGAGGAGCGAAGGATTCAGGATTTGTCCCGCATGGCGAAGGGAGGCGAGTGGCCGTGCCCAGGTGGGTGGTGGATCTGGAGGAGCGGATGTTGCGGGATGAGGGCGCGCGGGCTAGAGTGTGGCGGACACGGGAGGCCAAGAGGGATGGACGACGAGCACGTGATGCGCCGGATGCTGCGAAGTGGAGGAGCGGTTTTTGCCGGCGTGCTGGTGGGGGTGGTGCTTTCGCTCAGCACCGATATGCTGCTGCGGGCGGCGGGCGTTTTGCCGGGGCTGGGCGTGCGGGCGGCAGACGGGGTGCTGCTGCTGGCGACCGCGTACCGGACGGTGTACGGCGTGGCGGGCAGCTACGTGACGGCGATGCTGGCTCCGCAACGACCGATGCTGCACGCGCTGGTGCTGGGATTTCTGGGGTTCTGGGCCAATGTTGCGGGGACGCTGGCGACCTGGAACAAGGGATCCGAGTATGGTCCGCACTGGTATCCGATTGCGCTGATCGTGCTGGCAATGCCGACGGCGTGGGTGGGCGGAAAACTCTACCTGATACGTCAGGCGGCGAAGGCGAAGTAGCGCGGGCTGCGCAGGGCGGTTTGCGGATGATTTGTTATGGGTGCTGCTCAATGGAGACGGAAAGCGTGCTGGAGTTGCCGGTGACGGCCACGCCGCTGAGAGTCGTGGCCACGCCGGGAATCGTCGCCGGGACGAAGGTGACCGTGCCGTCGAGGGCCGAGGCGGCGGTGGAGATCTGCGTGGCCAGCAGCGGCGCTGCGGCGCAGCGGCCGTGCGGCGGGCAGGGCGGCGTCCAGGCATAAATCGCCTGGTAAAAGGTGACCGTTCCGCCGGCCATGGGATTGCCGTTCATGTCATACAGGCGAAGGACCACCTGGGCCGGAGTTCCGGAGACGGCGAGCGACTGCGCGGTTCCTGAAACCGGCTCGAGGTAGGCGTATTCGGGCCGCGCTCCGGTGACGGTGAAGGGCGTGCAGTTGGAGGTGCCGTTGACGCAGGCGGTGGCCGAGGCCTGGGCGCCTTCGGCGAGCGGGCCGATGGTAAGAGTTTTTGTGGCGATGCCGCTGGAGTTGGTGAGGGCGGCGGTCAAGTCCTGCGCCGTGATGCCGCTGCCGGAAGTGGTTTGCCAGGCGACGGATTGGCCGCCCATCGGCGTGCCGCTGTTGAGGACGATGGCCTGCGTGGTCCAGTTGACGGTGGCGCCAGCAGCAACCGAAAGCGTGGGTGTGAGGGCTGCGATGATGGGTGCCGTGCCGCCGGAGAAGTGCGCCTGGAGCGACGCTCCGTTTGAGAGCGAGGCCGAGACGACGGCGGTGCTGGTGTCATGCGCGGTGAGGGTCATCGATGCCAGGCCGTCTCCACCGGCGGTGACGGCGCACGTGGTTGAGCCGCAGCCGAGGGTGGCCGTGCCGCTCAGGACAAAGTAGGTGATCGTAACGCCTGGAGCGGAGTTCAGGCTGGAATCGAGCGCAGTGACGGTGAAGGCCAGCGGCACGCCGATCGGGACGGTGTTGGAGGGCGCGGTGTCCAGGTGGAGGGCGTCGCCGGTGCCGGAATCATAACTGATCCCGCCGGAGAGGATGGCGGCGGCGTAGAAGAGGGGCAGGTCGTCGACTTCGACATCGACTGAGCCGGAGACGCCGGAGGCCGCGGCCGGGGCGATGGCCGTGATTTCATTCGGCGAGATGCTGGTGACGAGGGCCGGCTGGCCGCCGACGAGAACCGTATCCGAAGGCCGGAAGCCCATGCCGCGAATGACGATGGGACCGCCGGAGGCGAGCAGGTGGGTGGGCGAAATGGTGTCGGCGTAAAGGACCCAGCCGGTGTAGGCGTAGTCGGGGCGGCCGTCGCCGCGCATGTCGGCGATGCCGAGGCGGACCACATCGTCAGAGGAAGTGGCGACGCGAAGCCAGGTCTCGCCGGTGGCGAAGCCGTTGAGCCCCGGAGCCCATCCGACCGACGGCGACCCCGGCGGGTCAAAGCCGTCCCAGACGCCGAGGGCAAGCAGTGCCTTCGTGTCGGTTGGATTGCCTGCTTCATTCAGAGCCTGGGTGACAACGGTGAAGGTGCGGTTGGCACGGACGGGAAAGAGAAACCAGTCGGTCTGGCCCACCTGGCTGATGCGTCCGGACCAGAGGCCGCCGGGAGGCAGCATGCGCGGAGAGGACTCGGTGGCGATAGCGTCACTGAACCCGGCCGAGGCGGAGTTCGGGATGGTTACCGAGAGCGATTGCGCGCCGCCGGCGGAGAGATTGGCGACGGTGAGAGTGGGCATGGTGCCGGAGGGAGTAGGCGAGCCGTCGACGTAAGGGCCGACGGATTCGGTGAGAATCTCGAGAGCGCTGACGGGTTCGAAGGTGACCTGGTAAGTGGCCGAAGTGACGCCGGGCGGCAGGGGCATGAAGCGCAGGTCAAAGTAGCCCTGGACGGTGGCATCATTCGAGCCCCAGCGAGTGAGCAGGTTGCCGGAGGAATCGGTCCATCCGGTGACGGGATTGCCGCGCTTGCCACAGAAGTAGGCCCCGGAGACGAAAGTGACGGTGTACTGGTAAAGGGGATTGCCGTTCGAGTCCAGCGGGCGGGCGACGACGTTGACGCCCTGCATGCCGGTGCCGCGGCGGAAGCTGAGCGTGCCGGTAATGGAGACGGTATTGGCTGCGGTCAGTTCCTTGCCGGGAAAGCCGGCGAGGTTGGCCGAGGTGATGGGGTAGAGGCGGTTGAGGGCCGCGATGTCGTCGAAGCGGAGAACGCCGGGGCTGGGAATACAATCGCCGCCGGAAGAACCGCATGCTCCGCTGAAGGGCTGCATCACCGGCCATCCGAGGGTGCCGTTGGGCTCGCCATTGGTGGCCGCGCCGGGGTTTACCTGCGAGAAATCGAGACCCAGTACGCGGCCAAAGGCGCGCTCCAGTTGGAAGCTCATCATGTCCTGCAGCGCCGGCGAGGTGGCGCAGAGCCCGTTGAGCAGGATCACGGCGTGGGCGATGGTGGCATTCGGCTGGAAATTGTCGAGCCAAAACCAGACGCCATCATTCTGGCAGGCGGTGGGGTCGCTTGCGCCGGAGCCGAAGAGGGCGTTGATGACCGAGCCGTCCGCATCGAAGACGACGGCGACAGGGTAGTTGGTGGCCAAAGGGGTGAGGTCGGCGGGCTGGGCGAAGATCTGGTTGCCGGCGACGACGTCCGAGCCGCTGACGTCTTCATTGAGCGGGCCACCATCCGTGAGCGTGACGCCCGCAGTGGGCACTGCGGACCAGAGCGCCGCGGCGGCGTCGACCATGGCGACGGCCTGGGAGTTCGAAACCTGGCTGTTGAGCGGGCCCTGATCGACGTAATAGGTGAGCTTTCCGTTGGCCCAGTGGACAGGCTGGCCAAGAACCGCGGGATTGAAATAGCTGGGTCCGGCGACGTATTTGGGTCCGCCAGCGAAGAGCTGCACAGGAGCCAGAAGCGCCGCGGCCGCCAGGGCAGCAAGGGGAGCGACGCGGCGAGGCATGGAGCGGGGTTCGGGCACGGGTGCGTTTTCCGCATGAGGAAAAGGCAAGCGCAGGACCGAAACGGAGTCTGATTGATAAGAGCTTTCCAATGTTTTAGGGAGTATTCGGCTGTAAACAGGACACTTCAACGAAGTGAAAGGTAGGGGTGAAGCGTTCTGAGGCAGAGTGAGAGCTAAGATTACTGAAATAACACAATAGTTATCTCGACCTGCCCATCAGTAACCGATTATGGTAGTGCAGGATGCCGAGTAAAGCCCCGCTTGCGGGGGCCGTGCCATGTGTGCGGCGGACTGGAGGGTGCCATTAACACGCGACTGAGGTTGGGCGATCTTTTAATTCGGGCGAAGCTGGTGACCGAGCAGCAGGTGGCCGAGGCGCTGACGCGCCTGAAGAGCTCCGGTGGCCGGCTGGGCGACAACCTGGTGGCGATTGGCGCGATTACGCAGGAGCGGCTGGACGCGTTCATTCACCGTATTCCGACTGAGCCGAAGGACATCAAAGCAACGGGGATCGATGAAGTGGACCTGATGGGGATGCTGCTGAAGCTTATCTATCGGGACCGCTTGGAGACAACGCGGCAGTTTGTGGACGCGATCAAGCTTCCGTATCACATTGTTCTGGACCTGATCCAGATGGCGGTGAACCGGCAGCTGTTGCAGACGCTGGGTTCGCGCTACTCGGACAACCCGATCGATTTGAGCTATTCGTTCACCGAGGAGGGCCGGCGGTGGACGCTGGACGCGGTCCAGCGGATGCGGTACACGGGGCCGGCACCGGTGACCCTGGAAGAGTTCAACGAGCAGGTGAACCTGCAGAAGCTGACCAACGAGCTGGTGAGCATGGACCGGATCCGGAAGGGGGTCAGCGACCTGACCTTCGACGAATCCATTCTGGAGCAGGCGGGACCGGCGCTGAACTCGGGGCGGGCGATTCTGTTTTACGGTCCGCCGGGAAACGGCAAGACGAGCGTGGCGCTGCGCCTGAGCAGTGTGTTCAACGACGTGATCTATGTGCCGTACTCGGTGAGCGTCGAGGGGCAGATTATCCGGGTCTTCGATCCGAGCTTGCACGTGGCGCTGGATCCGACCACGATGGAGGAGGATGGGGATTCTGTGGTTCGGCGGGAGTCGTTCGATGCGCGGTGGGTGCCGTGCAAGCGGCCGTTTGTGGTGACGGGCGGCGAGTTGACGCTGGAGATGCTGGACCTGCGGTATGACGAGATGGGCAGCTACTACGAAGCGCCGCTGCACGTGAAGGCGCTGGGCGGATGCTTCATCATCGACGACTTTGGGCGGCAGCTGGTGAGCCCGACGCACCTGCTGAACCGGTGGATTGTGCCGCTGGAGAGCCGCGTGGATTACCTGAAGCTGCATACGGGCAAGAGCTTCAGCATTCCGTTTGAGGAGCTGATCATCTTCTCGACGAACATGGAGCCGGAGGACCTGATGGACCCGGCGTTCCTGCGGCGGCTGCCGTACAAGATCGAGATTGGCGCGCCGTCGCTGGAGAATTATCGGAAAATCTTCATCCGGGAAGCGGCGAAACAGAACCTGGATCTTACGGCGGAGGTCTTCAATTACATTGTGCACAAGCTGCGGTTCGACAAGGAGCTGGAGTTTGCCGGCTACCAGCCGCGCTTTATCGTGGACCAGGTGGTGGCGACCTGCCGCTTCATGGGAGACCCGGTGCACTTCGAGCCGCGGTTTATCGATTACGCGCTGGACAACCTGAGGGTGAAGCGCAAGGTGCCAGTGGCGGAGCCGGAGCCTGCTCTGGCAGTGGCAGACTAACGACGGGCGCCGCGCCTAAATCTCGGGATAAAAGTCAAAGAACGCATCGAGGCTCTGCTTGAGCTGGGCCTCGATTTCTTCGCGTGAGCCCTCGAGCACGTGCATGGTCACGTGCGCCTCGTGTCCGTTGGCGAGCTTGAGGGTGGCGTCGTGGATCTCGGTCACTTCGCCCTCGGGCAGCAGCCGCATTCCGTAAATCAGGGTGAGATTCGCCATGGAGCCATCATACGGCCGCACGGCGGAAGTCTGCCCGGGGTGGAGCGCAGGGCTGAGTAGAATGGCAAGGGGCCGCGCACAAGGCGAGTGAAGCCTGTGGCGATCGCCGTGCATCTACAATCGAGACAGGAATTCAGATGGGAACAACCATGACAGAAACGCGCGACACAGTGATTCTGGGCTCGGGATGCGCCGGACTTACGGCGGCGATTTATACGGCGCGGGCGGGGCTGAAGCCGCTGGTGCTGGAGGGCCACGAGCCGGGCGGACAGCTATCGATTACCACGCTGGTGGAGAATTTTCCGGGCTGGCCGGAGGGCATTCAGGGGCCGGAGCTGATCGAGAACATGAAGAAGCAGGCGGCGCGGTTCGGCGCGACCTTCCAGCTTGCCCACCTGAACACAGTGGATGTGAAGACGCATCCCTTCAGGCTGCAGACTTCGGCGGGCGAGGTGCACACACGGACGCTGATTATTGCCTCCGGCGCAAGCGCGCGATGGCTGGGGCTGCCGAGCGAGCAGGCGCTGATTGGGCACGGCGTGTCGAGCTGCGCGACGTGCGACGGGTTCTTCTTCCGCGGGAAAGAGATTGCGGTGGTGGGCGGCGGCGACTCGGCGATGGAAGAAGCGCTTTTCCTGACGCGGTTTGCCAGCAAGGTGACGCTGCTGCACCGGCGCGAGGCATTTCGCGCGTCGAAAATTATGCTGGAGCGGGCGATGGCGCATCCGAACATCGAGCTGCGGACGAACACCGTGGTGGACGAAGTGATGGGCGTGGAGGAGAAGGCCGTGAATGGTCTGCGGCTGCGCGACGTGACGAACGGCGCGACTGACACGCTGGCTGTGGAAGGGATGTTCCTGGGAATCGGACACGAGCCCAACGCGAAGATGTTTCGCGGACAGATTGACCTTGACGAGGAAGGGTACATCAGGACGAAGGAAAACGTGCTGACCACACGCAACGGCGAGCTTGTGCCGGGTGTGTACGCGTGCGGAGATGTGCAGGACCGCCGCTACCGGCAGGCGATTACGGCGGCGGGGACCGGCTGCATGGCGGCGCTGGAGGCAGAGAGGTTTTTGGAAGAGCACGGGCACTGAGGCGCGCGGCATGACGGACGGGAGTACGATGACGGCGCTCGAAGAAAACCTGGAAAAGCTGGAAGAGGCGATTGGCGCGGCTTGCAGGCGCGCCGGACGCGGACGCGGCGAAGTGGAACTGATGGCCGTGTCGAAGACGTACCCGGCGGAGACGCTGGCCGAGGCGGCGGGGCTGGGACTGCGGCTGTTTGGCGAGAATCGCGTGCAGGAGTTTTCGGCAAAAGCACTGCGTGCGGCGGAGCTTTGGACGAGTTCGGCGATCGACCGGCCTTGCGTACACCTTATCGGGCATTTGCAATCGAATAAGGCGGCGAAGGCGGCGGAGCTGTTTGACGGGGTGGACGCGGTGGACAGTGTGCGGCTGGCCGAGCGGCTGAATGAGGCTGCGGGCCGGCTGGGCAAACCGTTGCCGGTGTTGGTGGAAGTGAAGCTGAGCCCGGAGGAGACCAAGGAAGGCATGGAGCCGGAGAGCGTCGAGGCGGCGCAGCTATTAGAGCGGCTGCCGGACCTTTTGCATCTCGACGCACAAGGGCTGATGACCATTGCGCCGTGGGGCGCTCCCGAGGAAGTGACGCGGGCGTGCTTTCGGAACCTGCGCAGGTGGCGTGACCGGTGGGCGCAGGCGTATCCACGTTTGAAATCCGATGTGCTGTCGATGGGCATGAGCGGCGACTTCGCGTTGGCGATTGAAGAGGGCTCGACGCGGATTCGGATTGGGACAGCGCTGTTTGGGAAAAGGGCACCATATCTGGGTCCGCCGGAGTGAGCGCGGGCATGCTGCGCGAGACGAAGGACGGCGTGACGCTGGCGGTGCGGGCGCAGCCGGGCGCGAAGAAGACAGCGATTGTGGGTACGTACGGCGAGGGCGCGTCGGCACAGTTGAAGATTGCCGTGCAGGCTCCGCCGGTGGGGGGGCGGGCTAACTCGGCATTGGTTGAGTTCCTGGCGAAGTTATTCGGCGTGCCTAAGTCGTCGGTTGAGTTAGCGAGCGGTGAGTTGTCGCGGAGCAAGGTGTTTCTGCTGCGGGGCGTGACGCTCGAACGCGCAGAGACGGTTCTGGATAAGTCAGGAAAGTAAGTTGCCCTAACGACGGCAGGCGGCGAGAGCGGCGGTGAGAGCTTCTTCGGGCTCGGGGCGGACGCGGAAGTCGGCATGGGCCTCGGCAAAGACGACGCGCCCTTCGCGACTGATGACGTAGGTGGCCGGGAGGGGGAGGCGCCAGCTCTTTTCTCCGTTGACGAAGGGGATGTTGACGAGTATGGAGAGGTAGTAGTCGCGGTAGAACTCGGGGACGGTGTAGACGAGGCCGAACTGCTCGGCGAGGGCGTTGCCGGGATCGGTGAGCACGGGGAAAGGCAGGCCGTGCTGGCCGGCCATGAAGTCACTCTGTCGCTGAGTTTGCGGGCCGATGGCGACCAGCAGAGCTTCGTGCTCGCGGAGACGGCCGTAGAGATCGCGCCAGGCTTCAAGCTCGGTGACGCAATACGGGCACCAGCGGCCGCGGAAAAACTTGATCACAAGCGGGCCGAGAGCGAGCAGGTCAGCGGAGCGGACGAGCTTTCCGGACGCGTCCTTGAGTGCGAAGGCGGGAGCCTGCGCGCCGACGGGGAGGATTTTTTCCTCGATGCCGGTGGCGAAGAGCTCTAAGACGGCGCGCTCGCCGACGGCGAGGCGCTCCGGCTGGACGAGGCGGCGCGTGTTGGCGGTGATTTCGTCGAGCTGGTCCTGCAAAGGCGTGATTTTGAGTGGGGTCATCTTCGCTATCGCCCGAATTTCTGTTTGCCGCCGAGGCCGAGGCCGCCCATGCCGCCGCGCATCATTTTGGCGGCCATGCCGCCTTTGCCCATCTGCTTGAACATTTTGGCCATTTGCGCGTATTGGCGGAGGAGGTTGTTGACGTCCTGGACCTCGGTTCCGGAGCCTTTGGCGATGCGCTTGCGGCGCGAGCCGGAGATGATTTCGTGGTTGCGGCGCTCCCTGGGGGTCATGGAGTTGATGATGGCCTCGAGGCGGACGAACTGCTTTTCGTCCACGTTTTTGGCGGCCTGCTGCATGCCGGCAAAGGGGCCGACGGAGGGCATCATCTTGAGGATGGATTCCATGGAGCCGAGCTTCTTGATCTGGAGGAGCTGATCGCGGAAGTCTTCGAGGGAGAAGCCGTCGCCGAGGAGGGCTTTCTTGGCGAGGTCCTCGGACTTTTTGCGGTCGAGAGTGGACTCGGCCTTTTCGATGAGCGACATCATGTCGCCCATGCCGAGGATGCGGCCGACGATGCGGTCGGGGTGGAAGGGTTCGAAGGCATCGGGCTTTTCGCCGACGCCGAGGAACTTGATGGGCTGGCCGGTGACGTGGCGGATGGAGAGGGCCGCGCCGCCGCGTGCGTCGCCGTCCATTTTGGTGAGGACGACGCCGGTGAGGCCGAGGCGCTTGTGGAAGTCGAGCGCGGAGTTGACGGCGTCCTGTCCGGTCATGGCGTCGGCGACGAAGAGGATTTCCTGGGGGTTGAGGAGCTTTTTGAGCTGCTCCATTTCGCCCATAAGATCCTGGTCAATGTGGAGGCGTCCGGCGGTGTCGACGATGAGGGTGTCGCAGCCCATGATGCGGGCTTCGCGCAGGGCCTCCCTGGCGAGCCGGGCAACTGTCTCGGAGTTGGGGAGCTTGGGGCCGGCGGAGTCGCCTTTCAGGTCGCCTTCGTAGAGTTTTGCTTCAATGGATTTGGCGACGACCTTGAGTTGCTCGCGCGCGGCGGGGCGGTAGACGTCGACGGAGACGAGCATGGGGCGGTGGCCGCCTTTTTTGAGCCAGGCGGCGAGCTTGCCGGAGGTGGTGGTTTTGCCGGAGCCCTGCAGGCCCGCCATGAGGATGATGGTGGGCGGCTGTGAGGCGAATTTGAAGCGCGCAGTGTCCTTGCCGAGGAGGTTGATGAGCTCGTCGCGGACGATTTTGATGACCTGCTCAGAGGGCGAGAGGGCTGTGAGGACCTCAGTGCCGACGGCCTTGGCGCGGATGTGCTCGATGAGGTCGCGGACGACGTTGAGGTTGACGTCGGCTTCAAGGAGGGCGACGCGGATTTCGCGCAGGGCCTCGGCGATGTTTTCTTCAGTGAGCGTGCCCTGGCCGCGGAGGCTTTTGAAGGCGCGCTGGAGCTTTTCTGTGAGGTTGTCAAACATAGGTCAACTACAAGTGTACCGAATGCCGGTGCGCTAATCCGTGGGGGCGATGAGGTACTGCTCGAGCTTGCCGTCGGGATAGGTGTAAGTGGTGAGGCGGAGGGTTTTGCCGGGGTAGACGATATCGAAGGCGCGGAAGGTCATGCCGCCGCGGAGGGCTTCTCGGGTTTGGCGGAGAGAGAGCGGTTCGCCGAGGGGCGCGAGGCTGTGCTGGTAGTCGGCGATGGCCTGCGCGGTGAAGTAATTGTTGAGGTTGGGCGCAAGCAGGGAGCGGCGGATGCGGCCGTGCTGCAGGCCGCGGTAGAGGTCGAGGGCCTGCTGCTCGGCGGGCTTGAGGGGAATGCGGGCGACAACGGGCACGGCAAGGCGGGCGATGGTGGAGGCCGCGCCGTTAGCGTCCTGATTGGTGAGGACGGCGACGGCTGCGCCGTCCTCTTCGAGGACGACGTTGTCGGAGACGAAGCCGGAGACCTCGCCGGAGTGCTCAATGGCGCGGTGGCCGTCGAGATCGACGACCTGGACGCCGAGACCGTAGTGGGGGTTCTTGCCGTCAGTGAGCAGGACGGGGGTGAACATTTCGTCGTAACTGGCGGGGCTGAGGATGGAGCGATCGATGAGGCTGATGTCCCAGAGGGCAAGGTCGTGGGCGGTCATGGCCAGCTCGCCGGCGGCGAACATCCAGTTGGGGCCTTCAGGCGGCGCAACACGCAGCGGGCCGAGAGCGTGGCGATAGTAGGCCGTCGCGTCCGAGCGGGTGAGCTGGTTCTGGTCGACATTCCAGACTGATTGCATCTTGAGCGGGCGGAAGATGTGCTGGGCGAGGAACTGCATGAGGGGCTGACCGGTGATTTTTTCCACGATGGCGCCGGCGATAACGAAGTTGGTGTTGGAGTATTGCCACTGGGTGCCGGGCGCAAAGTCGAGCGGCTTTTTGGCCCATGTGTCGAGGATGCGCTGCGCTGTGGTGGGCTTCATCATGGGCGTCATGACGTAATCCTCGGGCCAGTAATCCTGGTAGCCGGAGGTGTGAGAGAGGATTTCGCGGAGGGTTACTGTGTCGCCGTCGGTGAGGCCGGGGATGTATTTGCCGACCGGGTCATTGAGTGAGAGTTTGCCCTGCTGCTGCAGGAGAAGAATGGCGGCGGCGGTGAACTGCTTGGAGATGGAGCCGATGGCGTAGCGCATGCTGGGCGTGGCGGGCTGGGGCGGCTGCAGGCGCGCGAGGCCGTAGGCGTGGGTGTAAACGAGCTTGCCATGCTGGACGACGGCGAGCGAGGCCGAGGGGACGCCGGTCTGCTTGAGCACCTGGGTAGCGATACGGTCGATTTGCGCGCGGGTGGCGGGGTCGAGTGTGCTGACGGTTTGGGCGGAGGCGAAGGTGGCCGCGGCGAGGCAGACGAGGAGCGCAAGGGAACGACAAAGGCGCGAAGAACGCGGCATGGCGAGGATCTCCGGAAGCAGTTACAGCCTTATGCTACAAGGCGGAGGCGTGGGCGAACGAGCCGGAACCCGCCAGGGATGCGGTAGGCTGGGACTGCGCGATGTTGCGAATTGCGGAATGAGGAAAGAGCGATGCAGCGATTGCTTGACGGGCACAGGAAATTTCTGGCGGATGTGTTTCCGCGGCGGCGGCAGGATTTTCATCTGCTGGCGGAGTCGCAGGCGCCGGAGTGGCTGTTTTTGACGTGCTCGGACTCGCGGATTGTGCCGGACATGATTCTGGGCACGGGGCCGGGCGACCTGTTCATTACGCGCAACGCGGGGAACGTGGTTCCGGTGAGCGGGCAGGACGTGGATGGATGTACCGCGACGATTGAGTACGCGGTGGAAGTGCTGCGCGTGCCCTATGCGATTCTGTGCGGGCACTCGGACTGCGGGGCGATGAAGGCGGCGCTGGACCGCAAGGGGCTGGAAAAGCTGCCCAAGGCGAGCCGCTGGCTGCAGCACGTGGAGGCGGCGTGGAGCCACCGGCAGCCGGTGAATCCGCAGGACGGCGCGGGCGCGGAGCTGGCGTCGCTGATCCGCGGCAACGTGGTGGCGCAATTGTGGAACCTGAAGGCGCAGCCGAGCGTGGCGCGGGCCATGGCTGATGGGCATTTGCAGGTCTTCGGGTGGTACTACGACATTCTGACGGGGCGGATTGAGCAGTATGACGAGGCGCAGCACAGGTTTGTGCCGCTGCTCGAGACCGACGCTCCAGCGATGAGCGCTGAAACCGGCTGAGTGGCGCACGCCTGCCGCGGCTAATGCACGCCGGGCGGCAGTGCAGCATTCTTGGGCGGTTTCTCGAAGAACCAGACGACGCCGGCACTTAGGAAGGCGAGCACGGCGGTCCAGCGAAAGATGTCGATGTAAGAAAGCAGTGCGGCCTGCTGGCCCATCAGGTGATAGATCATGCCGTATGCTCCGGGGCGGGCCTGGGCGCGGCCGAGATAGCGGTTGAGATAGGCGGCCATCATGGCCGTTTTTTGCTGCAGGGCGGGGCTGGAAGGCGCGAGGCGGGCGGCGAGTTCGGACTGGTGGAAGTCCGTGCGCCGAATCAAGGCCGTGGTGGCCATGGCAATGCCGACCGAGCCGCCGATGTTGCGCAGCATGTTGAAGAGGCCGGTGGCATTGCCCATCTCTTCGCGGGAGATGGTGGACATGGTGAGGGTGGCCAGTGGCACAAAGACAAAACTGAGCGTGAAGCCGGTAAAGACGATGGGGATGAGGAGCGTGAAAGGGCCGATATCGAGATTGACTGTGCCGAAGATGAGCGAGCAGATGCCGAAGCCGAGGAAGCCGAGTGACATGAGGAGGCGGTTGTCGAACTTCGAGGCCAATAGGCCGACAACGGGCGAGCCGACGAAGGAGCCAATGCCGCGGGGGCCGACAACGAGCCCGGCGGCGAAGGCGGTGTAGCCCATCACTTCCTGGTAGTAGAGAGGCAGGAAGGCGATGGTGACGTAAATGGCCATGCCGAGCATGGCGATGAGGACGCAGCCGACACGGAAGTTGCGGTTCTTGAACACCCGGAGGTTGACGAGGCCCTTGGGGTTGGCCCAGGAACGCCAGAGCCAGAGAATGAGCGCGACGATGAGCGCGGCGACGGCCCAGCGGACCCAGACCGCGCCGAACCAGTCGTCCTCCTGGCCCTTGTCGAGGACGACCTGCAGGCAGCCGGTCCAGACGATGAGCAGTCCGAAGCCGATGTTATCGAATGCGCTGACTTTGGCGTTCTTGATGTAAGGCGGGTCGTGGATGAAACGGCTGATCATGATGACGGCGAGGATGCCGACGGGGATGTTGATGTAAAAGGCGTAGCGCCAACTGAAGGTGTCAGTAAGCCATCCGCCGAGGGTGGGCCCGATGACGGGGGCGACGACGATTCCGAGGGCGTAGGCGGCCATGGCCATGGCGCGCCTGGCAGGCGGAAAACTCTCCAGCAGGATGGATTGCGAAAGCGGTTGGAGCGCGCCGCCTCCCGCGCCCTGGACGATGCGGGCGAGAAGGATGACGGCCAGCGAGGGGGCCGCGCCGCAGAAAAAGGACGCGACGGTGAAGAGGCTCACGCAGAAGAGCAGAAAGCGCTTTCGGCCGAAGCGGCGGCCGAACCAGTTGGAAGCGGGCAGGATGACGGCGTTGGCGACCAGATAACTGGTGAGGACCCAGGTGGCTTCGGAGTTCGAGGCCGAGAGCGACCCGGCAATGTATGGGAGAGCCACCGAGGCGATGGCGGTGTCCAGCACCTCCATGAAGGTGGGGACCATGACGGCCGCAGTGACCAGCCAGGGGTTGACACCTTGGCTGAGCGGGTAGCGGACTTGGGCCTGGGCGGTGGTCATCGGGGCCGGAACAGTTGAGGGTACATGGTTTAGATGACGGGAGGGGGTCTGGCGGGTGCGAGGAGTTTAGAGCGGGGATAGTTTAGGAATTTATAATCAACAAAAGTTGACACTAACTGACTCAATGATGCATCTTAATAGTGCGGAAAAACTCTACAGGCAGGCAGGACAACGGACAATGGCGAAGATTATTGGAATTGACCTTGGGACCACCAACTCGTGCGTGGCGGTGCTGGAGGGTGGCGAGCCCAAAGTGATTGCGAATGAAGAGGGTGCGCGAACGACGCCATCGATTGTGGGCTTCTCAAAGAGTGGGGAGCGGCTGGTGGGCCAGGTGGCCAAGCGGCAGGCGATCACGAACCCGGGGAACACGATTTTCTCCATCAAGCGGTTCATGGGCCGCCGCTTCGACGAAGTGTCGGACGAGATGAAGATGGTGCCCTACAAAGTGGTACAGCAGGGTGACCATGTGGCCGTGGTGGCGCAGGGCAAGGAGTATACGCCGCAGGAGATTTCGGCGATGATCCTGCAGAAACTGAAGAAAAGCGCCGAGGCGTACCTGGGCGAGACGGTGACCGAGGCGGTGATCACGGTCCCAGCCTACTTCAACGATGCGCAGCGGCAGGCGACCAAGGATGCAGGCAAGATTGCCGGGCTGGAAGTGAAGCGGATTGTGAACGAGCCGACGGCGGCGGCGCTGGCCTATGGGCTGGACAAGAAGAAGGACGAGACGATTGCTGTCTACGACTTCGGCGGCGGCACGTTCGATATTTCCATTCTGGAAGTGGGCGAGGGCGTGATCGAGGTGAAGTCGACCAATGGCGATACGCACCTGGGTGGCGACAACCTGGACCAGCGAATTGTGGACTGGCTGATTGCCGAGTTCAAGCAGGAAGAAGGCCTGGACCTGAGCTCGAAGGGCAACGAGATGGCGCTGCAGCGGCTGAAGGATGCCGCGGAGAAGGCCAAGATCGAGCTTTCGACTACGGTGGAGACCGAAATCAACCTGCCGTTTATCACGGCGGACGCGAGCGGGCCCAAGCACCTGGTGCGGAAGCTGACGCGGGCCAAGCTGGAGCAGATGGTTGGGGACCTGGTGAAACGGTCAATGGAGCCGTGCAAGAAGGCAATGACGGACGCTGGCGTGACCACGAGCCAGATTGACGAAGTGGTGCTGGTGGGCGGGCAGACGCGCATGCCGATGATCCAGGCGCTGGTGAAGGAGCTCTTCGGCAAGGAGCCGCACCGGGGAGTGAATCCCGACGAGGTGGTGGCCGTGGGCGCGGCGGTGCAGGCGGGCGTGCTGGCCGGCGAGGTGAAGGACCTGCTGCTGCTGGACGTGACGCCGCTGACGCTGGCGATTGAAACGCTGGGCGGGGTGGCGACGCCGATGATTCCGCGGAACACGACGATTCCTACGAAGAAGACGGAGACGTTTTCGACCGCGGCCGACAATCAGACCGAGGTGGAGGTGCACGTGCTGCAAGGCGAGCGGCCGATGTCGGGGCAGAACCGCACGCTGGGCAAGTTTAAGCTGGCGGGGATTCCGCCGGCGCCGCGCGGCGTGCCGCAGATCGAGGTGACGTTTGACATTGACGCAAACGGCATCCTGAACGTGACGGCGAAGGACAACGCCACGGGCAAGGACACGCGGATCACGATTACGTCGAGCTCGGGGCTGAGCAAGGAAGAAGTGGAGCAGATGGCCAAGGACGCCGAAGCGCACGCGGCCGAGGACAAGGAGAAGCGCGAGCAGGTGGAGGCGCGCAACTCACTGGACGGGCTGGTTTACAACATCGAAAAGATGCTGAAGGATGCCGGCGACAAGATCCAGGGCGCGGAAAAGACCGAAGTGGAGACGGTGCTGGCCGACGCGAAGAAGACGCTGGAAGGCCAGGCAAGCGTGGCGGAGATGCAGATGGCGCAGGAGAAGCTGACGCTGGCAAGCCATAAGCTGGCCGAGGTGCTCTACAAGGCGAATTCGGGACAGGCTGCGGCGAGCACGCCGGCCGGCGAGACTGCCGCGCACGGCGACGAGGCGAAGAAAGACGGCGAAGTGATCGACGCCGAATATGTGGACGTGGACGAGAAGAAGTAAGCGAGTTAGTGGGTCAGCAAGTCAGCAAGTCGGCGGGGTGGGCGGCGAGGCTGTCCACCCCGCGTTGCAGGTGCGCAGATGGTGGCCCAATGACAGCGAGTTGCGCGCCGCAACTCGGTGGACTGCGAGGGATGCAGATCGGCGTGCAGGTTGAATTGAGATAAAAAGGGACCGATGGCGACGACGACCAACAAGGATTATTACGCACTGCTGGGCGTGAAGAAGACGGCCACGCCGGAGGAGATCCGCAAGGCTTTTCGCAAGCTGGCGCGTCGCTATCATCCGGACGTGAATCCGGGGGACAAGCGGGCCGAGGAGAAGTTCAAGGAGATCTCCGAGGCCAACGACGTGCTGAGCGACGAGAAGAAGCGGAAGGTGTATGACCAGCTTGGCTTCTACAGCGCCCAGATTGACCCGGCGCAGGCCGAGGCCTATGCGCGGCAGCAGGGTGCGGGCGGCGGGGTTCCGGTGGACTTCGGGGGCTTTGACTTTTCGGGCTTCAGCGGCGGCGCGCATGGGGCGGGCGGCGGTTCGGGGGCCGGTTCCGGATCATGGGGCGGCTTCAAGGATATATTTTCAGGCATCTTCAGCGGACAGCAACCGGCGCAGCGTCCGCGGGGCCCGTTGGCCGGCACGGATCTCGAATACCAGGCGACGGTGGACTTCTGGACGGCGATTCGCGGCGGGCAGGCGCGGCTGATGGTGCACCGGCAGGAGACCTGTCCGACCTGTCACGGGCAGGCGCAGACGGGGGGACCGATGCCGTGCCCGGAGTGTAACGGGACTGGCCAGGTGACGCAGATGGGCGGGCGGATGAAGTTCAATATTCCCTGCCCGCAGTGCAACGGCACGGGACGGGCAGCGAACGCGTGCGCGATCTGCCACGGCGAGGGCCTGGTGAACCGGACGGAGATGGTGGAGTTCCGCATCAAGCCGGGAACGCGGGATGGGCAGAGGATCCGGCTGCAGGGCAAGGGCAACGGCGGACTGAACGGCGGCGTGGCGGGCGACCTTTTCGTGATTGTGCGCACTGGGACGCATCCGGTGTTTACCCGGGCGGGCAACGATATTCACGTGACGGTGCCGGTGACGGTTGCTGAAGCGGCGCTGGGCGCCAAGGTGGACGTTCCGACGATTGATGGGCGGGCGCAGTTGAAGATTCCACCGGGAACGCAGAGCGGACAGAAGCTGCGGATGCGGGACCGGGGCGTGGAGAGCGCGCAGCACGCGGGGCAGCGCGGCGACCAGATTGTGACGGTGGAGGTGGTGGTACCGCAGTTGCAGGACGAGCGCAGCCGGGAGATTATGCGCGAGCTTGCGAAGCTGAACAATCAGGACCCGCGGGTGAAGTTGTTCGACCAGGTGTAGGGGCATTTAGTTGGTTAAAAGGTGAGGTAGCGAAAATGGATAAGCAACAGATAGGGGTCATCGGCAAACATATCCTTATTGCGAATCTACTCGCGGCTGGTCTTGAAGTAGCAGAACCAATACGCGATCACGGAGTTGATTTGATCGTTTTTCGCGATGGTAAAGGGGATAGCGAAAAGCGCGTCAAATTCGCCGCCCTCCCAATACAGCTAAAAACATCGTCTAAAAAAACATTCGAGTTATATCGCAAGTATGGTCGCTTTGACGAATTGAGGATTGTCTACGTTTGGAATGCTGAGAATATTTGGAACGACAAATATTCTTCGACGCCAATTATTTTCTGCCTAAAATACAGAGAAGCTTTAGAGCTATTGGAGAAAGGGGGGCATGCAGAGAAAGATGCTTGGAAGATTGGAAATCACTGGTTCACAAATAGCCCGTCTAAGAAAATGGAGGAGCGATTGGGAAAGTATCAGGTTAAGTTACCGAACGATTGGCTGAAGCGTTTAGGCTTGGACACAACAGAGTAACATTTTGGTTGCAGAAACCTCAGATAGCGAAGAGTCCCATGGCGGCGAAACGGAAGACGAAGGGCGCGTACATGATTTCGGCGGTGGCCGAGATGTATGAGATTCATCCGCAGACGCTGAGGCTTTACGAGCGGGAGGGACTGCTGAAGCCTTCGCGCACGGACGGCAACACGCGGATGTACACCGACGAGGACCTGGAGCGGCTGGAGTTCATTCTGAATCTGGCGCGAGACCTGGGGGTGAACATCGCGGGGATTGCGATCATTCTACAGATGCGCGAGCGGATGGAAGAGATGAACCGGCAGATGCAGAACTTTGTGGATTATGTTCGGTCGGAGATGCTGTCACGTTTCCAGCACGCCGCGCCGGAGTCGCAGGGCGCAATTGTGCCGCTGCGCAAGCCGGTGGTGGTGAAGGGGACTCCGCAGCGGAAGCAATGAACACGGGCGCGGGACGCGCGGAAGTGAAAGGAGGGCCTGTTGGCCCTCCCTTTTGCGTTTCAGGGCCCGTGCTTTTGCGTTGGAGGAATGGCCATCGCGCGGGTGACGGAGCGCAGGTATGCTAGGACCTGCATGCAGCAAGTTCTTCTTGGATTGGCGTTGCTGGGCCTGATTACCTCGACGGTGTATGCGGGGATGGCGCTGTGGGCGGTGCCCGGCTATCTTCGCGAGCGGCGCGAGGCGTTGGCTGCGCTTCGCAAGCGTCCGGGGTTTACGCCGCCGTTGACGCTGCTGAAGCCGCTGCACGGCGCGGAGCCGGAGCTTGAGGCACATCTCGAGAGCTTCTTCCTGCAGGATTATCCCGAGTACGAAATCCTATTCTGCGCGCGGACGGAGAGCGACGCCGGGCTGGAGACGGCGCGGCGCGTGGCGGCGCGGCACGCGCAGATTCCGGCGAAGTTTCTGTGGACGGGAGAGCCGGAGTACATCAACGCGAAGGTGGCATCACTGGAGCGGATGGAGCGGGAGGCGGCGTATCCGATTTTGGTGATTAGCGACAGCGATGTGCGGGTGACGCGCGACTATCTGCGGGCGGTGGCGCTGCCGTTTGCGGACGAGAAGGTGGGCGGGATGTGCTGCCCGTATCGCGGCGTGGCGGCTGAGGGCGGGCTGTGGGCGCGGCTGGAAGCGGTGGGCATGAGCGTGGAAATGACGGCCGGAGTATTGGTGGCGCGGATGATGGAAGGGATGCAGTTCACGCTGGGGCCGACGATGGCCTTCCGGCGCGAGACGGTGCGGCGGATGGGAGGCTTCAAGGTGACGGCCGACTACTGTGCGGACGATTTTGTGCTGGGCAACGAGACATGGAAGCTGGGCGAACGAGTGGTGCTGAGTACGCACGCGATTGACCACATGGTGATCAACGCGAGCTTTGCGTCGTCGATGAAACATCAGGTGCGATGGATGAAATCGACGCGGTTCTCGCGGCCGAAGGGGCATTTTGGCACGGCGCTGACGTTTGCGATGCCGTTTGGGCTGCTGGGGCTGGCGGCGGCGTGGGCAATGGGGCACGCGGGCTGGGGGCTGGCGCTGCTGGGGTGGGCGGTGGCGACGCGGCTGGCGCTTTCAGTGGGCGCGGGGCGGTTGGCAGTGCGGGACCGAAGCTGGTTCGGGCTGCTGGTACTGTATCCGATGCGCGATTTGATGGGCTTCGGCTTCTGGGCGGCGAGCTACACATCGAGCAGGATTTTGTGGCGTGGGCGGGTCTTCGAGCTATTGCCGGGCGGCCGGATGCGCGCGCCGGAGTGAGCACGCGGCAGGTGGCAATGAAGCAACGTCCGCTCATGTAAGATTTCGATACAAGCCTGTCCGCAGCATCCCGTTCGAGCCCAGACAAGAGACCGGAGAGCCCATTCCGGAGCAGAGCGGAATGCAGGAGAAACGCTTCTTGAAGGACGTACAAACGATCTTCCGGCGCATTACGTCGGGGGGAAATTATATTCCGGAGATCGACGGACTGCGCTTTGTGGCGATTGCCGCGGTGCTGATATACCACGTGGGCCGGATGACGGAGATGCGCGTGCATCCGTACCATGCTCCGGCCAATGCGTTGCTGGCGTTCTGCGGAAGGCTGCTGTTCAATGGCGCTCGTGGCGTACCGGTGTTTTTTGCCATCAGCGGGTTTGTGCTGGGGATACCGTTTGCGCGGCAGTACCTGGCAGGAGGAAAAGGCGTCTCACTGAAGCAATACTTCCTGCGGCGGGTGACGCGGCTGGAACCGCCCTACGTGCTGACCCAGAGCATCCGGCTGTATCCGGTAATGGTGGTGAAGAACCTGACATTCCTGCAGGTTCTGCCGCACTTTTTGGCCGGGCTGCTCTACGTACACCTGCTGATTTATCGCTCGTATCCGCTGGTGCAGATCGTGGGCTGGTCCCTGGAACTGGAGATTCAGTTTTATCTGCTGGCGCCGCTGCTGGCGCGCGTGTTCTTCCGGTCGTCGCCGTGGCAGAGGCGAACGCTGCTTTACGGATTTCTGCTGGCTCACTGGGCACTGATCTATCTGTTTGCAGGACCGACGCCGGGCGAGTGGGCGACGGGAACGCTGGTGCAGAAGTACATCAACCTCACGATTCTTTACTGGATACGCTTTTTTGTGGCGGGGCTGGCGGTTGCCGACCTGTATGTGACGGTGTTTCCGCGGATGAAGGCGCACTGGATTTGGGATGTGGTGGGCGCTCCGTGCCTGGTGCTGCCGTTTGCGCTGGGCAGCATGGCGTGGGACTTCTGGGGTCCATGGGTGCTGGTGGTGGGATTTGTGAGCGCGTTCCATGGGCCGGTGCTGCGGTGGTTTTTCCGCAATGCATTTGTGGGCATCGTGGGAGGCATGTGTTACAGCCTTTACTTGACGCACTCGATTGCGCTGCAGGCGTTTTACCTGGTGTATATGAAGGTGCTGCCGGGGATACACGGCTTTCTGGCGCGGCTGGTGGTGGGAGAGATTCTGATTCTGCCGCTGCTGCTGGTGGTGGGCTCGGTCTTCTATCTGCTGATTGAGCGGCCGTGCATGGACCGAAACTGGCCGGTCAAGCTGAGGAACTGGGCGCGGCGCAAACTCGCGGGCACCGCGGCGCAATAGCCTGCGCTAGGGCCTGGCATTGGCCGCTGAGCCTGAAGATGGCGCGAGACTGGGCCAACGTTTCAGGATGGCATCGGCGACCACGCGATTTCCGAACGTGTTGAAATGTACGCCTTCAAGCGTGATCTGGCTGGTGTTGTACTGAGCCTCGACGGAGGTGAGGTCCATGAGCGGGACGTGGTGCGCGGCACACCAGGCATGCAGGAGGACGGCGGAGCGGCTGCTGATGGTGGGGATTTCGTTGCGAAAGGGTGCGTACACGATGACGAACTGAGCATGTTGCGACTCGACGAGGGTGCGGAAGGTGTCGAGGTCCGCGAGGTTGGCGCGGATGACCTGCTCGGTGACCTGCGAGGTGCTGTCGCCGGCGTCAATGCGCCGGTGGAGATGCAGGAAGTAAGGCTTGATGAGGCGGTAATAGAGCTCGCTGAGTGCGGAGGCAGGAGGCTGGGATGGGATTTCGTCATTGACGCCGAGCATTTTGGCGCGGGTCTGGCTGAGGTCGCCGCTGTTTAGCACGAGCACCACGACGTTGGACTGGAAGACGCCGCGGGAACGGACGAAGGAGAGCTCGTTGTCAATGGCCCACGCGCTGGCGGAAGCGTTGAGGACTTCCACCGGCTGATGGATGACGGTGGGCAGGCTGCGACGCAGCAACTGAGTGAAGATTTGGCTCTGGTCGATGCGGGTGGAGCCGTAGGTGATGGAGTCGCCGACGAAGAGGATGCGGTATGTGTGCCGAGGCTTGACGGGCTGGAAGTCCGCCGAGCGCATGCCGTAGGGATTGATATACGTGTGCACGAAGAAGCGGAAGACACGCTGATTGGGCTTCATGATGTAGCCGCAGGCGGCGTCCGGCGCGACGAGCACGGGGTTGCCCAGCCCGAGGCCGAAATGCAGTGCCGCGTCCGCGAGAGCCAGCAGGATGGCCAGCGCCAGCAGGGAAGCCAGCGTTCCGCGCAGGAGGCGCGGGAGCCTGCGGACGCGGGTGGACGGGTCCGGATTGGATTGGAGGTTCGTCATGAGCGACAGGTTGACGGGCTGGCGCGGCTAGTGAATGGGCCGGTCGGTCCAGAGGGTTTTGTCGGCGATGGCGCGGGCGAAGTAGAGGCGGCCGGCGAGGAGCTTCTCGGCCTTGGCCTGGTTGGTGTCCTGCGCGAAGAGCCATTTGCGGGTTCCGGTTCCCCACATTTGCGAGAGCTGCTGCGGGCTGAGGAAGATGTGCGGCGCATCAGGGTAACAGGAGCCCCAGAGCAGGGAGGAGCCTGCGCCGGTGGGCGAGCAGGGCGGGAGGACGAGGTCGGCCGGTTTGCGCAGAAGATTGTTGGTGTAAAAGATGACCGATGAGGCGTCGGACTGGTCACCGTAGACGATGAAGGTGTCAGAAGGCGAGCCGTCGCGGAGGATGACGTCAGCGAGCTGCTTGGAGCTGAGCATGGGTTCGAAGCGGGCGAAGGCGATGTGCGCGGCGATGAGGAAGACGGCGGCGGTGAGGGCGATGCTTACGGTGGCGGCGAGATGGCGGCCGCGGCGGCGCAGAACCCAGCCGACGGCGGGGCCCACCAGCAGCGTGACGGCGGCCAGCGCGGCGGGAAGGCGGAGCGCGGCGAAGGAACGGCCGGTGAGATCGAAGAGGTGCGACATGGAGAGCGTGTAATCGCCCACGTCGCGGTGGGCGAGGAGGATGCCGATGTCCGGTTCGAAGGGGAGATGGCGCGAGGTCCAGAGACCCCAGGCGAGAGCGATGGCGGAAACGACGCCGATGACGGCGAAGACGGCCTGCGCGCCGGTGAGCCAGGCGGTGGAGAGCGCGGGCTGCTCGGGATCGGTGGAGCCTTCCTCAATGCCCGCGACGACCGCGGCGGTGAGGATGAACAAGGGCGGCCAGGCCTCGAAGGTGTAGTACTCCTGATTGGTGGAGATGGAGAAGAAGAGCAGGATGAAGGCGACGAAGAGGCCGAGGAGCCAGATGGTGCGGACGCGGAATTTGAGGCGCGCGACGTAGGTGGCGACGTCGAGGCGCGCGGCGTGGTCGAGGTAGAAATCGACGGTCTGGCCCGCGTCGCGGCGCAGGTGCTGGAGCCAGGAATGGCGGGTCTTCCATGCGAGGAAGAGCACGGCGGGCAGGAAGAGGCTCCAGGGGAAGAGCCAGATGAGATGGCCCAGCCAGTACCAGGCGGAGGGCATTTTGTTGTAGTCGTGCGGGAAGCGCTCGCCGAGGAAGCGGAGGAAATGCTCGTTGATGAAGTAGAAGTACCAGAAGCCGTGGACATTGCCGGGCGTGGGATGGTTGCCGACGGGGTGGCCCTGGTCAGGATTTGCGAGGCCGCAGAGGATGTGCCACGGGGCTGCGATGGCGAGATAGAGCAGGAAGCCGGAGAAGGGCTTGAACTTGCCGAGGCGACGCCACTGGCCACTGAGAAGAAGCAAGGGAATGGCGGCGCCGGCGAAGAAGATGGGCGCGATGAGGCCCTTGGTGAGCGTGGCAAGAGCGAGGACGGCCCACATGCCGTAAATGCGCAGCGGTCGCCGGGATTCCATGCCGGTGAGGAATAAATACAGTGCCAGCAGGAATAGAAAACTGAGCAGCGCCTCAGGGATGGCGAAGCGCGTGAAGAGAAACGGGCCGATGGCGGTGAGGATGGCGAGCGCGGCGTAAAAACCGGAGCGCGGGCCCCAGGCGCGAAGGCCCCAGAGCCAGCCGAGCCAGGCGCAGCCAAGGATGGCAAGCGCGTTCTGGAGGTGGGTGGCGAAGACGTTCTGGCCGAAGATGCGGTAGAGTCCGGCGTCAATCCAATAGGGCAGCGGAGGTTTTTCGAGGTAGCGAATGCCGTCGATCTTGAGGGTGACGAGGTTGCCGGTCTGGGCCATGTGCTGGGCGGCCTCGGCGTGACTGGCGTCGGCGTCGTCCAGCAGCGGAGGGGTGAAGAGCGAGGCGAAATGGACGGCGGCGAAGATGGCGAGCAGGAGCGCCCACACGGCGAGTGCGGACGGGGCGTGCTGAGGGCGCGAAGCTGAGGTGGACTGGCTGCTCATGTGGATGGAGACGGGGACAGCGCCGTCTGAAGCAGGATAGCAGCCGGGGAATTGGCGCGTGCCAGCGGACGGGACGGCGGGGGAACTTAGCCGGGCAGTCGTGTATCTTGAGCGCAGAGCCTTGAAGCCCCCTTGCCGGAGGTTGCGCGACCACATTATGCCCACGTTTGCCGCGATTGATATCGGGTCGAACTCCTGCAGGCTGAAGATTGCGAAGGTGGTGGCGCACCGGCTGAAGACGCTGCACGAGGACCGCGAGGTGACGCGGCTGGGCGCAGGCGTGTTCAACGCAGGGCTGGTGTCACCGGACGCGATGGCAGCTACGCTGCGCGCGCTGAAGCGGTTCCAGCGGGCGGCGCAGCAGCACGGCGTGGACCGGATGCGCGTGGTGGCGACGGCGGCGATGCGCGACGCGCGGAATGCGGCGGCGTTCCAGGCGTGGGTGAAGGCCGAGACTGGCTGGACGATGGAGATTATCTCGGGTCTTGAAGAAGGCCGGCTGATCCATCGCGGGCTGATGAGCGGGGAGCCGGGAGTGGGCGGGAGCGTGCTGCTGGTGGACCTGGGCGGCGGAAGCTGCGAGATTACGCTGAGCGAACACAAGCGGATCAAGGAGACGATCAGCGTGCCGCTGGGCGCGGTGCGGCTGACGGAGGAGTTTCTCGAGGCCGATCCGCCGACGGGCGAAGGGCTGAAGCAACTGCGGCACCTGATTGCGCGCGAGCTGCGGCGTGCGCACAGAAAGATTGGGCCGGCGCGGGTGCAACTGGTGATTGCGACCAGCGGAACCGCGGCGGCGCTGGCCGAGGCCTGCGCGGCGGGACGGTCAGGCAAACAGGCAGGACGCGCCGCGGCCAAGGCCCGGCGCAGGGGGGCGGCACGGCTGGCCGCGGGCATGGACGGCATGGCTCCAGCGGCCGAGGTGCGCAAGATGGCGGCGAAGCTGGCGAAGATGACGCTGCCGGAGCGCGAAGCAGTGGCGGGCATCGGGCCGCGGCGGGCGGAGATTATTGTGGCGGGCGCGCAGGTGTTCGCGGAGCTGATGGAGCACTTCGCGCTGCCGGGATTTCGCTATTCGCCGCTGGGGCTGCGGGATGGAATTCTGGCGCAGATGCTGGCCGAGCAGGATGCGCGGGCGGCGGCGCACCGGGAGTTCGAGCACGAGCGGTGGGAGAGCGTGATCGCGACGGCGAAGCGCTACGGCGTGGACCCGCGGCACAGCGAGCCGGTGCGCGGGCATGCGGTGCAGCTTTTTCGCGAGCTGAAGAAGCTGCATGATCTTCCTCCGGAGTATGAGGGATGGCTGGCGGCGGCGGCGGTGCTGCGCGATACGGGGAAGTTTGTGAATCACCAGGGGCACCACCGGCACACCCAGTACATTATTTCGAGCTCTGAGATGTATGGGTTCACGCAGGTGCAGCGAACGGTGGTGTCGGCGATTGCGCGGTACATGGGCAAGAGCAGGCCGCAGCCGGGCGACCGGGCACTGAGAAATATTCCGGCCGAGGAGCACAAGCACGTGCAACGGGCGGTGGTGCTGCTGCGGCTGGCCGTGGCGCTGAACCAGGACCGGGCCAGCGATGTTCTGCGTGTGGCGGCGCGGGTGTATCCGAAGCGCGTGTACCTGGAGATGAAGCCGGGACGGACAGGTGCGGAGCTGGAGCTGTGGTCACTGAGGAAAGAGGCCGACTACTTTTTCGAGGTCTTTGGCCGGGAGCTCTTCGCCACGCTGGCGTAGAAGTTGCGGGCCACACGCGGGTCAATGAGCCACTGCAGCAGCGGCGGATGCTTGCTCATGTCAATGCGTGCGATGGAGCCCTTGCGCATGCGAACGCCGGCGGGGCCGTTGCCGGTGATGAGATGGCCGAGAAACTGAAAGAGATTGGGATTGTGGCCGACGAAGAGGACGTCGTCGCGGCCGGCGTATTTTTCGATGAGCTTTTGGAAGGTGGCGAAGGAGGCGTCGGGCGCGAGCGCGGTGCTGACTTCGACCTTGGCCTCATAGCCGAGCTCGGTGCCGACGAACTGGGCGGTCTGGAGGCTGCGCTTGAGCGAGCTGGAGACGATGACCTCCGGCTGCACCTTGAGGGCGCTGAGCAGACGCGCCATGAGAATGCACTGATCCTTGCCTTCCTTGATGAGGCCGCGTTTGGCGTCGAGTGTCGGGTTGCCGCGTCGGACGCCGGCGTTGGCGTGGCGCATGAGATAGAGATTCATCGAGATAGACGGCGCCTGAATTCGGGGCCAGGCGACTCCCTGAAGTGTGATTTTAACACGCTTGTAACACTTCGGCGGGCTCGGTGGCGGGCTTGGATGGGGACGCGGCGAAGGTTTTGGAGGCGGGAACCGGGCAGGGCTGCCAGAGCTCGCTGACGAGGAGGCCGCGGAGAAAGGTGCGTCGGCCTAGGAGGGTGAATCCGGCCTGGGCGAGGGCGCGGGGATGGTCGGGCAGGCGGCGGACCTTGAGGCCGGTGAGGAGGCCGAAGGCGCGGTAAAGGCCGGCGACGACCGGGCGGGCGACGAGGCGGCCGAAGAGCGAGGGCGGAACAACGAATTCCGAGACGGCCCAGAGCGCGGAGGGGGAAACGGCGGGACGCAGGCGGCGGGCCAGGGCGAGGACTTCCCCGGGGGTGAGGAAGTCAAGGAAGAAGTGGGCGAAGACGAGGTCGTAGGGCTGGCTGGCGGGCTGCCAGAGGCGTGCGTCGGCGCAGTGGGTGCGGACGCGAGGGGCGTGCGGGCCGGCGCGGCGAAGGAGCTGGCGCAGCATGGCGGAGCTGGCATCGACGGCGTCGATATGAACGCGGGGGTTGGCGCGGAGAAGGCGCGCGGTGAAGCGGCCGTCACCGTCGCCAAGGGCGAGGGCGCGGCGGCTGGAGAGCAATTCAGGCAAGAAGGCGCGGCGGCAGCGGCCGAGCGCGGGGCCGAAGGTGAACCACTCCATCCAGCGGTAAAGGCGGGCAAGCGGGTTGAGGTTGGGCGGCGGATTCATGCGGGGAACCGGGCGAAGAGAAGCAGAGCAGGCGCGAGGAGGACGAGATCGGCGGCGGCGCGCAAAGCGAGCGGCGTGAGGCGGCGGCGGTTGCGGTCAAGCAGTGCGAGGAAGAGCGCGGAGCAGGCGGCGGCGGTGAGAAGGATGGCGAAGCGCGGGTTGGCGGGTCCCACGAGGGTTGCGAGAAGGAGCGCGGCGAGGGCCAGGATGCCTGAGCGGAGCGGGATTCCGGTGCGGGGCATGATTTGGGCGCGGTGCTGGGCGGGACGGGCTTCCCAGCGGGCGATGGCGTGGCAGTTGAGCCAGGCGAGGGCGACGAAGCAGGCGAGCATGGCCGCAAACTGCAGGGCGGCGAAGGGCGCGGAGGCGGATGCCGCGAGAATGCGGAGGCGCGTGAAGGCCGGGACGGCGCAGCCGACGGTGAAGAGCAGGCCGACGAGGAATTCCTTGGAGAGGAGCGGAGCAAGCTGGTCACGACCAAGCAAGGTCCGACCAGGCCGGACCCGACCGAGCCGTGCCCGACCAAGCTGGTCTCGACCAAGCCGGGCGGGCGCGCGGCGGCGGGAGTGGACGCCGGAGAAGTAGGCGAGGGTTGCGGCGGCGAGGACGGAATCCGGCGCGCGGGCGAACGAGGGAAGCGAGACGACGAGAATGGCCGCGGCGGCGAGGGCCGAGACGATGGCGAGAGGCAGAAGTATGCGGCGATGACGCCAGTGGAAGGTGTGGCGGAGGCGGAGCTGGCTGAAGCGATGGGCGCGCAGGCCGGCGCGCGCGTCGAGGAGGCGGTCAAAGATGTAGACCGACCAGGTGACGAGGGCGAGAAGGACGGGCACCCAGAGCGGAAGCGAGACACCGGCGGCCCAGGCAAAGGCGAGCGACCAGACAACGGCGACGGTGGGCGCGTCAAGACTGAGCAGATGCCAGAGGCGTAGCGCGGCGGGCGCGCGGAGAGGTTGCGGCGCGGGCGCGGCGGGGCTCCAGGAGCGGAAAACGGGAGCCGGGGCGCAGGCTTCGTGTTGTGCGCGCGGGGCGGCCAGGGGAAGCGGCATCCTCCTCATTGTAGAAGACGAGACGGGCCGTGCGGCGCGGGCTCGGGCAGGCTCAGGCGGAGGCGAGGCTCTGTTGAACGAGCTCGCGGAGCCGTGCTTCGACGTCCTCGCTGCGAACGAAGAAGGGTGCGTGGAGGCACTCGAGCGTGAGCTGCTGCGTGTCAGGCGCGTAGTTCCAGGAGACTTCGACGCCGAATTTAGCGGCGGAGCCGGAGTTGCCGCTGATGGCAATGCCGGAGGACTGCGCCTGCTGGGCGAGATGGGCGAACTGGGCGGGTGTGACCGGGGCGAACTGGAGCGGTGCGTTGGACGGCATGGGGGACTCCATCGTTACGAGTTGAGGGGTTGCGGGTTGAATCACAGAACCGCCGAATTGTCGGCAAACTTCCTGTGGAAAACTGCAAATTTAATAGGGGGGGTGGGGGGGGCCGGAGGGGGTACAGACCGGGGACATGCCTGACAGGTTGAACCGGGGAGACATCCGGAGCAGAACGGGCGGCACGAACGCATGCACCGGACGCTGAAGCAGGATGTGCCTCCGGCCGAGGACCGGCGCGGCCAGCAACGGGAACTGGATCGGTTCCGCGAAGAGTACAACCATGTGCGGCCTCACGAAGCGCTCGGCATGCGCACTCCTGCTTCGGTCTATGAGCCTTCTCCCCGTCCGTATCCGGCGCGGGTGCCCGGCGTGGAATATCCAGCCACCATGCTGGTGCGCACGGTCAAAAGCCACGGCCATTTTCGCTGGAAAAAGCACGATGTGTTCCTTTCAGAAGTGCTGTGGGGCGAACCGATCGGCTTGCTGCCGGTCGACGATCGAATCTTCACCGTCTACTTCGCGCATCTGCCCCTGGCGCGCTTCGATACCCATACCTGTAAACTGTCCCGACTGCCGTACGGCAGCCGGGACAGCGACAAAAACAAGAACCTTCCTGATAAGGAAAAACTGTCAGATATGTGCCCGGTCTAAAATGTCAGACTTGTTCCCGGCCGTACACGCGGTTTGTCATCATTCCGTTGTCAGAAGTCAGTGGGCATGTGGCCGGGCGAGACGGCGCGTCCGGAGACATCTTCCATGTTTCCATTGTGCGGCAAGGGGAGGGAATGATCGGCAAAAGAGGGGGGCGATTTGCATGTGTGGAATGAGGGGATTGGAGATGGAAACGGGATGGGCGGGGTTGACGGGGCGGGGTAACAGGCAAGAAGGAGTGGGGAGCCGCAGCGCTACTTGGGCTTGGTGGCGAAGTAGCCACGGCGTGCCTGGACGGTCCATTGCTTGCCGTTCCTGAGCTTTACGGTGAGGGGGTGGAGGCTGCCGTTGAGCTTGAGATGCTCAGGCTTGAAGGCGAGCAGATACGTGCATGCGGGCGGGGCGGCAAGGCGCTGGAGGCCAGCGAAGAGGTCGTTGTTGTTGTGGAAGAAGAGTCCGCCGGTGCCGTAGGCGATGGTGCCGAGGGTGCCGTCCTGGGCGACGACCTCCTGCGCGTCGAGGGAGTGGGTGATGGCGGTCATCTCAGGATCGTAGCCCGGTTGTTCGATGTTGCCTGAGGGGTCCTGGGCGTAAACGCCGCGGGCGTTGAGGCTGCTGATGATGACCTCATGACGCACGGCATCGTCAAGCAGATCGGAAATATCGAAGCGCGAGGTATCGTTGAGGAGGAATCCGCGGGAGATGAGAACGACGACTTTGCGCCCGGGCGCGGGTGCAATCCAGTGAATGACGTCGCGGAGCTGCAGGAGTGCCTGGCGGCTCTGCTGGCCGCTTTGGCGCAGGAGGTCGCGGGCGGTTTGCACGAGGGTCTGCTTGGCGATGAGTTCCGCGCCCGCCGTCTGAGGCGAGATGCCCTTGCAAGCCATGGTTTCCGCGATGAGAGCGTTGAGCGGGCCGGCGGACGGTCCGTGGCCGTCAAGGCTGCCCTGGTCTTCGAGTGTCTGGGCGGTGTATGCGCCGAAGTCGGGGCAACGGCCGCGCGCGGGGTCGCCGAGGGGCTGGGCGTGCAATTTGGCAAGCGCCTGGCGGAGCTTTTGCTGGTCAGGGGTGAAGGTCTGCTGGACGAGGCCGGAGGTGGAGAGAATGGCGACGTGATAAGACGGCCTGATGGTGGCGAGCTGCTGCAGGACTGCGTTGCGCGCGCGGATGAGCTCTTCGTCGTTGAGGTGCAGATCATCGAAGAAGTAGACGAGGAAAGTGGCTGGGGGCGGAGCGGACGGAGATGGTGCGCTGGATGCGGAAGAAGCGACGCCTGGCTGTTCTCTGCTGGTTTCGACGGTGAAGTCGGTGATCTGCTGGCGCTTGCCTTTGTCAAAGAGCTGGAAGTCGTCGCGGGTGAGGTTGGTTACAGCGTGGCCATCGGCGTCGAGCACGATAACGGGGACAAGCACGAGATCAGAAGCGACTTTGAAGCCGAATTGCGAAACGGCGGGCGGCGGCGCAGGCGTGGTTGAGGACGCGGTTGCGGTTGCGAGCGACTGCGGCGGAGAAACGGCTTCGGCTGTGGGTTGCGGCTGGGACGCTGGGGCGGCAGTTGTGGGTGATGGTGGCGCGGCGGCGGGTTGCGTGGCGGCAGGTTGCGCGGTGACGGACGTGGGCGGCTCGGACTGGGCTTCGGTTGGGGCTTTGGCTGGCGCTTCGGCTTGTTGCGCGGAAGGTGCGGAGGACGGTGCGGGCAGGAGATCGGCGGTTCCGTAACGGATGGTGGCCTGCACCTTGTATTCGTGGTAGCTGGTGAAGTCGATTTTATTGACGAAGGAGAATGGGCCGCTCTCCATGGTGACTTCGGCGTGGGAGGGAAGGCTGTAGAGCTTGCCCTCGATGGTGACCTGTCCGTAATCGACGATGCGATAGGCGCTTTGAATGGCGAAGTTGCCGGGGAGATCGAACTGGGTGGTGTAGCGAAGGATGTCAAGGGTTTCGGCGTCCACGTAGATGTGGCCCTGGTAAGAAACGATCACTGCCTTGCGGCTGTTGCGGTCGAGTATGGGTGTGCCGGCGGACTTGGGAACGTGGAACTCGATGTCGAAGACGCGGCGGCCGCGGAGATGGGTGTCGTGATGGAAAGAAAACTGCGTGCCGGTGCGGGGGAGAAAGATGACGCGGAGAGCGGTGCCGAAGTCGCCGCTGGAAGCTGCCCCGGCGGCGCGCTTGAGCTCGGCTCCAGTGGCGGGCCTGCCGTTGATGGAAATGAGCTGATAGTGCTCCTTTTGGTGGAAGAAGGAGAGCTTTTCAACGACGGTGTCGCTGGGGCCGTAGATGGGGTTGGCGATGCCATCGTCAGCGGATAGCGCGGTGCCTGACTGCTTGCTGTCGCGTTGGGTGACCTGAGTACAGATGAAGTTGGGGAGCGTGGAGATGTAAGCCAGAGCGTGCTGGCGCACGGAGCTGAGGAGCGTGGTCTGTTTGGCGGAGAGGCGATGCGACTCGCCGAGCGCCGCGTGCGCGGCTAGGGAAGCGACCAGGCCCAGAGCCGCAATGCGAAGGGAGACCAAGAGCAAACTCCTTCGAACTGCCGAGGTGACTCGATGGTATGAAACGATCCGCCGCGACGCAAGGAAAAGCGGGCGGGCGGGGAGGGAATGGCGCGCGAGGCGGGACCGCGAAAATCAACCGCAGATTTTTCGACTCGCTGCGCTTCCCTCAAGATGACAGCGTTTCATTTCTTGAAATGCAGGTCCCCTTCGGCTTCGCTCAGGGCAGGCTTTCGACTCCCTTCGCTCAAGGTTCGGTCGCTCAGGATGACAAGATGCTGGGTGGGCAGGTGTGGCTTGTTAGTCGGCGGCGTGGGGTTTGGGGAGGGTGGGTTTGACGGCGCGGCGCGGAGGGTTGCGGCGGGCGGGGCGGGAGGTGGGTGCAGGTTCTGCGGGCGCGGGCGCGGCGGGGGTGAGTTTGGGGATGGCGTCGAGGTCGGCTTTGCCTTCGGCGAGCTGCATGAAGAAATCCTGACAGGAGAATGGGGGCGAGGAGAAGGCGGGCGCGGAGCTGGTCGCGAATTTGGGGAGCTCGGCGGCGCGGAGGTAGGAGCCGTCGGGCTGCTGGAGGCGGGCCTTGACGGTGTCAGCGAGCTGGGCGGGGAGAATTTCATTGAGGATGCGGGCGCGGGCGGCGGGGTCGCGGACGGGGAAGGCGACCTCACAGCGCTCGAAGAGATTGCGGGGCATCCAGTCGGCTGAGCCGAGGTAGACCTCGTCGTCGCCGCCGTTGGCGAAGTGGAAGATGCGGGAGTGCTCAAGGAAGCGGCCGACGATGGAGCGGACGCGGATGCGGCTGGAGAGCGCGGGGACGCCGGGGCGGAGGATGGAGAGTCCGCGGATGATGAGATCGATTTCGACGCCGGCCTGGGAGGCCTGGTAGAGCGCGTCGATGACGCTGGGCTCGAGGAGCGCGTTCATTTTGGCGACGATGCGTGCGGGGCGTCCGGCGCGGGCGTGGTCAGCCTCGCGGCGGATGAGGCCGAGGAAGCTTTCGGCCATGGTGAGGGGTGCGACGAGCAGCGGGAGGTAGTCGTCGACTTCGGCGTGTGCGGTGAGGTAATTGAAGACCATGTGGACGCGCTCGGTGATTTGCGGGTCTGAGGTGAGCAGGCTGAGGTCAGTGTAAAAGCGGGAGGTGACGGGGTTGTAATTGCCGGTGCCGAGATGGCAGTAGCGGCGGGTGACGCCGTCCTCGTCGCGGCGGACGAGCAGGGCGAGCTTGCAGTGGGTTTTGAGTCCGACGACACCGTGGAAGACCTGTACGCCGGCGTCTTCCATGGTGCGCGCCCAGCGGATGTTGGAGGCCTCGTCAAAGCGCGCCATGAGCTCGACGACGAGTATGGCTTCCTTGGTGGCGGCAGCCTGAATGAGCGCGGCGAAGACGGGCGAGTCCTGGCTGGTGCGGTAGAGGGTCTGCTTCATGCCGACGACGGCGTGGTCTTCAGCGCCCTGCTGGATGAAGTCGACGACGGGATCGTAGGAATCGTAGGGATGGTGGAGAAGGATGTCGCGCTGGCGGAGCTCGTCAAAAAGATTGGCTGATTTGCGGCCGAGGACGAGCGGGCGCGGGGTGAAGGCGGGGAATTTGAGGTCGGTGCGCGCGGCGTCTGAGTAAAGGAACATGATGCGGGAGAGATTGACGGGTCCGTCGCCGTGAAAGACCTGGTCGGGGTCGAGCTCAAAGTTGACGCGGAGGCGCTCGACGATCTCTGGATGCGCGCCGGTTTCGACTTCAAGGCGTACGGCGTCGCCTTTGCGGCGATTGTGGAGCTCGACGCGGATGGATTCGAGCAGGGAGCGGGCTTCTTCCTCTTCGAAGTAGAGGTTGGAGTTGCGGGTGACGCGGAAGGGCGTGCAGGCGAGGAGCTCGTAGCCGCGATACATGCCGCCGAGATGCTGGGCGATGAGCTCATGGAGGAGCAGGTAGTCAGAGAAGCCGTCTTCCGCGGGCAGGCGTACAAAACGCGGCAGCGCGCGGGGGACGGTGACGACACCGAGAACGGGCGGGCCGGAGCTGCGGCGCTTGCGGCGAAGAAGAAGCGCGAGGCAGAGGGCCTTGTTGAGGACGCGCGGGAAGGGATGGGCGGGATCGATGGCGATGGGGGTGAGGAGCGGATCGACCTCGCGCTGGAAGTAAGACTGGGCGTGGGCGCGGGCTTCGGTGGAGAGCTCGTCCCAGTCGAGGATGCGGATGCGCTGGCGGCGAAGCTCGGGCAGAAGGCGGTTCCAGCAGCCGAACTGGTCGGCGCCGAAACGATGGATTTCTTCGGTAAGTGCGGAGAGGGATTCGTCGGGGCGGAGGCCGTCGTAGCCGGGCTCGCGGTAACCGTCCTCAATGCGCTGCCTGAGACCGGCCTGGCGGATTTCGATGTACTCGTCGAGGTTGGAGGCGGTGATGGCGAGGAACTTGACGCGCTCAAGAAGCGGGTTGGTGGGGTCCAGTGCCTCCTCAAGCACACGGCGATTGAACTGCATCCATGAGTGGTCGCGACCGGTGAAAAGCATTTGTTTGGAGCTGGTGCGGGCCATTGCGTCTGTCCAAAGCCGTGTGGAAGAGTTTACCGCGTTTGCGTGGGGAAAGGCACGCCGGGGGGTTGCCCCGGGGGCTGGGACCAGAGAAACACGGGGAAGGGGCGTGCGATGTGAAGGAAAGGTGAAAAGCGGGCGGATGGAGCTGAATTGACCAGAATCGAGAAGGGTTTGACCCTGGGCGGGGAGCGGGTCACGAAGGGATGTGACACGCCAACGACTTGAGCGCGGTCTGCGGTCTGCGGGCGCGTAGGCGATTTGGCATCGACGCAGGTGGATCAGTTACGGGAACGGCGTTTTCGGGGACTAATCCTGAATGCCGACCAGACCAAGACCGATTTCGAGGGACGGAGACCGGCATTCCAGCCTGAATCGCTCTGACGATCCGAGTCAGGCTATTGCTCTGAGTGGTAACTGAAGGGTGGTCCACAAACCAGTCACTGCTAGCTGACCTGTGGAGTGGACCTTTTTCATCGCTCTCAGACTGTTTGGAGATATGCAGGGGCGAAGACTCTTTCGACAAATGACTCGAGCGTTGTCGGCGTTGTATTTCTTGCCGAGCGGGTTTCCTGAGCCACCATCAATCCTGCGTTCGCACCGGCCCACATTTCAATAATCAGTTTTGCGGTTGTTTCAGGCAAACCCATTCCTAAAAGGACCCGCTCAAGGATCGTGCTAGGCAGTTGCACATATTCGAGACTGGGCTTGCCGATTGAATTACCGACGATTGAAGCCGCCTCCTTCATAGAGATGTCGCGCTGTCCTTGTAGTTCGTGGATCGAATTGCCGGAAAAATCGCAAGCCGCGAGGCGAGTGGCGGCATAGGCGCCGATGTCCTGAGTCGCTATCCACGGCATTTGCGTATCGGCCAGCAAACCTCCCGGCAACGTTCCCGTTGAGCGTAATGGGGCAAGACTCATGAGAAGATTCTCCATGAAATACGCTGCATGGAGATGAAGAACGTTGAGACCTCCAACTTGATTGAGCTTGTGCTCCTGGTTATGTAAACCGACGATGGGGCCAGTGCCTTTTGAGTGCTGAGCTCCCATGCTGCTTAGATTCACGACGAAGGGGACATGTGCTTTGGAGATTGCTGCGGCGTAGGAATCGGAGACTCGTTCCTGATGAGCGCGCAAGTCTGGTTGTGAGATGTCCTCAGGCAGAACCAGGTAGACGGCAGATGCACCAGCGAAGGCGATGGACATTAAATCGACGTCTGCGGCGTTAGCGACGAATGGCTCCGCACCTTGCTGTACGAGTGGCGCGAGCTTTTTCGAGTCTCGACCGACTGCGCGAACCTTTTCGCCTTTTGCGAGCAGCACCTCCGTCACTCGCCGTCCTGTCCGTCCCGTTGCACCCGTTACGACAATCATTTCGGCCTCCTATGCTTACACTTTGAAATTCTCGCGCTCTTGTTTTAACAGCATCGGTACAGTATAACGGCAGTCCTCGGGCTTAGGAACTACATCAGCGGGTCGAGTGAAGTCCTCGCAACTGATTGAAAGGTAGGCTGCTACACAGCCACAAGATTAAGTCCGGTCAGGCGGCCTCCTGGCCATTTCCCGAGTTCTGTCATTGCTCCGGTCGGTTTACCGTCTACCCTTCAATTACTACTTGTGCACTACCCAACACGCTCGTGGCCGCTTTTCCTTGGATTACTCCTCAAATGTCGGCTTATGTTGACTGATCGGAGGGGATGGCATTGGGGCCGGTGGGTTTGACCCTGGGCGGGGAGCGGGTGGAGGATAAAATTGGGGAGGCACGCCGCATCCGCCGTGGAAAGGAGCCGATCACATGACGCATGGGATTGATTCGAAGGCAGAGCTGGGAGTTCCGGCGCAGCCGCTTCCGGCGGGTGCGGAGGACTTCTCGCGCAAGGTGAGCGGGCTGCTGGATGGCCGGGAGAAGGACGAGGCCACGGTGGAGAAGGCGCTGGCAGGATTCGAGAACGTGTTTGAGCAGATGGCGGCGGGGCTCTACAGTTTGGCGTCGATGCTGGTGGGCGAGGGCGAAGCGAGCGTGGGGCTGGTGGAGACGGCGGTTTCCACGGTGGAGCTGGCCAAGGGGGCGGACGCGCAGACGGCGCGGCAGAACTGCCGGAGTGCGCTGAGCCGGGCGGCGATTGCGTTGCTGGAGAAGCGCGAGCCGGGATGCCTGGCCGCGCCCGAAGACGTGAGGCCGGCGGGCGGCTGCATTGAGGACGACGACCTGGAGGCGGCAGGGGTCTCCAGCGAGGAACTGGAAAGCATGATGGCCGGGCCAGAGCGCGAACGAGTGCGGGCGTGGCTGGAGAGCCTGCCGACGGCGCAGAGGGTGATTTTTGTGCTGCGGGCGGTGGCGGGGTTCAAGTCCGACGAGGCGGCGGCGCTGTTGGCTGAACGCGGCGGCACAGTCGCGGCGGGCTGGAGCGCGAAGGCGGTGCGGGAGCTGTTCCGGCAGGCGCTGTGCTCGCTGGCTTCGCAACTGATTCATGCGACGACGCGTTGAAGACGGGGCGGGTCCGGTTGAACGAGCTTGCTGCGTTCCCACTCATGCGCTCAACCACCCCAGCGACGAAGACCCGTCGCCGGGGACCCCGGCACGCGCATGAATGGGGCACCCGGCACCCGGCGCGCGGGAGGGGAGCCGGGGAAGTCAATCGAGGGCAGAATTTCCCTCAGCGGTTGAAGCTGCCTGGACTGTGCTTCGGAAACGTACGGGCTGAAGCCCGTACCCTTCCGCCACCCTGAAGGCCTTTCCCTTCATGACGATTCAGGTTGACCCGCTGCCGGATTCCGGCACAGAATCGGGTGCAGATTTTAGAAGCGGCGTGCGTGGCGCTGGCATCTATTTGGAGTGCGACTATCTTTCGGGCGGCGGTTCGCCGGCCTGATTCAATGACGAGTCTGGATGTTCTTTTACGAAGCAAAAAGACGGGCGGGACGTTTGCGTCTTTGGGTGCTGGCGCTGGCGGGCATGACGGCGGCGACGGCATTGGCCGCGCGCGCGCAGACGGCGCCGCAGGCACAGGGACCGACGGCGGAGAGCTACCAGGGGAGCGTGATGCGGGGCACGGCGACGCCGGGCGTGATGAAGCTGTCATTGGACGAGGCGATGCAGCGCGGCCTGAAGAACAACCTGGGGCTGCTGCTGAGCGGGATGGAGACAGCGACAGCGCGCGGCGAAAGGCTGAGCCAGTTGCAGGATCTGCTGCCCGAGGTAGATTTCGACGCGCACGAAGCGGTGATGCAGACGGACCTGCCGGCGCAGGGATTGCGGATTCCGGGATTCCCGACGATTATCGGGCCATTCGGCTATACAGATTTGCGGGCGTCACTGAGCTGGTCACTGGTGGATGTGAAGTCGCTGCGAGAGTACCTGGCGGCGAAGCACAACCTGAAGGCCGCGGGGTTGAGCGCTGAAGATGCGCGGAGCCTGGTGGTGCTGACGGTGGGCAATGCGTATCTGCTGGTGGTGGCCGACGAGACGCAGGTGGCCAGCGTGGAAGCGCAGGTGAAGACGGCGAAGGTTTCTCTGGACCAGGCCAATGCGAACCACGAAGCGGGCACTGCGCCGAAGCTGGACGTGCTGCGGGCGCGGGTGGATTTTCAGTCGCTGGAGCAGAAGCGGATTGCGGCCGAGGATGCATTGGAAAAAGACAAGCTGGCGCTGGCGCGGACGATTGGATTGCCACTGGACCAGAAGTTCGAGCTGACGGACCGCGTGCCGTATGCGGCTTTCGACCAGATTGACGCGGAGAAAGTGATTGAAGAAGCGGAGACGAACCGCAAGGACCTGGCGGCGACGGTGGAGCAGATGAAGGCCGCGGTGGACGAGCGCAAGGCGGCGACGGCGGACCGGCTGCCGACAGTGAAGTTCAATGGAGATTATGGCGACATTGGCGTGAACGTGCGGCACTCTCACGGGACCGGCGACGCGTCGGGAACGCTGAGCGTGCCGATCTTCAAGGAGTATGGGCTGCGCGGCGAAGCGCAGGTGGCGCAGGCGCAACTGGACACGGCCAAAGCGAAGCTGAGCGACAAGAAGGCGCAGGTGGAGGCTGACGTGCGGGACGCGCTGCTGGATATTGAGTCGGCGCAGAAGCAGGTGGAAGTGGCGCGGTCCACGGTGGAGCTGGCGAACGAGGAGTTGAGCGAGGCGCAGCAGCGGTATGCGGCCGGAGTAAGCGACAACCTGGCGGTGAGCCAGGCCGAGCAGCAGGTGGCGCAGGCCAATGACGTTTACGTGTCGAGCCTTTACCGGGACAACATCGCCAAGCTGAGCCTGGCGCGGGCTCTGGGCGCGGCGGAGCACTACAAGGACTATCTGGGAGGGAAGTAAACGTGGCGGAAGAGAATCCAAAAGCAGCGAAGCCGGAGCCGGACCAGAGCACGGAGCTGGCGCGGCCGGCGAAGAGCCGGAAGGGCCTGATCCTGGCGATCGTGGGCGTGCTGGTGGTGGTCGCTGTGGTGATGTGGTGGCATTCAACCTACAGCGAGGACACTGACGACGCGCAGATCAACGGACACCTGATCCAAATCAGCTCGCGGATTGCAGGGCAGGTGGTGAAGGTGAACGTTGAGGAGAACGAGAAGGTGAAGGCGGGGCAGTTGATTGCCGAGCTTGACCCGCGGGACTTTGAAGTGGCGGTGGAGAACGCGCAGGCAGCGCTGGAGAGCGCGCAGGCGAACGCCGCAGCGGCGGAAGTGAACGTGCCGATTACGAGCGTGAACGCGGGCAGCAGCCTGAGCTCAGCGAATGCGGACGTGACGGGCGCGCAGGCGGGCATCAGCCAGGCGGAGCAGCAACTGGATGCGGCGAAGGCTCGCGTGGCGCAGGCCGAGGCGAACAATACGAAGGCGCAATCGGACCTGGCGCGGTACAGGCCGCTGGTGGAAAAGGACGTGATCAGCAAGCAGAAGTTTGACGCGGCGGTGGCTGCGGCAGACGCGGCGAAGGCGTCCCTTGCGGATGCCGAGGCGAGCCAGAAGGCAGCCGGCGACGGGGTGCGCGTGGCGCGGGAGCACGAAAAGCAGGCGCAGGCGCAGGCGAGCAACGCGAAGACTGGTCCGCAGCAGGTGGCGGCGCAGAGCGCGCGGGCCAAGCAGGCGCAGGCGCAGGTGGCGCAGGCGCAGGCGCAACTGGACCAGGCCAAGCTGAACCTGAGCTACGCGAAGATTTATGCGCCGGAGGATGGGATTATCACGCAGAAGAGCGTGGAGATTAACCAGAATGTGAGCGTGGGGCAGAACCTGATGACGCTGGTTTCACTGAAAGACCTGTGGGTGACGGGGAACTTCAAGGAGACGCAGCTGAAACACATGCGCGCCGGAGAGACGGCGAAGATCCATGTGGACGCGACGGGGAAGGACTACAAGGGCCGGGTGACGCAGATTGGCGGCGCGACGGGCTCAGTGCTTTCGCTGTTTCCGCCGGAGAATGCAACGGGCAATTATGTGAAGGTGGTGCAGAGGGTGCCGGTGAGGATCGACTTTACGGACCTGAAGGACGAGGACGCGCGCCACCTGCTGCGGCCGGGGTTGAGCGTGGAGCCGACGGTGCGGGTGAAGTAAGCGCGACGTGCGGTGGGTGCGAGGGCGAAGAGTGGGGGTAGTCTACTGCCGGGGCGCAATGCGGGGGTTAGGGCTTCGCGCCCTTTTCCACGACGGCCAGACGGGTGACGACCGTGAGGCCGTCGAATTTGCTCATGTGGACAACGGGCTCCCACTGGATGCGGGCCTCGGGAGCGACGGCGGGCTTGAGAGCCTGGACGAGGTTTTCCACCTGCTGACGGCGGAGGTTGAGCTGCTCAAACTCACCGTGAATGCGGCTCAGTTCCGTGGCTGCTTCCCGGAAGGCGGCGTGATACGGATTGTTGTGATCTAGGGTGTCCATACGCTGCTCCAACGATTCTTATTGTAGGAACAGGTTGGGGCGAATGGCATCGCACGTAGGTGGTATTCCGGTACAACTGTTCCGTCAAGCGGGGGGTGCCGAAACGGGAGGCACACGCGGAGGGGAACCTTGTTTCCATATAGACTGATTGCTGGATTGCGATGAAAGACGCACTGGCTGTATCGAAAGAGAACTATCTGAAGGCGGTGCTGGAGGCCGAGGCGGAGGGCCGCCAGGTGTTTCCGGCAACGCTGGCGCACTGGCTGGAGGTGTCCGCTCCGGCGGTGACAATGGCGCTGAAGCGGCTGCGGCGGGACGGCTATGCGGAGGTGGGCGAGGACGGGATTGTGCGGCTGACGGCGGCGGGGCGGGAGACAGCCTACCGGACAGCGCTGCGGCACCACCTGATTGAGCGGATGCTGAGCGAGGTCTTCGGGATGGAGTGGCACGAGATCCACGAGGAGGCCGAGCGGCTGGAGCATGCGGTTTCGCCGGCGTTTGAGGCCAAGTTGAAGGAAAAGCTGGGCGAAGGCGGGGCGTGCCCGCACGGGAACGCGGTGCTGCCGGTGAGCCCGGAGGAGCGGAAGCGGCGCGGCGAGGTTCCGCTGAGCGAGGCGGCCGAGGGCGAGCGCTACACCGTTACGAGCCTGCATGAGCGGGATCCGAAGCTGCTGGAGTTTCTGCACCGGATGGGGATTGGGCCGAGCAGAAGCCTGCGGGTGGTGAGCAAGAATTACGACCAAACCGTTTCGATTGAGCTGTCTGCGGGGGTTTCGATTCTAGGAAGGCCGGCGGCGGAGGCGGTTTGGCTGCGTGCGGAAGGCTCGACTAGATAGGACTCACTCTCGCTCTTTTAGGCCGCTTCAGGAGGCAATCTCGTCGCGCAACATGAAGACGCGCTGAATTAGGTCTTTATCAACTTTCACGGGACGATTCTACAGATCCCTTGAGAGGCTTCGAATTCTTTTTGGATAGTTTCTTGATTGAAGGCTCTGCTGGCAAACGCTCAGGCATCGTTCCGCCAATGTCTTTTATTGCTTGGCGCACCCGTTTTCCGACGCCTAGGTGCGTGTCAATCGCACGCTGTTCCCCTTTGATTCCTTCGATCCGTAATTTCTCTTCGGTTTGTGTAATGCGAAATTCATTTGCAGCCAGCTCAGCGCGACCGATGCAGTCGAGAAGATCCTCTTTTTCGTCTATCCCCTTTATTTGCTTGATGGAACGAACTCCCCGGCCTTCGTACAGACCTTTATATCCTGCATCTTGAAAGATGCCGAACATTTTGCTACGAACCCCGGCATCTTTGGCCGCACCGCTCAACTTTCGATTAGCGTCCTTGACCCTTGCACGAAGCAACAAGCGACGTTCTTCCTCCGTGAGCCGCTCTTGATCTTCCTGCCGGTAGGTCTGCTCAACAAAGTATGCCTGTGCGGCGGCAATTTCTGACTTTACAGTATCACCATTCATCGCTATGAGATAGCAGGCATATTTGCTCAGTGCAAAGTTGTCTACTTCTCTCTTCGCCCCACTTCCGATTACCACCATTTCGTGGACAAGCACGAAATGGTCAGCGATGAAATTTCCGGCATTCTCACAGGAAGCTTTTGCCCTTTCGATTACTTGCCTAAAATCCCTCCAATCACTGTAGTCGAGAACCGTCATGATTTCCCGGGCTATCCAATAGTGATTACCGTTCTGAGAGGTCTTCCGAAGGGCTTTTAGCCGACCGATTATAAGATTTGTCGCGTCTTCCATGGCTCAGCCTCCAAGTACGATAGTCAGGATATCTTATTTCCATTTCCATAGGAAGATTTTTCTTGCCATTTCCATGTTCTCCGTCTATTGTTTGCTGAGGTGATCCCTATGGGTGCAAGAGAAAGCCTGCAAAAACTCGCTGACCGGAAGATTCAAGAGATGGCCGATCTGGAACGTCAGATTGATAGAGCACGCGTTTATCTTCAAGCAATTCAAGACTCTATCAAAGCTCTTCCACGAGAGAGTTTCATCCAGACGAACGGACGAGAAGCCACTTCGGACCTTCGGGCGGGCACTGTATTAGCTCGTGCAAGAGAAGCGATTCAGAAGAAAGGCACACCTATGCACGTAAACGAGCTTCTCATGGCAATCGGCCTTGAGAAGACGAAGAACGCTCGTGTATCTCTCGTCGGTTCATTAGGAGCGTATGTGCGGAAGGGGGTTGTATTTACTCGCCCCGGCCCGAATATCTTCGGCCTCGTTGAAATGGCCGCTACCGGCAACGAGCCAGATCAACAAGTGTTGCCAGAGACGTTTGGAAGGCTTGCGGAGCGCGACTAGCAGGTGCTAGAGAGGGGATTTTATACCCCCTGATTGCTTGGCGGCAATGGAGATCAAGTCTCCCGCCCTCCGCTCTATTTAAGCCTGCTTCACATTGGTTTATTGTCAATAGGAGTCACGTCATGGGGAAGAAGGATTTGCCATTAGATTCCGGCCAGCGAATCAGCGATATATTCGTCAAGTCGTTCGGTTGGACATGTGTTTATGGCAAGAATCACTTCGTCCTCACGCATCCCGAGAAGTCCCCGAATCTGTTCCTATCGATTCCTGATCACAAACAGGTTGATCGGAATCTGCTGCGGACAGAGCTACGCAAAGCTGAGATTTCGATTGAGGATTTCTGCAACGCCTACAAGGGACGCTAGGGGGCGACCAACTCCGGCCCTTTGACACGGAAGCTCTCTTCATCTTCAGAACAGTGCTCATGCGCTTCTGAAGTGGGCATCATCTGAAGCACCCGAACAGCAAGAACGGATTCTATCGCGTCGACGATATTCTTGCTCGCCTCCGCACGGGTCTTCCCCTGTGACATGCACCCAGGAAGCTGCGGGCACTCTGCCACAATGTATCCGTCTTCGCCTCGCCTGTAGACGACTTTCAGGATCGAGCCTGTCATAGAACTACCCTCTTTTGTGTGGGTGTACCACACTGGTAAACGGGACATGGAGCACCACCATATCATGGGCACGTGGCCCCGCGTAGCACATTATTAGACACACGGGGATTACGGAGGTTGCAGGGGCGGTCAACCAAAAGGCAGTTTGGTACCGACCCTAGGATACACAATCTGATCTCCCGTTTCGGCAAACTGGAATCAGAATGCACCAAAAATGCAACAAATCGAGTTTTCTGTGTCAGGTGTATGATATTGTAATTAAAAATAAGAGAAAATATTAACTACGATTAACAAGCTATGGCATACTGTGGAGAAGGCGCCTGCGGACGCGCTGAGGAGAGCCGTGGCTGTAGAGACCACCCCACAAGTCGCGCCACGCGCGCCTCGCGAGCACTCGCTGCAAGAGGTGTATGCGACGGTGAGCGTGTCGCGGTCGCCGTGGTACTGGCGGCGGCTGCTGGGGTTTCTGGGGCCGGGATTTCTGATTTCCGTGGGGTACATGGACCCGGGGAACTGGGCTACGGATATCGCGGGCGGGGCGCGGTTCGGCTACACGCTCCTGTTTGTGATCATGCTGTCGAACCTGATGGCGGTCCTGCTGCAGAGCCTTTCATTGAAGCTGGGGGTGGCGACGGAGCGGGACCTGGCGCAGATGTGCCGGGAGAACTACGGGCGAACGGCGAGTTTTCTGCTGTGGATTGGGGCGGAGATTGCGATTGCGGCGTGCGACCTGGCGGAGGTGATCGGGTCAGCGATTGCACTGAACCTGCTGTTCCACATTCCGCTGTTCTACGGGGTGCTGATTACGGGGACGGATGTGCTGCTGATCCTGCTGCTGCAGCGGTGGGGCTTCCGGTATGTGGAAGCGCTGGTGATCACGCTGATCGGGACGATTCTGGCGCTGTTCGTGGTGCAGATGGTGCTTTCGCGGCCGGATTACTGGTCGGCGCTGACGAGCCTGGTGGTTCCGTCGCCGGCGATTTTGACGAATGGGGAGATGCTGTATATCGCGATCGGAATTCTGGGCGCGACGGTGATGCCGCACAACCTGTATCTGCACTCGTCGATTGTGCAAAGCCGGCAGTATGAGCGGACGGTGGAGGGCAAGCGCGAGGCGATTCACATGGCCAACGTGGATTCTGCGCTGGCGCTGACACTGGCCCTGTTTGTGAATGCGGCGATTCTGGTGATGGCGGCGGCGGTGTTCCACCGGAGCGGGCACTACGACGTGGCGGCGATTGAAGACGCGTACAAGCTGCTGAGTCCGCTGGTGGGCGCGGCGGGAGCGAGCACGCTGTTTGCGATTGCGCTGCTGGCGAGTGGGCAGAACTCGTCGATTACCGGGACGCTGGCCGGGCAGGTGGTGATGGAAGGGTTCCTGCAGATGAAGGTTGCGCCGTGGCTGCGGCGGATGATTACGCGGGGACTGGCGATTGTGCCGACGATCATTGTGGTGGCGCTGATGGGACAGAGAGGGACGGACAAGCTGCTGATCCTGAGCCAGGTGATTCTGTCGTTGCAGTTGAGCTTCGCGGTGGTTCCTCTGGTGATGTTCACGGGCAGCAAGGCGAAGATGGGCGAGTTTGCGAACGGGCGATGGCTGCAGGGATTGGCGTGGGTGACGACGGTGCTGATTGTGGCGCTGAACGTGTGGATGCTGGTGCTGATGGCGAAGGGGAGCTGAACAGCGACCGGCGAGTTGGCGACCAAAAACAGGGAATCGGAATACCATGAAGGCATGAAGGTTTTGCGAGCAGCCGAGATGGCGGCGTGTGACCGCGTGACGACGGAGCGGTACGGCGTGCCGCAACTGAAGCTGATGCGCGCGGCGTCGAGCGCGGTGGCGGATTTTGCGCAGGAGCACTTCCGGCGGGCGCGGCGGGTGACGGTGCTGTGCGGCAAGGGCAACAACGGCGGCGATGGGCTGATGGCGGCGCGGAAGCTGGCCGATGCGGGGCTGGAGGTGACGACGCTGCTGCTGGGGTCAGCCTCAGACTTGAAAGGCGACGCGGCGGAGGCATGGAAGGAACTGGCCGGCCCGGATTCGAGCGGGGCGCATGGGCAGATTCACGTGGTGACCACAGCTGAGGAACTTGCGAAGCACCAGAGCGCGTTCGAGACCGACCTGATTGTGGACGCGGTGGTGGGGACGGGCTTTAAGCCGCCGCTGCGAGGGCTGGCGCTGGCGGCGCTGGAGCGCGTGAAGGCGAGCGGAGCGAAGGTGCTGGCGGTGGATTTGCCGTCTGGCTGGGCGGCGGATGCGACGACCGCAACGATGGAGGGTCCGATTTTTCCGGCGGATGCGGTGGTGACGTTCACTGCGCCGAAGCCGGCGCATGTGTTTGGACGGCTGACGCGGCGGTGGGACGACCCGGTGGTGGTGGCGCCGATCGGGTCGCCGGACAAGGCAGTGATTTCGAAGCTCGGAATGCGGTGGGCTGGCGGTGCGCTGGGGATGGTGCAGGTGCGGCGCGCGGCGGATGCGAACAAGGGGAACTTTGGGCACGTGCTGGTGATAGGAGGTTCGCTTGGCAGCGTGGGCGGGAAGATGGGCGCGCCGTCAATGACGGCGCTGGCGGCGCTGCGGGCGGGCGCGGGACTGGTGACGGCGGCGGTTCCTGCAGCGGGGCTGGGGATGGTGGGCGCGATTGCGCCGGAGTTGATGACGTGGCCGCTGGAGGCGACGGCGACCGGAGAGATTGCGGCGACGAATCTGACGGCGAAGCGGATGGCAGCGATGCTGGCGGGCAAGACGCTGCTGGCGATTGGTACGGGGATGGGACAGAACGCGGCGACGGCGAAGTTTCTTGCAGGGCTGCTGCGAGCGACCACGATTCCGGTGGTGCTGGATGCGGATGCACTGAATTTGCTGGCGCAGGACCATGAACTGCTGAGGGAACTGGCGCGCGGAGGGAAGCGGACGGTGGTGCTGACGCCGCATCCGGGGGAGATGGCGCGGCTCAAGGGCGTGACTATTGCGGCGGTGCAGGCCAAGCGGCTGGAGACGGCGCGGGAGTTTGCCGAGAAGATGGGTGTGACCGTGGTGCTGAAAGGTTCGCGAACTGTGGTGGCGCACGCGGATGGGACAGTGGCGGTGAATACGACCGGAAATCCGGGGATGGCGAAGGGCGGCAGCGGCGACCTGCTGACGGGAATTGTGGCGGGATTGCTGGCGCAGTATGCGAGCGAACCGGCGCGCGCGGTGGAGGCAGCGGTGTATCTGCATGGGCTGGCCGCGGACCTGGCGGTGCGTCGGATGGAGGAGCATACGCTGCTGGCGACCGATACGCTTAAGGAACTGGGGCGGGCTTTTCGCTTTCAACCGCGGAGCGGAAACGGGTATGGTTGGTTGCAGGGGATGCCGCGCGGCGACCATCGGGCGCGGGCAGGCAGCGAAGACAGAAACCGCGAGGGCAGAGGATGAGCCAGCAAGCGCCAGCCGCGACGGGGCGGACATACGAGTTCACGACCGGCAGCGGCGCGGACACGATTGAAGTGGGCCGCAAGCTTGCCGAACTGCTGCGGCCGCCGCAACTGCTGATTTTGCGCGGCGACCTGGGCACGGGCAAGACGACGCTGGTGAAGGGCATTGCCGAGGCGCTGGATGCCGCGGACGCCGACGAGGTGACGAGCCCGACGTTCACGCTGGTGCATGAGTACGAGGGCGCGCGGGAGGGCCAGGCTGTGAAGCTCTATCACTTGGATGTATACCGGCTGGAGGGCGAGCGGCAACTGGAGACGCTGGGGCTGGACGAGCTGCTGACCGAGGATGCGCTGGTGCTGGTGGAGTGGGGCGAGAAGTTCAAGAGCATCCTCAAGAAGGCGACGGGCGAGATTACGATTGCTTCGGCAGGCGGGGACGCGCGGCGGATTACGGTGACGCTGAAGGACGCCTGAGACGCGTCCAGGGCGGCGGGCCTTACAGCGGGCCGCTACACTGTTGCTCATGCAAGACGCACAAGTGATTGAGTCGATCCTGGGCCAGTACAGGTCATCGCTGGCGATGCTGCGGCAGGCGATTGACGCGTGCCCGGAGGATCTGTGGGTCGCGGAGAATTTTCGCAACCGCACGTGGCACATGGCGTATCACACGTTGTTTTACGCGGAGTTGTATGCGCACGCGTCGGAGGCGGAGTTTACGCCGTGGACACGGCATCGCGCGGCGTGCCGGCTGCTGGGCGCGAGCGCCGAAGAGCTGCGAGGCGTGACGCCGTACACGCGGGAGGAATTGCTCGGCTATCACGCGAGGTGCCTAGCAGCGGTGGAAGAGCTGGCGCCGCGGGTGGCGCTGGACGGACCTTCAGGGTTCGACTGGCTGCCGTTCACGAAGCTCGAGACGCACATTTACAACATCGGGCACATCCAGCACCACACAGGGCAGCTGGCCGAGCGGCTGCGCGTGGCGAAGGATGTGGGCGTTGCGTGGGTGCGGCGAGGATGAAGGCTCAAAAGCCCATGATGTTGTAGCCGCAGTCGACGTAGAGGACTTCGCCGGTGACGGCGCTGGCGAGGTCGCTCGCGAGGAAGAGGGCTGCGTCGCCGACTTCGAGCTGATCGACGTTGCGATGGAGGGGTGCCCGGTCGGCGTGGGTCTTCATCATCACACTCAGGTCTCCGACGCCGCGGGCGGCGAGGGTCTTGATGGGCCCGGCGGAGATGGCGTTGACGCGGATGTGTTTGGGGCCGAGGTCGAAGGCGAGATAGCGCACGGCGCACTCGAGCGAGGCCTTGGCCAGGGCCATGACGTTGTAATGGGGCACGACTTTTTCCGCGGCGAAGTAGGTGAGGGTGAGGATGCTGCCGCCTTCCGTCATGAGCGGGGCGGCGGCGCGGCTGACGGCGATGAGCGAATAGACGCTGACGTCGTGGGCGATGCGGAAGCCCTCGCGGCTGATGTTGATGAATGCGCCTTTGAGGTCTTCGGGGGGGGCGAAGGCGACGGCGTGCACGAGGATGTCGAGGCGGGGGTATTTGTCCTTGAGCGCGGCGAAGAGGGTGTCGATTTCGGCGTCGCTGGAGACGTCGCACTGGAAGCCGGATGCGCCGGGAAGGTCGTCGATGAGGCCCTGGGCTTCAGCCTTCATGCGCTCATTCTGGTAACAGATGGCGAGGGTGGCTCCGGCGGCGTGGAGCTTTTGGGCGATGCCCCAGGCGATGGAGCGCTTGTTGGCGAGGCCGAAGATGACAGCGGTTTTGCCGGAGAGATCGATCATGCGGGTTCTTCTTCCTTAGAGGGATGGCGGGCAGGATTTGACGGGAGACCGCCGGGTTTCGCCGTGGACAAGGATAGCAGCCGGGGGATGGCAGCGGGACGCGGGCGGCGCGCGCGGGCTCAGCCGCCGAGGTCGATGAGCTGGACGTCTCCGACGGGGTGGCCGAGGAAGCGAGAGCCGAGGCGGGAGAATTTCTCGACAGAATCGGTGGCGAAGCAGCGGATGGAGGGTTGGCCGGCAGTTTCTGCGTTGGCGGAGGGTGGAGGCGCGGCGGCTGGCGGCGCGGCGGCTGGCGGCGCGGCGGCTGGCGGCGCGAGGCGACCGTTGAAAAGGGTGACGGCGGCGTCGGCGGCGGCTTGGGCAGAGTCAATGACGGCCATGCCGGCCGGCACGGCCTTCTCAATGAGCGGGCGGAGGAGGGGATAGTGGGTGCAGCCGAGGACAAGGGTGTCCGGCTGGAGGTTTTCGGCGGCGGCTGTTGCGAGGATTTCGTCGAGGTAGATGCGGATGACTTGTTCGGTTACTGCCACCTGCGGTGGGGCCGGCGTGGCATTTGTCGCGGTCGATGCGGAATCGGCTGAGGGGGAGTTGGATGGCAGAAGCCAGTCCGTGGTCCAGCCTTCTTCGACGAGGGGAACGAGGAGCGGACAGGCTTTCTCGAGCGTGCGGAGGCCGAGGGCGTGGCAGGCGGCGGAGTAGGCGTGGCTTTGGACGGTGGCGTCTGTGGCGAGGACGAGGACGTGGCCGGTTTGGGAGACGGCGCGGGCGGCGGATGCGCCGGGCTGGATGACGCCGAGGACGGGAATGGGCACGGATTCCTGGATGGCGTCCAGGGCGAGGGCGCTGGCAGTGTTGCAGGCGATGACGAGGAATTCTGCGCCCTGCTCATGAACGAGGAAGCGGGCGCTTTCGGCGGCGTAACGGGCGATGGTACGGCGGGATTTGGAGCCGTAAGGGAGGCGGGCGGTGTCGCCGAGGAAGACATAGCGCGCGGCCGGCATGCGGGCGAGGAGGGCACGAAGGACGGTGAGCCCGCCGAAGCCGGAGTCGAATACGCCGATGGTGGGGACGCCGAGGGTGGGTGATGAAGAAGTGGTCACTGAGGGGGGCCTTGCGCGGGGTTGGTTGCGGTGCCGGGCGCGCCGGAGCTGAGGACGGAGTCGGCGGTGAGGTAGGTGCGGGTGAGGTCGGCATGGCCGGCGAGGGTGTCGCGGGGCTGGCCGTCGACGAGGAAGCGAACCTGGGCGACGCGCGGCAGGTTGGCGCGGAGGGTGGCGCAGATGGACTGGATGGTGAGGGATTCGGTTTCAATGCCGGAGGGATGGGAGGCGGCGAAGCTGCCCGTGAAGTTGACGACGGCGAGAAGTGGTCCGGAGTTTTGAGCGTCTTGCGCGGTGATGGGCGGGGAAGCGGATGGTGGTGCAGCGGGCGATCCGGGGGCCGCGTCGGATTCGTCCGGAACGGGCATGAGGAAGACCTGAGCGATGCCGGCCGCGCCGCCGGGGACGAGATGGGAGGAGTCGGAACCGGCGTAGAGGTCGAGGAGCTTGCCGAGGAGAACGCGAGCGCGGGCTTCAGGGTCGGCGGGCAGGGGAAGCGAGCGGGCCTGCGGGGTGAGCGAGCCGTCGAGGTCGCTGGCGACGATGAGGGTGGCCGGTTCGTCGGGCGCCACTTCCGGGGCGCGTGTGTGGGCCGAATTCTGACCGGCGAGGAGGCGCTGGTGGGCGCGCTGGCGGAGATGCCAGAGCTCGGCGGCCATGGCCAGCGAGCCGAGGAGGAGGAGAACGAAGAGGACCTTCTGGTAGCGGGGGATCATGGCTGCTGACCCTCCGAACGCCAGGCGTAGATGGCGTCGACAAGGGCGGAGGCGACGTGGGCCTGGTACTGCGAGTCGTCGGGCTCGGCGAGGATGGAGTTGTCAGAGCCGCGCTTGGGCGCGAGCTCGACGGCGACGGCGGGGCAGGCAAGGCTGTCGAGGCCGGGCAGAGAGACGCGGGCGAGCGTGACGTTGAAGCCGGCGTGGAGGATGGTGGAGTTGAGCGTGCCGGCCAGCGAGAGGCTGTGCGCGACGAAGGCGGCCTGAGCGGTCTTCCAGGGGAGAAAGCGGGCGGACTGCGCGGGGGCGAGCGAGGAGGTGAAAAGATGGACGCCGGAACCGCTTTGGGTGGCGTGGAGGACGAGGCAGAGCTGGGCATTGGCGCGGTTGGCGAGGGCGGCGCGCTGGTCGGCGTCGAGAGCGATGTCGGACTCGCGGGTGGCGACGACGGAGATGCCGCGGGCGGCGAGGAGCGAGCGGAGGCGGACGCTGAGGGCGAGGGTGACGGCCTTTTCGGGTTGGCCGTCTCCGAGGGCCGCGCCGGAGTCGGATCCGCCGTGCGCCGCGTCAAGAACCACGACAAAGCGGGGCACGGAGTTGGCGGGCGGAGCCTGCGCAGACTGGGAATGCGCGGGGGCGGGAAGCGCGGCGAGGAGGAATGCGGCGAGGATGGTGTTAATCCAGCGCATAGATGGCCTGGCCGCCGAGGAGATGGAGGCGAAAAAGCGCTGAGAGGGTGGGCCTGAAACGCTGGGCGCAGACGAAGACGCAGGGAGAATCTTGTTGGACGGAGATGCCCTGTTCGATACCCAGTTCGGGCGGGGCGTGAAAGTCTTGTGCGGCGCGGGAGTAGACGGTTTCGCCCTTGTCGGCGTCAAAGATTTCAGGGAGGCCGCGAAGGAGGCGGACAAGGTTGCAGGGGTTGCGCGGGTAGCAGGCCTGCTGCGTGGCCGACGCGATGCTGTCGGCGGGCTGAGTGAGGACATCGTCGAGGCGGACCGCCGAGGGGTTGTGGCGCCGGGCGCGGAATGGGCAGATGCTGGCCATGCGACGAGTGATGCTCCCCGTGCCGGCGGAGAAATTGCGTGCGGAGCCTCTGACGAAGAGAGACGACGCCCGGCGCGCTTAGCGAAGATTGTATCCCAGCGCCGGGGGCGGAAAGGATTGTGGACGAGGGAGAAAGGCGGGCGTTTGCGCGGCCGCGGAGCCGACAAGAGGCGCGGCGACCGTGCTACACTCGCGAACAACCCAGGGTATCCCGGCATGACGACGCGACCCAATCGATGGAGCACGTTGGAAGGCGAAGGCGGCCGCCGTGGCGCGGGCCTGAGGATGATGGTGTGCGCGCTGGCGGTGCTGCTGACCGCGGCGGGTGCGCGAGCCCAGGAAGACCAGCTGAACAAGGTGATCGTGAAGCCGCCGGCGCAGGCGACCCAGGGAACGAATGCGCCGCCGAAGAACGCCGAGGGCACGGCGCTGACGGGCAAAGCGGCGCTGCATGCGCGGCCCGGATCGCTGATCCGGATGAACGTGGACCTGGTGCTTGTGCCGGTGACGGTGACTGACCCGATGAACCGGCTGGTGACGGGCCTGGAGAAGACCGACTTCCAGGTGTATGAGAACAACAAGCGGGAGAAGATTTCGAGCTTTGCCAGCGAGGATGCGCCGGTGTCAATCGGAATCATCTTCGACCTGTCGGGCTCGATGACTTCAAAGCTGATCCGGGCGCGCGATTCGATTCTGCAGTTCATCAAGACGGCGAATCCGGAGGACGAGTTTTTCGTGATCGGGTTCAACGACCGGCCGGAGCTGATCGAGGACTTCACCAGCTCAGTGGAAGACATTGAGGCGCGGCTGGCCACGGTGCACAGCGGGCACCGGACGGCGCTGCTGGACGCGATTTACTACGGCGTGGAGAAGATGCGGGATGCGCGGCACCAGAGGAAGGCGCTGCTGGTGGTCTCCGACGGCGGGGACAACCGCTCGCGGTACACCGAGGGCGAGGTGCGGTCGCAGGTGCGCGAGTCTGACGTGGAGATTTATGCGATTGGAATCTTTGACCCGAGCGCCGCGACGCCGGAGGAACGAAACGGTCCGATGCTGCTGAACCAGTTGTGCGAGGATTCGGGCGGGCGGATGTATCGCGTGGATGACTTGTCGGAGATGGGCGACATCGCGGAGAAGATTTCAACGGAACTGCGGAATCAGTATGTGATTGGATATACGCCGGCGGACCTGGTGCGGGACGGGAAGTGGCGTAAAGTGAAGGTAAAGCTGATTCCGCCGGAGGGACTGCCTCCGCTTACGGTTCATGCACGCACCGGGTACTATGCGCCTTTGCAATAACGCGATTTTCCTTCTTCTTTTGTCTGCATCGGCGCTCTGCTTCGGGGCGCAACAGACGCAGGCCGGCCAGACAACGGGCGCGGCAGGGCAGGCTCCATCTCTGACGGTGGACCGGGATCCGATCCCTTCGCCGGACACAGGCGGAGCGGCGACGACTCCGGGCCAGAGACTCCAGAAACAGGGCAAAGGCTACATTCTGCGCACCGACGTGGACGAGGTGGTGCTGAATGCCACGGTGCTGGACGGCAACCGGCTGGTACAGGACCTGAAGGCGAGCAACTTCAAGGTTTACGAGGAGGGGGTCGAGCAGAAGATCATCAGCTTCCAGCATACGGACCTGCCGGTGTCGATGGGGCTGGTGGTGGACAACTCAGGCTCAATGGCGACCAAGCGGCCGGCGGTGAACAAGAGCGCGCTGGACCTGATAGGGGCGTCGAACTCGCAGGATGAGGCCTTTGTGGTGAATTTTTCCGACGAGGCCTACATCGACCAGGACTTCACGTCGAGCATCGCCAAGCTGCGGGACGGGCTTTCGCATATTGATTCGCGCGGAGGAACGGCGCTCTATGACGCGATTGTGGCCTCGGCGGACAAGCTGGTTGCGGATGGGAAGCGGCCCAAGCAGGTGCTGGTGGTGATTACGGACGGCGAGGACAACGCGTCGACGCTGACGCTGGAACAGACAATCCAGCGGGTGCAGCAGCTGTCGGGGCCGGAGATTTATTCGATTGGACTGCTGTTCGGCGACGACATGACACGGTCAGAGGCGCGGCATGCGCGGCGGGCGCTGGAGATGCTTTCGACCGAGACGGGCGGAATCGCGTTTTTCCCGAGAAATATGGAGCAGGTCGACCAGATTGCGGCTGAGGTGGCGCGGGATATTCGGAGCCAGTACACAATCGGCTACCGCTCGACGAAGCCGGCGAGCGAGCCGGGGTTCCGGCGAGTGCAGGTGACGGCCGAGGCGAAAGGTATGGGCAAGCTGACGGTGCGGGCGCGGACGGGATATTACCCGGTGGCGCGGATCGCGAAGCAGGGGAACGGGCAGTAGGGCGGAACGCGATACAGGGATTAATAGAATGCGGCTCGACGCGAAACGATGAAAAAGAACTTTCTGAAAAGGCGGAGATTGCTGGCTTGGGTTGCGGTGTGCGCGGTTGCCGTAATCGGGCTGGGCCTGATGTGGGTTTGGCGGTTTGAGCGGAATGCGCAGGCCCCGATTGGCGTGGCGATGGGGGTGGCGACGAACTCAACCGAACTGCAGAACGCCATTGGGACGCCGATGAAATCCGAGCAGGTGGTCAGGGGCAATCTCGTTGAGGGAGGCGGCTATGGGAACGCCGACCTTATGGTTCGGATTGAAGGACCGAAAGGGCGCGGCACGCTGGGGGAATGGGCGCAGGAGGTCGGGGGCCAGTGGCACATTTGCTCACTTTATTTTCATCCGCGCGAAGGCGGCGAGGACCTGACGCTGGTGGATGACGCGACGACGCACTGCGAGCGCGAGTGAGGCTGCGTGGCGCAGGTCTGCGCTGAACTGGACAAGGTTGCGCGGGGCTGGGCAGGGCTTCGCTGAACTGCCTGGGCACGATAAGCTAGAGGTCAGGAGACCGTTCCAGAACCTGACCATGCCCTCATACAAGTACTCGACCCTTGCCGTACATGCCGGACAGCATCCAGACCCGCAGACGGGCGCGGTGAATGTTCCCGTTTACCTTTCTTCAACCTTTGAGCTGACCGGCATTGGAACGGACCGGGGCTGGGACTACACGCGCGCGGGCAACCCGACGCGGGACCGGCTGGAGACGGCCCTTGCGGCGCTGGAAGGCGGAACCTCAGGTCATGCGTTTGCCAGCGGCATGGCGGCGATTGCCGGGCTGGTGGCGATGCTGCGCGCCGGCGACCACGTGGTGTGCTCGCACAACGTGTATGCAGGCACGGTGCGGCTGTTCAACCAGATTGTGAGCCACTACGGCATCGAGATCGAGTATGTGGACACGAGCAACCTGGACGCTGTGGCGAAGGCGATCAAAGCGAATACGAAGCTGGTGCACCTGGAGACGCCGAGCAATCCTCTGATGGTGCTGAGCGACATCAAGGCGATCAGCGAGATTGCGCACGCGAAGGGCGTGGAAGTGAGCGTGGACAACACATTTCTTTCGCCGGTGCTGCAGCGGCCGCTGGAACTGGGGGCGGACATCGTGATGCATTCGACGACGAAGTATCTGAACGGACACTCGGACGGGATTGGCGGAGCGCTGATCGGGTCAAAGCCGGAGCACAAGGAGCGGTTCCTGCTGGTGCAGAAGGCGGCGGGAGCAGTGCTGTCGCCGTTTGACTGCTACCTGGTGCTGCGGGGCATCAAGACGATGCCGCTGCGCATCCGGCAGCATGAAGAGAACGGGCGCGCGGTGGCGGAGTATCTTTCGACGCACGCCAAGGTGAAGAAGCTGAATTATCCGGGGCTCGAGAGCCATTCGCAGTATGCACTGGCGGCGCGGCAGCAGAAGGGCTTCGGGTCGATGATGAGCTTCGACGTGGGATCGCGCGAGGGCGCGGGACGGTTCCTGGGCGCGCTCAAGATCTTTTTGAATGCGGAGTCGCTGGGCGGGGTGGAATCGCTGGCGTCACACTCGGCCACGACGACGCACGCGGCGCTGACAGACGCGGAGCGGGATGCGGCCGGGATTACGCAGGGAATGATCCGGCTTTCGATTGGGATTGAGGACAAGGAAGACCTGATCGCGGACCTGGAGCAGGCGCTGGCCGCGGTGTAAGAGGCGGACGGATGAAGGAAGCGATGCGGCTGCCGAAGCTGGGGCTGGGTCCGAAGCTGGTGCTGGGAATCGACACGTGCGGGCCTGCGGGGTCAGTGGCGCTGGCGCGGCTGACGGGTGCGCAGGTGGATGTGCTGGCGGAGCGGGCGCTGGAAGGGCGAAGCTACTCGGCAACGCTGGTGCAGGCGGTGGGGGAGTTGCTGGCCGCGTCAGAACTTCTGCCGGCGGCGCTCGATGCAATCGTGGTGACAAGCGGACCGGGGAGCTTTACCGGCGTGCGCGTGGGGCTGAGCGCGGTGAAGGGGCTGGCTGAGGCGACGGGAGTGCCGGTGGCGGCGGTGTCGCGGCTGGCGGTGCTGGCGGCGAAGGCAGGAACGGACTCGGCGGCCCAGGATGCGCACAGGAATGAGGTGTTTTTGCGGCTTGCCGAGGCAGGTGGCGAGGCACGGGAGCTGCTGGCGGGCGCGGCGGAGCTGGCCGAGATGGATTTGGCGGGCGGGACGATTGCCGTGTGCGAAGATACGGCGGCGGAAATGCTGAAAAGTGCGTGGCTGGGAGTGGAGCTGAGGCGCGTGGAGGCTCCGACGGCGGCCGATGCGCTGCGGCTGGCGGCGGAGCGCGTGGCGGCGGGGCGGTTCGACGACGTGGCGCTGCTGGATGGGCATTATGTGCGGCGATCGGACGCGGAGATTTTTGGCAAGACGGTTCCGGACGGGCGTGGCAGCGCATGAGCGCCGACGCAGCGGCCGCGCAGGTGCGCGCGATGACGATGGCGGACTTGGACAGCGTGCTGGCGATTGCGGCGGGCTTGCCGCAAGCTCCGCAGTGGCCGCGGGCGGCCTATGAGGCGGCGCTGAATGCAGACGCGGCGGTGCGGCGGGTGGCGCTGGTGGCCGAGATCGACGGAAGACCGGTGGGATTTGCCGTAGCGAGCGTGTTGGGGCCTGAGGCGGAGCTGGAGACGATGGCTGTTGCCTCGGTGCGGCAGCGGCAGGGCGTGGCGACGGATTTGTGGATGATGGTGGCCGCGGAGCTGCGGCGGGCGGGAGTGGGCGAGATGCTGCTTGAGGTGCGCGCGTCCAACAGGGAGGCGCTGGGGCTTTATGGCCGGCTTGGATTTAAGGAGACCGGACGGCGGAAGGGCTATTATGCTGATCCCGCAGAGGATGCGGTGCTCATGCGGCTGGGGCTGGATTAGCCGGAAGAGAGATTCCGTGCCTGGGAATCTGAGCGGCGGCGTTGCGGCTTGCGGAAAAGAGACGGAAATCCACAGGGCGCGGGCAAATTTTCGGCGAGGATGCTTGCCGAGGAATACACCCGAGAGCTATATGTAAGTGTTCCTAACCTGCGAAATCACGGAGGTGCTTGATGGACGAAATAAAGGACGGGTCGCTGAGCGAAGAGCTGGATCGCCTTCATGCTGAACATCACCGCTACGCTCAGCGGCTTGACGAACTGGTGCAGAAGCCATATTTGTCCGTGGAAGAGCAGTTGGAGGAGGTTCGGCTGAAGAAGCTGAAGCTCCACGCCAAGGATTTGATGTACGCGCTGGAGCACCGGTCAGCGGTGGTGGCGTAAGGGCTTTCCGGGCAAAGCGGCAGTGGACGCAGGACCGACGGACGGCCGGGAACGGCCGAGTACCGAACGGTGCGCGTTTGTTCCAACGGGGCAGTGATTCCTCCGTATAATCGTTGGGGACCATGGTTCGCGACGGGTATATCTACGGGGTGGGTCTGCTGGCAGCGTCAGCGGTGGTGGCGTGGGCAACGGGAAGCTGGGCATGGGCCGCGACGCCGGTGGTGCTGGCGGCATTTTTTCTGTGGTTTTTCCGTGATCCACGGCGGAGGATTCCGGCGGGCGAAGGACTGGTGGTTTCTCCCGGCGATGGGCTGGTGACGGAGACGGTCAGAATCGAGACGCCCGAGGGCTTCCGACAGCGAATCAGCATATTTCTGAGTGTGTTTGACGTGCACGTGAACCGCGCGCCGATTGGCGGCGTGGTGAGCCGGGTGCGCTACCAGAAGGGCAAGTATCTGAACGCGATGAATCCCGCGTCGGCCGAACGCAACGAGCAGAATGTGGTGACGGTGGGCGGCGACGGCTACGAGGTGACCTTCAAGCAGATTGCGGGGCTGCTTGCGCGGCGGATTGTGTGCGGGCTGCGGGAGGGCGACCGGGTGGAGCGCGGGCAGCGCGTGGGGTTGATCAAGTTCGGCTCGCGCGTGGACGTGCTGCTGCCGGACGAGGCTGAGATTCGAGTGCAGAAAGGGCAGCGCGTGAAGGGCGGCGCGAGTGTGCTGGCGGCGATGCCGGCGGGCGTGGCGGTGGCGACGGCAGGTGCTGCCGGACGGCGCCAGGCGCGGGCAGAGGCGCGGCCGAATCTGGATCCGGACCTGGAAGACGGAGCGGGCCGATGAACCACCATGACCCGGAGCAGGCAAAGGCGAGAGCGCAGGCAAGACCGCGCAGAGGGATGTATCTGCTGCCCTCGCTGTTCACGGCGTGCAACATCGGCGCGGGGTACTTCTCGATTACGCAGACGATTGCGGCGCTGAATGGCACTGGCGATGCGCACTGGCATCTGGACCTGGCGGCGATTGCGATTCTGTTTGCGATTCCCTTCGACGCGCTGGATGGACGGATTGCGCGGATGACGAACACGTGCAGCGATTTCGGCAAGGAGCTGGACTCGCTGGCCGACGTGATCACTTTCGGGGTTGCGCCGAGTTTGCTGGCATACATCTGGGGATTTGCGTTTCTACCGGACTCGGTTGCGCCGGCGCTGCGGCAGCACCTGGTGCAGGCGGGCGCGTTCGTGTGCTTTCTCTACCTGATCGGCGGAGCGTCGCGGCTGGCGCGGTTCAACATCAGTCCGGATGCGCAGCCCAGGAATCCGGGGCGGCCGGGACGGAAGTATTTTGTGGGAATGCCGATTCCGGCGGCGGCGGGGCTGCTGGCGGCGACGGTGCACTTCTTCAGCGGGTATCCGGTGGAGGCGTGGTGGGTCTCGATTCCCTGGCTGGTGCTGGTGGGGTTGTCGGGCTTCCTGATGGTGAGCACGTGGCGGTTCTGGTCAGGCAAAGAGATCAATCTGACGCGGCGGCATCCGTTTCAGCTGCTGCTGCTGCTGGCAGTTGTGTTGTATGTGAGCCTGCGATACTCGCAGGTGGTGCTGTTTGCCGGCGCGCTTCTCTATACCTTTTCGGGCATCTGGGCGCGCGCTGCGTATTCGTGGTCGCGGCGGCGAAGACTTCCGGCGCGGGACGCAAAGCCGGCGTCGCAAGAGCCCGATCCCGCGACGCACTCCTAGTTTCTGCAACTTTCAGGAAGGATTCTTGTGTACAAGATTGCCATTGCCGGCGCATCGACGCTGTTGGGCAAGGAACTAAAGGACGCGCTGGCCGATTCTGCGTTTGCGGCGGCGCAGCTGGTGCTGCTGGACGAAGAAGAAGGAATGGGCCAGCTGGACCAGGTGGGCGACGAGGTGACATTTGTGCGGGCGCTATCGCCGGACGCCTTCGAGCATGTGGACTTTACGTTTTTCTGCGGGCCGGAGGCGATGACGGCGCGTCACTGGCGGAAGGCGCTGGCGGCGGGGTCGACGGTGCTGGATTTGAGCGGCGCGCTGGACAGGGAAGCGGGCGTGCTGGTGCGCGCGCCGTGGATTGACACGGAGGCCGGGGACGCGGATCTGTTTACGCCGGCGGTGGTTCCGGCGCATCCGGCGGCGCTGGCGCTGGCGCTGGTGATGGAGCGGCTGCAGCAGGCCGCGCCGGTACGCTGGGCGGCGGCGACGATGCTGATGCCGGCGAGCGAGTTTGGACGGGCGGCGATGGACGAGCTGCACCAGCAGACGGTAAATCTGCTGAGCTTTCAGGCGCTGCCTAAGGCGGTGTTCGACGCCCAGGCGGCGTACAACATGCTGACGGGACTGGGCGAGAATGCGACGGCGAATCTGACAGGTGTGGCAGAGCGCGTGCGGCGACACCTGACCTCTCTGCTGGGGCGCAGAGGCGCGGTTCCGGCGGTGCTGGCGGTGGCAGCGCCGGTGTTTCACGGCCACGCGTTTTCAATTGCGGTGGAGCTGGAACGGGCAGTGGAGATTGCGGCGCTGGAAGAGGCGTTGGGCGGCGAGCACGTGGATCTGGTGCTGGAGGATACGGATTCGCCTTCCAATCTGGCGGCGACGGGGCAGAATGACGTGCTGGTGCGGATGCGCGTGGAGCCGGGAGAGCGGAATCCGGCCGAAGCGCGGCGGCTGTGGCTTTGGGCAGCCTCAGACAATCTACGGCTGGCGGCGCAGAATGCGCTGGAGTGCGCGCTGGATCTGCGTAGGATAAGGCCGCAAGGGACCGTGCAGTAGGGCAAAATCATTTAGAACCTTTAGAACCATGGACGCTTTCCTGGCCGGCTGACGGTTCGATGTCAGCGGTCACTGCCGCCGCTTGCCCGCAGGACTAAAATGCTTGTCCGGAGGGGAACGATGAAACTCAAGGTGAGAGCGTGGGCGCTGACGTGCGCGATTGTCTGGGGCGGCGCGATGCTGACGATGGGACTGCTGAACCTTGCCTGGGCAGGCTATGCGGAGAGTTTTCTTCATGTCATGGCGTCGGTTTATCCCGGCTATCACGCGACACGAAGCATTGTTGAGGTGGTGATTGGCACCGTGTACGGGACGGCGGACGGCTTCATTGGCGGGGCGATTTTCAGCTGGCTTCACAATCGGCTGGGGTAAGCCGCAAGACGATCGTCGCCGAGCCGCGGGTCACGCGCAACGGGCCCAGAGCTGCTCGATGTAGCTGTCGGTCATGCCGGCGATGTAATCGGCGACGGTGCGTGCGAGACCCTGCGAGGGGATTTCTGCCTGGTGGTCGGGCGGCAGAAGCGAGGGATCGGCGAGGAAGGTGGCGAAGAGCTGCTGGACGACCTCGGCGGCGTGGCCGTGGACCTCCTCCATGCCGGGGGAGTTGTAGAAATTTTCGTAGAGAAAGTGTTTGGCGGCGGCGCGCTCGGCTTCAATGGCGGGGCTGAGGGAGGCAAGCCGGGAGGGCGCGCGGCGGATGTCGTCCAGTTGGGTTGCCCCGAGCAAGAGGACGCGGGTGCGGGTTTCGGCAATGAGATCGGTGACAAGCGCGTTGAGCATGCGGGCGAGGGACTCGTTGGCGAGGAAGCGCGGTTGCGCGGTGGGTGCGGCGGCCCGGACCTGCTGGAAGAAGCGGCGGAAGAGAGGAACGCCGTCGTGGACCTGGGCGAGGGAGAGAATGCCGGAGTAGAGACCGTCGTCGAGGTCTGCAGTGAGGTAGGCGATTTCGTCGGCGAGGTCAATGAGCTGGGCTTCGAGGGGCGGGAAGCGGTCGAGGAAGTAGTCGGCTAGCTCGGGGTGGTCGGCGGCGGTGTAATCGCGGGAGTGTTTGATGATGCCCTCGCGCAGGCCGAGGGTGAGGTTGAGGCCGCGGAAGGCGGCGTAGCGCTCCTCAAACCAGGTGACGATGCGCAGAGCGTGGAGATTGTGGTCGAAGGCGAGGCCGTGGGCGCGGAGGGCGCGGTCGAGGGCTCTTTCGCCGGCGTGGCCGAAGGGCGGATGGCCGATGTCGTGGGCGAGCGCGAGGGCCTCGGCGAGCTCGACGTTGAGTCCGAGGGCGCGGGCGAGGGTGCGGGCAATCTGCGCGACCTCGAGGGTATGCGTGAGGCGGCTGCGGAAGTGGTCGCTGGGCGGATCGCTGGGCAGGCGGGCGAAGACCTGGGTTTTGCCGGCGAGGCGGCGGAAAGCGCGGGCGTGAAGGATGCGGGCCGTATCGCGGGCGAAGGGCGTGCGATAGGGGTGGGGCGACTCAGGAAATGCGCGCTGGACGAGGGGTCCGGAACCGTCGACGGCGATGCCCGGAGGCAGCGAGGCAACCGGGTTGGGGGCCGATGTCATTTTTTGAAGTAGTCCGCAGAAGCAGTGTATCTTCCCTCTGGTTATACCGCAGAAAGAGGGCCGACGCGTTCAAGGGATTCCACCGGAGTTGTGTCGGCGAATCCGTGCAGGCGAATTCGGGGCAGGGAAGTTCCGTGCCACGGAGGTTGTGGACAAGCCGGGAAGAGTGGGAGTACCATCCAGCCGAACTTCGCTTGAGAGGCGTGCGCCGCGCGGCGAGCATGCGCGCCTGGAAACCTTTCCACGCAAGGACCGGGAGGAAACGATGAAGACCATGCAACGGATCGCCGTGAGCGCGCTGGCGCTGGGGCTGGTGTTTGCTTCAGGGTGCAAGCGGCACTCGCTGAAGGAGACCTACTACCTGGTAACGAATAACGTGAACCTGCCGTACTGGCAGACGGCGGCGAGCGGATTCATCCATGCTGCGTCGCAGCTTGGCGTGACGGCGAATGTGGTGGGACCGGAGACCTACGACCCGCAGGGCGAGCTGGCGGCGCTGAAGCAGGCGGTGGCGGCCAAGCCGTCGGGGATTCTGATTTCAGTGCCGGACGTGGCGGTGTTGCAGCCGGAGATCAACGCGGCGATTGACGCAGGCATTCCGGTGATCACGATGGATTCGGATGCGGCGGGCAGCAAGCGGCTGTTCTTTATCGGGACGAACAACCTGGAGGCCGGACGGATGGGCGGACGGCTGCTGGTGCAAAAGCTGGGCGGCAAGGGGAACGTGGTGTTCTTCACGCTGGGCGGCCAGTCGAATACCGAGGAGCGGCTGAAAGGCTTCGAGGACATTCTGGCGACAGAGCCGAATATTCACATTGCGGACGTGGTGGACATCAAAGGCGACCCGCGGGTGGCCTTCGACAAGTCGCAGCAGTACCTGGCGCAGACGGGCGCGAAGAAGATCAACGCAATTGTGTGCCTGGAGGCGTCGGCGGGCAAGCAGGTGGCCGAGGTGGTGCGCAGGATGAATGCGCAGGACCGCACGGTGATTACGTGGGACGTGGACCCGGATGTGCTGGACGCAATCAAGGGTGGGATGGTGGACGCGACCATTGCGCAGAAGCCTTACACGATGGGCTACTACGGGCTGAAGGTGCTGGACGAGGTGTACCACGATCCGCCGAAGACGCTGAACGAGGATTACGCGGCCGATCCGTTCTCGCCGTATCCGGTGTTCATTGACACGGGAACGGCGGTGGTGGACAAGGAGAACGTGGACAAGTACATGGCAGCGGCGGCGCAGAACAAGTAAGCCGCGGCGCAGGATGGGAAATGCAGAGGGCGGCCGGGCTCAGATGAGCGGCCGCCCTTTCTTTGTGGGCTGCGTGGGCGCAGGAGGGCCGCCGGGGCTCTACTGGGGACTGCTCTTGGATGGCCCGAGGACGCTTTCTTCCCTGGCCAGCTTGACGCGAGCGCTCTCGAGCTTCTTCTGGAGCTTGGAAACCTCAGAGGGTTCAACGTCGGCGGGCACGGACTTGGCGAATTCGGCCAGGGAGAGCTCCCACTGCGCGGCGGCGAGGCGGATGCGGCCGGTCTTCTCGTAGAGGTCTCCGAGGTGGTCGTGGACGGTGGGGTCGGTCTGGTCGCGCATAACGGCCTGTCGGAGATTCTGCTCGGAGAGCTCGTACTGGCCGAGCTTGTAGTAGGCCCAGCCGAGGGAATCGAGGTAGGCGCCGTTCATGGGATCGAGTTTGACGGCCTTGCGAATGAGCTGCAGCGCCTCAGGCAGCTTGGTCCCCTTGTCGGCGAGCATGTAGCCGAGATAGTTGAGGGCCATTGTGTTGTCGGGGTCGAGGGCGAGGACCTGGCGGAAGTACTGCTCGGCGGGCTCGTCGTGCTTCTGGCGCTCAGAGAGGGCGCCGCGGAGAAAGAGGAGATAAATCTTGTCGTCCTTGGTGGTGCTGAGGGGCTCAGCCTTGTCAAGAGCCTGCTCGGCGTCCTTCCAGCGGTGAAGACGGGTGTACATCTGGGCCAGGGTGAGCCATATGGCGCGGTCCTTGGGCGTGTTGGTGAGCTGGGCCTTCGTCATGTCCAGGCCCTGATCGACCTTGCCCTGGTCTGCAAGCTCGCCGGCGAGCATGAGCTTGAGGTCGGTGTTCTTGGGGTCGGCGTCAACGGCCTTTTTGGTGACATCGATGGCCTTGTCGAACATCTTGGCGTCGCGGTAGACATCCACCTCGCCCTGGTATCCGCGGAGCGTCTGGTCGCCTCCCATTTCGATCATCTTCTGGTAGGCGGCGATGGCGTCGTCGACCTTGTTCTGCTCGTGGTAGATGCCGCCGAGGCGATCAAGGAAGATGCCTCGGTTGTTCTTTTCTTCGGTTGTGTAAGCGCCGTTGGCATGGGAGGTGAGATCGACCATGTGCTGGTAGACCTTGGCGGCGTCGTCAAAGCGGCCAAGGACGTCATAGAGCAGGCCCTCGTTGTAACCGGCCTCGAGGGAGTTGGGGTCGATCTGGACGGCCTTGTGGACGGCGGCGAGGGAATCCTGATACTTGCCCTGGCGGCGGAGAATCTCGCTGATGCGAACCTGAGCGCCGGCGTTCTGAGGATCGGCCTGGGCAAGGTTCTGATATTGCTTGAGGGCCGCGTCGAACTGATTGTCGGTGAAGAGAGCCTGGGCGAGCGCGGCGATGGTGCGCGGGTCGTCGGGCGCCAGGCTTTCGGCGCGCTGGTAGGCGGCAACGGCGTCCTTGGGCCGCTTGAGCTGCTGGTAGGCTGCGCCGAGGGCGAACTCCATTTTGGCGGTTCGGGTATCGGGCTTTACCTGCTCAATGACCTTGGCGGCCTGCTCAATGTTGCCGTCTTCAGCGTAAAGGCGGGCAAGATTGAGGACGACCTCCTCCGAGTCAGGATTGAGGGAGCGCGCGATGCTGAACTGGTCTTCAGCCTTCTTGGAGTCGTGCTTGACGGTGTAAAGCTGGCCGAGAACCATGTGGTCGTCGACGCTTTTGGGCTCGAGGGCGACAATTTGCTCGTACTCGGCGATTGCCTGGTCTAGCGGATTGCCGCTGGGCGAGGAGGACGAGACGGAGTTCTGCGACTCGCTGAGCTGGCGAAGGTAAATGCGGCCCAGGAGCTTGTGCGCATCAACGTTGCCCGGCGCGGTCTTCAGCAGGCCGCGGGCGGTGGCTTCGGCGTCACCGGCCTTGCCGACGCGGTAGTAGAGGTCAGCGAGAGCGAGGTTGAGCTCGGGCGAATTGGGGTCGGCGTTGAGGGCGTTCTTGTACTCCTCAATGGCGCGTGTGATGTACTCCATGCTGCCGGAGTCGATGGCCTGCTCTTCATCCACACCGGCCATGGCGGCGTGGAAATACGCTTTGGCGCGGTCAGCTTCAGGGGGCGCAGGCGAGGCGGAGACGGCCGCAGCGCTGGCCGGGGCCTGCGTGGCGGGGGCCGCAGCAGGAGTGTTGGGAGCCGCCGGAGCGCCGACAATTTGTGCGTGGAGTGCGGGCAGCAGGGCCAGCGAGAGGGCGGCCAAGAGGGAGCAGAAGAACGGCAAGTGGCGATGTGCTTTCATCATTGAGCTGGTGATTCCGTGCCTTTCGAGCCGGGGACATGCAGCGTGAAGAGCATCCCGGAGACCCAAAGCGGCAGCCAGGCGGAGGGCCGGGCCTATCCACCTGCTTCTACAGACGATTTTACCGTTGATTGGTCGCAGCGGAGGGGGAGAATGCGGGATTTTCCCCTGCGCGGGTTACGGATGGCGCAAAAAATGCGGTGATGAGGGCCCCGAATTGCGGATCCGACCAGACTGCGAGTCTCAACAGGAATGAAACGCGGCGGTGCGCCGCTGCGCTAATGGCGGAAGTGGCGGATGCCGGTGAAGACCATGGCGAGGCCAAGTTTGTCGGCGGCGGCGATGACGTCCTGGTCCTTGACGGAGCCGCCGGGCTGGATGACGGCGGTGGCGCCGGCGGCGGCGACGGCCTCAAGGCCATCGGGGAAAGGGAAGAAGGCATCTGAAGCCGCTACGCATCCCTGGAGCGGCAGGACGGCCTTTTGCGCGCCGAAGCGTGCGGCATCCACGCGGCTCATCTGGCCTGCGCCGATGCCGAGGGTCTGGCCGTGGCGCGCGTAGACGATGGCGTTGGATTTGACGTGCTTGCACACGCGCCAGGCGAAGAGGAGGCTGCGCAGCTCGTCGACCGTGGGCGGACGCCAGGTGACGACGTCGAGCTCGCCCTCGGTGACGCGGCCGGTGTCGGCGTCCTGCAGAAGTAGGCCGCCGGAGACGTGCTTGACGATCGGCCGCACGGGCGCGGGCTGGACTTCGACGAGACGCAAATTCTTTTTGGCAGCGAAGCGCTCGCGGGCCTCGGGCGTGAAGGAGGGCGCGGCGATGGCTTCGACGAAGAGCTTGGCGATTTCCTCGGCGGCTGCCGCATCGACGGGGTGGTTGATGCCGATGACGGAGCCGAAGGCGGAGACGGGATCGCAGGCGAGGGCCTTGGTGTAGGCCTCGGCGATGGTGCTGCCGGTGGCCGCGCCGCAGGGGTTGGTGTGCTTGATGATGGCGACCATGGGCTCGTCGAATTCGCGTGCGAGCTCCCAGCAGGCTTCGAGATCGACCAGATTGTTGTAGCTGAGCTCCTTGCCCTGCCATTGCATGGAGCCGGCTATCCCCAACCCAGTGCCATCGCTATAAAGGGCGGCGCGCTGATGGGGGTTTTCGCCGTAGCGGAGGGATTGAGCGAGGGGCAGATTAATGCGGAGCGTGGAGGGAAGCGCGCTCGGGTCGGGCGCGGCGGGGGCTTCGGGCTCTGGGGCGGCTTCAATGCGTTCAAGAGTGGAGGCGATGGTGGAATCGTAGGCGGCGGTGAGTGCGAAGGCCTGTTTGGCGAGCCACCAGCGGGTCTCGCGGCTGAGCGAGCCTTTGGTGGATTGCAGCTCCTGGATAAGCGCGGGATAGTCGGCGGGGCGGGTGACGATGGCCACGTCCTCAAAATTTTTGGCGGCGGAGCGGACCATGGAGGGCCCGCCGATGTCGATGTTCTCAATGAGGTGGCCGAAGGCGACGCCGGGCTGGTCAGCGGTTTTCTGGAAGGCGTAGAGGTTGACGACGACCATGTCAATGGGCTGGATGCCGTGGGCGGCGACGGCAGCTTCGTGCACGGGGTTGCCGCGGACGTAAAGCAGGCCGCCGTGGACGAGGGGATGGAGGGTTTTGACTCGGCCGTCGAGCATTTCAGGGAAGCCGGTGAGGTCGCTGATGTCGCGGACGCCGAGGCCGGCCTCGCGAAGTGCGCGGGCGGTGCCGCCGGTGGAGACGAGCTCAACGCCGAAGCCGGAGAGGACTTTGGCCAGGTCAACGAGTCCGGTTTTGTCAGTCACGCTCAGCAACGCACGCCGAATCGGCACTTCCTTGCTCACCTGAATGCTCCTTGTATGGCCCTTGAGGAATTGCCGTGGCGGCGAGGGCCGCGACGGGCAAAGAGGGCCCAAGAACAGGGTACAACCCGGGGAGCGAGTGGATTTTCGCGGGTTGGGACGGCGCGGCGCGGCGGCGTGAGAAGCAGTTGCAGATGCAGTACGATGGGAGATATGGGAAGCGATCCCAGCTCCACGCCGATGGGCGTTGCACCGATGGATGAACGACGCGTTGCGCGCGTGGCCGGCAGCCATGAGCCTGAAGTTCTGCCGCCCGACTCCGGCTACACGAGGCGGTCGCCGGTGCGCAGGCGGCGGGGGGCCTCGTCCGCGGCGAAGTACCTTCTGGTGGGCATCAACGTTGCAGTATTCCTGGCGATGACGATGAACCACGTGAGCGCCACGCGGCCCACCACGCGGCAAATCCTGTTCTGGGGCGCGGACAACGCCGGAATGGTGCTCTATGGCGGGCAGTGGTGGCGGATTGTGACGGCGATGTTCGTGCACGTTGGCTTTCTGCACATCGCGTTGAACATGTGGTGCCTGTGGGCGCTGGCGGACCTGGCCGAGCCGGTGATGGGGTCAGTTGGACTGGTGGCCGTCTATGTGTTGACGGGCGCGGCGGGGAACCTGCTTTCGACGGGGGTGAACTGGTGGGAGTATCACAGCGGGGGCGTGTTTCCGGTGGGCGCGGGGGCTTCGGGCGCGGTCTTCGGAATCGCCGGAGCGCTGATTGTGCTGCTGAAGTCGCCGCGGCTGCCGGTGCCGCAGGTGGAGCTGAAGCGAATCCGCAAGTCAGTGATTTACTTTGCCGCGATCAACCTGGTGCTGGGGTTCTCGATCAACATCGGCACGCAGGTGATTGGGTCGGGCATCAGCATTGACAACATGGCGCACCTGGGCGGGTTCACGAGCGGGCTGCTGTTCGCCTTGCCGATGGTGCCGCGGCTGGGCTCGTCGAGAGAGCTGTTCCGGACGCGGCTGGGTACATCGATGGCGATGGTGACAGGGGTGCTGGTGCTGTTCGGATACTATCTGTCTAAATTACCGGGCTGAGGGCTCCATTACCGGGCTGAGGGCTCCAGTGCCGGGCTGAGGGCAAAAGAGGGTGCGAGAACGCTTGAACGCTTCTGCGCGGTGAGGAGTCGTCGCGTCCGCGCCTTAACGCACAGCGGTGGCGGCGAATTTCTTGACCATTGCGAGCAGCAGCTTGCGGTCGCTCTCATTCAGATTGGTCGAGTAGCGGCGAATCTGAGTGAGGAAGCGCAATTCCTCATCCGTGAGCCGCTGGGTGGTGAACTGGCGGCCGGAGGACTCCTCGGTGAAGAACTGGGCAATGGGAAGGTCCAGTGCGCCGGCAATCTTGGAAAGCGTGTCGAGGGACGGGATAGTGTGCCCGTTTTCGACGCGGGAGAGGTAGCAGCGGAGAAGGCCTGTTTTCTTTTCGATGTCGCCCTGGGAGAGGCCTTTCTGCAGGCGATACGCGCGGATGGTGGTGCCGATCTTCATCATGGGAGAGGTCCTGTGGGGCGCTTGCCGCCGTTACTCTTGCGGTAGCTACCAGGGAGTTATTGGCTTGAGAGTTAACACGCCGTAACGGGATATGCAAGGGGGATTTTTGGCGCAGTTGCGCGATGGTTACTGCAAATGCGCGGCGAAAAAGCGGTCGATGCGCGCCAGGGCGTCGGCTGAATCCTTTTGGCGGTAGACCTTAGTGTCGTAGGGATTCTCGAAGGCGTGGTTCGCGTCTGGATAAATTTTGACGTCGATGGACTTGCCGACAGCGTGCATTGAGTCGATGAAGGCGTGGACGGCGGTGGGCGGAATGCCGCGGTCGAGCGCGCCAAAGTTGCCGAGGAGTGCGGCGTGGATGCGCGTGAGGTCAGCGGGGTTGGTGGTGAGCCTGCCGTAGTTGATGGCAGCGGCTTTGAGATCGGGGTCGGCGATGGCGAGCTGGAGAGCGTAGCCGCCGCCGAAGCACCAGCCGACGGCGCCGATGCGCTGGGGATCGACGTCCTTGCGAGCCTGAAGGAAGTGGACGGCGGAGACAAGATCGCGGATGCCCTGGTCCTGCGGAAGACCCTGAGCGAGCTTAAGCGCGACGGCGGGGTCGGTGGTGACCTGGCCGTGATAGAGGTCGACTGCGAGCGCGACGTAGCCGTGGGCGGCATAGCCGGCGGCTTGCTGCTTGATCCAGTCGGTGAGGCCCCACCACTCGTGGATGACGACGATGGCCGGATGCGGGCCGGGGGTGTGCGGCAGGTAGAGGATGCCCTCGCCGGTGCCGCTGCCGCTGGGGAAGGTGACATGCTGCTGGGCATGGATGGGAAGGGCGAAGGCGGCGACGAGAAGCGCGGCGAAGACGGCTGGCAGGCGGAAGGATTTCATGAGCGACCTCAAAGCGGGCGATGGATGCGTGGGTATTCCGCGCGGGGAAGGGAGACTCCGGCGGCCTGCGCAGCATTCTACGCGAAGGCGGTTGTTGGGGGGGACGAAGAAGCGGGAGGGGCGTAAACCTTCGCGGGGCAGGGAACGTCTGTGCAAGTACGGGGACGAAAGCCTGGGAGAAGCAATGCGTCGTGCGGGAGCAGTGTGGGCGATTGCGCTGATAGGGATGGTGGCGACGCCGGCGCTGGCCCAAAATTCGACGCAGAGTTCGGCACAAAGTTCGGCGCAGAGCCCGGCGCAAAGTGAAGTCCAGCCTCCGGCCCGGAACGCGGCGACGAGTGCGACGCAGGGTGGGCAGACTGCGGGCTCTGTGGCGCAAGGAGGCCTGCTGCATGGCGTGGTGCGCAGTGGAAAGGTTCCGCTGCCGGGCGTGGCGGTGACGGCGCAGAACACGCTGACGGGGAAGAAGTATTCGACGACGACGGACGTGACGGGCGCATGGCGGCTGCGGATTCCCGACGACGGACGCTATGTGATTCGGACGGAGTTTGCGGCGTTTGCGCAGGGCGACCAGGAGGCGCTGCTGAACGGGTCGGGGCGCGACCGGACGGCGGACTTTGACCTGATGCTGGCCTCGCGCGCGGCGGCGCAAAATGCGCAGCAAGAGGCGGGAGTGGGGCAGGCGGCGCAGGCGATTGAGCAGATGGCGGGGAACGGGGCGCAGGGCCTGAGCCTGATGAACTCACTGGATGCGGGCACGGATACGCAAGGCGGAGCGGCAGGTGAGACGGGCGCGGCGCTGCCGTCGATTGCGGGAAATTCGGACTTCAGCGGGGATTCAGTGGCGATCAGCGGCGAGGCCGGCGCGGTGAGTCCGCTGGCGGGGCTGGACATGGACCGGGTGCGGGAGATGGCCGAGACGCTGCGGTCGCAGTTCGGCGGAGGCGGCGGAGGGAATTTTCGCGGAGGGGGATTCGGGCGGGGCGGCGGAGGCGGATTTGGCGGAGGGTTCGGCGGGCGGAGGAACTTTCGGCGCTTTAACCCAGGGCAGCCGCACGGGGCAATCTTCTGGACGGGGAGCAATGCGGCGCTGAATGCGGACCCGTTCTCGCTGCATGGGCAATCGGCGGGGCAGCCGGCCTCAGGGACAAACCGGTTCGGCGTGATCTTGATGAGCGCGCCCTATTTGCCCGGAGTGACGAAGCCGAGCGGCAAGGACACGGTGTTTCTGTCGATCTTTGGGCAGCGGAGCTCGAATCCGGTGAACGAGTACGGGACGGTGCCAACGGATGCAGAGCGCGCGGGCGAGATTCCGGGGCTGGCGACGGCGATTACGCCGGTTCCGCAAGCGGTGGCGCTGCTGAAATTGTTCCCTGAGCCGAACGTGCAGGGCGCGACGCAGAATTACAGGCTGCTGACGACGGCGCAGACCAACTCGACGCGCGGCGGAGTGCGCTATATGCGCGGACTGGGAAAGGGGGCTTCGCCGTTCGGGGCATTTCGCGCGCTGTTCGGCGGGTCGCAGGGGCTCACACAGAGTATTCACCTGAATTACAACTGGAGCCACTCGGCGGCCGACAATGTGAATCTGTTTCCGCAGCTGGGCGGGAAGGGATCGAGCGATTCGAATTCGGTTCAGGCGGGCTACACTGTGGGCTATCACAAGCTGACGAGCATTTTTAGCGCGGGTTGGAACCGTAGCACGAACCGGACGACGAACTTCTTCACGAACGGAACGGACATTGCGACGGCGAGCGGGATTCTGGGGCCGAATGGAGCGGCGCTGAACGCGAGCCCGCTGAACTATGGCGTTCCGAACGTGGTGCTGAGCCAATTTTCCGGGCTGAACGAGCAGCAGCCGAATCTATCGGTGCAACAGACGATTTCGATCTCCGAGACGCTGAGCTGGATTCGCGGCAAGCATTATTTGCGCTTCGGAGGCGACTACCGGAGAGTGCATCACGATTTTCTGGGCGGGTCGAACTCGACCGGGACTTTCTACTTTACGGGGAGCTACACGGGATCGGCGCTGGGAGATTTTCTGCTGGGCCACGCGCAGGAGACCACAATTGACGCGGCGGTGACGAAGAGCTACCTGCGGGAGAACGTGTTTGACCTGTTCGCGCTGGACGACTGGCGGGCGCGATCGAATGTGACGTTGAATTACGGCGTGCGCTACGAGTTTTTCGCGCCGTACACGGAGAAGTACAACCACCTGGCGTTTGTGGACACGAATGCGACGGCGGGATTTACGCAGGCGGCCGAGGTGCAGGCGGGAGCGACGGGGCCATACCGCGGGAGTCTTCCGGACGGGCTGGTGTTTCCTTTCCGGCTGGGAATTGCGCCGCGCGTGGGGATTGCGGTGCGGCTGCCGAAAGATACGGTGGTGCGCGCGGGATTCGGGACGAACTTTACGAACAGCCAGTATGCGAGCTTTGCAACGACGATGGCGCACCAGCCGCCGTTTGCGAACGAGCAGACGAACCAGGCGGCGACGGCGGGCGCGCTGACGCTGGGCGATGGATTTCCGGCTCCGGCGACTACGGGCAATTATGCGCTTGATCCGCATTACACGCTGCCCTATGTGGAGGTGTGGAACCTGGACGTGCAGAAGACACTGCCTTGGGGCGTGGTGCTGAACGTGGGCTACAACGGATCGAAGGGCAACCATCTGGACATTACGAGCGCGCCGGGCCGTGCGCCGGACGGGACGAGCTACTCGGGCGTTCTTTTCAACTACGAACAGGCGGTTGCGTTTTCAAAATTCAACGCGGGGACGGTGCGGCTGAACAAGCGGCTGCGCAACGGGCTGGCGCTGGGCGCGGATTATCAGTACTCGCACTCGATTGACGACGCGGGGTCGGTGGGCGGGACCTCGACGGTGGTGGCGCAAAACTGGCAGGACCTGCTGGCCGAGGAGGGGAATTCGAGCTTTGACCAGCGGCACAAAGTGAGCGGGCGCTATTTGTACGAGCTGCCTTTCGGGAAGGACAAGCACTGGATCACAACGGGGAAAGCGGCGCATATCTTCGAGGGATTTTCAATTTCTGGAGACTTTACGTTTGCGACGGGAACGCCGCTGACGCCGAGCTATGCAGCTTCAGCGACGGACGTGGTGCGGGGGACGGCGGGATCACTGCGGCCGGACCGTGTGCCGGACGTTTCGCTGACGGCGGGTGGTGGATCGCTTGGGGAGTGGTTCAACACGTCGGCATTCACGGCACCAAGCGCGAAGGCCGGCGGATACATTTACGGGGATGCGTCGAGGAATTCGATACCAGGGCCGGGGACGGTGGAGAACGACATGACGCTTTCAAAGACGATGCAACTGGGCGATACGCGGAGCATGGAAGTGCGGGCGACGGCGAGCAATGTGTTCAACACGGTGCAGTACTCCGGCGTGGACGCGAGCGTGGATTCGCTGACCTTCGGGCAGGTGACGTCCTCCGGAGCGATGCGCTCGTTCAATTTTGTCGCGCGGTTCCGGTTCTGAGCGAGGACGCGGATTGAGCAGGAGTGCGATGAGCGCGTGGACGGCGAAACTGGCGGCGGGGATGGCTGCGATGGCGCTGACGGTGGCGCACGCGCCGGCGCAGAGGACGCCGCAGTCCGGCAGACAGGTGCAGCAGAACGGACAGGGCGGCTACACGATGAAGGTGAATGCCGACCTGGTGCTGACGAACGTGGTGGTGCGCGACGCAAAGACGGGCGAGCTGGTGCGCGGGCTGAAGGACAGCGACTTTACGGTGTATGAGAACGGAAAGAAGCAGCGCATTTCAAGCTTCGACTTTGAAAGCGTGGAGATGGCAGCGCGGCTGAACGAGGCGACGGTGAGCGGGCTGGCGGGGGGAACCAAGGGCGCGAACGGCGTGGTGGTGGCCGGGCCGGAGCAGATGCGCGATCATCGGCTGATTGTGCTGTTTTTCGATTTGACCTCGATGCAGCCCGAAGACCTGAACCGCTGTGTGGAGTCGGCGCAGCAGTTTTTGCGGACGAAGATGGGGCCGGCGGACCTGGTGGCGCTGGTTTCGCTGGGCGACACGCTGAGCGTGGACCAGGATTTTACGGCGGACAAGCAGGCGCTGATTCGCGAGGTGGGCGCCTACAACGGCACCGAAGGGCAGGGCTTTGCGCCGGGCGCCACGGCGGACACGAACCAGGTGGAGGATACGACGGCCTATACGGCGGACGAGAGCGAGTACAACGACATCAACACCGACCGCGAACTGTTTGCGCTGAAGTCGATTGCCAAGTCGCTTGAAGGCATTACGGAAAAGAAGTCGCTGCTCTATTTTTCGGGCGGCATTTCGCGGGACGGGATTGAGAACCAGGCCTCACTGCGGGCGGCGGTGAATGCGGCGGTGCGCGCGAACCTTGCAATTTACAGCGTGGACACGCGGGGGCTGCAGGCGGTGATGGCGCTGGGCGACGCTTCAACGGGCAGCCTGCGCGGGACGGGCGCGTACAACGGCGGCGCGCTTGGAAACAACATGAACGGGAATTTCGACACGCAGGAAGTGATGGCGACTCTGAGCTCGGACACGGGCGGAAAGGCGTTTTTCGACTCGAATGATTTTGCGCCGGCCTTCGCGCAGGTGCAACACGACACTTCGGCCTACTATGCGATTGGATTTCACTCGACGAACCCGGCGCGAGACGGGAAATATCGCAAGCTGGCGATCAAGGTGGACCGGCCGGGAGTGAAGCTGGAATACCGGCACGGCTACTACGCGCCGGCGGATTTCCGGCACTCGAACCGCGAAGACCGCGAGCAGCAACTGCAGGACGAACTGGCGAGCGAGTTGCCGGCGACGGATATGGCGGTGTATCTGGACGCGATGTACTTCCGGCTGGAGGACAATCGCTATTACGTGCCGGTGTCGCTGCTGGTGCCGGGCTCCCAAATTCCGTTTGTGAAGGGCGGTGACAAGGACAAGGCGACGCTGGACATCATCGGCGAGGTGCTGGACACGGCGAAGCGGCAGATTGGGCAGGCGCGGCAGACGGTGAAGCTGAATCTGGATGCGGCGGAAGACGCGCGGCAGAAGAATATCGAGTACACGACGAGCTTCAACCTGCCGCCGGGCAAGTATCACCTGAAGTTTGTGGTGCGGGAGAACGAGACGGGGAGGATGGGCTCGTTCGAGGCGGAGATTGTGCTGCCGGAGATGAAGAAGATGCCGCTGAAGATGAGCTCGATTGTGCTGGCGTCGCAGCGGCGGCCGAGCAAGCAGGATGACCCGCTGGTGCGGGACGGCGAGGAGTATGTGCCAAACATCAGCCACGTATTCCGGCAGAACCAGCACCTGTATCTGCTCTACGAGGTCTACGACCCGGAGCATACGAAGCTGCCGGAGCCACATCCAAAGGGCGAGAAGCCGGGCGTGGACGTGCTGAGCAGCCTGGAGTTGATGCGGGGATCGGTGAAGGTGTATGAGACGCGGCTGGTGCGGGCGCGGACGATCAATGTGGAGGGCCGGGATGCGGTGGCGATGGAGCTGGATGTGCCGCTGAGCGAGCTGAAGCCGGGGCAGTACATCTGCCAGTTGAACGTGATCGACGATGCGGCGGGAAGCTTTGCGTTTCCGCGGTTCGCGGTGCTGGTGAGGCCGCCGGCGGCTCAGGGAGCGGCGTCGCCGGGTGCGGCGACCTCGGCTTCCGGGGGCCGGTAGGGGCAGTGGCGGCAGCCGGAGTTGCAACAGGAACCGCGCTTGAGATGGTAAGCGGCGGTGAAGACCATGTACGGACCATCGAAGTAATAGTCCTCCGGTGCGAGCGGGGCGTTGGTGTCGGCGGCGCTGCCGGGAGGGTCGCGGTCCATGGGGATATTGTCGCGGATTTGCGGCGGTTGTGCGACGGTTAGAATGAAGCCATGACGATTTCCGCAGAAGAACGCGCGCGGCGCATCAAGATTGTTCTTTTCGACGTGGATGGAGTGCTGACGGACGGCGGCATCTGGCTGGTGCCCGCGCCGGCGGGCGCGGCGGCCCATCCGGGACTGGCGGAGAAGGACGGCGAGGCCGGATTCGGCATTCAATCGACAACGATGGTGGAGGCCAAGGGCTTCCACGCGCACGACGGGACGGCGATTTCTCTGGCGCGGCTGGGCGGGATGAAGTGCGGCATCATTACCAAGCGGATAAGCGAAACAGTGGCGCTGCGGGCGCGCGACCTGAAGCTGGAGTACGTATACATGGGGCAGTCGTTCAAGATGGAAGCGGTGCGGGAGATTATGGCCAAGGAAGGCGTGACGCTCAACGAGATTGCGTATGTGGGCGACGACGTGATTGACCTTCCGGTGATGCGCGCGGTTGGCTTTGCGGCGGCGGTGGCGAATGCGCGGGCGCAGGTGAAGGCGGCGGCGCATTATGTGACGCCGCATGCAGGCGGGCGCGGGGCGGGGCGCGACGCAGTGGAGTTCATCCTGGAGGCCAAGGGGATTCTGGAGCAGTGCATCGAGGCGTACATCGATGAGCGGAATCCTTTAGCGCCGTCAATGGACATTGGCAAGGGCGGGGCCTGACGTAACGCGGCGCGTTATGTGGCGTGCATGAGGCTGAAGAGAAGCACGCCGAGCACGATAAGGCTGACGACGACGTACATGCGGTCTCGCTCCAGCGCGAAGCCGGCGACGGCCATGGCGACGCGGGCAACGGGCGTGGCGATAAGCAGCAGAAGGCCGAATTGCATGAGGCCCAGGCTGTTGCCGTGCATGGCGGAGCGGAAGATGCCGGGCAGGGTGCGGACCTCGTCGCCGCCGGGCGCGAAGACTCCGTAATGAGCCGGCTGGGCATGGAAGCGCAAGAGGTAAAGCAGGCCGCCGGAGAAGACAACCGCTGCGGCCAGCAGGACGCCGGCGCGGAGCAGATTGCCGATGATGTTCTCAAGATGTTGATCGTCCATGCGCGCTAGACCTTTCCCAGAAATCCGTTGACGATCATTTCGATGGCGAGTGCAAAGACCACGACGCCGAAGATGATACGCAGCGTGCGAACGCGGGCGCGGACGAGAACGTGCGTGCCGAGGAAGGCTCCGGCGAGGACGCCGAGCATGACGGGCATGGCGACGCGGGGATCGATGTACCCGCGGCTGAGATAGACGCCTGCGCTGGCGGCGGCGGTGACGCCGATCATGAAATTGCTGGTGGTGGTGGAGACCTTGAAGGGAATCTTCATGGCGCGGTCCATGGCAATGACTTTGACTGCGCCGGAGCCGATGCCGAGCAGGCCGGAGAGCGCGCCCGCGCCGAACATGAGGCCGAAGCCGGCGGGGACGTTGCGTACGCCGTATTCCTGGCGCTTGCCCAGCAGGGGATAGTCTCCGCCGAGGCGAAAGAATCGGGCGAGGCGGTCGGACTGGATGGCAGGTCCGTGGTCGGGCTCGGAACTGGCGAGCGACTGCCAGGCGGACTGAAGGAGCACGAGGCCGAAGACGATGGCGAGGATGTGGGTGCTGGTGAAGGCGGCGAGATACGCGCCCAAGACGGCGCCGACGGTGGTTGCGATCTCCAGCAGCATGCCGATGCGGATGTTGGAGAAGCCCTCTTTGACATAGGCCGCGGCTGCACCGGAGGAGGTGGCGATGACGGAGATGAGCGACGCGCCGATGGCGTATTTGATGTCGACACCAAGGACGAGCGCGAGCACGGGCACGACGACAACTCCGCCGCCCAGGCCGGTGAGCGCACCGAGGAAGCCGGCGACAGCGGCGACGGCCCAGACGACGAGGGTGAATTCAAGAGCGGACATGAAGGAAAAAAAGGAACAGGACCTTTTAAGTATAGCGTGCGGCCGAGAGCGGCGTGATTAGCGCGGCGGGGCCACGGGCTGGTTGGCGAAGGCGGGAAAGACGGTTCGGATGAGAGCGTCGCGGAGGGTGAAGCGCAGGTCGGTGTTGGGTTCGGGTTCGGTGTTGGATTCGGGATGGAGTTCGGATTTGGGCGAGGTCGCGCCGGCGTCCGTGGTGTTGACGGCGAGGATGGCGGCGCTGTGGCCGGCGGGATCGATCATCAATTCAGAGGAGAAGCCGCCCTGGTCGCCGTCATGAAAGATGTAGCGATGGCCCTGGAGATTGAGGACGAAGAAACCCAGACCCATGAGGGGCTGCGCGCCGCCGGGGCCGGAGGTGTAGGGCGTGGGCGGCTGGCCGCGCTGGAGCGCGGGCAGCACGCCGGTCCAGGCTTCCTGAAGAGAGCTGCGCTTGAGGACGATGTTGTAGACGGGGTTGGCGGGGTCGCCGATGAGGAAGCGGGCGTACTTGACCATGTCTGTGATGGGCGCTTTGAGTCCGCTGTTGGAGGTGGTGATGCCGGTGTCGAAGTCGAAAGGCTGCGGGGTGAGCGTGGGGCCGGAGCGGAGGTAGCTGGCGGAGACGTGCGGCTCGAGGTAATAAGGCGAGCGGTCGAAGTAGCTTTCCGTCATGTCGAGGGGCATGAGGATGTTTTTGGTGATGTAGACCTCGAAGTCGTCGCCGGTGAGGCGCTGGATGATTTGGCCGAGGAAGACGTAGCCGAGGTTGGAGTAGCTCCACTGGGTGCCGGGCTTGAAGGCGACGTGGGTGTAAGGGAGCATGGCGGCGACCTGCGACCAGCGTGTGGGCTCGAAGGGCTGCCAGTCGCAGTTTTTAGGGTCGTCGCAGTCCCAGGGCCAGGTGGGGCTGCGGAAGCCGGCGCTGTGGGTGAGCAGGTCGGAGATGGTGATTGCGTCGACGGGTCCGAAGGGGTCATGGACCTGGCGAAGCTCGGGGACGTAGCGGACGGCGGGGTCGCTAAGCGAGAGCAGGCCGCGGTCGCGGAGTTGGAGGATGGCGATGGCGGTGAAGGTTTTGGTGATGGAGGCCCAGTTGTAGGCGGTGTGGTCGTCGATGGGCTGCGCGGAACCGGCGCGGGCAAGACCGAAGGAGAATTCGGTGGCAAGCTGAGCGCCGTGGACGAAGGCGAATCCGCCGCCGACGATGCCGTGGCGCGTGAGGACAGAGCGGAAACGGGTGTGGAAGGCGTCCAACGGAGAGACGGCGGGCTGGGAGAACACGGGAACGGCGGCGAGAAAAAGCAGAGCGGGCGCGAGCAGAAGGCGTGTGCGCATGGAGGAATGATAATGCGGCAAGGCAGACGGGCCGTGGCAAATGGTGCGGGAATGGGGGGAATGCTATAGTCTGCGGGTTTGAGGCGCGTGTGGACGGGCGAAGGGTATGACGCTGGAGAACAGGCTGGGGTCGGAGTTCGATCCGGAATCGGCGAAGGCGACGGCAAACCGCGAAGGGTTGCGGAAGTTGCTGGCGGAATTGCGCGCGACCGAAGAGACGATTCGCGATGGCGGCGGGGCAAAGGCCATTGATTCGCAGCACGGAAAACACAGGCTGACGGCGCGCGAACGGCTGAAGCTGCTGCTGGACGAGGGCACGGAGCTGCTGGAGCTGGGACTGTGGGCGGCGCACGGGATGTATGAGGAGTACGGCGGCGCGCCGGGCGCGGGCGTGGTGACGGGTCTGGGACGGGTGTGCGGCCGGCTGTGCATGGTGATTGCGAACGATGCGACGGTGAAGGCGGGCGCGTTTTTCCCCATGACGGCGAAGAAGGTGCTGCGCGCGCAGACGATTGCGATGGACAACCGGCTGGCGACGCTCTACCTGGTGGATTCCGCGGGGGTGTTTCTGCCTCTGCAGGAGGATGTGTTTCCGGATACGGACGATTTTGGGCGGATTTTTCGCAACAACGCGGTGATGAGCGCGATGGGGATTCCGCAGATGACGGCCATTCTGGGCATGTGCGTGGCCGGAGGCGCGTATTTGCCGGTGATGACGGACACGGTGCTGATGACGGAGGGCTCGGGACTGTTTCTGGCGGGACCGTCGCTGGTGCAAGCGGCGATTGGGCAGAAGACGAGCGCCGAGGAGCTGGGCGGGGCGGCGATGCACGCGGAGATTTCCGGGACGGTGGACTTCAAGGAGCCGGACGATGCGCATTGCCTGGCGCGGATGCGATCGCTGGTGGACAAACTTGGCGAACGCGCGGGGAAAGAGCAGGTGTTCGCGCGCGGGCCTTTCGATGCGGCCAAGGACGGGCCAGGGTTCGCGGCCGAGGATTTGTATGGGCTGATGGATCCTGCGCCGAGCGCGACAAATGTGTACGAGATGCGCGAAGTGATTGCGCGGATTGTGGACCGGAGCGAGTTCGACGAGTACAAGGCGGAGTTCGGACGGACGGTGTTGTGCGGGTATGCGCGAATTGGCGGTCGGGCCTTGGGCATCGTGGCCAACCAGAAGCTGAACCAGATGCAGTCGGTGGCGATGGGCCCATCGGCGGGGCTGAAGCGGATCGAAGTGGGCGGCGTGATTTATACCGAGGGCGCGCAGAAGGCGGCGCGATTCATCATGGACTGCAACCAGAACCTGGTGCCGCTGCTGTTTCTGCACGACGTGAACGGCTTTATGGTGGGCAAGGATGCGGAGTGGTCGGGGATTATTCGCGCGGGGGCAAAGATGGTTTCAGCGGTGAGCACGAGCGTGGTGCCGAAGATTACGGTGATTGTGGGCGGGAGCTTTGGTGCGGGGCACTATGCGATGTGCGGCAAGGCGTACGACCCGCGGTTCGTGTTTGCGTGGCCCACGGCGCGATATGCGGTGATGAGCGGCGCGTCGGCGGCGGCAACGCTGACCGAGGTTCGCGCGCGGCAACTGGAGCGGCGAGGCAAGGCGCTGACCGAGGCGGATAAGGCGGCGATTCGCGAGGAGATTATGGCGACGTACGAAGCGCAGGCTGATCCGCGGTATGGCGCGGCGCGGTTGTGGATCGATGCGATCATCGACCCGGCGAAGACGCGCGAAGTGCTGATGGCGGCGCTGGAAGCGTGCGCGCACAATACGGAGATTCCGCGCTTCAATCCAGGCGTGATGCAGACCTGAAGAAAATGCGTGGTGTGTATCCGAAGACGGGGAGCAGCATGAGAGAAAGAGAGTGGCGGAAAGCGGGCTAGCAGGAGAATTCGGCGGCCAAGGAGGGAACCGATGGGCGTTGCGTTGGAGACCGTGGAAAGCTTGTATCCGTTTGTGCTGACCGAAGAGCAGGAGCTACTGCGTCGGGAGATACAGGAATTTGCGGCGCGCGAGGTTGCGCCGCACGTGATGGAGTGGGACGAGAAGAGCGAGTTTCCCATGGCGACGGTGAAGAAGCTGGGGGAGATGGGATTGCTCGGGGTGATCATTCCGGCCGAGTACGGCGGCGCGGGGCTGGGCTATGTGGATTATGTGCTGGCGATCGAAGAGCTCTCGGCGGTGGATGGATCGCTGGGGTTGACGGTCGCAGCGCACAACTCGCTGGGTACGAATCATGTTTTTCTTGCCGGAAACGAGGAGCAGCGGAAGAAGTATGTGCCGCGGCTGGCGAGCGGCGAGTGGCTTGCGGCATGGGGATTGACGGAGCCGGGCTCGGGTTCGGACGCGAGCAATGCGCGGATGATGGCGGAGCGGAAAGGCGACCGCTACGTTCTGAACGGGAACAAGACCTTCATCACGAATGGGCATTATGCGGACGTGGTGGTGGTGATTGCCGTGACGGACAAGAGCAAGGGGACGCACGGGCTGTCGGCGTTTGTGGTGGAGAAGGGGACGAAAGGTTTCCGGCCGGGCAAGAAGGAGAACAAGCTGGGACTGCGGGCCAGCGACACGAGCGAGCTGATTTTTGAGGATTGCGAGATTCCGGCGGAGAACCTGCTGGGTACCGAGGGAGAAGGGTTCGTCGACGCAATGCGTGTGCTGGATGGCGGGCGGATTTCGATCGCCGCGCTGTCACTGGGGATTGGGCGCGGAGCGCTGGATGCGGCGCTGAAATATGTGAAGGAGCGGCGGCAGTTCGGCAAGGCAATTGCGGAGTTTCAGGGGATCCAGTGGAAGCTGGCGGACATGGCGACGGAGCTGGATGCGGCGCGGCTGCTGACGCAGCGGGCCGCAGTGTTGAAAGACGCGGGTCGGAGGGTGACGCGCGAGTCGGCAATGGCGAAGCTGTTTGCGAGCGAGGCGGCGGTGCATCTGTGCAATGAGGCGGTGCAGCTCTTCGGCGGGTATGGATTTATCAAGGATTATCCAGCGGAGAAGTTTTACCGCGACGTGAAGCTGTGCACGATTGGCGAAGGGACGAGCGAGATTCAGCGGATGGTGATTGCGCGAGAGATTTTGAAGGTGCATCCATCGCGCGGATGAGCCAAGGCACGAACGAGCTGCGCGGCGGTGAAGCGGATGAGCGAAGAGGTGACGATTGTCGAGTGCCCGCGCGATGCCTGGCAGGGACTGCCGGTGCGGATTCCGGCCGGGCGCAAGGCTGCGTATCTGCATGCGCTGATTGCGGCGGGTTTCCGGCATATCGACGCGGTGAGTTTCGTGTCGCCGGCGGCGGTTCCGCAGATGGAGGACTCCGAGCGCGTTCTGGAAGAGCTGGAGGTGCCGGACGATGTGGAGCTAATCGGCATTGTGGTGAATGAAAAGGGTGCGGAGCGCGCGATTGAGACGAGGAGGGTGCGCACGCTGGGATTTCCCTATTCGATTTCGGCGGAGTTCTTGCGGCGGAATCAGCGGCAGACTCAGGCGGAGGCGCGGGAGGTGCTGGGCGCGATTGTTGCCGCGGGCCGCGCGGCCGGACTGGGCACGGTTGCGTATCTGTCGATGGCCTTTGGGAATCCTTATGGCGAGGCATGGAACTCTGAGGCCGTGGTGAAAGCATGCGGCGCGCTGGCGGAGATGGGCTTGGGGGAGATTTCGCTGGCGGACACGGTGGGCGTAGCGTCGCCGAAGCAGATTGCGACGACAGTAGCGGCGGTACGCACGACATTTCCGGAGGTAGAGTTTGGCGTACACCTGCACGCGCGGCCGGGCGAGGCAGGGGAGCGCGTGGGCGCGGCCTATGACGCGGGATGCAGGCGATTCGATGCAGCGCTGGGTGGTTTTGGCGGCTGCCCGTTCGCGCAGGATGCGCTGGTAGGAAATCTTGCGACGGAGACGCTGGCGCGGGTGCTGCGGGAACGCGGTGCGCGCTTGCCGGAATGGACAAATCTTGCGGAGTTGAGCCGCGCGAGTGCGGAGATTGCGCGCGAGTTTGGCGCTGGGGCGGTGTGAACGCGAGAAGAGCGGGGAGGAGTGAGTGAGCTATACGACGCTGCTGGTGGACGAGCACGGATCGGTGCGAACAATCACGTTGCACAGACCGGAGTGCCGCAACGCGATGAATCCGGCGATGCGGGAGGAGCTGATTGCCGCGCTGGAGGAGACGGCCGCCCAAGGCAGCGTGCGCGTGCTGGTGCTTGGGGGCGCGGGTGGCGCGTTCTGTGCGGGGCTGGACCTGGCCGTGCTGCGCGGAATGCGCGGGCAGCCGGAGAGCGAGCGGCGCGCGGATGCAGAGCGGATTGCGAAGCTCTTCCGGACACTGTATGAAATGCCGATTCCGACGATTGCTGCGGTGCGCGGCGCGGCGATTGCGGGAGGTGCGGGGCTGGCGTTGCTGTGCGACTTTACGCTGGCCACGCCGGAGGCGCGCTTCGGATTTACAGAGGCACGGATTGGTTTTGTGCCCGCGCTGGTTTCGGCGTATCTGACGCCGCAGATTGGCGAGAAGCGCAGCCGGGACCTGCTGCTGACGGGGCGCGTGTTGGATGCGGCGGAGGCGCACAAGCTGGGGCTGGTGAATGAAGTTTTCGCGGCCGAGGAACTGGATGCGCATGTGCACGCGCTGGCAGAGAAGCTCGTGGCGAACAGTCCGCAGTCCCTGCGCGCGACGAAGCGCCTGATGGCGGAGCAGAACCGCGCTTGGCTGGAAACGGCGACCGCGCTGGCGATGGAGGCGAACGCGAAGGCCCGCGAGACGGAGGACTTCGCGGAGGGGATCGCGGCGTTCCTGGAAAAACGCAAGCCGACGTGGAAGGCGTGAAGGCAGTGCGTCTGAGGATGCCTCAGGCCAAGAGGATGGGCGCGGCGGTGTGTTCGATGAGCTGATCGCGCGAGACGCCATCTGCGAGCTCCACGAGCGTGAAGCCGGCGGGCTTGAGGTCGAGGACGCACAGGTCAGTGATGATGCGGTGCACCACGGCCTGGCCGGTGAGCGGAAGCGTGCATTCGCGCAGCAGCTTGGGCTCGCCTTTGGGCGTGGTGTGCTCCATGACGACGAGAACGCGGCGGACGCCGGAGACAAGATCCATGGCGCCGCCCATGCCTTTGGCTTTTTTGCCGGGGATCATCCAGTTGGCAAGGTCGCCGCGCGCGGAGACCTGCATGGCGCCAAGGATGGCGAGATCGATGTGGCCGCCGCGGATCATGGCGAAGGAGTCAGCGCTTGAAAACGTTGCGGCGCCGGGGGCGAAGGTGACAGTTTCCTTGCCGGCATTGATGAGGTCGGCGTCGACATCAGGGTCGAGCGGGAATGGGCCCATGCCGAGAAGGCCATTTTCCGATTGCAGGGTGACAGTGATGCCGGCTGGAATGTGGTTGGCGACGAGGGTGGGAATGCCGATGCCGAGATTGACGTAGAAGCCGTTCTCGAGCTCCTCGGCGGCGCGGGCGGCCATTTGATCGCGTGACCAGGGCAACGGGCTACTCCTTGCGGGTGGTGCGCCGCTCGATGCGTTTTTCCGGGCGGGGGTTGTGGATAAGGCGCTGGACGAAGATGCCGGGCGTATGAATTTCGTCCGGGTCAAGCTCGCCAGGCGCGACGATGATTTCTGCTTCAGCGACAGTGATGTGTCCGCAGGAGGCGGCGTGCGGATTGAAGTTGCGCGCGGTGCGGCGATAGACGAGATTGCCGTGCGTGTCAGCCTTCCAGGCCTTGACGAGCGAGACGTCGGCACGAATGCCGCGCTCGAGGAGGTACGATACGCCGTCGAAATCCTTGTGCTCCTTGCCTTCGGCCACGAGCGTACCGATGCCGGTGCGGGTGTAAAAGCCGGGAATGCCCGCGCCGCCGGCACGCATGCGCTCGGCGAGCGTGCCCTGGGGGCAGAATTCGACTTCGAGCTCGCCGGCCAGGAATTGGCGCTCGAACTCGGCGTTCTCGCCCACGTAGCTGGAAATCATCTTTTTCACCTGGTGTGTTTGCAGCAGCAGGCCGATGCCCCAGTCGTCCACGCCGGCGTTGTTGCTGGCGATGGTGAGGTTGCGAACGCCGCAGTCGCGCAAGGCGAAGATGAGCGCCTCGGGGATTCCGCAGAGGCCGAAGCCGCCGATGGCCAGAAGCATGCCGTTGCGGAGAATGCCGTCGAGCGCGGCGTAGGCGCTGGGCCAGAGCTTGGTCCATGGCGGCGTGGGCTGGGGAGCGTTCGGCATGATCACCGGGCCTGCGGTCTCTCGGCGATTCCCGATAAGTGCCAGGGATGGGCAGGCCGTTCTCCATTCTATGGCAATTGCTGAGTTGTTGTGACCTTTAGAGAATTTGTGCAAGGTCGTCGCTCCCTGTTGATCGCGTCGACTTGAGTGCATTGGTTTCGAGATTCAGCGACTCAGGAATTGCTTCAGGCACATTGCGGGCTTGGGCAAGGCGGCTGCATGGCTATTGAACGGCGGCGCGGCCGCGAGGTGCGAAGACCCAGCAGTGGCCAAGCGCGAAATTGACGAAAGAGCAGGCGAGGATGGCCACCGCGTTGGCGGGAACAACGGGCAAGCGGGCGTTTTGGACAAGCAAGCGCATAAGGACAAGGTTGCCCGCGAGCGAGACCAGGCCGTTGGAGAGATGGAAGCGGAGAAGTTGCGCAACGACGGAGGCCGCGTCGCGGCGGTCAAGCCATGTGTAGCGCAAATGCCACGCGAAGTTGTGGAGCAGCGTGAGCTCAACCGCTGCGGCGGTGGCGAGGAGGTAGCGGCCGCCACTTACGCGATTGAAGAGGGCGAGCGCGGCGAGTTGCAGAACCATGCCGAGCGCGCCGACGAGGTTGAACCGGCACCAGCGGAAGAAGAGATTTGCGGGAGCGGGTGGTTGCTTCATGGGAGCGGCTCCAGACGGTAGAGCTCGGCGGTGTGGCGGAGAGCGGTGGCGGTGGCCATGGCGAACATGACGGCGGAGGCGACGATGCCGCCGAGGTCAAAGAGAAGGAAGCGGCGGCCGAGGAACGTGGTGTAAGGACTGCGCAGAAGCTCGAGCGTGCCGAGAGCAAGGAGGATTCGGATTTCCGTGGGTCCGAAAAAGCCCTGCGAGAGCTGGAAGCGGGCGAGCGTGTACGTGGCGAGGTAGCTTTCCGCGGCGAGAAGCATAAAGGCAAGGAGCATGGCAAGTGCTACGGGCCAGTGAAGAAAGCCGGAGACGCCGAGACCGAGCATGAGCGCGAATGCGCCGAAGAGGTCGACGATGTGGTCGACGTAAAAGCCGAATCTTGGACGCTCCTGATGGCGCGCGCGGGCGAGTGTGCCGTCCAGGCTGTCGCCGAACCAGTTGAGCGCCAGGCAAACGATGACAGCGATCAGGAAGCCACGATGACCGCGGGCAAGCACGAACGATGCGCCGGCTGCGATCTGCGCGAGGAGGCCGAGAAGAGTGAGATGGTCGGAGGTGAGCCACGACGGCGTGCGGTGGGCCATCCAAAGAAGAGCTCGTTTTTCGGAGGCAGCGGTAAGAGAGCGGTTGATCCGCTGGGTAGAGGTAAAGGATCGATGGGTAGAAGCTGCTACTGATGGGGTGGGCATGTGTTGGTCCTTTCCACGAGCGGTTTAAGGGCAGTTGGAGATGCGCCGAAGTGGGAGTGTTCGAGGGTGTGGCGTGCGGCGTTAAGCGTGAAGGTGAGCGAGTCGCGGGGAATAGTTTCGGTGTAAGGGCGAACGGCCCACGCGAGGCCGAAGGGGATGGAACGAGAGAGCGAGATGGTTTCGATTTGAAGATAGAGGCCGCCGTCGCGCTGCTCGTAGCTCCAGTAGGTGTTCATGCGCCAGAGGAAGCCGTGGGTCTCGGCGGGAGCGAGTGAGTGCTCGGCGAGGGTGCCTGCGGATTCGATTTCGGTGATGCCGGTGCTGGCGGACGTGCTGAATTCGTGAAGCGCGTCGAGCCGGCCGAATGTGACGCGGAAGGTGCCGTCAAGGACGACGGTAAGCACGTGACGCTGGAGCATGCGCATGATGATGAGGGTGCTGCCGGCGGAGCGACTGAGCACGGCAGCGTGCTGGACCTGCGGCGCGAAAATACGCGGGTAAGCGGGGAAGTCGCGCAGCAGATGGTCGAAATCGGCGGCGGTTGCACCGGGGACGAATGCGGTAGCTCGCCAGTGATGAATCAGCGAGCCGGGAAGAGCAGACGAGGCGGGGGTGAGGTCTTCAAGAAGGATTTGGCCCCGATGAATCTGAAGGTCGCGCGGAGAGTCCGGAGTGAGATTCGCGAGATAGTCGATTGCCGAATGGTGCTGCCGCGCAAGGCGCGATTCGACGGAGCGGATGTACACGTCATACGCGGCGGTTGCCGCGGGCGACGGCTGCGCGGCGACGAGAATTGGCAATGCGAGGATTGCGGAGGCACACAAAACGGCCAGGGCACTCTGCGCAATTGAAGTTTGCGCGTGCATGCGGTTCTTCATGCCGGAGAATCTGCCTGAATTTGCGGAGAAATGCCATGCAAGGCGGCTCGCCTGGAGCGCGGATGAATCTCACGGCGCAAGTGCGGGAATGGCTGGAGTTGCGTGAAGTTCTCCAAGCCGGCCGCAGAAGGAATTCAAGCGCGGATCGGCTACACTGAGAACCGGGAATGACGGACCAGGGGCCAGCGCCGAAGTATCGTTTTGGGTCGTTCGAGGCGGATGCCGCTTCAGGCGAGCTTCGTCGGCAGGGTGTCCGCGTGAAGCTGCATGCGCAGCCATTCCGCGTGCTGGTGATGCTGCTAGAGCGGCCGGGTGAGTTGCTGACGCGGGAGGAAATCGCGAAGGAGTTGTGGCCGGAGGGAACGTTCGTGGACTTCGAGCACGGCGTGAACTCGGCGGTGAACCGGATTCGCGAGGCTCTGGGGGATTCGGCAAACAGTCCGCGGTTCCTGGAGACGCTGGCGCGGCGCGGGTACCGGCTTGTGGCTCCTGTGGAGCGGTTGGGCGCGAAAGGGGCAGTCGGGTTGCCGGAGAGCGAGCCCGCGGAGCAGTCCCCAGCGCGTAGAATTCTAGCTTCGCACGGGGATTTTCCAAGGACTCCGCATGCCGTCGTGCAGACGCTCTTCGTGCTGCTCGAGCTGATGTATCTGGGCTTTTACGTTGGCGCGCTGGCGAACCTGGGCGAGATTCGTGAACTGCTGTCAGGTCTGCCGCAGGTGGAGATGCTGATGAGCGGGCTGATCGTGACGGCGGTCGTGCTGATTCCGGTGCGTGCATTCGTGCTGTGCGCGGTGGTCTTCCGTGCGCCCGGCGCGGGGGAGAAGTTTCGCAGGCTTTGGCCGGCGCTGCTGCTGGTGGACGAGCTGTGGGCGATGTCGCCGATTCTGCTGTTGCACCACATTCCCGTGGGACTTGCCCTGGCGTGCATGGCGCTGCTGGCTTACGCGCCTTTTGCGCAGCGGGCCCTGGTGCTGATGGGCGCCGGACGGACGACGCGGGAACCGCAGGCGGCCTTGCGCTGAGCGACAGCGTCCGCCGCGGGTGTTCCCTTCACTCCGCCTTTTGGCAGAGGATGCGCGGTTGGCCGCGGAAGAACGTGAAATTCATTCTATTATCTGTGCATGACCACGATCCCCGTGAAGCATCTTGCCCTGCCTGTGGTGTGCGCGGTGACGACCGACGAGGTGTTTCTGGACGAGCTGATTCCGGAGCTCGTGCCCTGGTTCCAGGTGGCGCTCAGGCAGGACTACAGCGACCTGGCGCGATGGACGCGGGAAGCGCGCGTGGTGGCCGTACTGCTGGATATCGACACGGAGGAGACCCGGGAAGAGGACCCCTATGGCGGACTGCACGTAGCGCGCGAGCTGCGAACGCTCAATCCGGAGTTTGTAATTATCACGCTGAGCCGTTCGCGCAGCCGCTCAGTGGAAAAGCGCGCGCAGGAGGCGGGAGCGGACGCGCATTTCCGCAGCCCGGTGGACATTGCGGAGCTGCGTTTGACGCTGGTGGAGGCGCTTGAAGTCCGCAAGGAGGAATCGGCGCGGGAGGCCAGCCGGCGACAGGCGCTGGAGGCCAGCCGATTCCAGGATTTTGTGGGGACCAGCGAGGCGATGCGGCACGTCTACGACGCGATTCAGCAGGTGGCGGACAGCAATATAAATGTGGTGATTCGCGGAGAGAGCGGCACGGGCAAGGAACTGGCGGCGCGCGCAATCGTGGCGCTGAGCGGTCGCGCGAAAAGGCCGTTCATTCGGCTGAACTGTGCGGCATTGCCGGAAAATCTGATTGAGTCAGAGCTTTTTGGGAGCGAGCGAGGAGCCTTTACGGGCGCCACGGAGGCACGGCCGGGCCAGATCGAACTGGCGGACGGCGGAACGCTCTTTCTGGACGAGATCGCCACCCTGACCCTTCCCCTGCAGACCAAGCTGCTGCGCGTGCTGGAGGACAGGCAGGTGCAGCGGCTGGGTGGACGGACCTCCAAGAGAATTGACTTCCGGCTGCTGTGCGCGACAAACGAGCCGCTGGAGGAGATGGCGCGTACCGGGCGGTTCCGCGAGGATTTGTACTACCGGATTCATGTGGTGCCAATCCAACTGCCGCCCTTGCGCGAGCGCGCGGGCGACATCCCGCTGCTGTGCGACTACTTTCTGCAGTTGCATTGTCGAGCAAACGGCATGGCGGTGAAGCGCATGAACGACGAGTTGTTGCAGGTCTTTGAGCAATACGCGTGGCCCGGGAATGTGCGGGAGCTGGAGAACCTGATCCAACGGCTGGTCATCACGGTGCGTGGCGAGGAGATTCGCGCAAATCACCTTCCACAGAAGATGGTGGCGCACAGTACGGCGGCGCAGGAGGCGGCGCTGATACCCGACGAGGGAACGGATTTCGACGAGCAGGTGCGGCGGCTGGAGATTGCGCTGTTGAATGGCGCGCTTCGCCGTGCGCAGGGCAGCAAGGCGGCGGCGGCGCGTCTGCTGCAGATCGATCCGCAAAGGATGAAGTATCTCTGCCGCAAGTATTCGCTTTGAGAGATTGAGTTAAAATTTAACCATCATTCGGTTAATTTTTCACCGATGCGGGAAGGATGCGCGCTTGCGGGTATTCTCGAGGCCGCTTCGCAAAGAACACATTTCGGGGCGGTTGCAAGGAATTCGCGCGGGTGCGGCGGGTTTGGCACGTCGGGTGCACTAAGGCAGGGTGCAGGAAATGAGTTCAAATTCACTTATGAGGAACATAACGATGGCCATCTCAAAGAAGTCGCTGCTCGGCAAGGGCTCGAGCAAGTCAGCGAAGTCCACCAAGTCGGCTTCCGCCGGCTCCTCCAAGGCTCCCGCAGCCAACAAGTTGGCTTCGGCGAAACTTAACATGGTGGTTGGCAAGCAAACCATGAACAGCTTGGTGACGAGGTTCTAGTACCTCTAGCAAGCTTCATATCCCTCCTCCAAAGTCCTCCCCCAGATGTCGCAAGACGCAAAGAGCGGTCGCACAGGCGACCGCTCTTTGCTTTTGGAGCGCTTTGGCAAAAGATCGCGGCTCGTCAAAGTTTCAACCCAACCGTGTGAGTTTTTCACCCATCCCGATGAACCGGGTGACTCGGCAGGTTGCGGTCACTTTCCACTCCGCGAGCAAAGAGTGCGGCTGCTTCTGCGGCCGCTTTGTCGTTCTTGGAGCTACCACCAGATATGCTGGCGGAGCACGTCAAGGCCGTCGCGGAGGCACCGCTCGAAGATACTGTGACGTACGCCGAGGATCTTGACTGTTCCCGCCGTACCGAGGGGAAGACCGGCGATGGAAAAGGGCAGAGGGATTCGCGCACTGTAAAACGTGGGCAGCTCGATTCCCTTGTAGGTTTGCTTTCCGACGAAGTCCGCCGGGAGATTGACCGGCTGGCCATCCAACCCCTGGATGCGGAGGTGGACGATGGAGAGCCGGCCGGGCGGCATGAGCAGAACCTCAGAGTGGGGAAGAATGCGCTTGAGCGCCGAGAACGGGATATAGAGGCGGACCAGACGTGGGCCGTCATTGGCAACGGTGAGGAGCGGCTGCCCCGTGGCGACGGGGTTGCCGAGGAGGGAATCGGGGTCAGGATTGAGGACGACGCCGTGGATGGGCGAGCGGACCAGCAGCGTGCCTTGGAGTTGAGCAGAGAGTGCGCGGCTCTGCGAGGCGGCAACCTGTTCGGCTGCGGCGCTACCGATGGACTGGCCCTGAAGCTGCGACTCAAACGAGCGGAAGCGGGAGGCGCCGGTGATGGCCGCAGCCTGCGCGTGGAAGGCGGCCGCGTCGACGCTGGTCATTTTGAGCAGTGCGTCGCCGGGATGGACCTGCTGGCCGCCCTTGACGTAGACCGCGTCCACCTTGCCGGCGATGGCCGAGTGGACGGTGATGGGATTCGCGGGCTCGACCACGTAATAGGCGCTCTCGCGGTCGCGCCAAAGGGGCAGGATGATGAAGAGGCAGATGAGCACGGTGATCCATATCCCGTGGCGCTGGATGGCTGAGCCGGAGAAGGTCATTCTTTCCCATACCTCCCGTGCGACGTTGCGGAGAGACCGGAGCCTGGAGCGGAAGATGGCGAACGCGAAGAGGCCGACCGGAAGGAGGGCGAACTCCGCGAGCGCCTTGGACGTCACGTTGTAAGAGAAGCGTATGACGGTGAAGAGGATGAGGTAGCTGTAGGCGCCGGAGAGCAAGGCGTAAAGGATGAAGAGCGGCGCCCGCTTGCGCGGGATGGGCGTGACGATGACGGGCAGGCGAAGAATCTTGCTCTGCACCCACTCGGTGACAAAGGCGGAGGAGCGTTCCTTCAGGTCGGGGATGCCGATGGCTTCGGTAAGGAAGTAGTAGCCGTCGAGCTTGAGAAGCGGGTTGAGATTCAAGACAACGACAGCGAGGCCGGTGAAGAGGATGACTTTGTACATGAGGTCATGGAGCCAGAATCCGGGCGCGGAGTTGACCCAGAGGAACATTGCAATGCCGCAGAGGGTCAATTCCACCCAGATGCCGGCGATGATGGTCCAGAGACGCTGCCCGCGGGTTGCGTAGATCCAGCTTTCGGTGACGTCGACGTAGAAAGCTGGAGTGAGATAGAGAAACATGAGGCCCATGGCGTGGACTTCTCCGCCGAAGTGCTTGCAGGTGAGGCCGTGCGCGGACTCATGGATGAAACCGATGACGAAGAGGAGAATCCAGAACTCCACGATGTCAGAGAATGTCTTGCTGGAGAACGTATAGTAGAGGGGAATGTCCGGCCCGATGACGTTCCAGTAGGTGACGAAGACAAAGGCCTCAAAGGCGAAGAGCGCGACGACTGCGAGGACGCTCCACTGGTTGTAAATCACGCGGCCGACAAGGCCGTTGAGCCACGTGAAGTAAGTGTTGGGATCCCAGGCTGAAAAGGTGATGTGCGCGACGTTGAATTTTTGGGTGCGCTGGGCGCGGCGGCTGCGCTGAGCCGTGAGCCGCTCACTCATAGCCAGATTTTTTTCCTGGGGCGTCTTGTACCAGAAGTCCTGGGCCTCCATGCCTTCGGCAAAGGCGCTGATTTCCTCAGCCGTAAGCTCTGAACCGGTTTGCTCGCGGTAGGCCTCGGAGATTTCCTCGTAAGTGCGCACGCCGTCGAAGAGCTGGACGAGCTGCCACTGGGCGAGAGGGAAGCGAAAGAAGTTGCCGTTCTCGCGCTGGAGGATGCCAATGATCGGCTCGCCGTCAAAGGATTCCTCACGGATGATGAGGTTGGGATCGACGGCCGGAGGCTTGTCGCGGGCAAGACGCTTCCTCGGAATCTCCGGGAGGGCCGCGTCGAGAGCTTCGCTCAGATTCATGGCTGCAACTGGACCTGCATGGTCATTCCGGGTTTGAGCAGGGGGGAACGGTCTTCCACGATGCCGACGACCTGGACGCTTCCGCTGGCAGGGTCCACGACGGGACTGACGCGAAGAATGCGGGCGTGCTGGCGAAGGTGCGCATAGTCGTTGGTGGTGAGCAGCAGGCGCGAGCCCTTGCGGAACGATGACATGAGCGACTCCGGCACGGTGAAAAGGACTTCGAGGGGCGCTTCGGCGGTGATCCAGAAAAGGGCGTCGCCTTTCTTCACCTCCTGGGAGATGCGAATGGAGCTGCGGCCGATGACGCCGTCAAAGGGCGCGACCAGTCGAGTCTGGTCGAGAGCGACCTGGGCCGCCTGCAGGTCGGCTTGGGCGGCGAGGGCATCCTGCTGGTAGCGGGCCACTTCCTGAACGGTTTCATCGAGCTTGTACTTGGTGTGCTCCCAGTCCTCGCGGCTGCGAATGTGGTCGGCGAGCATAACGTCCGCGCGCTTGAGGTCGGCGCGTTCGGCCTTTTCCTCAGCCTGCCACTCGCGGGCCTGATCCTTGAGCGAAGCGACATGGGCCTGTCGGGATTTGCATTCGGCCTGCGCCTCGCGGTCGTCGAGGCGGGCGAGAAGCTGTCCCTTTCTTACGCGGTCGCCGACGTGCACATCGATTTCAACGACGCGGCCATCGCGGTCGAAGGAAAGATCGGCCTGATTTTCGGCGACGAGCGGCCCGGACGTGACGAAGTGTAAGGCATTGGGTTCCTCGGGGTTGGCTGCCGGGGGCGGAGTTTGCGCGGGGAGCGGCGCGGCGGCGGCTGCAGGTCTGGGAGTCGGTCGGTCACTTGCTTCCGCCCTGGGGTTGGCGCGGCAACCGGGCAAAGTGCTGGTCGCGGCGAGCGCCAGCAGCAGTGGAGCCAGCCGGAGCCGGCTGCGGCGCGACAAATGAACGATGATGGAAGGTCGTTGCATAGTGCTCACCATCCAATCCAATCCCACAGAGTGTGCCAGATCCAGAAGAAGGGCTTGCGCAAAAGAACGTAGCCCGCAGGGCGATAGCCGACGAAAATCTTCGCGTCTCCGCTCATGCCGGCGCGCAGCAGCGCGCGATTGTTTTCGAGCGGAACGCGGGCGACGAAGACGCGGTCGCCGTTGAGGAGCTCAGCCTCAGGGCTGACAATCTGCACGGAGCCGTGCCAGACGCGCTGGGGAAAGCTGTCAAGCTTGATGCCGGCGCGCTGGCTGGGAGCGACGAACCGGACGTCGCCCTGCGCGACGGCAATGTCGACGACGGCCGAGGAGAGGTCGAGGACCTGGGCGAAGTTTGCGCCGGCGTCAAGGTGCTGGCCGACGGCGTTCTGGAGATTTGGTGTGGTGACAACGCCGGTGATGGGCGAGCGCATTTGCGCGTCCTGCAGGTGACGCTGGACCTGCTCGAGCTGGGCGCGCATCAGGTCGGTCTGCATGCGGTCGGCGCCGGCGCGGGCTGAGCCGCTGGCAAGGTCCTGCTCCATGGTGAGTTGCGCGGCGCGATAGCGAGCCTCGGCGGAGGTGAGGTCGGCGCGCCATTGCCAGTCATTGAGCGCGCCGAGGGGTTGGCCGGCCTCGACGCTCTGGCCCTCGCGCACATCAACGGCGGATACATTGCCGTCAAGCGGCGCCTGGATGTTGACGGTGTGGAGGGGGTCTACGACAGCGTGGCCCTTGATGCGCATGGGCAGCGGGAAAAAGAGGAGGAACAGAAGGGTGAGGGCGGCGGCACCACTGTAGACGATGCGGCGGCTGCGCTGGTTGCGGAAGAGCGCGCGCTTGCGCTGGGCGAGCGGCTCAAGAAGGCTGATGAGCGGGACTTCGCGGTAGAGGAGCGCGTTGCGGATGGCAACGGTGGCCTGGCCGGCGAGAATCTTGATCATCTCGATGTGCGGCAGGTCGAGAAAATCGGGATTGACGGCTTCATAAAGCAGCAGGCCGACGCGGCCCTGGTCATCGTTGAGGGGATACGAGTAGATGGCGCAGTTGCCAGTGACCTCAAAATGATGGCGGACGACGCGCGGCAGCTCGAACTCGCGCTGTTCGCCCTCGCGCCACTTGAGGTAGAGGACATTGGGTTGCAGGGCGAGCCAGCGGAGCAGGTCGTTGAGCTGATCCACCTGAATGTCGCCGAGGGGCAGGCTCTGGCGGCCGGAGACGGCCTTGAGCTGCAGGGCGCCGCGGTTGTCCAGCGCAATGGAGCAGCGGTCATAGGGCAGTACCGTCTGCGGATTGTTGACGATGATCTGCAGCAGGCGGTCGAGGCGCAGCGTGGAGGTGATCTCCGAGCTGACGTGAACGAGAGTCTCGAGGATTTCCAGCTTGCGCTCGGCGTGCATGAGAGTGGCGTTCTTGAGCGCGCTGCTGACGGTCTCCGCCATGGTGGAGAGGAAGAAGGTGTCGTCATCGTCAAAGGGCCGGCCACCGGATTTGTTGATGGCTTCAAGGACACCGACTTCGACTTCGTCCTGCAGGAGAGGGACGAGAAGGGTATTGGTGAGGGGCGGCGTTGCGGGCGAAGTGCCGAGCCGGGCATTGCGGCGAGCCAGGCGCTCATCGCCGGGGTTGTCGATGAGGAGGACTTCGCCTTCCTCGGCCATGTCGGCCACATAGCTCTCGCCAGTGCGGATGCTCATCTCCGGCGTGACGGTGGCGTCCTCGCCGCTGGAAGCCATCAGGCGGAGGATTTCGCCGTCGAAGAGCCAGAGATGAATGGCCTGGCAGTTGAGCATGGGACGGATTTTCTGCGGTGCGAGGGCGGAGACCTCGCGGAGCTCAAGCGTGGCGTTCAGCGACTTTTCCAGGTCGTAAAGCTGGCTCATGCGGTGGATGGAGTGGAGGGAATCGCGGCGCTCGTGTTCGAGCTGGTCCGCAGAGTGAAGCGCCGCCGCCGCGAGCCTGGCGATGGGTTCGAGCGATTCCAGATCGTCGGCCGAGAGCACGGAGTGAAACGAGGCGATTTCGAGGACTCCGATGAGGCTTTCAGGGTCTTCCGCAGAGAACTCGCCAGAGGAGCGAAGGGCCAGATAACCAAGGGAGACCACGGGCCGATTGACGGTGAGGTGAGCAAAGTCCTCCCGGCGAAGGGAGGCACCGGACAGGAGGACGGCGGGGCGGGAACCGGCAAAGTCCTGGAGGATTGCAGCGAAAGCCGGAGCCTCGACTCCGCTCAACGAGGAGTCCCCGGCGGCGGCGAGGGGTTCGAGAGGCTTGTCAGTCGGAGAGATTTTGTAGATGATGCAGGTGGAATCCGGAAACTGTTCGGCGACTGCGTTGGCAATGATTCGCGCCCGTGCAGCCGGGTCACGGGCAGCCAGCAGAGACACCGAGAGGTCGGCCAGAATGCTTTCCAGGAGTCGCATAGGGGAAGCTTGGAGCCATTGTACTGATAAAATTCGGCTTCGTTGTGGAGAATTCGGAAGCGGAAGATTCCGTGGCTGGCGGCGACCGAGACTGCCGGGAAAACCGGTGGGCGGGTATAGCGCGGAGCAGGAGAAGTCGTGGATCTGGATATTCGAGAAAGTGGAAACACCTGCACCATCAAAGTGAAGGGCCCGTTCAAGTCCTTTGACGCGGTGAGGGAGTTCGAGAGCGCGGTGGAATCCGCGCTTGCGACGGGTCACACGTTTCTGGTGCTGGACCTGGAAGCGATGCCAGTGATTGACTCGTCGGGGATTGGCTCAGTGGTGAGCGTGCTGCGGCGGACGCGGCAACTGGGCGGCGACGCCAAACTGGTGAACCCTTCGCCGTTTGCGCTGAAAACATTCAAGATGGTGGGCATCCTGAACCTGTTTGAGGTGTTCCCGACGCAGGAAGAGGCGATTACCGCGTCCGTGCCGAAGTAGGGCGCGGGACCTGATTCGGGTGATTGCTGGATTTTTAGAGTGAATTTGGTGGACCTGATCGGGATCGAACCGATGACCTCTTCCATGCCATGGAAGCGCGCTCCCAGCTGCGCCACAGGCCCACATTCGGGGGGATGCAACTCCCTTATTGTCTCCGCTGAGGAGCGATTCGTCAACGTGGGCCGGATGCGGCTTGGGCGGCGGAGCCAGAGGGGAAGATTGCAGAGGACCCGCGGGGGCGGGGCGCGAATCGTGGGCCGATGGACGACTTTTTCGGGAACACTTTGGGCCGGGTGCGGTGTCTAAATCTTCAGGAGGCGCGAGGCAACGGGCCCATACTGATGCCGCACGCGCCGCCCGATCCGCACGCTGCAGCGCGGATTGCGGACGGCACGACGACGGGGAAGCCGGGGAGCCAAGCGCGAGCCTGATGGAGTAAGGTGGGAGGGCACTGAGTTGCAAGCGGACCTCACCATGGGCAATCTTGCCGGCGCGTTGACGTTGCGGACAGAGGAAGCGGCTCTTGTCGAAGAGCTTCGGGCTGGTTCCGAAGAAGCATTCGCATGGCTGATCGCCCACTACCATCAGCCGATCTATTCACTGCTGGCGCGGATTTCGTTTGACCGCGCGGATGCAGCGGATATGACGCAGGAAGTGTTCGTGAAGGTCTTTCGGGGATTGGGCAGCTTCCACGGGGAGTCGTCTCTGCGGACCTGGATCTACCGGATTGCCCTGCGCGAGGCCTCAAACCAGAGGCGCTGGTGGATGCGGCACAAGCAGAGAGAAGTTCCGATGGAGCAGGAGATCGGAAGCGGGTACTGCGGCGCGCCGCTGCACATGAAGGATGTACTGATAGACCCGGGCGAATCGCCGTATGAGATGGCGGTTCACGAAGAGAACCGGGCGCGGGTGGAGGCGGCACTGAACCGAGTGCCGGAGCCGTTCCGCACCACCTTGATTTTGCGCGATATTGAAGGATTTGTGTACGAGGAAGTCGCGGAGATGCAGGGGGTGAACCTGGGGACGGTGAAATCGCGGTTGGTGCGCGGGCGCGCCTTTTTGAAGGTGCAGCTGCAGGCGCCACGCGAGGCCGCGCAGACCAGCCCGCGTGCGGGCTTCGGTCTGTCTCTTGGAGAGGAGGCACGATGATCGGCTGCGAAGCCATTCAGGCGAAGTTCTCGGAGTATCTGGACGGGCGCCTGCCGGGAAGCGAGATGCAGCGGATGGCCACGCACCTGGACGGGTGCGCCCGGTGTGCCGACGATTGGAGCGATCTGAAAGAGATGGAGGGTACGCTGGCGTCGCTTGGACCGGTGGCGGAGCCGAAGGACCTGTTGCTGCGCATCCAGGTGGCAGTGAGCCACGAGCGGGCACGGCAAAATCGCGGCTTATTCGAGGGCTGGTCGCTGGTGTGGAAGAACACGGTGGGGCCGTTCCTGCTGCAGGCGGGCGCGGGTTTTGCCAGCGCGGTGCTTTTGCTGGGCGCGGTGACGGTGCTGGTGGGCATGTTTGCCCAGCCGGAGGTGGCGCAGGCCAAGGGCGACCCGCCGCTGGGCGATGCGACGGCTCCCCGGCTGCTGTATCTGTCGAGCGGATCGGGCAGCAGCGACGTGGTGAAGGTGACCTCGACGCCGCTGGTGGTGGAGGCCTACGTGAACAACGACGGCGAGGTGTACGACTACCGCATCGTCTCCGGGCCGCACGATGCGGCCACCCGGGCGCAGTTGGAGAATATGCTGGTGCTCAGCCGGTTTGAGCCGGCGCGGTACTTTGGCCAGCCGGTGCGGGGGCTGGCGGTGCTTTCCTTCTCGGGAGTCTCCGTCCGCGGATAGGCCGGCGGCCCGGTATTTTGTCCGGTTCTGGCGCGGATGCAGACGTTTGACCCTGTCTGGATGTCCAAATAGACTGGCAGGCAGGATTAGTTCATGCGCTTCCCAGGTAATCGATCCCTCGTGGCTGCAGGCGCATGGCGCGCCGCGGCAGCCAGTTGCCTTCTGGCGGGGCTGATTTCCCTTTCGGCCACGGCCCAGACCTCCGACAGCAACACGCCGAATGATGGGCAGAGCTCGTCTTCTGCCGCCTCCAGCGAGGAGATCGCTCCGATGGTGCGGGAGCAGGCACCCTCGCTGGTGGACCCGAACGGACCGACCATTTCGCTGGTCAGCTCCGAGCAGGTTTTCTTCATGGCGGCGGCCCTGAACGCCTGCGGTTACAACGAAGGTCTGGCGGAGAGCGCTCCGGTGCGGCAGAGGGTGCGCGACGAGATCAACCAGACGCTGGCCAAGAGCGAAGACGCTCGCGACGCGCGCGACAAGTTGTGCCTATTCGTGGAGCAGCATCGCATGACCGGGACGGCAACGGACATTTCGCAGTACATTTCACTGGCGCTCTACCTGAGCCCACCTCCGCAGCTTGAGACGACGGCAAAGCTGATCGAAATGCCGCCCGATTCGACGCAAGTGGTGGATGTTCTGCCTCTGCTGCGCAAGTTTGCCGCAGCCGTGGACCTGAACGGAATCTGGCTGACGGTCCACCATCTTTACGACCGGAGTATGGACCAGCTGCACGATCCGCTTTCGCAGATGATTCAGGATACGAACCTGTATCTGAAGATCCCTGCCTCTGATTACACGGGACGCCGGTTCATTGTGGTGATCGAGCCGATGCTCTCGCCGGCTCTGGTGAATGCGCGCGTCTACGGATCGGACTACGTGGTGGTGGTTTCGCCGGTGAACGGGAAGATTCCGATGACCAAGGTGCGGCACACCTATCTGCATTACGTGATCGAGCCGCTGCTCTATGCACGTACGAACGCGATCAACCGGCTGGGGCCGATTCTGAAGGAAGCGCAGTACTCTCCGTTGGCGTACCGGTACCGCTCAGACCCGGTGGCATTCGTGGTGGAATGCCTGATCAAGGCGATTGAGGCGCGGACGCTGGATACCGGGGTCCCGGTGTACAAGATTCCGCCGGGGGTGGACCGCTCGGCGCTGCCCCCCTATGAGCGTCAGTTGCAGCTCTATCGGCAGAAAGTTAGCGACATCAAATGGGCGCTGGTGCAGCATGACATGCGGCAGGGGTTTGTGCTGACGGAGTATTTCTATCGGCAGTTGGGCGAGTTCGAGAAGGATCCGGCGAGCCTGGGCGACAGCATTGGCGAAATGGTCTACGGCATGGACGTCAACCAGGAGATTCACCGGGCGCGTCAGACGGTTTTTGACGCCAAGGCCGACGGCGACGTGCTGCAGCGCGACCAGCCCAGGGAACTGAAGGGGCTGGACCTGGCCGAAGAGCAGCTTGAGGCGGGCGATCTGGCGAATGCGAAGAAGCTGGCCGAGAAGGTACTTGGCGATTCATCAAAGAGCCCGGAGGCCGTGGCCAATGCGGCGCGGGCGGATTTCATCCTGGCGCGGGTGGCGATTCTTTCAGGAGATCCGGAGGATGCGATCGACCGGTTCCAGCAGACGCTGGCGACGGGCAAGGAGCCGAGGCTGCTGGCGTGGTCGCATATTTACCTGGGCCGGATGCTGGACCTGGAGTGCAACCGGGATGCGGCCGTGGCGGAGTACAAGGAAGCGCTGGCGAACCGGGATGGCGCGCTGGACACTCGGCTGGCGGCCGAGCGCGGCGTGAAGACCGCCTATGCCGTGCGCGGACACAGCTGCAGCGAGGACTCCGATGACGATTCGGCGGCGCCGCCGGCGGACAAGACCACCGGGCCGGGCGTGAAGCCGGGAGCCAAGCCGGGAGCCAAGCCGGGAGACGGCGAGCAGAATTTGCCGAAGCCCCAGTGAGGTCGGAATCCGCGGAGCGAAGGCGACCCATGGCGACTAATGGGCAAAAGAACAGATGAACGCAGGGTGCAGGCAAGGTCGAACTCTTTCCCGGAATGCGGCTGGACGAGAGAAACGGGTCGAGGAATTTGTGGAAGCACAGCTGACGGAACTGGAGGCGGCGCTGGGGCATGGCTTTGCCAGGCAGGAGCTTCTGCTGCGCGCCTTGACGCACCGGTCGCTGGCGAACCAGAGGACGGCGGGCGCGGAAGACGGCGCGGCGGGGGACAATGAACGGCTGGAGTTCCTGGGAGACGCGGTGCTGGGACTGGCGGTAGGCGAGGCGCTGTTTCTTGCGCATCCGGAGTGGAGTGAGGGTGAGCTGACCCGAGTGCGCGCGCAACTGGTGAGCCGGCAGCACATGGCGGAGGTGGCGGCGGACATCCGGCTGGGAGAACACGTGCGGCTGAGCCGCGGCGAGGACCGGAGCGGGCTGCGGGGTAAGAGCACCGTGCTCTCGAATACGATGGAAGCCGTGCTGGGCGCCATCTATCTGGACGGCGGCCTTGAGCCGGTGCGGGGATTTGTCCGGCGCTATGTGATGGGCGAGACGGCGGAACTGCTGGCGCGCGAACTGCAGTCGGGAGCGGCGCTGGGCAATTACAAATCGGCGCTGCAGGAGCGGTTGCAGGCGGCCAGGATGGGAGCTCCCATTTACACGGTGAAGAGCGAGAGCGGGCCGGACCATCGCAAGCGGTTTGTGGTGGAGGTGCGGCTGAAGCCGGTGGAGGGTGAGCCGGGAAAACCGCTGGCGCGCGGGACGGGGAGCACCAAAAAGCACGCGGAACAGGACGCGGCGCGCCGCGCGCTGACGAAGCTGATGGGCAGCGCGGAGACGGGCGCGGCAAAGGGCGCGGCGGAAGAGGCCAAGGGATGAACGCGGCCGTGCGGGCTGCCGCTGCTCCGCGGAAGGAGCCGCGGCATCTGTCGATTCATCTGCCGACAGTGCCCGAAGCGCTGGCATCCCTGCTGCGAACGGTGATCGTGGCGCTGTTCCTGCTCACGTTCCTGCTGCAGCCGTTTCTCATTCCCTCTGAAAGCATGGAACGCACGCTGCTGGTTGGCGATTTTCTGCTGGTGAACAAGCAGATCTTCGCGCCGGCGGGAACGGTTGGCCGCTGGCTGATGCCGTATCGCGACGTGGAGCGCGGCGACATAGTGGTCTTCCATCATCCGGATCCGGCGTATCTGGTGAAGCGGGTGATCGGTCTGCCCGGGGACCGCGTGCGCATCGTAAACGGGAGGGTGAGCGTGAACGGCGTGCCGCTGGTGGAGCCCTACGCGGTGTATGAGCCCGCCCCGCAAAATCGGTTTCGCGATGATTTTCCGGGTGGAATGTACACCGATCCGAGCGTCGACCCCACGTGGTGGCGCGAGCTGCAGGAGCTTACGCACGATGGTGCGCTGGTGGTGCCGAAGGACGAGTATTTTGTGATGGGCGACAACCGGAACCACAGCCTCGATTCGCGCTACTGGGGGCTGGTGCCGCGGGATGCGATTGTGGCGCGGCCGCTGGTGATCTACTTCTCGCTGCGGCGGAAGTCTTCGACCGATGTGCAAGAGGGGGCGAATGATAGACTTGGACACGACAGAGGATTCTCCGCGCATCTGGCGAGGTTTGCGCGCTGGAAGCGAATTTTCACGGTGGTGCGGTAGGGCAGTTCTCTGAATCAACAGGGGACACGTTGCGGCGCATCGAGCCGATTGAGCATAAGAGCAGCAGGATGACCCAGAAGAATACGACCACCACGACGCCCGCCGAGACGCAGAAGGATTCTGCCAAGCAGCACGTGGAGGAGACGCCGTTTGAGGCATTGGCCAGCATCTGCTCCGTGCTGGTGGTAGGGCTGTATATTCTCACGTTCATTGCGGAGAACTTCGTGATTCCATCGGGGTCGATGAAGAACACGCTGCTGGTGGGCGACCACCTGGTGGTGGATCGCATCACGCTGGCGCCTCCGGCCAAATGGATGCCGCTGGTGTACTATCGCGAGCCGAAGCGCAACGATATCGTGGTCTTCTACAAGCCGGTGCCGGATCCGGACGCCGAAGGCAATCCGCATTATCTTTACCTTGTGAAAAGGCTCATTGGCGTGCCGGGCGATCACATCCACCTACACAACGGGATCGTCTACATCAACGGCGTGGCGCAGTCGCAGCCGCATGCCCAGCCGACCACGCCGGAAAACTACTCGACGTTTCTGGACGAGTTTCCGGTGCAGGCACCGCCTGATACCCCGCAGGTTCCCGACTCGTGGTCGAAGGTCGAGTTTCCCAGGGACGTGGTTGACGGGGATCTGGTGGTGCCGCCGGGAATGTACTTCATGATGGGCGACAACCGGCACAACAGCCTGGACTCGCGCTACTGGGGCTTCGTGCCGAGGGCCAACATCGTGGGCAGGCCGCTGTTCAATTACTGGTCGTTCAAGTCGACCGAGGCGCAGTATAAGCAGACGGGCATGGCGAACAAGCTGGAGTGGATGGGGCATGTGGCTCTGCACTTCTTCACCGACACACGGTGGTCGCGGACACTGCATCGGACGCGATAGGGGCGGGCGGCGGGAGCCCGAAACGAGACAAGAGCCATGATGGACGACGTGCAACGCCGGCGGCGCAACAGGAAGCGGCTTTGGCTGGTTCTGGCGACTGCGGTGGTGCTGGTGGCCGGGCTCGTGGTGCCCCCGATGATCAGCATCGGCCGCTACAAGGCGCGGATTACGGAATTGATGTCGCAATCTTTGGGTCGGCCGGTGCGTCTGTCCTCAGTAGAGCTGCGCCTGATGCCGCGGCCGGCATTTGTGCTGACGAACCTGACCGTGGAAGAGGACCCGGCCTTCGGCGCGGAGCCTTTGCTGCATGCAAACACTGTGACGGCGGCGATTCGCCTGTTGCCGCTGTGGAGGGGGCGGCTGGCGATCAGCAGTATCAGCGTAGACGAGGCCAGCCTGAACCTGGTACGCGCGCCGAACGGGCGCTGGAATCTGGATCCGCTCTTCCGGACCGCGGCCGCACATTCGCGCAGCGGCGTCGAGGGCGAGCCGCGGCAGCTTCCCTATCTGGAGGCTACGAACTCACGCGTAAACATCAAGAACGGGCTGGAGAAGCTGCCCTTCTCGCTGGTGGATGCCGATATTTCCTTTTGGCAGGATGATCCGGGCGTGTGGCGATTGCGGCTGCGCGGGCAGCCTGCGCGAACAGACGTGCAACTTGACCTGGCCGACACGGGCATCGTGAAGCTGGAAGCGAGCCTGTACCGCGCACCGGAGCTGCGCGAGATGCCCATTCGCGTGGACATGGAGTGGAGCCAGGCGCAGCTTGGGCAGTTGAGCCGGCTGATCATCGGCTCCGATCCCGGCTGGCGCGGCGACCTGACAGCGGACCTGCATCTGAGCGGAACCCCAGATTCGGCGAAGGTGACGACGAGGCTGCGCGCAACAGGCGTGCACCGCGCGGAGTTTGCACCGGCATCGCCGCTGGATTTTGACGCGAACTGCAGCTTCGACTACCACTACACGAGCCGGAGCGTGGCGAACCTGGCGTGCGATTCGCCGCTGGGGGACGGCCAGGTGCGGCTGGGGGGCGATCTGCCGGGCAATGCGTCGCCGACGCTTTCGCTGGCCGTGCAGAAGATTCCGGCGCAGGCAGGTTTGGACCTGCTGCGCACACTGCGCAGCGGAATCGACGAAGACCTGGAGGCGGAGGGAACCGTCAGCGGCGAGCTGAAGTACGATGTGGCGAAGGCAGCGCAAAATCAAGACGGAAAAACTGCGCGTAGCTTGAGTCATGCGCGGGCCATGGCAGGAGAGGCGCGTCGCAAGACAAAGGCAAGCGATGCCGCTGCGCCGCTGCTGACGGGAAGCCTGGTGGTGGAGGGATTCCAACTGCGGAGCGGCGCGCTGCGGCAGCCGATCCAGATTCCGAAAATTACGCTGGCGCCGGCGGAGGCAGCGGCGGGTGAGGGGCAGGCGCTGACGACGGCGGTGACGCTGCCGGAAGGCGGGAGTTCGCTCTTGAGCGCGACTCTGCGGCTGGGCGTGCACGGCTACCAGGCGACGTTGCAGGGACCGGCGTCACTGGGCCGTCTGCGGCAATGGGCCGCCGTGGCGGGGCTTTCCGCTTCCTCGCCGCTGGATGGGCTGAGCGGGGATGCGGTCTTGCTGCAATTGCACGCACAAGGCCCGTGGCTGCCGGAGCCGGAGCCGCTTTTTCCCGGCAATGCGGCCTCGGGACCAGGAGCCGCCGCGCCACCCGCCGCCAACCACGAGAACGACCGGCTGAGCGGAACGATGGAGTTCCACGAAGTGAAGTGGAAGTCGAGCTTTCTGGCCAACGAGGTGGAGATTTCGCAGGCGGTTCTCACTCTGGGTGGAAATATGCTGGTGTGGGACCCGGTGGCGTTTGCCTACGGGCCGGTGAAGGGCGCGGCCAGCCTGCAGGTGCCGCTCCAGTGCGAAGAAGATGTGCAATGTCCACCGCGGGTGGAAATTCATTTTGGTGAGCTTGACGCAGGCAAGCTGGAGGCCGCGCTGCTGGGAGCGCGACGGCCCGACACGCTCCTTTCGTCCCTGCTGGCGCGATTTCAATCTTCCGTGTCGCGCGCGTGGCCGCAGGCTGAAGGAACCGTGGAGGCCGATGCGCTGACGATGGGGCCCTTTGCGCTGCAGAACGTAACAGCAACGGCGCGGACGCAGGCCGGCGAAGCGAACGTTGAGGGATTTCACGGAGAACTGCTGGGAGGCACGCTGCAGGGCAGCGGTTCGGTGACGAACGGTAAACAGCCTTCGTATGCACTGGAGGGGAGCTTTGACAAGCTGAATTCTCAGGCCGTGTGCAACCTGCTGGAACTGCGCTGCAAGGGAGGAACGATCAGCGGCGACGGCAAGTTGGCCTTTGCGGGCTTTGCCGGCGAGGACGTGGGCGCGACGGCCAAGGGAACGATGCACTTCGACTGGCGGCGGGGAACGCTGACTGCCATGGCAGGTACGGCCGAGCCTCCCGCCCTCGCGCACTTTGACCGCTGGACGGGCGAAGCCGCGATTGCCAACGGGGCCATGACACTGGAGCAGAACCAGGTGCAGCGCGGTGCGCGTGCCAAGCCGGTGCAGGCCACCATCACCTTCGGCAATCCGCCGAAGGTCGCCTTCGAGCCGCGCGCCGCGCACAAACCGCAAGGCGGTAAGCCTCAAAAGCACGCTCGATAGAATGAAGCATGAGTTCTTCCGCCTCGGCTTCTCCCGTTTCCGTTCGCTGCAAGGGAATTCTCTTCGACATGGACGGAGTCCTCATCTCGTCTCTGGGCTCTGTGGAGCGCAGCTGGACGAAGTGGGCGCTAATGCGCGGAGTGGACCCGGAGTATGCCTGCCGGATTGCCCACGGTGTCCGCGCCATTGAGACGGTGGCAAAGCTGCGGCCCGACCTGGACAGCGAAGCTGAGCTGAAGATCATTGAAGACATTGAGATGGAAGACAACGAGGGGCTGACTGTTCTGCCCGGCGTGCTGGAATTGCTGGCCGCGTTGCCGCCGGAGCGATGGACCGTGGTGACCAGCGCGACGGAGAGACTGGCGCGCGTCAGGATGGCGGCGGGTGGCATTCCCATGCCGGAGCGGCTGGTGACGGCCGACCAGGTGACGCGCGGAAAGCCGCATCCGGAGCCGTTTCTGGCCGGAGCCGCGCTTTTGGGCTTCGCGCCCGGCGAGTGCGTGGTTTTTGAGGATTCGTCTTCGGGCGCCAGGGCCGGCCGGGCGGCAGGCTGCACGGTGGTCGCGACCACGTTTTCCCATCCAATCGAAACCCTGGATGCGGCGCACTATCTGGTGAACGACCTGACCGGTATCCGCGTGGAGACGCTGCCGGACTCAACAGGGCCAGACGGAACAGAGATGGTGCTGCGGTTTGCGCGGCTCGTGCGTTGAGGCACTACCGGGTGGCCTCGATGCGTCGACCGTGAGTATCCTGCAGCGGGCGCGAGTTGACGCGGAAAAGCGCGGCAAAAGCGCGATACTGCCCGCGGCTGATGGTGACCGGCGTTTGCATTACAAACCAGCGCACGTCCTCGGTACAGGGCGGCGTGCTGAGCGAGCCCATGTATGTCCAGTAGCTTTGATCGACGGGCAGCAAGCCGAGGGGGTTGACCATGGAAGTCACCTTGTCGCTTGCGCCGGTGGTGGTGGGCAGGCTTCCCCAGAGCATGGCCAGCGTGGGATTGGGTTCGTCGATGTCTTCCGTCAGACGTTCCTCAATGATGGCAAATTTTCCATCCGCGCTCTTGTGCAGGAATTCGACATCCATGTCGGCAAGGCGGCCGTTGACAGACTCTTCGCTGGGATGGTGGAAGTCGTAGCCGATGAGGTCATAGCGCACGCCGCCGGCGACGATGTAGCTGCCCGGATGCACGCGCACCATGATGGTGTGGCCGTTATTTTCCAGCGTGACCCCGCCGGCGATGTAATGAAACTCGATGGGCGGGAGCGCCTTGTTCAAGTGCGCGTGGCGAACGTCGATGGGAGACTGTTTACGCCCGTCGGAGCAGGCGCGATATGAGGGGTCGACTCGGCCCCAGTTGACGGGTCCGGTCTTGCCTTCGTAGGTCCAGGAATTGGATTGCGCGCAGGCCTGGGTGGCGACGGTTAAGGCCAGGGCCGCGGCGGCCAAAGTTAGTGCGATCCGTGCGGATAAGCGCATGCATGGCTCCTGAAGGGCTTCTCAATCAATGTTCCCGAAGAATTCTATTGCATCGACGCAGGAGAGCAAAAAAAAGGATGGGACTCCGTGCGGCGGAGTCCCATCGCGTGTTGCGTGTTCGAGCCGGCTTACTTGGCAGCCGAGAGAACGCCGGCCTGTTCGGCGAGCGCGGCGGCCTTGTCTGTGGCCTCCCAGGTGAACTCGGGCTCCGTGCGGCCAAAGTGGCCGTAGGCAGCGGTCTTCTGGTAAATGGGCCGGCGCAGGTTGAGGCTCTCGATGATGCCCTTGGGCGTGAGCGAGAAGTTCTTGCGAACCAGCTCGGTCAGTTTGGTCTCGCTGATTTTGCCGGTGCCGAAGGTGTCGATGCGGACGCTGACGGGCTCGGCGACGCCGATGGCGTAGGCGAGCTGCACCTCGGCCTTTTCCGCGAGACCGGCGGCCACGATGTTCTTGGCGATGTAGCGGGCTACGTAGGCTGCCGAGCGGTCGACCTTGGTCGGGTCCTTGCCGCTGAATGCGCCGCCGCCGTGACGGCCTGCGCCGCCGTAGGTGTCCACGATGATCTTGCGGCCGGTGAGGCCGGTGTCGCCCATGGGCCCGCCAATGACGAAGCGGCCGGTGGGATTGATGTGGTATTTGGTGTGCTCGTCGAGCCACTCGGCGGGCAGCACGGCCTGGATGACGTGCTTGAGGATGTCGGCGTGGAGATCCTCGTTGCTGACGGTCTCAGCGTGCTGGGTGGAGATGACGACCGCGTCAATGCGGGAGGGCTTGCCGCTCTCGTCGTACTCGACGGTCACCTGGCTCTTGCCGTCGGGGCGCAGGTAAGGCAGCTTGCCGTTCTTGCGCACGGCGGTGAGCTGGCGGGTGAGCTTGTGAGCCAGCGAGATGGCGGCGGGCATCAGCTCCGGCGTCTCATTGGTGGCGTAGCCGAACATCATGCCCTGGTCGCCGGCGCCGCCGGTGTCCACGCCCTGCGCAATGTCGCCCGACTGCTTGTTGATGGTGGAGATGACGGCGCAGGTGTTGGAGTCAAACCCGTAGAGGGCATTGTCATAGCCGATGGAGGCGATGACGCCGCGGACCAGGCTCTGGAAATCGACGTAGGCCTTGGTGGTGATTTCGCCGGCGATGACGACCAGGCCGGTGGCCGTGAGGGTCTCAGCGGCCACGCGGCTGTAAGGGTCCTGTTCGAGGCAGGCGTCCAGAATGGCGTCAGAAACCTGGTCGGCAATTTTGTCAGGGTGACCTTCGGTCACGGATTCCGAGGTGAACAAAAAACGGTCGCTCAACTTTACATTCCTCCCCAATAAAGGGATTTCAATTGTTGGCCTGCCACGATGGCGCAAGCGGAAGGCGGGGCGGGAGCCGCCGGCCGGTTGGGCAGCCGCTTTTTGGTCTGCAAAAAGAGGACGATTGCCACAAACAGCAACGGGACACAAAACCGTGAGAACCGCTCTGGCTCTCTCTGGACGAGCCTGCACGGAGGAGGCCTGAAGGGCCGCTCCTGCATCGGGGACGCAAGCCCGCGCCCTGGGGATAAGTTCCGGGGGCACGTTTCTTTAATGGTAAATGGGAGCGGGGCAGAGGGCAAAGACTGGGAGGCGAATGGGGCCAGGGGAGAGTTGAAGGGTGTTCGGGACGGGGTGAACTGGCTGGGGGGCCCATTTTGGGACGCAAAAGTCCCTGTGCTGAGAGATTCCTGCATTGGGATTGGCAGAGGAAGAGGAGAGGGCTACTGGAACCAGGCGGCGATGTGGGCCACCACGGAGTGTGCCCGGGCGGTGAAGGCGTGAACCGGGAGAAGCGAGGACCACCAGCCCGCGCGCACGCCAAAGTAGCGCACGGTGAAGAAGACGGAGACGGCGACCAGAAGCAGCAGCACGATGGCACCGAGCCAGCGCAAGCGCAGGGCTGCGAGTTCATGCTGCCGAATGCGGGATCTGCCCACGTTTTCCGCAAAGGAGGCCCAGTCCCGTTCGACTTCCAAGCGACTGCCTGAATCGCTGGAGGCCTTGAGGAATCTGTCTGTCCAGTCGCGCTGATCCAGGCCGACCGCGCCCACATAGCCGCGCACAATGCCTTTGCTGAGGATGCCGCCAGGGAGCACACGGAACTTGTCTTCTTCCAGCGCGATCAGGTGTCGCTGGCTGATTTTCGTGACTTCGGTGATGTGCTCCAGCGCGATGCCGCGGGAAAGCCGCTCTGCGCGAAGGTCCTCTCCAAAACTACTCATTCGCCACCAAAGGACGGGTTTTGGCCCGAAGGATTTCCACAAACAAGATAAACCGCGTTCGGGAATCAGTCAAAGATAATTATCGGATTCTACCTTTGTTTTCATGAATCTGGATTACCTTGGTCAGGTGTGACTATATTGTCAAACTATACAATAGGGTGTTCGGAAGCCGACGTGCATGCGAATCACGCCAGGGCAAACAAGGCACGCGTCTGCACATAATTTTGTGCAGACTGAGTCTTGAGAGGCGAGAAATCCGCGGCGGCCCTGCCGAGAGCCGGAGCCGCGGCCGAGATGAAGTGCGCGCAGGCTGTTACCCTTGAAGGAACGGGATGCGCCCGCGGAGAGACCCGCCGGCACCGGACCAAAGAATGAACAAGCTCGTAATTGCCAACCTGTTTCACCGTCCGCTCCGATCGCTCATCAGCATCTTCGCGGTGGCGATTGAAGTGGTGATGATTCTGTCGATTGTCGCCATCTTCATGGGCATGCTCAACGACGAGAAGGCGCGAACCAACGGCATTGGCGCCGACCTGGTGGTGAGCCCGCCGAATGCGAGCTTTATGAACGGCGTGAGCGGCGCTCCGATGTCGGCCGAGCTGGCCGGCCTGTTCGAGAAGATGCCGCACGTCACGGTAGCCTCGCCGGTGATTTCAGTCTTTTCGATGGCGGGCTCGGTCGAGGTCATCTACGGCATTGACTACAAGAGCTACAACGCGCTGAAGCCGTTTGTGTTTCTTGCCGGCGGGCCGTTCACCGGGCCGAATGACGTGATTGTGGATGATGTGTTCGCGCACTCGGGCAAGGGCTATCACGTGGGCGAGAGCATCAAGGTCGAGAATCACTGGTTCCGCATCTGCGGCATTGTGGAGAGCGGAAAGGGCGGGCGCAAGCTGGTTCCGATTGACACGCTTGCCAGCCTGATGGGAGCCGATGGCAAGGCCACGGTGATTTATTTGAAGAGCGACGACCCGGCGAACGACGCGGCGATCCGCAAGGAAATTCACGCAACCAAGGGGCTTGAAGACTATCAGGTGCGCACGATGGCCGACCTGATCTCGCTCTACACGCCGTCGAAGTTTCCGGGCTTTGACCTGGCGCTGCGCGTAGTGATCTCGATTGCGGTGATTGTGGGCTTCCTGGTGATCTTCCAGTCGATGTACACGGCCGTGCTGGAGCGGACGCGCGAGATAGGCATTCTCAAGTCACTGGGGTCGTCGAAGTCCGTGATTGTGTCCGTGGTGCTGCGCGAGACGGCGCTGCTGGCGGTGACCGGCGTGGTGCTGGGCATTGCGGCGACCTACGGCGTGCGCGCGCTGCTGCACGTGAAGTTCGCGACGTTTGCCTTTCAACTGACCCTTTCGTGGATTGGCTGGGGCGCTCTGATTGCTTTCGCGGGTTCGCTGCTGGGAGCGCTCTATCCGGCGTGGCTCGCCGCCCGCAAGGATCCGATTGACGCGCTGGCCTACGAATAGTCTGCTGGAGTCCTGACGGACCGGCGCGGGGCGAGCCTGGCAGCGACTGCAAAACTGAGTTTCGCTTGCGGAGGATGCGGTTCCGAGGAGAAGCGAACGTGTCACTTGGCCTCAAACGCGCTCTCTATGCACTGTGGCTGTTGTTGATCGCGGGGTTCGCCGCGCTTCACGCCGTGCACCTGAGCGCGGATTTCCCCAACCACACGCCGTGGTACATGGATTGGGCCAAGTACACGGACGAGGGGTGGTATGGAAACGCGGCGATTCGCGCGCATCTGTTCGGGCAGTGGTATGTGCCGGGAGGATTCAACCCCGCGCCGGCGGTGCCGGTGTGGCCCTTTCTGGAGTGGGTGGAGTTCTTCTTCACGGGAGTTTCCGCATCGGCGGCGCGCGGGCTGGCGGTAGGGTTCTTCTACCTGAACCTGTTGCTGACTTATCTGCTGGTGAGCCGGCGCGGGCAGCGCTGGGCCGGGCTGATGGCGGTCACGCTGCTGGTGACGAGTCCCTTTCTTTACTGTTTCAGCCGACTGGCGATTCTGGAGCCGCTGCTGACAACGCTTGCGCTTGCGGCCCTGCTGGCGGCGGTGCGGCTGGGCGAAGCGCGGCGGCCGGTACGTGATGCGGCGGGCATTGGATTTCTCTTCACGCTGATGCTGCTGACCAAGACGACGGCCGTCTTCCTGCTGCCGGCGCTGGCGTGGGCAATGGTGTCTTCGATGTGGGGCAATTGGAGGAGCGCCCGGCGCTGCCTGATTGCGGCGGGCGTCACGAGTGCGGCAAGCTTTGGGCTGTGGATGGCGCTGGTGGTGCGCGCCGGCATGCTGCCTGACTTCAGGTATCTGTTCTTCATCAATACCTATCCCAAGCCGCACGAGTTTTACTGGCCGATCGTCAGCTTCTGGTGGTCATTGCACGGAGGCATGTGGGTGGATCGCATCCTTGTTCCGCTGGCGTGCGTCCTGGCGGCTGCAGCGCTCGCGGCCTCGGGCGGCGTAGACAGGCGGCGCAGGGGTCCGTGGCGCGCATGGGGAAGCGGCCTGGCGATGGACCCGGTTTTCGGGTCGTCAGTGCTGGCAGCGATGGGATATGTGCTGTTCATGGCGTACCAGGATCATCCGCAGCCGCGCTACTTTGCCGTGGTGGCCTTCTTCTGCTTCATCCTGGTGGCGAAGGGAACGGGAGCACTGCTGAGCCGGCAGGGCACGATCCGGAAGATAGGATGGGCCGCGCTGGCGCTGGCGGTGGGCGCGGCGGTGGCGAACAGCGCGTGGACGCTGAGCTATGCGATGCATCCCGAGTACACGTGGGTGGATGCGGCGCGAAATTTGACGCGCTACATTGACCAGCATCCGAACGGCAACCGGCTGCTGGTGTCGTCCAGCGGCGACGAGATTACGCTGATGACACACCTGCGAACCATGTGCGACGACTTCGGCACGCCGACGCCGGAGATTCCAGACCTGGCGACGCGGCTGGCCGTGTACAAGCCCGGATGGTATGCGACATGGAACGACATGGACCCGGGGACGCTGGCCGATTTGCACACGCAGTACTCAGTGGAACAGGTGGCGAGCTTTCCTGCCTTCGACGATCCGAACAGGAATGTGCTGGTGCTCTTCAAGCTGCATCCGCTGCCCGGCGGAATGGAGCGGGACGAGGGCGATGAGAACCTGACGATTCCGCTGCCGGGAGACAAGATCGAGATTCCCGTGGAATAGTCCGGGAAGGTTAGAACGGCATCCGCAGGCTTCCGATGAAGGCGTGGTTGTATTGGCTGTAGTGGGTGGTGGCAATCTGGAAGCCTGCTCCCGCAACGATGGCGATGCGGTGGTGGAGGAGGAAGCGGCCCAGCACCAGGCCAGGGGTAAGGAAGGTCTGCTTCTTGCCGTCGTTGGCGCCGCCCAGCCAGAAGCTCGAGTTGATTTCGACCTCCGGCCAGACCTGCTTGAGCAGGTGATACTGGAAGGCGCTGTTGGACAAGACAGTGCGGCCGAGCTGGCGAAGGCTATCGACCGGGAAATTGCCGCCCAGGGTAGCCTGCACGTCGAATTTTCCCCACCCCTTGCCTGCCGCCAGGGTGGGCGTGACGATTGCGCTGATGGAGCCGTTTTGGTGGGTTCCGGTGGGAATGCCGCCGCCCAGGAACACGGTGAGGATTGCAGCGCCGTGCTGTTCATTCCGCGACAGAAGGCGATACTTCATCAGAAACGACACGTCCCCCCAGCCGTCGAGCAGTTTAGGGTTCTGGTGCAGGAGATAAGGCGGAAGATTGATGAGCAATTCGGTGTTGCGCGAGGGGATCAGCTCCAACCCTTTGCCGCCGCCGAGACTGGTAAGGTTGCCCGCGGACTTTTGCTCATGCACCGTGTCGAATCGGAACTCCTGTTCCAGTCGCGGTGTGACCGTGGCAACGGGGGTCATCCAATGGGGTTGCGCGGCCTGGGTTGCCGAGACGCGGGCGAGCCAGCGCGCCGTGAAACCCTGGGCTGAGAGGACAGGCGCAACGCAAAAGCAAACGATGAGAGCGAGGAGCAGTTTGGGGAATGTCAACGGTTTCACCTCGAATCGATGCGATTCTTGAGCGATTTTATGCGATAAATGGCGATTGTCTCAAGAATTGAGCGAATTGCGAGTAGGACGGGTCCTTCGAGCCGCAGGCAGGAGTCGGCCTTTACGGCCGGGCGATCATCACCTCAGTGGCTTTGATGAGGGCGACGGCTGATTCGCCGGGCTGGAGGGCGAGGTCACGTACCGCGTCCGCCGTGATGATGGCGGTGACGCGCTGGCCGCCGACCGAAAGCACCACCTTGGCCAACAGGCCCTCCACCTGAATTTCCGCCACGGTTCCGAGCAACTGGTTGCGTCCGCTGATGCGCGGCGAAGAGCGCGGGGCCGGAGCGGGGAGAAACTCCTGCAGCGACTCGATGGGTACGCGGTGGTGGCCACCGGGCGTTTTAATGGTGCGGATGCGGCCGGCGAGGATCCAATGCTTGAGCGCCGGGTAACTGATGCCAAGCTTTGCGGCCGCCTGGCGGGGTGTGAGCAGGTTTGACCCGTTCATAAATGCAATTTCAAGCATCCCCCTGGCCAGTACTTTATATCGCGCGGCTCAGTCCGGTCTGGAAATTGTGCCGTGAGCGGTACGGAACCGGAGCATAGGTTCAATGATTGCAATCACTCGACAGGGGTCCAACCGGATGATAGGCTTCCGGTGGCTTTTGCCCCGGTTTTTCACGCTCTTGTTTCCTGGGTAGGAGAATGCTGCGACTTCAAAGGTTGAACCTGGAGGATATGTGACGGTACAAGGCTGGGTGATTTTTCCCCTTGGTGTAAGCGTGCTTTCGCTGCTGGCGGCATGGATTTTCTCACGGCAACTTCCGAGCTTGGAGTGGGGAACCGCGGCAATGCGGCCGAGTGCCGCCCAAACCCGACTAGCAGGCACAGGAGAGCGCATGAAGAGTCATTTGCTTTCGTGGCGCCGGGGGCGAATCGCCGGCGCGATTGCCACGCTCATTCTGCTTGGACGGGGTGCGGCATTTGCGGAGCCCGCCGGTCAGGTGGGCGGCGAAGCCAATCTGCATCTTCCGGACTTGAGTCAGGTCCAGTTTTTGGGCATGAACGGACACAGCCTGCTGATGTTCGGACCCCTGTTCTGCTTTCTGGGAATGCTTTTCGGCCTCTTCATGTACGTACACCTGAAGGGCCTGCCGGCGCATCGTGCGATGAAGGAAGTGTCGCAGTTGATCTGGGAGACGTCGAAGACCTACCTGATCAACCAGGGAAAATTCCTGCTCATCCTCTGGTCATTCATTGCAGTCGTCATTCTCGTTTATTTCGCTGTGTTGCTTCACTTCAGCGCACTGCGAGTGGCCATTATTCTTGCCTTCAGCGTGCTGGGAATGGGCGGGAGCTACTTTGTGGCGTGGTTCGGCATCCGGGTGAACACGCTGGCGAATTCGCGCGCCGCTTATGCTTCGCTGGGCGGAAATCCTTATCGCGCATTCAACGTTCCGCTGAAGGCGGGCATGAGCATCGGCATGATGCTGATCTCGATCGAACTGTTGATGATGTTCAGCATCATCCTCTTCGTCCCGGGCGCATATGCCGGGCAATGCTTCATCGGCTTTGCGATCGGCGAATCGCTGGGCGCCGCCACGCTGCGCCTTGCGGGCGGCATATTCACCAAGATTGCCGACATCGGCGCCGACCTGATGAAGATTGTGTTCCACGTGAAAGAGGACGATGCCCGGAATCCGGGCGTGATTGCCGATTGCACCGGAGACAATGCCGGCGACTCGGTGGGTCCCACGGCAGACGGTTTTGAGACCTACGGCGTGGTCCAGGTCGCGCTCATCGCGTTCATCCTGCTGGGCGCGAAGGATGCTGTGGTTGGAGTGAAATTGCTGGTCTGGCTGTTTGCGGTCCGCGTGGCCATGCTGGTGGCCGCAGTTGCCGGCTATTACATGAACGGGCTGATCTCCAAAGCGCGGTTCGGCAAAGCAGCGGAAATGGACTTTGAAGCGCCGCTCTCCTCGCTGGTGTGGATTACATCCGTCGTGACGATTGCGGTCACTTATCCGGTCACCGAACTCCTGCTTCCCAACCTGGGCGGAGACCCCTCACTTTGGTGGAAACTCGCGACGATCACTTCCTGCGGGACGGTGGCGGGCGCTCTGATTCCCGAGCTTGTGAAGGTGTTTACGTCCACCAAGGCCCGCCACGTGCAGGAGGTGGTGGCGTCGGCAAAAGAAGGCGGAGCCGCCCTCGGTCTCCTGTCCGGTTTTGTCTCCGGGAATTATTCCGCGTACTACCTGGGGTTGGCGGTGACCGCTCTGATGGCTCTTGGCTACGGGTTCAGCACGATGGGATTTGACCAGGTGATTCTGGCGGCGCCGATGTTCGCCTTTGGCCTGGTGGCTTTCGGCTTCCTGGGCATGGGGCCGGTGACCATCGCAGTCGATTCCTTTGGACCGGTGACGGACAACGCTCAATCCATTTACGAGCTGTCGCTTATCGAGAGCGAGCCGGGCGTGCGTGAGGAAGTGAAAAAGGAGTACGGCGTGGAGGTGGATTTCGAGCGCGCCAAGAGGATGCTGGAGGCGGGCGACGGCGCGGGCAATACATTCAAAGCCAGTGCCAAGCCGGTGCTGATTGGCACGGCCGTCGTGGGTTCCACCACACTGATCTTCGCCACGATTATGGCGCTCACCAACTCGCTGACTGAAAATGTGGACAAGCTCTCGCTTCTGCATGCTCCGTTTCTGCTGGGCCTGGTAACCGGCGGCGCGGTGATTTACTGGTTCGTTGGCGCTTCCACCCAGGCGGTGACCACGGGCGCCTATCGCGCCGTGGAGTTCATCAAGAGGAATATACACATTGAAGGGAATACGAAGGCATCCACTGAAGACAGCAAAAAGGTGGTGGCCATTTGCACTCGTTACGCGCAAAGCGGGATGCTGACCATCTTTATTTCGCTGTTTTTTGCAGCGCTGGCCTTTGCCTTTCTGGATCCCTTCTTCTTCATCGGCTATCTGATATCGATTGCCATCTTCGGGCTTTACACAGCCATCTTTCTGGCCAACGCGGGCGGAGCCTGGGACAACGCCAAAAAGATTGTCGAAGTGGATCTGCATGAGAAGGGAACGCCCCTGCATGAGGCGATGGTGGTGGGCGACTTGGTGGGCGATCCATTCAAGGACACGGCCGCCGTCGCTCTCAATCCGGTGATCAAGTTCACCACGCTCTTTGGCCTGCTTGCGGTGGAGTTAGCGGTTCGGCTGTCTGCGATCAGCCCGGTGTGGACGCACGTTCTGGCGGCGGTATTTTTCGCCATATCGTTCTTCTTTGTTCACCGCTCGTTTTACGGCATGCGCATCGGGAACGACTAGAGCAAAACCAGGGTATCTGTGCCCCAAGCAGGAATCGTGCCAGGTCGACGCTCCCTGTTGCTCCCACCCCAACGACGACGACCTGTCGTTGGGGACCCCGGTGGCTCGCATCGACTTGAACGCCGTGGTTTCGGGATACGCCAACCCTGGTTTTGCTGTCTTGGGAATCAGCAATTGGGATTGGCGCCGCCGGTGCAACCAGCGCCGGCGGCATTTTGCAGGCTTCACGTTCACTTTTCGGCGGAGGCGAGGGACGAGAGGCTCGCGCGCTGGCGGCCGGCGGCGTCAAAGTTTGCGGGGTCGAGCCATGCCTCGAAGGCGCGTTTGCGGGCAGGCCACTCGGCATCCAGCATCGCGAACCATGCGGTATCGCGATTGCGGCCCTTTACAACCATGTGCTGGCGGAAGATGCCCTCGAAGGCGAAGCCGAAGCGCAGCGCGGCGCGGCGGCTGGCCTCGTTCTGCGCATTGCACTTCCACTCGTAGCGGCGATAGCCGAGGTCCTCAAAGGCGTAGCGCGCCATCAGGTAGATTGCCTCAGTGGCCGCGCGCGTGCGCTGCAGGGCCGGCGAGAACATCACGTTGCCCACCTCGATTACCCCATGCGCCGGCTCGATGCGCATATAGGAGGCCCAGCCCGCGGGCGTGCCGGTATCCATGGGGACAATCGCGAAGAGCAGAGCGCGCTCTTTTTCCTGCCAGCGCTCGAGGCTGGTGACAAGCTCCTCGGGGCTGGTGGAAGACGACGCGGCCATCCAGGTCCATAGCTCATCCTGGCCGTGGAGGGCCTGCCAGAGGGGCTGTGCATGGCGGGCACAATCGAGGGGCTCCAGCACGACGTAGCGGCCGCGCAGGGTGGTGGGTTGGGGAAGCGCGGCGGCCTTCCAATTCTGCAGGTCGGCAGTGGTCGGGTTCACGTACCCAGCGTATCAGTGTGGCGCCCGAAGGCATGCCGGAGGTGTCTGAAATTGCGACGCCGAAGGCGGGCGAGTTTCGCACAGAGCGGGCCGGTTTTGCACCGCAAATCCCGGTTGTAGGCGACCCCGGCGAAGCATAGGCTTGAGGGGAAATCGGGGCGGGATTGCGAGGGCCCGTTCCAGAGCGGTTTCACGGAAGACGAGGCCGCCAAAGGCCGCGTCCTGCGGCGCTCGGGACGCTTTCCACAGGCAATATCCGGGTGTTTGGCGGTCGAATCCCCCAAATGCAAACAAAACACAAGATGTTGTGGTTTGATGTTGACTTGCACCATAGACAGCGCTATTTTTTCATCTGCGGCTCTAAACGGAATGTAACAAGGCGCGGCGGCAGAACAGCCGTCCAACCGTTGAGGACACTGGACTCGCGGCACGTTGCAAGCCCCCGTTTTCCCGTAAGATGTGCGAGTCCAATTGGCCGAATCTCCGGGGGCAGCAAACCGGGGATAGGCAATGGATTCCACCCATTTTGCTGACTGAGAGGATTCCGATGAACGAGGCCAATCTCCACACTTCTGCTCCTTCCTACCAGGCCCCCGCGAGCCACGCCCCCGCACGCCAGGTCGGTTTGACCTTCACGCGCCGCTTCTCGAAAGAGGGGATTTCGCCCTACGATGAGGTGCAGTGGGAGCGGCGCACGGCGCTGATCTCTGACAGCAAAGGCAACACAATTTTTGAGCAGAAGGATGTGGAGGTGCCGCTCGACTGGTCCATGACGGCGACCAACATTGTGGCCTCGAAGTACCTGCATGGGCAGATGGGCTCCCCGGAGCGGGAGACGGGCGTGCGACAGTTGGTGGGGCGCGTGGCAGAGACGATTCGTGACTGGGGCATTGCGGGCGGCTACTTTGCTTCGGCGCAGGACGCAGCCGTCTTCTATGACGAGCTGGCGGCCATGCTGGTGACGCAGCGCGTGGCATTCAACTCGCCCGTGTGGTTCAACGTGGGCTGCGACCGGCTGGAGCCGAACTCCGACGCGCAGAGCTGGCACTGGGACCCGGCGACGGGCGGGGTGCAGTTCTCGTCCACGGGCTATCGCAATCCGCAGTGCTCCGCGTGCTTCATCAATGCGGTCGAGGACTCGCTGGACTCGATCCTGACGCTGGCCAAGACCGAAGGTATGCTCTTCAAGTGGGGCTCGGGAACAGGCACCAACCTGTCGTCGATTCGCGGCTCGAAGGAACTGCTCTCGGGTGGCGGCCAGGCTTCGGGCCCGCTGAGTTTCATGCGCGGCTTCGACGCCTTTGCGGGCGTCATCAAGTCCGGCGGCAAGACGCGGCGCGCGGCCAAGATGGTGATCCTGAATGTGGAACACCCGGACATCATGGAGTTTATCGAGTGCAAGGCCAAGGAAGAGGCCAAGGCCTTCACGCTCATCAAGGCGGGCTACGACGGCTCGGGACCGGACTCGGAGGCGTACTCGTCGATCTTCTTCCAGAACGCGAACAACTCTGTGCGCGTGAGCGACGAGTTCATGCGCGCCTATGAGCAGGATGGGGAGTTCAGCACCATGACGGTGAAGGACCGCAAGCCCGTGAAAACCTACAAGGCGCGCGAGATCATGCGCAAGATTGCCGAGGCCACGTGGCTGTGCGGCGACCCGGGACTGCAGTTCGATACGACCATCAACAAATGGCACACGAGCAAGAACACGGCGCGCATCAACGCCTCGAATCCCTGCTCGGAGTACATGTTCCTCGATAACTCGGCTTGCAATCTGGCCAGCTTCAATCTGCTCAAGTTCGTCACACCGGCGGGGAGCTTCGATATTCCGGCCTATCGGCACGCGATTTCCGTGGTGATTACGGCGATGGAGATTCTGGTGGACAACTCCGGGTATCCGACCGAGGCGATTGCGAAGAACTCGCACGACTACCGGCCGCTGGGGCTGGGCTATGCGAATCTGGGCGCGCTGCTGATGGCCCTCGGACTGCCGTATGACTCGGTGGCGGGGCGCGACCTGGCGGGAGGGCTCACGGCCATTCTGTGCGGGCAGGCCTATCTGCAGTCGGCCGTCATCGCGCAGCATTGCCCCGCGATTGCGCCGGCGACGGCACTGACGGCCAGTGTGGAGCGGCAGGGCGGCGCATGCCCTGGCTTCTATGTGAACCGCGAGCCTTTCCTGGACGTGATCCGGATGCATCGCGCCGAGGTGAACAAGATTGGCAAGTCGCGCGTGAGCAACGAGCCGTTTGGTGTGCCGCAATTGGAGGCGCTGCTGGAGGCGAGCCGCGACTGCTGGGATATGGCTCTGCTTTACGGCGAGCGCTACGGCTATCGCAACTCGCAGACCACGGTGCTGGCGCCGACGGGCACCATCGGCTTCATGATGGATTGCGACACGACGGGCATTGAACCGGACCTGGCGCTGGTGAAGTACAAGAAGCTGGTGGGCGGCGGCATGATCAAGATTGTGAACAACACGGTTCCCGCCGCGCTGTTCAAGCTGGGCTATAACCATGACCAGGTCAACGCGATCGTAAGCTACATCGACGCAACGGGAACCATTGAAGGCGCGCCGGGAATCAAGCCGGAGCATCTGGCGGTCTTCGATTGCAGCTTTAGGCCGGCCAAGGGCACGCGCTCGATCCAGTACATGGGCCACATCAAGATGATGGCCGCAGCGCAGCCGTTCCTTTCCGGCGCGATTTCAAAGACGGTGAACCTGCCCAACGAGGCCACCGTGGACGAAGTGGCCGAGGCCTATGCGGAGAGCTGGCGTCAGGGCATCAAGGCCGTTGCCATCTATCGCGATGGATCGAAAGGCACGCAGCCTTTGAACACCAGCCTGGACGCGAAGCGCGAGCCCACCCCGCTGGATGCGGCGGCAGGCCGGATGCTGGCGCAGATGGCCTCGGGCAATCCGGCCGCGGAAGCGGATGTGAAGGCGCTCGAATCCAAAATCAGCGACAAGCTGGAGGTGACGGCCAAGCAGGTGGTCGCCGCTGCCGCGGCCTTCCAGAAGACGGTCGAGGATCTGGCAAGTTCGTCCGAAGCGGCGCTGCGCAAGCCCGAGCCGGCGTTCGAAGTTCCGCCCGAGCCTATGCAGGACTTGAATGCGCCGCCGAGAGCCATCCGCCACCGGCTGCCCGAGGAGCGCGCCTCTATCACCCACAAGTTCGCCATTGCCGGGCATGAGGGATACATCACGGTGGGACTTTATCCGAGCGGCCAGCCGGGCGAAATCTTCATCCGGATGGCGAAGGAGGGTTCCACGGTCTCCGGACTTATGGATGCCTTTGCGACATCGATCTCACTGGCGCTGCAGCACGGCGTGCCCCTCCGCGTGCTGTGCGAGAAGTTCGCGCACACACGCTTTGAGCCCTCTGGCTGGACCGGCAACGAGCAGATTGGCTATGCGAAAAGCCTGATGGATTACATCTTCCGCTGGCTGAGCCTGCGGTTCCTCTCCGGCACGCAGCTCACGCTCTTCGCGGGGCTGGCTCCGCAGGTGCCGCAATTGTCTGGATCGCCCGCGCTGATGTCCGAACCGGAAACGGAAGAGCAGCACGGGAGCATCTCGCAGGGACAGTTGGCCAAGCTGGCCGAAGAGGTGGCGCGCAAGCTGAACCAGGTGAGCCCGCAGAGCACGGGGATGGGCAGCACGACTGCGCCGTCCGGTGGAATCGCACCGGAGATTCAGGCCACTGCCGCCGCTGCGCCGGTTCCTTCGCACGGTCCTGAGCTGCATGATCGCGGCGTCTATCACGCGGCCGACGCCATGCGCGACATGTATGAGATGGGCGATGCGCCGAGCTGCAGCACCTGTGGAGCCATTATGGTGCGCAATGGAAGCTGCTACCGCTGCATGAGCTGCGGGTCAACGAGCGGATGCTCTTAGCATCGAGACCGGCCTGCTTGAAGGCGGTGTGGGTTTACGCATAAGGTGAAACTCTTACCCCACAAGGTGAAAGTTGGTACCCCATAGAGTGAAATCGACATCGGAAAAGTGGGAGGCGAACGATGGCAAAGAAAGAGATTTATATCGAACGGACACAGCAAGGCGATTTCGCGGTCCAGAGGCCAGGGTCTGAGAGAGCCAGCGCACTTGAGCAAACTCAGGCAGGGGCGATTGGAAGAGCCAAGCAGATTGCGCCTACTGCCGCCATCCATGTAGAGCGGGTTCGGCACACGAAGCGCGGTAAACCAGATGAATGGCGGAATCCGTAACTTCCGTCGCGGGGAAACGCCAAAGACTGAAGCAGAACGACATTAGGTCAATTCTCAACGCCCCGGACGGCTCCGTTCCTGCGAGGTATTCCTTTTCACAACCCCCATGTTAACCAAGCCGGAAAGAATGGACGTGGTGTAACCACTACTCAGATGCTGGAGGAAGGCACAATGCAAATTGGAACCCTTGACGGATCCGCACTAATTGATGCGAGCAAAACGGAAGCCTTGGATGATGTCCTGATTCGGGTTTGCAACATCTTCCAATTGAGCTCCACGCAATTCTCTCTAGCCGAAAAACACTACCACGCAATCTGCGATTGGCTCGGTGCCGACGACAGTTTTCTCAATCCGTACCGGCCCGACCTATACCCCCAAGGTTCGGTCGCCCTCGGGACAACTGTGAAGCCGCAGCGGGGCGAGGAATACGATGTGGATTTGGTCTGTGAGCTAGGTATAGACTACCGAACTGTGAAGAGCCCTGTCCTTCTGCTCGACCTAATCGAGAGGCGCATGCAGGAAAGCGACTCTTACAGGGAACGGATCGAAAGGAAGAAGCGCTGCCTGCGTGTCAACTACGAACACGACTTTCATTTGGATATCCTTCCGGCCTGCCCCGATCCGAATTCCGGGCCGACGTGTCTTGTCATTCCGGACCGCGAGGAAGGAAACTGGCAGGCCAGCAATCCTAAAGGATTATTGAAATGGTTCAGGGACAGGAGCGCACTGCGACTTATCTCGTCCCGCACGCAAAAGGCGATGGATTCTGCGGCGCCATTACCGGAACCTCAAACTGCGGACCAGAAGAACACTCTGCAAGTCTCCGTTCAGTTGGTCAAGCGATGGCGAGACCTCCACTTCGCAGATGATCTCGACTTGGCTCCTGTTTCTGTTGTTTTGACTACGCTGCTCGGAGGCGATTATTACGGCGAGCAATCGGTTTCATTGAATCTAGCTGCATCGGTGGATGCAATAGTTTCTCACCTGCCCGCCGCCGGCAGGCTAATTGTGGTCAACCCTGCCCATCCGCAAGAAGACCTAAGCGAGCGGTGGAATGATGACCTCGCTTATAGGGCATTCGTTGAAGGTATTCATGCTCTCAGGAATGCAATAAGGGAGTTGTTGGCTTGTGAGGACATGGGACGACGTTCAATCTTGCTTCAACGGATGTTCGGCGAAGATGTCACGAAGAAGGCATTCGCAGATCAGGCGAAGACAATTGAGGCGTTTCGTGAATCTCAACGAATGAGAATTGGGAGATTGGCATCGGGAGTCGTCAGCTTGTCCGCAACAGGGGCCACACCGATTCCGAGAAACACTTTCTACGGTGATGCAGCGAAGTAGAGTAAGAGCGAAAACGAAGCGTGGGTCGAAAATTAGGTCGCTCTCGGCAATGGTACAGCTCAGGGACATGGCGGAGAAGTTTCCCGAGTTCAAACCACGCCGTAGGGGTAACGAAGCGATCTGGGAAGGGTTCTTCAGGCCCAATGAGGCGTGCGCGAAGTATCTTGTGCGGATCGAAGCCCTATCCGGTCAACGACCTCGGGTGAACATTCTCGAACCGGAGCTTCGAATTCCGCCCGAGAAATATAAAGAAACGCATTGCTTCAGTGACGGAAGCCTTTGTCTCCACCTGCACGAGCAGTGGACGCCTGATATGTACATTGCCGACACAATTGTCCGTTGGATTCCGGTTTGGCTAATCAACTATGAATACTGGCTGGCAACGGGTCTATGGCACGGCGGCGGGAAGCACCCAGAATAGTGAAAGAAGACCGAATGTTCAGAGTTCTTTCGATTGATGGAGGCGGGATAAAGGGGATTTTCCCAGCCGCTTTTCTATGCGCCCTTCAGGAGTCATTGGAAAGGCCCATTGCAGAATACTTCGATTTGATTGCGGGGACATCAACCGGAGGGATCATCGCGCTAGGTCTTGGACTCGGCCTCACTCCAGATGAGATATTAAATTTCTACCGGTCGAATGGGTCAAAAATCTTCCCAGGTGCTCAGAATTGGATAACCCGCACACAGCACTACTTCTTCACGAAATATCGTCCAGATCCGCTTGAGATTGCTTTGAAGTCAGCTTTTGGTGATCGACTGTTGGGGCATTCTCGCAAACGACTTGTTATCCCCTCATTTAGTGCGCGGAGTGGGAAGATTTATGTCTACAAAACTCCGCACCATGAACATTTTGAATCGGATTGGAAGCGATCAGCCGTTGAGGTTGGAATGGCAACCGCTGCGGCGCCAAGCTACTTCCCTCCATACATTGGTTCAGCCTATATTGCACATCTTGATGGTGGTATGTGGGCGAATAACCCCACAGGAAATGCTGTTGCAGAAGCTATCGGAGTTTTAGGAGCGAGTCCGGAAAGCATACGAGTCCTAAGTATTGGATGCACATCTGTTTCACAGACTTTTACTCTAGGCACCGCTGGCCTCTGGGGCTGGCGGAGAAAGGCACTTGAGGCCGCGTTTAGCGGCCAGTCCTTCGGCTCAATGGGAATCGCTGCACTTCTGGTTGGCCATTCGAGGATTCGGCGGATCGATCCGGTCGTAGCAGCGGGAAGGTTCTCCTTGGACGATGTTAGTTCGATCGATGACCTTGAAGGACTCGCACGAGAATATGCTAGAGAGGAACTCCCAGGCTTTAAGGTTATGTTTGATCGTGGTCCGGCAGATAGGTTCCTCCCATTCTACGGACCACTGATCAGCGAATTCCAACCCGAGGTCCGCTAAAGCTGCATCCCAGCGACGATCTGGGCAGCGGGGCGGTCGTAGAGCCGCGCGCTAAAAGTCGTGAGGATGGTCGATGAGTGAAGCGATCGTGCTCGAGGTAGTTTGCGGGGAAGGTTGTTCGCCCGGCCCCGCATTTGCCTCTTCAGTCTTCGCGCGCAGCGTGGCCACGGCCTGCCAGTTGTCCTTGCGCGCATGGTCAGGGAACCACGGCGGCAGCGGCATGCAAAGATAGCGGCTGAGCCCCTCAGCATAACCCTCGTAGAGCCCGCGCATCGTCTGGAGCCGCTCGAAGGAGCTGTCGTCGCGGCAGACGCTCACTCCGCTCTGGCAGAGCATCTCGTAGAGCTGCTGGTAGCGCTGTGGAGGCAGGCGGTCCGGCGCGCTGCGAATGGGTTCGAGCGAGAGCGTCTGCGCCAGGTCCACCACCGCGTGGCGCGCGATGGCAAATGTCAGTTGGGCCTGCCGCGCCTGATGGCCGCGAACGCCGGCGATCAGCAGCGCGGATGTGTCGAGGATGGAAGTAAGGGCGCTGATCCAGCTTTGATTGCTGTGCTGCGAGCGGAAGTAGCAAAGAAGTGGATAGGAGATGTGGCTCTCAAGCAGCTCAGCCGACCAACGCTCCCACTCCACCAGCAATATGGACAGCGCACTTTCGGCTCCGGAGTCGGCGTGGCGACGAAGCAGTTCAGCCGCGGTGGGCGGAGAGCCGGCACGCGCGTCCAGCAGGGCAATGCTCACTTCGCGGCGCGAGAATGCACTGTAGAGGACGGGGAAGTATCCCATCACGACGGCCAGAAAGCCGAGCCCGGTGCCCGATTCAAGAATGACGAGCCCTCGCGCCAGCGGACCCTGCGGGGTCACATCTCCCAGGCCAAGCGTGAAAAGCGTGGTTCCGCTGACGTAAAGATCGGAAGCAAAACGGGACTGGTACAGATTATCGTGGAACGGAGTGCCGAGCCCGTAGAAGATCAGCGCGAAGCCCAGGATCAGGGCGCCGGCCCAGACCACGAGCAGAAGTATGAGCGAGAGCGGCCCGTAGTAGCTGAAGGCGGTTTCCCGCTTGCGAGGATGATGCAGCCTGGCGGCAAAGAAGGCCCACGGCGCCCAGGTGGCGAGATAGAAGATGCGCGTGATGCGGAAGCGGCCGGCGGCGCGCCGGGGCAGGATGATGGTCTGGAAGGCGTCCAGCAGCACGCCTACCACGCACAAGGTGCCGAGCACGAGACCGAATGTCCGCATGAATCCTCATCGCCGGGACTGACGGCCATCCGCAGGTTTCCCCGGTTCCTTGTATTCTAGCCGGTAAGCGGGTGGAGGCAATGGAGGATGCAGGAGCTTGGAAAGGCGCTGCTCGGATTAGGCCTTCTGCTGGCCCTGATCGGCGTCGCGCTGATGGTTTCGTCCCGGCTGGGCCTTCCGCTCGGCCGCCTGCCGGGGGACTTTGCCTACAAAGGCAGACACATGTCGATCTACTTCCCGCTGGGCACCTGTATCGTGATCAGCGTGGTGCTGAGCGTGGTGCTTTACTTGCTCTCACGCTTCCATCGTTAGGGACGGCGCAGGGCTCAGCGCCACAGCGCGCAGATGCGCCGGATGAGCTTACCTGAGAGTTCGCTGAGCGCCTCGTTCACAGCCATTCTTGTGGCCAGCAACTGAATGCCCGTGGAGCCAGTGAGACAAGGGTGGATGGGGGCCGCGAGGTGACCCAACTTGAACCGGTTGCGCATCGCCGCGGCAATCTCCGTGATGGCTTCGCCCGCAAAATCCGTGTACGGTGGGCCTACTCCATTCATTTTGAAGAGTTCAGACGCGCGGCGCGAGGTTTATCTTTGCATGCAGAATGAAGTCCATGGAGACCGCAAACCAAAACGACCGCAATAGCGGACCAACAACGCGCTTGAAGGGCTGTGGTCCTCGTCGACCGTTCCGGGCTCGCAGAGATCGACTGAACAGTTGATGATTTCCTGTCAGGCATGCGGGTTGCCGGAATCGGCAACGATCGGCGATTTGGCAAGCCACATGATCATGATCATGCTGCAGGACTTCATGGACCCCTGGACCTTCAACCAGAAGAACCTGATGAAGTGTTGTAAGGAGTTTCTGCTGCCCGGCGGCAAGCAAGTGCCGTTTTGCGCGTACAACTCCGTGGGCTATCGCGAACAGGCCCGTGCGCAATTGGAGGCGATGGAGCCGCGGCGAAGGCAGGCGCGGCGCGAGGGGCGAGCCTACGAGCCGGAAGAAGTTGTGTTCCACTTTCCGGAGGCTCCAGACGGTGCTTCGGCTGAGGTTCTCCACCAGATTCGCCGGCAGCACGAGGACGGGAGCCGGCCGTGACCGGCTCCGACGTCAAGCAATGCTGCGCCGCGTTCTATGGCAGCGACCTGGCGCGCGCGCTGCTGGGCGAAAGCTTTCATCCCGGCGGCGTCACCCTCACGTCGCGCCTGGGAGAGCTTCTTGGCCTGGGCCCAGAGTCGCGCGTTCTGGATGTAGCTTGCGGCCGTGGAACAAGCGCCTTTCATCTTGCGGCGCGCTTCGGATGCAGCGTGTTGGGCGTGGACCTGAGCGAAGAGAACGTTCGCCTGGCGGCGGAAGAGTCTGCGTCGCGCGAAAAGAGTGACGCGGTGCAGTTTTGCATCGGCGATGCGGAAAAGCTCCCGTTTGAGGACGGTTCCTTTGATGCCGTAGTGTGCGAATGCGCGTTCTGCACCTTCCCTTCGAAGGAGGCTGCCGCGGCGGAATTTTTTCGCGTGCTCAAGCCCGGTGGCGCGGTGGGGCTGAGCGACCTGACCCGAAGCGACGGGCCAATGCCCGAACTGGAGGGATTGCTGGCCTGGGTTGCGTGCATTGCCGACGCACAGCCGCTGGAGCGGTATGTTGCGCTCTTCAGCGACGCGGGATTCCGGGTTGAAGCTACCGAAAATTGGGACGGGACACTGGTGGACATGGTGAGACAGGTTCAGGGAAGGCTGATGGAGATTGAGGTGCTGGCCGGTCTCAAGAAACTGGACGCCCCTGGTCTGGACCTGACCGCGGCGAAGGAGTTCGCCGATGCCGCTCTGCGGGCAATTCGAGAGGGCAGACTCGGCTATCAGGTTGTGCTTGCGCGCAAGGTTGCGAGGAGCGCCTGACTCTGAGGATCGTACTGGATGCGAACGCTAATTCCTCAAACGGGCAGGCTGATTTCGGCCGGGAAATTACCTTAGGGAAACGTGGGGCTGAGTGATATCTTCGAATCAATCCCGCCGATAAGCCCATAAAAAGGGAAGATCCGCAACCGAGTCGTCGGTCCAAAGTATTCCAAGATTTCGTCCGGCAGAGTTTGGTCGCCGCATCTTTCCGGAGATGCACGGCGAAGCTGTCAGCAATTGAAGAGTGGCAACGGTGGAAGAGGCTGAGGAGAGACGCATGAGCCAGGCCCATAACGCGAACGGCGGACATGTATTGACGCTGGAGGAGATTACCAACCTGACCCGGGAGGGCAGCAGGCCGGCCGATACGCTGATGAACGTAGTGGCATTGATCGCCGCCCGCTTCCAGACAGATGTTTGCTCAGCCTATCTCCTGGAGCCGGACCGGTCGAATCTGGTGCTGGCTGCAACGCTCGGTTTGCACCCAAGCTGCATCGGCACGTTGCGCATGCCGCTGAATGAGGGCCTGGCAGGATTGGTGGCCGAGCAGGTGATGCCCGTCTCCGTGGAAGATGCGCGCAAGCATCCCCGATTCAAGTTCTTCAAGGAGTCCGGCGAGGACGAGTACCGGTCCTTTCTGGGCGTGCCTCTCATTCATCGCGGCATTCTGCAGGGCGTGCTGATTGTGCAAACCAAGGAAGCGCGAGTCTTTCGCGAGGAAGAGATCCGCATGCTGACCGAGGCAGCCAGCGAAGTGGCGCCGGTGGTGAGCGAGGCGCGCACGCTCGACCGCTTCATCGCGCCCGTGCAGGAGCGGCTCTGGTCCCTCGCACAGAACCTTTGGTGGAGCTGGGACCAGGACTGCATCAGCATTTTTCGCGATCTGAACCCGGTCCGCTGGCGCGAATTGAACCAGAATCCCATTTCTCTGCTCAGCGGGATACCCCTGAACGAGATCGAGCATCGCGCGACCGAACTCGCGCTGCACAGCCGCATCAATTATGCGTACCGGCGCCAGCAGGAGTATCTGCACGACGACCGGACCTGGGGCGCCGAGCACGCGGGAGTATTGCGTCCGCGTCCGGTGGCCTATTTTTCCGCCGAGTTCGGCTTGCATGAGTCTCTTCCGATTTATTCGGGAGGGCTGGGCGTGCTGGCCGGGGACCATATCAAGAGCGCCTCGGACCTCGACATTCCGCTGGTCGGAATAGGATTGTTTTACAGGCAGGGATATTTTCTGCAACGGCTGGACGCCACCGGATGGCAGCAAGAAGAATATGTGCAGACCAATGTGAGCCATTGCCCGATGCAGCCGGCCATAGGGCTGAACGGCGAGCGCGTGGTGGTGGAGATTCAGACGCGCGGCGGGCGCATTCGCGCCAAGGTGTGGCGTGTGAAGGTGGGACGCTGCGACCTGCTGCTGCTCGACACGGACGTGGAGGGCAACGAGCCGGAAGATCGCGAGCTGACCTCGCGGCTCTATGGCGGCGACGGGCGCACCCGGATTCGCCAGGAGCTGCTGCTGGGAGTGGGAGGATTTCGCGCGCTCAAGGCAATGGGCATCTCGCCCGGAGTCCTGCACCTGAATGAAGGCCACAGCGGTTTCGCGGTACTGGAGGCGATTCGCAGCCGCATGGAAGAGGAAGGACTGGACTTCAATTCGGCGGCGAATCAAGTGCCGCGCGAGGTCATCTTTACCACGCATACTCCGGTGCCCGCGGGCCATGACCGCTTTCCTGCGGATTTGATTGAAGAGCATCTGGGACCGCTGCGCGATTCGCTGGGCATCTCCCACGAGAACCTGATGGGCTTCGGGCGCGTGCAATCCACTGACCCGCAGGAGACCTTCTGCATGACGGTGCTGGGCCTCAAGCTCTCGCGCCGCGCGAATGCCGTCTCTTCGTTGCACGGCGAGGTCTCGCGCGCCATGTGGTGGGATCTCTATCCGGGCAAGTCGCAGGATGCGGTCCCGATTGGCCACGTGACCAACGGCGTGCACGTACCCTCATGGCTTGCGCCGCAGATGGGACGGCTCTATGACCGGCACCTGGGCGTGGGCTGGCAGGTGCACAGCGGCACTGCGCGCACCTGGGAAGGCATTGAGAGCGTGGATGATGGCGAGCTGTGGGAGACGCATCTTGCGCTCAAATCCCGGCTGCTGGAGTTCGTGCGGCGGCGGGTCTGCGAGCAGGCCGAACGCCGTGGGGAACCGGCGGAAGCGCTGCAGAAACTCGGCAAGGTGTTCTCACCCGATGCGCTGACCATCGGCTTCGCGCGGAGGTTCGCCACATACAAGCGGGCCAACCTCATTCTCGCCGATATCGCGCGGCTGGCCTCGATGGTGAACGATCCCAAGCGTCCGGTGCAGTTCGTCTTTGCCGGAAAGGCGCATCCCCACGATGAGCCGGGCAAGCGCGTGCTGCAACAGATTGCCGAGATAATGCGCAACCGCGAGTTCGGGGACAAATTCGTCTTTGTTGAGGACTACGACATCAACGTGGGCCGCGTGCTCGTGCAGGGCGTGGACGTGTGGCTGAACAATCCCCGCAGGCCGCTGGAGGCTTCCGGCACAAGCGGCCAAAAGGTGGTGTTGAACGGCGGATTGAATCTCTCTGTGCTGGACGGCTGGTGGGCAGAGGCCTACGACGGCATGAACGGATTTGCCATCGGGGCCGGCAGAACCCATTCTGAGATGGATGTGCACGACAGTCGCGATGGTGAGGACCTCTTTCGCGTGTTGCGCGACGAACTGGTTCCACTGTTCTATAAACGGGACCGGGACGGGCTGCCGCGCGGATGGATCAAGCGCATGAAGCGGACCATTCGGACCCTGGGCTGGCGCTTCAATGCCGATCGCATGGTGATGGACTACACGCGGAAATGCTATATTCCCGCGGCCGGCGGCACGTCGAGCGAGATCCGACAGCCCTGCTGAGCGCTCCGGACCGCCGGCGGCCGAGGAACCGCATGGGCCGGCTGCAACGGGTGGCCTTGCGCGGCGGAGTGCGGCCTTCTGCCTGGGCGCCATTTGCCGCTGGCGGGCCACAACGGTTAAATAGATGTAGCATCCGAGTGTCTACGAGCTCCGGGAAGGAACGAATCCCAAGTCATGCGCCGCGTTGCGCTCATTTACAACCCCGCCTCCGGTCAACTCTCAAGCCGTCGCGCCCGGATCATCGAGAAGGCGCTTGAAATCCTGCGAGAGGCGGGACTGGACGCCGAGGCGCTGGAGACGGATGCGCCCGGAAGCGCGCGAACCCTGGCCAGAGCCGCGGTGCGGAATGGCTACGACACGATTCTGGCCTGCGGTGGGGACGGCACGGTGCACGAGGTGCTGCAATGCCTGGTGGGTACGCCCATTGCGCTGGGCGTGGTGCCTCTGGGAACGGCCAATGCGCTGGCGCAGGATCTTGGACTGGGTAGATCGCCCTTGAAGGCCGTGCGCCGGCTGCTGCGTGCCGAACCCCTGCAGGTCCCGGTGGGCCGCGTCTTTTATCGCGACAGGCTAGGCGCGGAGCAATCTCGCTACTTTACGGTGGCCGCGGGCGTGGGAGCCGATGCGCAGATGATGTCACGGCTCGACCTGAAGCTGAAGCGGCGATTCGGATATGCACTCTATTTGATTGAGGCGTTCCGGGTGTGGGCGACGAGCTCCTTCCCATACTTCGAAGCCATTTTTGCCTGGGACGATGAGCGGCCCCGCAGGACCGAAGAAGTGTCCCAGCTGCTGGCGGTGCGGGTGCGGTCGTTTGGCGGGGTGCTGGGCCAACTCGCTCCGGGGGCCACGGTGCGCAACCATACGCTGAGCCTGGTGGCCTTCAAAACCAGAAGCCGGTTGCGCTACCTCCGGTTTCTGTTTGCTGTGATTGCGAAGCGGCACTCGTTTGGCGATCAAGTGGAACTGGTCGAGGCTGACACCGTGGAATGCCGCACAAGAAATCGCGCGCGGACGACTGTCTACGTGGAGGCGGACGGGGAGGTTCTGGGGATGCTTCCGGCGCGTATGGAAGTGGCCTCAGAGCAGGTCACGCTCTTGGTTCCGCCGGGCGCAAATCCGTAAACGACCCCGCATGGAGCGGATTTTCCGGAAGTGCTTGAGCCTGCCTGGCAGATTGCGCGCGGCGGCCTCATGCTGCAATCATCCCTGCGAATGAAATTGGCAGGAGGATGGTCGATTGAAACGAATCTCCGCACTCATCGCCTTTTTGCTTTTGGCCTCGCTTGGGCCTTTGTCCGCGCAGAAGCCGGCATGGCAGCCCGCTGCCGGCCACCTGACACTTCCCTTGTGGCCCGGAACGGCTCCGGGCGCGCCGGCAAATCCGCCGCCCGAGGTGAACACGACCAAGCCGACAGACCAGCTGATTGCCGGCCGGCCGCTGATCCGGCTGGGCAACGTGTATCGGCCTACTTTGACGCTCTATCAGGCCAAGAAACACAATTCCGGCGCAGCGGTGGTTGTGTTTCCCGGCGGAGGATATCAGATTCTCGCCATGGACCTGGAGGGAACCGAGGTCTGCGGCTGGCTGCATTCAATTGGCGTCAACTGCGTACTGGTGAAGTATCGCGTGCCCAACACCGGGCCCTATCCAAAGTCCGCGGCGGCATTGCAGGACGCGCAGCGCGCATTGGGTCTGGTGCGCGAGCACGCGGCTGCGTGGCACATCGATCCGCACCGGGTGGGTGTTCTGGGCTTCTCCGCGGGTGGACACTTGGCGGCGGCCCTGAGTACGCACTTTGACACGGGGCCTTACGGCGCCGTGGACGCCGCCGACAAACTCAACTGCCGTCCGGATTTTGCCGTGCTTGTGTACCCGGGATATCTCGCTCTGGCGGAGAAGCACTTCGAACTGAATCCTGACGTGCAACCCACCGCTGATACGCCGCCCACGTTTCTGGTGCAGGCTGAGGATGATCCGGTGTACGTGGAAAATGTGGTGGTCTACTTCATGGCGCTCAAGCATGCGAAGGTTCCTGCCGAATTGCATGTCTACGCTCAAGGTGGGCACGGCTACGGACTGCGGCGCACTGCCCTTCCGGTGACCAGGTGGCCACTGCGTGCGCAGGACTGGCTTCACACCATCCATGTGCTGCAATAGAAGGCTACAATGAGCAGGATGCAACTGGCGGTTCTCACCGTGTCAGATCGTTGTGCGCGGGGGCTCGCGGAGGATACCGCAGGTCCGGCCGTGGCGGAACTGCTTCGCCAGAACTGGCCGCAGGCAGAGATCGTGATGGGGCTGTTGCCCGACGACGAAGACGAGCTTGTCCATCAACTCGAGCAGTGGGCAGGGCGGGGAATCGCGCTGGCGCTCACAGTTGGCGGGACTGGCTTGGGCCCGCGCGACCGGACTCCGGAAGCCACGCGACGCGTGATGGACCGCGAGGCGATGGGGCTGGCGGAGGCGATGCGTTCCAACGGCGCAAAGAGCAATCCTTATGCATGGCTCTCGCGCGGGGTGGCGGGCCTGAAGGGCTGCACGCTGATCGTGAATCTGCCGGGAAGCCGCCGCGGCGCGCAGGAGAGCCTGGCGTTCATCCTCCCGCTCTTGCGCCATGGGCTGGAAGTGGTGGCAGGCGGCCAGGCGCATCCCTGACCCACTTTAACGATTTTCTGGCGGGCAATTGATTGCAGGATTGGGGAAACGCTTACCAAAATCGCGGACGGCACCCTGCTCTTCGAGGCGAGGAAACGGAACGCGCATCCTGCAACATGCAGTAAATTCTAGATTTTTGGCAGAACCTTTTCCCAATCGCGACGAGAAATTCGATTGAGTAACACCGGAAAACGTAGTATTGTCCAATCAATGAAGGGCCCGAGAAACCATTCCGCCGGCCGGCGCAGGCCGGGAACGGTCAGCATTCGCGACGTGGCTCAGCGTGCCGGCGTTTCTATCGCCACCGTGTCGCGCGCCGTCAATCGCATTCCCACGGTCAATCCGGAACTTGCCGACCGCGTCTGGAAGGCGATTGAGGAGGTAGGTTATCTGCCCAACACGCAGGCGCGCGCCCTGGTCTCAGGCCGCAGCCGCATGCTGGGGCTCATCGTATCGGAGATCACGAACCCCTTCTTCCCGGAGCTGGTGCAGGAGTTTGAAAACCTGGCCGTCGCCCAGGGATATGAGGTGCTGATCGGTTCCACGAATTACGAGCCGGCGCGCACCGAGTCCCTGATCCGGAGGATGCTGCAGCGCAACGTGGACGGCGTGGCGGTGATGACCTTCGGCATTGAGGAAGGGCTGGTGCAGAAGCTCGTCGAGCGGGAGTTCCCGCTGGTTTTTGTGGACGCCGGACCAGAGCTGCCCAACATTCGCGTGCTCAAGGTGGATTATGCGGAAGGCATCCGGCAGGGCGTGCAGCACCTGGCCGCGCTGGGCCATCGCCACATTGCATTCATCAGCGGCCCGCTTCGTCTGCGTTCGGCAGTGGCGCGGCGGGACGCCTTCATCAAGTCGATGGCTGAGCTTGGACTCGGTGTTCCAATCGAGGCGATAATCGAAGGAAGTCATACGATGGAGGGTGGAATTGCGGCAATGGAGAAGCTGGAGAAGCTCAATCCAATGCCGACGGCCGTCATGTGCTCGAACGACATGACCGCCATTGGTGTGCTGCACGCGCTCTATCGGACCACGCACAAGGTTCCGGCCGACATCTCCGTGGTTGGTTTTGACGATATTCACCTCGCGCAGTTCATGCTTCCGCCCCTGACCACGGTGCAAATGTCGTGCAAGGATCTGGCGGCTGCCGCGGTGGAGGCCCTGCGCGCCGGCATCGAGGCCGACCATCCCAAGGCGTCGCGGAAGGAATGGCAAATTCCCACCCGCCTGGTGGTTCGCCAGTCTTCCACCTTTCCCAGGGGAAGCCTTCCCGCGCTGGTCCGCCACGGGGCAAACCCGGGCGGAATCGCCAGAAAGCAGGGCGCTGCGCAAACTTCGCACTGGGCCGAGCACGAGGATTGAGCGCGAGTCCGGCAATTTGACCGGATCAAGCGGAATCCCCGGTCCTTGTAACTCCGCCGGACCGAATCGTGTCTAATAATTGCGATTGAAGTTTCTCCACGCGAGGTCTTCCCATGCTTATTGGCAACCGCCCTTCCATTCCGTCTTCGCAAATCACCCCCAAGGATCAGTACCTGAATCGTCGCCGCTTCCTGCGTGGCACGCTGGCGGGTGCGGCAGCCGTTGGCGCCGCAGCGCTGGGCGGCGAGCGGCTGGCTCAAATCATCTCCCCACGAACCAGCGTCCTTGCAGGTACGCGGCTGCAGACGGTGAAGAGCCCGCTGACCACGACGGGCGAGCAGCTTACCAGCTACGAAGACATCACGCACTACAACAATTTCTACGAGTTTGGCGTGGACAAGAGCGACCCGGCGAAGAATGCCGGCGGACTGCCGACGCGGCCCTGGACGCTGCAGGTGGAGGGTCTCGTGAAGTCGCCGAAGACCTTCGACATCGACGCGCTGATGAAACTGCGCCCGCTTGAGGATCGCGTCTATCGTCATCGCTGCGTGGAGGCCTGGAGCATGGTCATCCCATGGGTGGGCTACTCGCTGTCGGAGTTCATCAAGCAGTGCGAGCCGCTGAGCACGGCGAAATATGTGCAGTTTATCTCCTACTATGACCGGCACGTGGAGAAATGGGCGGACGAGGTGGCCGGCATCGAGTGGCCATATTCCGAAGGGCTTCGCATGGACGAAGCCATGAATCCGCTGACGCTGCTCACCTTCGGGATTTACGGTCAAACGCTGCCCAACCAGAATGGCGCCCCGGTGCGCATCGTTGTGCCGTGGAAGTATGGCTACAAGTCGGCGAAGTCGATTGTGCGCGTGCGCTTTGTGAAGGATGAGCCGCACACCACCTGGAACGACCAGGCACCGAGCGCCTACGGCTTTTACTCGAACGTGAACCCCAATGTGGACACGGTTCCGTGGAGCCAGGCCACCGAGCGCCGCATCGGCCTGCCCTTCTGGCAGCAGCGCCGCACCACGCTGCTCTTCAACGGCTATGGCCAGGAGGTTGCCAATCTCTATAAAGGCATGGACCTGAGGAAGGACTATTGAAGCGATCCACGCTTGTTGCTTTGAAAGTGCTGGTGTGGCTGGCCTGCCTGGCGCCGTTTCTGTGGTTGGTGTGGGGGGCCGCGACGAACACGCTGGGGCCCGATCCGACCGCCACCATTACGTTCACCACGGGCCTGACGACCTTGCGGCTGCTGGCCATTGTGCTGGCCATCACGCCGGTGCGGAAGCTGATTCCAAAACTCGCGTGGATGATTCGCTTCCGACGGCTGCTTGGCCTGTTCGCATTTTTTTATGCCACGCTCCACCTGATGACCTGGGTCACGCTTTACGCAGGCTTTGACGTGAATCGGATGGCATCGGACGTGGTCAAGCGGCGCTACATCACCGCGGGCATGGCAGCCTGGCTGTTGATGCTGCCGCTGGCGGCCACCTCCACCAACTGGGCCATTCGCAAGCTGGGCGGCAAACGCTGGAACTGGCTGCATAAGCTGATTTATGCGGCGGCGGTCTGCGGCGTGGTTCATTACTGGTGGCAGGTGAAGACCGGCGTGATGACCCCGCTCACCATCACCATCATCATTGGTATCCTGCTGCTCGTGCGTCCGGTGCTCAGCCTTGCGCAGCGGCGCAGGCCGAAGCCCGCCGCGGCATAAGCACTCAAACCGGGTCCGGCCTAGCCATTCAATCGAAGCTCGGCCTGGACAACGCACTGCACGCTCTTGCGATGCAGCGGCGTGGGGCCCAGCCGCGCCAGCGCCTCAAGATGTTGCGGCGAGCCGTAGCCCTTGTGGCGCGCCAGGCCATAGCCGGGAAACTCGCGGTCCAACTCGACCAGCATTTTGTCGCGATGGACCTTGGCGAGCACGCTGGCTGCCGCGATGGAAAAGCTGGTGGCGTCGCCCTTCACCACCGCCTGCTGCGGGCAGTTCCACTCGATGGTATCCAGGCCGTCCACGAGAAGAAAATCCGAGGTGAGGGTGAGGCCTTTGACGGCCAGCCGCATGGCCAGCAGCGATGCGCGGCGGATGTTGATGCGGTCGATCGTCTCCGCGTTCACTGAGGCCACGGCGAAGGCCAGCGCGCACTCGCGAATCCGGCAGTCGAGCTCGTTGCGCTTGCGCTCGGTCAATTGCTTCGAGTCGTTCAGGCCGTCCAGTACGCAGCCGGCGGCCAGAACCACCGCCGCGGCCACCACGGGTCCGAAGAGCGGCCCGCGGCCCACCTCGTCCACGCCAGCGATGCAGCGCGCGCCTCGCTTGCGCGCCGCTTCTTCCAGCGCCCACCCGCATGTGGCCTGCCTGCCCATGCAAGCAAGTATAGAAAGCAGAACCCCCGGCGCTGCGGCCGGGGGCTGTGGAATGTGAGGTCTAATTGCCGCGTTAGGCCTTGGCGACCACGCGATCGACTTCCTTGAGGCGGGCAGCCTTGCCGCGCAGTCCGCGGATGTAGAACAGCTTGGCGCGGCGCACCTTGTAGCTGCGAATCTTCTCCACGCGGTCAACCACTTTGGAGTTGAACGGGAAGATGCGCTCCACTCCCTGGCCAAAGCTCATTTTGCGCACGGTGAAGGTGCCCTGGGGGCCGTGATTCACGGCGATAACAAGACCTTCAAAGGCCTGCAGGCGCTCTTTTTCGCCTTCCTTGATCTTGACCTGGACGCGAATCTGGTCGCCGGCAGCGAAATCGGGAAGGTCAGTGCGCTTCAGCTTGTCGGCCAGGCGCTGCATTACGGGATGAATAGACATGGTCGTTTCCTGCGATTGAACTCAGAGTCTTCAGTTTATCAGAGAATTGCGCGGAACACCTAATTGCGTCCGGCACTTGAAGCGCCTGAAAGAGCGCCGCCCAAACCCTCATCGAAAGAAGGGGATGTAGGCCTTTACGTGGGAGGAGTATTCGATAAATACGTCCTGAAACCGGTCGGCAAGCTGGCGGTCCTCGGAATAGACGCCAATCTCAATTCTCACCGGCGCCAGAATCCACAGGACCCAGCAGGTCGCAAGTTCTCCGATGGCCAAAGTGCGCACGACAGACCTCTCTTGCTTTATCGGCAGGAGGCGCGAATCGATTCCAGAGTTCGGCGGTCGGAGTCGCTGAGCGTGGCCCGCTCCAGGAGATCGGGCCGATTGAGGAAGGTCTTGCGGAGTTGCTGCTCGCGCCGCCAGCAGCGAATCTGCTGGTGGTCGCCGTTGAGCAGCACCGGCGGTACGGCAAGACCGGCGAACTCGGCGGGCCGGGTGTAATGCGGATAGTCGAGCAGGCCGCCCGCGCCATGCTGCGAGCGGGGAACGCCCTCTGCACCGGCGGCGATCTCCGCGTCCTCCGCGCCAAAGCTCTCAAACTCGCTGGAGGCCTGGTTGCCGAGGACACCGGGAAGCAGGCGCATCACGGCGTCCACCACCACGGCCGCAGCCAGCTCGCCGCCGCTCAGCACGTAGTCGCCGATGGAAAGCTCCATGTCGCAATAAAGCTCGTTGATGCGCTCGTCCACACCCTCATAGCGCCCGCAGAGCAGCACCACGCGGTCCATTGCCGCCAATTCACGGGCAAGAGCCTGCGTAAACGGCCGCCCTTGCGCGGAAAGCAGGATGACGAGCGTTCCGTGCACCGGTTCATCGGCCGGTTCACGTGCGGCCCTGGGGCCAATGCCGATCGATTCCAGCGCCTCGGCCAGCGGTTCCGGCTTCAGCACCATGCCTTCGCCGCCGCCGAAGGGCCGGTCGTCCACGGTGCGGTGGCGGTCATGCGTGAAAACGCGCAGATCGTGCAGCTCTACGCAGACCTTTCCCTCGGCTTGCGCGCGGCGAATGATGCCGTGCTCAAAAATACCCGCGAAAAGTCCGGGAAAGACGGTGATGATTTCGAAACGCATACTTGGCGGCTTTTGGCTCTCTGGTCAGATTACGCGAGAAGGCTGCATCCCGCTATTTGCCGCCTGCTCCGGGCGCGTTCAAGCCCGTCAGCCCATCGGGCAGAGCCATCTCGACCCTCTTTGCGGCAAGGTCAAGACGCCGCAGATAGCTCCGTGCGTAGGGGATGAGAATCTCTCCCGCCTTGCCGCGCACCACCAGCAGCGCCACGGGGCCGGCCGAGCGGTCCACGTCTTCAATGGCGCCTACCACGACCGGGGCGGAGCCGGCGACATCCACCAGTTCGCAGCCCACCAGGTCGCCGATGTAGGTCTCGTCTTCGCCGAGTGCGGCCCGCTGCGATAGGGGAATCGCGACGATCAGTCCTGCGAGCGTCTCGGCAGCCGAGATTGAGTCAATGCCGGCGAAATGGAGCACGATTCCGCCTTTGTGCAGCCAGTGAGCGGTCAGTTCCACGGGGCGACGTTCGCGATTTGCCGAGGCGGTTGCTCCAGCCCGCGTGGGCACGGCCATGGCGTCGGCTGCAACCAGCCAAAGCTCTTTGCGTTCAGCAAATTTCTCAGGAAAATCGGTCAGAATATCCGCGTAGACTTCGCCCTTGCGTCCCTGCGGGCGGCGGATCCGCGCAAGCCAAACCCAGGCATCCACGGCGATCACCAGGTGCCTTGGCAGTTGCGGCGGAGCCCGGACCTCGTCATCCTAGGCTTCGTCGTCCTCTTCCAGAATGTCGAGCGTGTAGCGGTGATGCAGCTTCATGCTGACGGCGCCGAGGATGGTGCGAACCGAGCGCGCCGTGCGTCCCTGCTTGCCGATCACCTTACCCACATCCTGTGGAGCAACGCGCAACTTGAGTACGGTGTTGTCGTCCCGGCCCACGGATTCGACCTCCACGGCGGACGGGTCATCCACCAGAGCCCGCGCAATCTCGCGGACCAGTTCGTCGACTGCGACCATATCGAGATTGGTCATGCACTTGCCTCTGACCGTATGCGTCCTGCTAGGAGCATCTTGGACTGGTGCGCGAATAGTAGCACACACTTGGGCCCTCGTCAGCACCCGTGTATGCTATTCCGCCGGCGGAGGGATCGCCAGGTTGAGGAAAAAACGGCCTAGACGGCCGCGGGTTCAGCGGCCTGCACCGGATGGCGCGAAACCAGCTTGGCCACGGTAGTCGACATCTGGGCGCCCACTCCGCGCCAGTAGGCAATCCGCTCGTGCTTCAGGTCCACTGAGGCGGGGTTGGTGCGGGGATTGTAGGTGCCCACCACTTCAATCGAGCGGCCGTTGCGTGCGCGGTCCTTCTCAATGACCACGATGCGGTAGTGGGGTTGCTTGCGGGCGCCGAAACGCGCCAAACGAATCATAACCACGAGGATACGGTTCCTTTCAAAATCAAAAAGCTGCTGCGGTCTCCCAGGGGGTCGCCCATCGGCATTCTGCCAACGGAGCAAAGGAAAGGCCAGACTGCGAGTCCGGCCGAAGCGAGACACAACACCTAAGTATCGCTGAAAACTGCCGTTCGAGGCAAGCCGCGCGCGCACAAAACAGGATACGCGCTCGCGGGGTGGAGACCGCCTGCGGCTCAGCCTTGCAGGGGTTCCTTTGAATTGGATTGTGCGCCGGCAGCGTCCCGGGCGGACGAATTTTGGCCAGGGAAGAGGAATCGCAGCATGGGCCGGACGCGTGTGGCCCAGCTGGTCTCGTCGTGCGTGCCACCTTCTACGCGCTCAAAATGCAGGGTTTCTCCCGGCCGCCAGCCGTTGGCCTTGAGCCGGCGCGCCAGCTGCTCGGCGTCTCGAAGCGTGCGGTGACCCTCCCGATCACCCACGTCCAGCCACATCCGCGGCCGTTCCCAGATTTGCGGCGCGCGCTCATTCAGGATGCCCAAGATGCTTTTGCGATTCCACCAGACGCTGGGCGAAAGAATCGCCAGCTTGCCGAAACACTCTGGATGGACCAGCGCAAGATAGAGCGAAACCAAGCCGCCGAGCGACGAACCGCCCAGACCGGTGTGCTCGCGCCCGCGCAGCACGCGGTAGGTTTCGTCCATCCATGGTATCAGCTCACGGGTCAGCAGCAGGCCATATTGGTCGGCTTCGCCGCCGCCCATCTCGCGGTTTGCGTCGGGCGTGTACTCGGCCAGTCGGCGGTCGCCGGTGTTGTAAATGCCCACGAGGATGAGCGGCTCCACTTCGCCGGCCTCGATGGCCGCGTCAGCCTGCTCGCGCATCTGCCACGTCCGCCCCTTAACGAAGGATGTCTCGGGGTCGAAGAGGTTCTGGCCGTCCTGCAGATAAAGCACCGGATAGTCGCGCTCCGCACGCTCGTCGTAGTCGGGCGGCAGGTAGACGATCAGGTCGCGCTTATCCGGCAAATAAACGCTGGTGAAGTCGCGATGAAGGCGGAGGCGGGGATGCGGCGGAGCGATTGGGGCCGCAATCACCGCGTCAAGGGCTTCCAGTTTCGATTGTCTCTGCGGATTCAATCGTGCGGGTTCCTGCCAGGAGTTTTGCCGGTTTGCGCGGGCTGCGCTCGAGGCCCGGAAATCCGTGAATCTGCGCCAGCCCGTGGCTGTTACAGTATCAAGAATAACCGCGGTTCTCCAATGTTCTGAAAACGCGAAACCCAGAACAAAATCTCCGGAGCGGAAAGCTCACAACCCCACAACAGAGAGCCGAGAGCAGGACGAGAGCAGGACACGATCAATGCATCGCGAGTATCACAAGTGGCATTTCGGCCGCCTGGGCCGCGAGATGGAGCTGCTCGTCTTTGGCCACGCCGGGCTTCCGGTGCTGGCCTTCCCCACCTCCTGCGGCAGGTTTTACGAGCTCGAAGACCGTGGGTTGATCGGCGGGCTGGCCGGGCGCATCGACGCCGGACAACTGCAATTTTTCTGCGTGGATTCGCTCGATGGCGAGAGCTGGTACAACCGCGGGGTTCCGCCGCGCTGGCGCATCGCGCGCCACATGCAGTACGAGGACTATCTGACTCAGGAAGTGGTGCCGCTCATCCGTGGAAGGAACCGCGACCCGCACCTGGTGGCGTTGGGATGCAGTTTCGGCGGCTATCACGCGGCGAATATCGCGCTGCGCCACCCGGACCTCTTCACCGGAATGTTGTCGATGTCCGGCGCGTTTGACGTGAGCGGCTTTCTCGGCGGCTACTACGACCAGGACTGCTACTTCCACATCCCCGCGCACTATCTGCCGAACATGAGCGACCCGTGGTATCTGGACCGATACCGCCGCAACCAGTTCGTGCTTGCCACCGGATGGGACGACCACTGCCTGGGCCAGAACCAGAACCTGGCGCGCATCCTGGGCGAGAAGGGCATTCCCCACCAGCTTTACATCTGGGACAGCCTGAATGCGCATGACTGGCCCACCTGGCAGCGCATGATGCAGGAGTATCTTTAACGAGCAGGGCCGCGTGGAGCCCGCGGCACGCGACGAAGCATCGTCCAAAGTGCCAGTACGGCTTCTCCACAACTTTCCGTGCCGTGTTGGCTGGTGACCGCGCGGAGCGGTGGTACAAACGAATCTGACCGCAAAGGAGATCCACCGAATGAGCGAACGGAATCCTTACGCGAAGTTTCTGGACGGCAGGCCGCTGGAAGTGATTCTGTCGACCTCGGCTTCCGCGCTGACTCAGGCCATCAAATCCCTCGGCCCGGAACGGGCCTCCGAGCCGATTGCGCCCGGCAAGTGGAGCCCCGCGCAGATTGCCTGCCACCTGGCCGACTGCGAAGTGGCCTTTGGGTTCCGGCTGCGGCAAACGCTGGCTGAGGACAACCACACCGTGCAGCCCTTCGATCAGGACAAATGGGCGCAGAACTATGCCGGAATGACGGTGGCGCAGGCGCTGGTGACCTTTGCCGCCTTGCGCAACTGGAACCTGCAGCTGATCCGCACTGCCTTGCCCGGGAACGCCGACAGGAAAGCGACCCATCCCGAGCGCGGCGAACAAACCTTTGGCGGCATGGTGGAGCTGATGGCCGGGCACGATCTGAACCACCTGTCGCAGTTGCAAAAGGCGGTCTCGCAACTAAGCAAAGAAGAGTAGACGCAGAAAGCGCGCCACTCCATCCGCCGCAGTCTAGTGTTTAGCCGCGGCCGTGTTGTCCGCGCGGTCGTCGTCCGGCAGCAGATGGTCTGGATCGATGGTGGCCGAGGCGATGGGCTTATCGCCCGTCCACACCAGCTCAGCCTTGGACTCCCAAGTTTCCCAGGGCAGACGGAAACGCGCTTTGGCTCCGTCGGTGTAGGTGACCTCGACGGTTGCGGGAAGGACGAGTTGGCCTTTGTTCACCAGCGTCAGGCGGTTGCCGTCGATGCCGGTGATGGCCATGTCGAAGCGCCAGTTATGCATAAACCACCCGCGCCAGAACCAGCCGAGGTCCTCGCCGCCCGCGCTCGACATCTCGCGGAAGAAGTCCGAGGGCGAGGGATGCTTGAAGGCCCAGTCGCGAATGTACTTGCGGAAGGCCCGGTCAAAGCGCTCCTTGCCCAGAATCTGGTCGCGCAGCAGAACCAGGCCGTAGGCCGTCTTGAAGTAGCTGACCGGATGCGTCAATGGCCAGGGGATCGCGTCGGCGGGCATCAGGATGTTGGGTGCGTCGGGATTGTCGAGAACCTTCAAAATCGTGTCCGCCGGCTCGCCGCCCGCGGAGTACTCGGAGTCGCGTTTGGGTCCGTAGACGCCGCCATCAAAGCCGGCCGACTCGCCGATGTCGATGAAGGTGTTGAAGCCCTCGTCCATGAAGGCGTTCCGGCGCTCATTGGAGCCGACGATCATGGGGAACCAGTTGTGGCCCACCTCGTGAGCCGTGACCCAGAAGAGTTCCTTGCCTTTGTCGTCGATGCCGTCGAAGGCCACTGCCGGATACTCCATGCCGGAAGAGAAGCCGGCCACATTGATGGCGTTGGGCCAGGGGAAGGGATACCACTGCCGCGAGAAGCGCTCGACCGTGTCCTTGACATATTCGGTTGAGCGCGACCACGCATCCTGGCCTGCGCTCTCGGGCGGATAGAAGCTCTCGGCCAGGGCGGTCTTGCCTCCCGGCAGGCGAATGCGCGCGGCGTCCCACAGAAAGGCCGGGCTAGCGCTCCACACCACGTCGCGCGTGTGGTCCATGTGGAAATGCCAAGTGAGCGCAGCGCCTGATTCGGGCCTGCTGGCCACATGATGCACGTCTTCCGCGCTGCGAATCATGACGGTTTTGTCGCTGCTGTGCGCCTCGGCCAGCCGCGCGATCTCTGTCTTCGTCAGCACCTGCTGGGGATTCATCAGCGCGCCGGATCCGGCGACGATCATGTTGCTGGGGACGGTGACGTAGTAATCGAAGTGTCCGTATTCGAGGTAGAACTCGCTGCCAAGGTAGGGCAGCGTGTCCCATCCGCGCAGGTCGTCGTAAACACACATGCGTGGATACCACTGCGCGATGTCGAAAATGGGGCCGTCCTTCGACATGCCCCACGAAGTGCGCCCGCCCCACTTGCCTGGAATGGTGTAGTGATAGCGGATGTGGATGCGAAGCGCGCCCCCCTTCGGAGCCAGCGGCTGGTCCAGGCGAATCTGCATGCGCGTATCGCTGATGAGGGTGCTCGCCTTTTCGGTCTTCGCGCCGCGCTCAATCGTCACCGAGTCCAGTTGAAAGCCATCTGTGAACTGCGGCTGGGAATTTTCTGCATTGCGGCGGCGGCGTGGGGATACTCCCGTCATCCGATGCGCGCGTGAATCTTTTCGATAAGTGTTCTGCTCCATGTGCAGCCAGAGGCTGTCGAGCGCATTGGGACTGTTGTTGATGTAGGTAATCACCTCGTCGTTGCGAAGGACTTTGTCTTTGGTGTCGAGCACTGCATGCATCCCATAATCCGCCTCGTTTTGCCAATACGCGGGTCCAGGTGCGCCGTTGCCAGAGCGGTAGGCGTTCACCGGCTGGGGCAGCGTGAGCGGCGCAAAGGCAATGCGCGGGTCATAGTGCTTCGTGGCGTCTTGCGCTGCGGCAAACGGCGCGGCTAGAGTGGCCAGTGCGAGCACAAGGAGACACGCGAGTTTTTCCCTGGCGGAAAGATGCATGGGGCAACGCCTCCGTGGAGCTGTGGACGAGCGCGACCGCGGGGGACGGCCTCACTCCAAGCATATCGCGCGGGCAGCATACCGCGCAGGTGCTTAAGCACCGTGTGCGAGGCCCTTGGAAGAATTCTTCAGGAGTGGCCACGGCTCCCTTACACTGGGAGCAAACGCGGGGCGTTTCCCAGCCCACACGCCCGCGAGGCCGGCCAGCCACGGAGGCTTTCGATGAAGAAGATCGGCGTTCTGTTCGGGATGGAAAACAGCTTTCCCGGCGCACTGGTGGAAGCGATCAACGCGCGTCATGTGGAAGGCATCTCGGCCGAATTTGTGGAGACCGGCGCCGTGCCGCTGAACGAGACGCCGCGCTACACGGTAATTGTCGACCGCATCTCGCACGACATTCCGTTTTATCGCGCCTTCCTGAAGCACGCCGCGCTGAACGGCACGATCCTCATCAACAACCCTTTCTGGTGGTCGGCCGATGACAAGTTTTTCAACTACACGCTGGCGGCCAAGCTCGGCGCGGCGGTGCCGCCCACGGTCATCCTGCCGCACAAGCAGCATCCTGCGGGGACGACCGATCGGTCGATGCGCAATCTCGAGTATCCGCTGGACTGGGACGCCGTTTTTGCTTATGTGGGCGAGCACGGATTTCTGAAGCCTGTGGATGGCGGCGGCTGGCGCGACGTGCATCACGTGCGCAGCCGCGAGGAATTCTTTCGCGCCTATGACCAGTCGCGAGACCTGTGCATGATGTATCAGAAGGCCGTCGACTTTCAGGAGTACTTTCGCTGCTATGTCGTTGGGCAAAAGAAGGTCCACATCATGCCCTACGATCCGCGCCTCCCTTTTCACGAGCGCTACCTGAAGGATCCGCCCGCCTACGAAAAGAAGCTGCTGCAGCGCGTAGAGCGCGACGCCCTCACGCTGTGCCGCGCGCTGGGCTACGACCTGAACACGGTGGAGTTCGCCGTCGAAAGCGGCATTCCTTACGCTATCGATTTCATGAATCCCGCGCCGGACGCGGACCTGCACTCGGTAGGTCAGGCGAACTTCGATTGGATTGTGAAGGAGATGGCTGACCTGGCAATCGCCAAGGCAAAGCATGCGCCGCAGGCGCCGGAGCTGCGCTGGGCAGCCCTGCTGAGCGGCCCCGCGAACGAAAGCAGGAAGCCCAAACCTGCCAGGAAAAAAGTCGCCGCGAAGGCAAAGGCGCGGCCGGCGGCAAAGAGGAGCAATGTCAACGGCGCTGAAGCGTGAACTTCTGCATTCGCCGCGGAAAACCGGCCTGACCGCGCCAAAAGCTGACATACAATGAGCGCAGGCGGGGCCGAGGACAACCGATGCGACCATCCTTCTCGCTGGGGATCGAAGAGGAGTACCAGACCGTCGATCCGGTGACACGCGACTTGCGCTCGCACATTGAAACAGAGATGCTGGCCGCCGGAAAACTGCGGTTGCAGGAGCGCGTGAAGGCCGAGATGCACACCTCGGTGGTTGAGGTGGGCACACGCGTCTGCGTCAATATTGAGGAGGCCCGAGCCGACCTCTACGAGCTGCGCCGAGAGATGCTCCGCCTGGCGCGAGATCACAAGCTGCTGCTGGTGGCCGGAGCAACGCATCCCTTCGCCGACTGGCGCACGTAGGAGATTTGCCCTGACCCGCGCTATCACCAGGTGGTGAAGGACCTGCAACTGGTGGCGCGCGCCAACCTCATCTTCGGTCTGCACGTCCACGTGGGCATTGAGGACCGCGAAGCCGTCATCCGCATCATGAACTCGCTGCGCTACTTTCTGCCGCACATCCTGGCACTGGCCACCAATTCGCCCTTCTGGCTTGGCCTGAATACGGGATACAAGGGCTACCGTGCCAAGGTGTTTGAGAACTTTCCCCGCACCGGAATCCCTGACTCCTTCTCGAGCTACAGCGAGTTCGAAAACTACGTGAGCCTGCTGGTCCGCACCAACTGCATCGACAACGCCAAGAAGATCTGGTGGGACATTCGGCCGCATCCGTTCTTCAATACGGTGGAGGTTCGCGCCTGCGACATTCCACTGCGCGCCGAGGAATCCGTGGCCATCGCCGCGCTGATCCAGGCCACCGCGGCCTTCCTTTACAAGCTGCACGAGGCCAACCAGGACATTCGCCAGGACACGCACTCGCTCATTACCGAGAACAAATTTCGCGCCGTGCGCTACGGGCTGGACGGCAAGCTGATTGATTTCGGCAAGCAGCAGGAGGTTCCATTGCGCGATCTGATCGAGGAACTGCTGATCCTGGTCGATCCCATGGTGGAAGAGCTCGGAAGCCGCAAAGCCATCGAAGGAATCCGCTGGATTCTTGCGCACGGAACCGGCGCCGACCGGCAGTTGAAGGTCTTCGAGGAGTCCAAAGGCGACCTGAAGGCGGTGGTGGATTACATGGCGGCGGAGACCGCCGAGGGACTGGACGGATGAGGCGGCCACGAAGGCTTGACTGAGGACTTGCACCCCGCAGACTCGCCTTCACGCCGTTTTTTCGATACCCTCATGGAATACCCGTCTGGAGTTTTCAAGCCCGCAAGGAGTGCCTGTTCCGACGCATGAATGACACAGGAAAACGTCTAGCTTCGCGCGCTTATCCCGCGGAGTTCACACACGGCGCGCTCTCTGCCGTGACCACTTGCCTGCGCATCGATCCGGCTGAATAGGTGACGCTGATTACCGACCGCGCCACCGAGGCAATCGGTGCGGCGCTGGCCGCGCAGCTTGCAGAGCGCGGCTGTCCGTGGAATGCCTTTGTCCTCGAGGATCTCGCGCCGCGGCCGCTCGCAGACATGCCGCACGCCGTTCTGGCGGACATGGAGAGCTCCGCCGTGTCGATTTTCGCCGTGCAGGTGCAGCCCAATGAACTGCGCTCTCGGATGCAGATGACCGACGTGGTAAATCGCCGGCACATGCGCCACGCGCACATGGTCAACATCACGCCGGAGATTATGTGCCAGGGCATGCGCGCGGATTTTGACCTGGTGGACCGGCTCAGCCAGAAAGTGCTGGAGCGCGTGCGCAAGGCCACCAGAATCCGGGCCACAACGGCGGCGGGAACCGGCATTACCGCGGAGATGAATCCCGCGTACAAGTGGTTTAAGACCTCCGGAATCATTTCGCCGGAGAAGTGGGGCAACCTGCCCGGCGGCGAGTGCTTCACCTCGCCGGGCGAGGTGAACGGCACCTTTGTGGTGGATGGTGTGGTGGGCGACTGGCTTTGCGCGCGCTACGGGCTGCTGGCGTCTTCGCCGCTGACCATCGAGATTGCCGGCAACCGCATCGTGCGCTGCAATAGCGTGAACAGGCAGCTCGAAGAAGATTTCTGGGCCTACACGCACACGGACGAAAACTCCGACCGCGTGGGCGAATTTGCCATCGGCACCAACCTGGGCGTGGAGCGCGTCATCGGCAACATTCTGCAGGATGAGAAGTTTCCGGGCATCCACATCGCCTTCGGCAATCCCTATGGCGAACACACGGGCGCGCCCTGGCGCTCCGGAACGCACATTGACGTGGTGGGGCTCGGCTTCAACATCTGGCTTGAGTCTGGCGAGGGCCAGGAGCAGATCATGCGCGACGGCCGCTTTTTGATCGCCGCTTAGAGCGCGCTGCAAGCCCTTGAGCGGGCGAGAAATCCTGCATCCACACATGCGCCACGCGTCATCCAATCAAGCGATGACTACTACCACGGCTTCTTCATTACGCACACTTGGCAACTCTGACTTGGCACTCACTCCCATCGGCTTTGGCGCCTGGGCCATTGGCGGCGGCAACTGGGAATTCGCGTGGGGCGCCCAGGACGACGACGAGTCGATTTCCGCCATTCACCGCGCGCTCGACGTGGGCATCAACTGGATTGATACAGCGGCCATCTACGGGCTAGGCCACTCGGAAGAGATTGTCGGCAAGGCGCTCAAGGCCGCCAGCCATAAGCCGTTCATCTTCACAAAGTGCTCCATGCGCTGGCATCAGGACCGGTCAATTTATCGCTCGCTGAAGGCCGGCTCGCTGGCTGAAGAACTGGAAGGCTCGCTGCGCAGGCTCGGCGTGGAAACCATCGACCTTTATCAGGTTCACTGGCCCAATCCCGAGGAGGAGATCGAGGAGGGCTGGGCGCAGCTCGAGCGATTTCGCGAGCAGGGCAAAGTGCGCTGGCTCGGGGTTTCGAATTTCTCTGTCGAGCAGATGAAACGGGCGCAGGCGATCGCGCCCATCACCAGCCTGCAGCCGCCGTACTCGATGCTGCGTCGCGCCATTGAAGCGGAGATTCTGCCTTTCACGCAGGCGCATGGCATCGGGGTGATCTATTATTCGCCGATGGTTTCCGGGCTGCTGACGGGCAAGATGACGCGAGATCGCATTGCGACTCTTCCCGCGGATGACTGGCGGCGGCGCGCGGCGGAGTTCAATGAGCCGCGCCTGAGCCGCAATCTGAAACTGGTGGAGTTGCTGCGCGAGATTGGCGACGGCCACGGAGTGACGCCGGGAGTGGTGGCGGTGGCGTGGACGCTGCATCATCCGGCCGTGACCGCGGCGATTGTGGGAGGGCGCAGCGCTCAACAGGTGGAACAGATGGCGGGGGCCTTGGACTTTCGGCTGACGGATGAGGAATACGGGCGGATTGTCGGCTTTCTGGGCGACCATCCTGCTTAGAGCAAAGCCAGGGTAGCAGTGTCCTTGCGGGCCTGGTGCAAGGTCGCCGCTCCCTGTTGGTCGCGTCCACTTGAACGCCGTGGTTTTGTGGGATACACCAACCCTGGCCTTGCTGTGGCCGCGGCAGCTCATTTCGGCAACAAAAAACCCCGGCGGGTGCCGGGGCTTTTGCGTAGGTGATGAGACGGCGTTACATGGCCGCCACAAAGTCGGGAAGGATGATGGCTGCGTTTGCCTGCAGAAGCTGGGTCATCCGCGCGGCCATTCCGGTATACATGGAAGCGGCACGGAAGGCATTCACGCGGACGCCTTCGCTGGCATGGCTGAAGGCGTATTGCGCAAGGGCCATCAGCACGCACACCCGAATCTGCATGGCGTCACTGCGGAGGGTTTCCACCAGTTCGCGGTCCACGGCCTCGCAGTGTTTGGCGGCGAAATCCGCCAGCTCCAGCATGGTGCGGGCATTCTGGAACATGGCCCAAAGCCCATGGGCGCCTCGGATGGCTTCCCAGGTCTCTGCAGGCGTGGTGTTCAGCCCTTCTTTCCACAGGAAATGGTCGCTGAGATCCCGTCCGCTCCAATCGGTGCGCAGGCGGCAGAGGATGGTCTCCCACGACTGTGTGTTTCGGCGGCGAACACTCGCCCGCCAGCGGACAAGGTAAGCGGCCACTGCAACCAAGGCGACGATTTGGATCAAAAGAAGCATTCGATATCCTCAGGCCAGCCTAATCTTCCTGGTTTGCCAGGAACGGGAATGTCCAACCGGCTCAGACTGTTTGTACTACTACTACCAGAACTCATCGTGAGTTTGGAGGAAAATCTTGTCGAATTGGGAAGATTTGTGTTCACCTCGGTACCCAGCTGCACAGCCTCACAAGTAATCTAGGGTAACCCGCACCTGAAATCAATGATACTTTCCGGTGACCGCACACGGGGCGAAGTGTTAGCCAGTATACCCAGGCCTGCAGGAAGTGCCTCAAGCTGAAAACCCTTGGAAATCAAGGAATTGGCGACCAGGGCGAGCGGGGGACTGCTAGAGCCGGTTGCCGTCTCCGGGGCGCGGCTTGCCGGTATCGGAAAGGGCAATCCGGTTGGAACGTGCCACGCCGGCCATGGCAAGCAGCAGATTGCGCATTTGCGGGGTGAATTCCCGGCGCTCCGCCTGTTTCTGCGCGAAGCAGAAGGTCCAGTAGAGCAGAGAGCACAGATAGCTCAACAGTTCGATCCGGTTCCAGCGTGCATACTCAGCCGCTGTTGTCTGGTGCGCCTGCAGCATCGCTGCACCCAGGCAGACCAATGAGTAAAAGCCGAGCCCGGTGGCCACCTGGAGTTCTCGATCGCGCCAGCCGATCGATAAAAGCTGACTTCCACCGGCAAGCAATAGGAACAAGAGAACCCGCATCATCGCAGTGGTCTGTTGCAGGTGCATGATATGTCGAATCAGATTGTTGGGTGAGGAGATGACCGTCCCCTGCACAAGCGGCCAAATTGCAGCACCGAGCACGAGAGTTGCCAGCGAGATGTAGAGAAGCGTGAGTCTAGACAACGAGGAGCGGATCGGCCTTAGCACAGACCACGTAAGCTCAATCACTACAGCGACCTCAAGCATTGAGGTCACGAAAGTCTCGATAAGGTAGGCTACGGTATAGAGCCCGCGATAAGAATGCAGAATGAAATAGCTGCCCGCCGTCCCAGTGACGTCCCAAGCGCAAAGGAGGCAGAAAAATGGGAGAATCCGCCAAACACGGCGGTAGAAAAGGAGCCCGATAACAAGCAGCTCTACCAGTATCCCTGCCAGCCAGATTGCGTTATCCAACGTCATCATCGACATCCAAAAGAATCTTATCGGCGCGATGAGCCAAGTCTAGCAGGGCTTCAGACACTTCGTTGGGCTTGGTTTCCCGGTCGGGCGATGAGATCGCCTCAGGCAACATTCCCAGTTGGAAAGGGATTCATCGGGACAGCCGCAACGTTCCCCGTTGGAAAGGGATTCATCGGGACAGCCGCAATGTTCCCCGTTGGAAAGGGATTCATCGGGACAGCCGCAATGTTCCCCGTCGGAAAGGGATTCATCGGGACAGCCGCAATGTTCCCTGTTGGAAAGGGATTCATCGGGACAGCCGCAATGTTCCCTGTTGGAAAGGGATTCATCGGGACAGCCGCAATGTTCCCTGTTGGAAAGGGATTCATCGGGACAGCCGCAATGTTCCCTGTTGGAAAGGGATTCATCGGGACTGAGTTTGCGTAAACCATTGACGCACATAGAATTGCGCCAGACGCGACAGCGGCAATCTTGAAAAGATTCGAACGCATAAACCAGTACTCCTTGAGCAACATATAGAGAGCTGCAAATGCAGACTAACCCAAAAGTTGCATTTACGCTACAACAAAAGTGTCACATTTTAGACATTTTTTAGCTGGGGATTGGTGTAGTGGGTGTGGGTCGTGAGCATGCAGCGCAATTCGGGCTCGAAACTGACTCCTGCGGGGCATTTTGGCGCAGTCTCGACCCAGCCAGGTCCGCGCGAGGACCGGAAACTGGCAGGGAATGGAACACTTCCAGGGGAGGCCGGGCCTTTGGGACCCTACACTTGGAGAAGTGACCGGAGGCCGAGAGGCTCGAGATGAGCAGACGAGTGCCGGGTGGGATCGGCCAAAGTAACTGGCCCGGCAAGTGGCACGGCGAGGAACCCGGACGCGGGCCGGAAAACGGGTCCGGAAGCCGGCCCGGAAGCGGGCCGAGAAGGAATTGGCGCTGATTCCCGAGTTGCGTGACGGCTTTCTGCGGAAGTTCAGCCCGGAGAAGTATGCCCGGCTGCTCAGGCGGCTGGACGAGCAGTGCGGGGCGAAGATTTCCTTCCGGGTTGCGGAAACGCCGGTTTTTGTGCGGTATGGGCTGCTGGACGCGATGGCCAGCGAGGGCGAGGCTCTGCTGCAGGCCCTGATGGGCGATGTGGCCTATCTGGCCGCCGCGCGGCAGGCGATTCCGCCAGAGTATTGCGTGGCCGGGGAGCCAGAGCGCCCGCATTTTTTGACGGCTGATTTCGCCCTGGAGCGGGATGCCGAAGGCACGCTCTCTCCACGGCTGGTCGAAATCCAGGCTTTTCCGTCGATCTTCGGGTTTCAGGCGCTGCTGTGCTCGGCTTATCAGGAGGTTTTCGGGCTCGATCCGGGGTTGAGGTGTTTTCTGGGCGGCCTGGAGGAGCCGGATTACTGGAAATTGCTCGCCCGGACCATTCTGGGCAATGAGGATCCGGAGCAGGTGGTTCTGGCCGACGTGGATCCCCAGCGCCAGAAGACGCTGCCCGACTTTCTTGTGACGGCAAGGAGGCTGGGAATTGCCGTGGTGGATATTGCCATCCTGGAGCCGGAAGGCAAGACGCTGCATTATCGAGACCAAACGGGGCGGCGCATCCCGATTCGGCGCATCTATAACCGCGCCATTGCCGACGAACTGGCGGCGCGCGGGGTGAAGCTGCCGTTCGACCTGACCCGGCCCTGGGACGTGGAATGGGCGGGCCACCTGTGATCTTTCAAGAGGTTGTCCATTCGAACTGAACCGGAGAAGCTGGTTGTGACGAGCAACTAGAACCTTCGGAGGGATCGAATGGACATTCATAAGAATGCCCGACTTAGCTTTCGCAGTC